>Ga0265316_10002749_pt1 | contig 18027 bp, 17 predicted proteins | sample 4522metaG_FD_202092 | JGI IMG/M metagenome (GOLD analysis project Ga0265316, IMG submission 202092) | Rhizosphere microbial communities from Carex aquatilis grown in University of Washington, Seatle, WA, United States - 4-5-22 metaG | ecosystem: Host-associated > Plants > Roots > Rhizosphere >... | reverse complement strand
AGCCCTTTTGGTGAATTTACTTCGATATTAGACATATTAGATGCGATAAACCGCAAAATATGTTAACGTAATTAATGAGCAAACACTGATACAAATAAGGAGAAAGTTGAGTCACAATGGATAAGGTGTATCAAAAAATCGAGGAGGCAATCGCAGACGTTAATGACGGTGCGGTGATTGCCATCGGCGGGTTCTTCGCTTGCGGGGTGCCCCGGCTTCTTTTACAGGCATTAATTGACAAAAAAACCAAAAATCTGACACTCACCTGCGGCTGCGGTCCGCTGGTCGGCGCTACTGAAGAATTGAGAGCGCTGGTCAAAAACGGGCAATTGAAAAAATTGATAGATTCTTACGGTCTGGCCCGCTCGGCGTCCAAAGGGCGGCAGGACCCGTTTGAGCAGGCAGTGAAAGCCGGAGAAATTGAGCTGGAAGTCGTCCCGATGGGCACGCTGGCGGAACGGTACCGCGCGGCCGCGGCCGGCGTCGCGGCGGTTTATCTCCCCACCGGAGCAGGTTCAATTGTCGAAAAATCGGTGGTCAGCAGCATCGTTGCCAACCGCACCCCCAAGGAAACGCGGGTATTCAACGGTAGAACTTACATTCTGGAATATGCGTTGAAACCTGATTTTGCTTTCGTGCATGCGCACACTGCAGATAGGGAGGGTAATTTGCGGTATTCCAAGACGGCACGTAACTTTAATCCCGTCATGGCCTCGGCGGCTAAAATAACCATCGTCGAAGCTGAGAATATCGTCGAACCGGGTGAAATCGACCCCGATTGCATCCATACCCCCGGCATTTATGTAAAAAGGGTCGTCCAGGTGCCGCGCCTCAAAATCAGAGTGGGAATCGATTAGGAGTAAACAGGAAAAATGGAAAAAGCAAAATTAACGGGCATCCCGCGGGAAATGATTGCCCTGAGAATAAGTAAAGAAATTAAAGACGGCGACTATGTGAACCTGGGTATCGGTATTCCCACCCTTATCAGCAACTGGATCGAGGGACGGGATATTATGCTGCAGGGCGAAATCGGCCTGCTGAAATCCGGGCCGCTGGTTACCGATGAAGCGATGATTGACCAGGACTGCATCAATGCCAGCTGTCAGCCGATTATTGAAATTCCGGGCACGATTTATTTCGATATCCTGGAATCTTTCACCATGATCCGCGGCGGCCGCATGAACCTCGTCGTCATGGGTGCGCTGCAGGTGAATGACAAAGGCGATTATGCCGGCTGGGCCAATCCGTCACGCGGACTGGATGTCGGCAATATCGGCGGTTCCATGGACCTGGTTGCCGGCGCGGACAGGTTATTCCTGGCAATGGAACACGTGGCTGTCGACGGCAATCCCAAGGTTGTCAAAAAACTGACTTTCCCCCCCACTACCACGGGTAAGGTTAACATGATTTTCACCGATTTGGCCGTGATGGAAGTAACGCCGAAAGGGCTGCTCCTCAAAGAAATCGCTCCCGGTTTAACCGCCAAAGATGTGCAGTCGGTCACCGAACCGAAACTCATCGTCAGTCCCGACCTGAAAGAGATAGAATTCTAGTCTCATAGATACCGGAAATAAAGTTCAACATAGAGCCGGGGCAATTAAACGCCCTGGCTCTTTTACTTTCCAAACCACTATTGTAGAGGCACTTGGTTTAGAAATCGTTTCAAGCAAGGCTTGAGTCCGAAGGTACTCATCTGTAGGATGATGTATAGAGGGGCGCAGCCCCTCTATTTAAACTCGAGGCTGTCCGAAAACTCCGGATTGTCAGGTCAAGCCCGACATTGAGAATGAAAAAAATAATAGCTTTAAGCAAAGCTTGAAGCTATTTTCCTAGGTTTGTCATTCTTGAGGCTTTTGAAGCCGAAATACTTAGGCAGCAGCCGTAATGCTGTAGACCGCAGTCGCAAGTACTTCACGAAGTGAATGTATACCGACCTGACCGTAGACCTCAGTCGCAGGTACTTTTCGGAGCAATTCGGAGGAAATGTATCGGGAATCCACATAAATATTTTTCAATGACTCTTTGTCTCTTCAGGACGTTGGATTTGACACACCAAACCTTGAGCACAATTATCGCATTTTTCACATTCTAACTGAAAAGTAGTGTGGGTGATATTGAACTTATGCTCCAGTTCACGGTTGATGGTGGCGATAATTTCACTGGCATGACTCAACATTTGGTCCCGAATAAGGATGTGAGTGGATAGCGCATAGATGCCGGAAGTGATTGTCCAGATATGAATATCATGTAGTTCAACAACTCCATTTACATTCTTAATAGTTTCCGTTACTTTATCCAGTTGAATTTGTTTGGGCACCGTCTCCATTAAGATATCTACCGATTCTCTGACTAAACTGAAAGCGCCCCATAATATAATGACGCCAATTACTATAGCTATAATCGGATCGACGATTTTCCAGCCGGTAAAGGCAATAATGACACCTCCAGCGATTACCCCAACAGAAGAAATCATGTCTCCGAAGACATGGAAAAAAGCGGCTCGGACATTTAAATTACTGTGCCGTTCGTGGTGCAACAATCGCATTGTAATCAGGTTGGCAATTAGACCCACTATTGCTACAACCAACATGATAGAGGTTTGCACTGTGGGAGGTTTGCGGAAACGTTGATAGGCTTCATAAAAAATGTAGGCTGATATTAAAACCAAAGTTACGCCATTAGCCAAGGCTGCCATAATTTCTGCGCGGTGAAATCCATAGGTTCTTGTCGAAGTGGCAGGTTTTTTGGCGAGATTCAGCGCCACTACACTTAGCCCCAGTGCCAAAGCATCCACTAACATGTGGCCGGCATCACTGGTTAAAGCTAGACTGTGGCTCATGATACCGCCGACAATTTCCACAGCCATTATCGCAAGCGTAATGATTAAGGCAATCCCCAGTCCTCTACTGCTGCTATCATTGTGTCCATTTGTTGTTGAATGATCATGATTAACCATATAACTAAATGATAGCACAGCCTCTCAAAGAGGGAGATAGAAAAGATTCTACCGATATTTAATGCGCGTGTCTGTGTTCAATATCCGGCCAATGCGCATGTGTATGATTCAGGGCAACATGCATATGTTCGTGAATATGGGGTTCAAGTGTCCCTTCTGGATGGCTATGCAGATGATGCAAATCATCGTGGCGGTGCATATGTGTATGGGTAATAGCTAAGTGTGTATGGGTATGTTCATGTTTTTCGCTGCTAATTAGCCATACACCCAATACCATTAATCCTACGGCTGGAAACATTACCCAACCCAACCAGTCCCGGAGAAGTATCACCGAAAATATAGCCCCGACAAATGGTCCCAGGCTAAAAAACGCCCCCGTCCGTGAAGAACCCAAGCTCTTGAGGGCTTTAATGAAGAATACCAGGCTCATACCGTAACTTAATGCACCCAGCAGTATCGCCAATAGTAGAGTGAAGTCTAAAGGTATTTCCTTCCCTAATATAACCGCTAAGACAATAGATATCGAACCGCCAACCAGCCCCTTAATGTATGTAATTTGTATCGGGTTTTTATCAGAAATCTGGCGTGTCAGGTTATTATCTATTCCCCAACACACTACCGCCAGTAGAATAAGCAAAGGGCCCGCAATATTGAATTTACTTTGACCGGGATTCCAGCTTAAGAGTACACCAGCTATAGTCATAAACAGCAGAGCAAACCATAATCTTTTCCCCGTATTTTCTCTGAATAGGAAAACTGCGATCATCGCTGTGGAAACACCCTCCAAATTAAGCAACAGGGAAACCGAAAAGCCTGATATGAGGTTTAATCCTGCCATCTGGCTAATGGGGGCTATTACACCGCCTGCAAGTATTGCTCCAATCAGCCAGGGCAGGTCTTTTCTTTCTAATCCCTCCGCCTTTGCTTTGGGTGCTGATCTAATGGTGAAAAGCGAATACAAAAATAAACCCACAAATGCCCCAAGATACAGAAGACCTGCCAAAACAATCGGAGAAAAGTCTTTTAGCAGCAATTTAGCTAACGGAGAACTCAGTCCGAATAACGAAGCGGATAATAAGATGTATAGGATTGGTTTTTTGTCCAAATATCACCTACGCATGAGAAGTTCTGTCAACATTGTATTATGTGGGTCGAAATTTTTCCAATTAACTCCAATTGTTAATTACGACTCATCGAATGTTGTTAGGTGATAAAAAGAGATATTGTTTTATAAGGTCACAATCTCCAAATTTGCTTAAAGTGGGTCACTATACGCCTAAAAACGCAACAAAATCAGCACAAAAGAGGTGTTTCCAGACAACAACTGCGGGGTTTATAATTGTGCCGCGAATGGTTCCCGGTCGGGTAAGGAGGTGCATGATGAATGACTTTCCTGAATTCATGAAGAACCCTGTTAATAAAGTAGCTTCCGGTTCGCAGTTTACGAAGGATATCGAGGGGTACGTTTTTGACGGCGCTGACAGCAGCCAGATGATTTTCTGGACGAATGAGGCCGGCGGAAAATCCATCGAACATACCCATGCCTACGATGAATATGTGGTCGTGGTTCAGGGCCAATATACGGTTATCGTCGGTGAAATCGAATTCCCCCTGACCGCCGGAAAGGAATTCTTCATTAAAAAAGGCACCCCCCACAGCGGGATTTCCAAACCGGGTACCCGGACAATTCATGCCTTCGGCGGTAAGCGGGCCGAGCGGGTAAAAAAAGAAGGGGCTTGCGCCCCCTCTTAATTATGCTGGGATTCAAAGAGTCTTTAGTGAATCGTGTTTAAAAGTTCCGTCACCACGGTATTGATTTCCTTGCCGTCCGCTTTGCCTTTCAGCTCCGCCATGATTTTGCCCATTACTTTGCCCTTGTCGTTCGGGCCGTGCGCGCCGACTTCAGCAAAGACCTTCTGGGCTGCCGCTGCGATTTCCGCGCGGCTAAGTTGAACCTGGGGCGCGTAGGCTAATAAAATAGCCAGTTCCGCTTCTTCCTGGGCGACGAGGTCGGGACGGTTGCCTTTCTTATAGGCATCGATACTGTCCCGGCGCTGTATAATTTCTTTCGCGAAAATAGCCAGAATGTCTGAGTCGTTAAATTCGGCTTGTTGCGCTATTTCAGCGATTTGAGCCGCCGACAACTCTTTCTCCGGATGTCCTTCAAGCACGCCGAGATCAGTTATTCCCGCTTTTTTGTAAGCGGCCGTCACCAATTTGGCTTTTTTCGCCATCTCGGCATTTTTAAACGCCGAAATCACCATTCGGATGGTACCGAGTTTAACCTTGTCTCCGTCCCGTAATGCCTGTTTCAGGTCTTCATTTAGTTTAACTTTTAAAGACGCTTCCACTTTATTTCATCCTTAGAACTAAACGCGTTTTTTCGCTACCCTCGTACTCTTGCGTCGTTTTGCGGCAGCTTTGCGTTTGCGTTTAATACTTTTTTTCTCAAAGTACTCACGATGGCGCACTTCACTCAGGACGCCGTCCTGTTGTACTTTTCGGGTAAACCGGCGCAGCAAACTTTCAAAGCTCTCATTGCCGCCCGCTACCACATTGGTCACACACTTCACCCCCTTTTGGTCTCAATTACAGTTGTGTGACTGCAGACTTTTTAATTGTATGATGCTGTTATATACCATGTCAAGAAAAATGGAACAGCTCCGGCGTGTCAATTTGAAATGGACCGGTTAGTTGAATTATGTATCGTTTCCGGTTTGGATTTTTATCTTACTTTTTCTTCCTGAAACGCATAAACCATACCAGGCAAAATGCCGCGAGTATGACATCAACGGAACAGATTATTATAAAAATAACGGTACTATTCATAAGTATTCCTAAAATTAAGATTGACTTATTCTACAACTTAACTCGTGACTATTCAACGGCCAACTATTGGAGCGTTGGGTGTGCTGGCGGCAGCAAGGATTGAAATTCCGGGCGGGTTTCCCTATACTTATCTCGTGAAAAAGTCCATGAATAAGAATATCAAGGCCGTGCTTTTTGATGTCGATGAAACCCTGTTCGACCGGGTTTGGGCGCAAAAAGCCGTCCTGGCGCTGATTGTTCAGCAATTACCGCAGGTTTTCAGTACTTTTCCGCCGGAGCGCGTGCTGGCGGCATTTTTAAAATCCGATCAAATTTACACTGACATGTTTAATAGCGGCGCTGCTTCCGAAGGTTCCCGCGATAAGAGGAGCCTGTTGTTTCTGCAGTTGCTCGGCATTGATGAAAAGTATACTGCGACAATCAGCGAACTTTATGTCCGGGATTATCCGGCAGTACAGGCGCACGTTGACGGCGCTATTCCGGTGGTCAAAGAACTATCTCATAAATTCAAGCTCGGGGTTGTTTCCAACGGCTTCACCGATGTGCAGTACCGCAAACTGGAAAATATGGGGTTGCGGGATTTGTTCTCCTGCGTGGTATTGTCGGAAGAATTTGGCATCCGAAAGCCAGATTCCAGGATTTTTCACCGGGCCGCAACATTGCTGCATATGCAGCCGCAAGAGTGCTTATATGTCGGGGATTCTTACGCCAACGATGTTATCGGCGCCAAAAACGCCGGTATGCAGGCCTGCTGGCTGAACCGGGACGCACAAAAAATACCGGATGAAAAAATAAAACCGGACTTGGTCATCACTAAACTCGCGGAACTTCCCGGGTTATTGGAAAAATAAAGTCACACCATAGTTTATTATTTCTTTTCGCGTTTTAAAATTTCCCGTGCGGCAATCACCCCTGAGGCGGATGCCTGAATTAACCCGCGGCTGACCCCGGCCCCATCCCCCGCCGCAAACATGTTGCTGATTTCGGTCTCCATGTTCGGGGTTAATTTCAGCCTGCCGGAATAAAACTTTACCTCCACGCCGTATAACAGCGTTTGCGTGGATGCTACGCCGGGGGCAAGTTTATCCATCGCGTGCAGCATATCGATGATGCCGGTCAGGTGCCGGTACGGCAGCACAAAACTGAGGTCGCCGGCCACGGCATTGGTCAGCGTGGGCCGTACCAGGCCGCGCTCGATCCGGGCCGCGGTGGAACGCTGGCCGTGCATCAAATCCCCGAAGCGCTGCACCAGCACCCCTCCGCTGAGGATATTCGCCAGGCGGGCAATATATTTCCCGTAAGCTATCGGTTCGTGGAAGGGTTTGGTAAAAGTGGTGCTCGCCAGAATGGCGAAATTGGTATTATCTGTCCCGCTGTCGGCGTAACTGTGGCCGTTGACTGTCAGCACCGGGTCGGAACCCCCGGTCGATTCCATGATGACTTCCCCGGCCGGGCACATGCAGAAGGTGCGGATGCGGTCGTCAAAATGCGGCGAAATAAATTCCAGTTTGGCTTCATAAAGGGCGCCGCTCAATTCCGCCATCACGGCATTCGGTACTTCCACCCTGACTCCGATATCGATGGGATTGATGGAGGTGGTCATTTTCAATCGGCCGGCTTCCCGCATCAGCCACTCTGCGCCTTCTCTGCCCGGCGACAGAATCAGATAGCGGCAACGGTAGTGCTCTTCTTTTTCGGTGATAATTCCCGTGATTTGCCCGTTTTCCGCCGTAATTTCTGCAACTGCGGAATTAACCTCAATCGTAATCCTGGGAGCCAGATAATCGCGCATCGCTTTCAAGACCTGTTGGGAGTGTTCTGTACCCATGTGTCGGATGGATACCGGCACGAGGCTCAATTCCGCTAAAGCAGCGCGGTGTACCAGTTTGGAAACTTCATCGCCGGTGCCGTAGATTTTTTCCGGCGCGCCGAAACGCAAATAGACGCTGTCGACGTATTTTATCAGGGTTTCCGTAGCACTTTCCCCGATGTATTCCCGCAGGTGGCCGCCGACCTGTGAGGAAAGCGTCAATTTACCGTCGCTGAAGGCGCCGGCGCCGCCCAGTCCGCAGACAACGTTGCACGGCGCGCAGGATATGCAGGAATTACCGTGGTTGCGGGACGGGCATTGCCGCTTATCTATGTCCCTGCCCTTTTCCAGTAAAAGGACGCTTAAAGATGATGTTTGCGCAATTTCCAGCGCGGCAAAAATACCGGCCGGACCGCCCCCGACAATGATGACATCATACTGTTTTGTCATATTATCACCCACCGCTATTGTATATCCGGCACGAACAAGTTACAAGGAAGAAACAATTGAGTGATGTTCGTTGGGTAATAATTGGCTTGTTTTAGATATCGCTAAGTCTATTATTTCAACTAAACAAAAGAATTTAATCGCAATTTGTCACAGTTGACAACTTTAGTCACGTTGTTGTAGATTAGTTATTACCATGTTGAATTTAGGTTTTACTTACAGCCGGAATATCGCAGTTGCCATTGCCGTAGCAGTTATTATTACTGCTGGGGAGGTCCGGCGCGTCTAAAAACAGATTCTGGAATAGTTTCATAAAATAGACACCGGGAGCCCTCTCCACCAAACGAGAGGGCTCTTTCTTTTTCGGTAATTTCTTGGAGATGTTGAATGATAAATAAATATAAAAAAGGAGTAATAAACATGGATAGTATCTTTTCCGACCGCATCGCCGATGTGCCCCGTTCGTTCATCCGTGAAATCCTGAAGGTAACTCTCGACCCCACCATTATTTCTTTTGCCGGCGGCCTGCCGAACCGGGAGTTTTTCCCCGTTGCAGAACTTAAAGAGGCCGCCAATAAAGTTTTCGATACAATGGGCAGGGACGTTTTACAGTACAGCACGTCCGAAGGTTATTTAGGCCTGCGCGAAATGATTTCGCAGCGCTATCGGGAAAAGAAAAGCCTCGATATCCCGGTTGAAGATATTTTAATTACTAACGGTTCTCAACAGGGCTTGGACCTGCTGGGTAAAATCTTCATTAACGACGGTGATGATATCATCGTCGAAGAGCCGTCGTACCTGGGGGCAATCCAGGCGTTTTCCATTTTTAAACCCCGGTTTAATCCGGTTGTGCTCACCGAAGAAGGATTGGATATCAGGCAATTTAAATCGGTAATGTCCAGCCGTAAGCCAAAATTGATTTACACCGTGCCCAATTTCCAAAATCCGTCAGGTATTTCCTATTCCGGGCAGTCCCGGCGTGAAATGGCCGGTATTATTGATGGTACCAATACCTTGCTCATCGAAGACGACCCTTATGGCGATTTGCGGTACTCCGGTACGGACAAACCGTCGTTTAAGTCGATTCTGCCTGAAAACACGATTTTATTTGGTTCTTTTTCCAAGACGGTTTCTCCCGGTTTGAGGATAGGGTGGATCGTGGCGCCCCACGATATTATGGAAAAATTGATCGTCGCCAAACAGGCCGCCGACCTGCATACGACTCATTTCACGCAGTGCATCCTTTGGCAGTATATGAAGGACAATGATATCGATGCCCACATCTGCAGAATCAAAGAGTGTTACGGCCGGCAAATGCAGGCGATGCTGCACGGCATCGAAAAATATTTCCCCGCAGGAGTGGCGCACACCACCCCCGAGGGCGGCATGTTCCTATGGGTAACCCTGCCGGAAGGGACTTCATCCCGGGCGCTGCTCGACCTGGCGCTTAAAGACAAAGTCATCTTTGTGCCCGGCGACCCTTTCTACGTCAATCGGCAGAACACCAATACACTGCGGCTTAATTTTTCCTGCACGAACGAAGAGACGATCGATACCGGCATTAAAAACCTGGGTAAAGCGATGAAACAATTGCTGAAGAAATAGTGGAACAGGCGTCCCTGACTGTTTGGCATAATCAGTTCAATTCTTGACAGGCAGTCGTTATTGTTCCTATAATATATAAATCATATGATATTAAAATCATGCCTGGTCTGTATTGGGGGAACAAATGGCTGCCGTAAAAACGCCTAAATCGGCTAACACTATCCGTTGGGTGACAAGAATTATCGGGCTGCCTGTTTCATTGCTCTTGTTTTTAGGGTATACGTTTCAACCGGTGAGGGAAGTTGTATCCGATTTACATACAGAGGTAACGGCAAACCTGCTGCTGGCGGTTGCGTTTGGATTTCTTGTTTTGCTTGCTTACATGGTGTCCTGGCGATGGGAACGTGTTGGTGCACTATTGTTTCTTCTGGCGTCGGTTACACAGGTAATTGGCATCCAGTTTTACGCCAACCCGGAATACGGCTATTTCCCGGCAACGAGCGTCTATATGTCGCCGCATATTGTCTATTTGATACGGGATTGGGCATGGATCGGTTTCCCGATGCTGATTATGGGCATCTTGTTTTTCGTGGCCTCATGGCTGTCGCGGAGGAAAGATATTGTTCCCGGATCTGAATCCTTCGCTCCGGCTGATCTATCGAAAGACTAAATTGGATTCTATTCTTTGAACTCAATCAGGCCTTTTTTATTGCCGTGTTTCTCGAAGAAAACAAAATCCGATAATTTCTTGCGTGTGTGCACCGGCGCTTCGTTCGGGTAGCCGATGGCTATCACCGATACCAGCTTTTTGTTAAACGGCACGCCCAGTATCCTTTTGATGCCGAACTGGATGGTCGGGTTTACCCAGCAGGCTCCCAGTCCCAGGTCGTGGGCCGCCAGCCAGATGGCATAAGCCGCGATAGCCCCGTCCTGCACCGGGCAGGTGCTCTTCAACCTGTCTACGGCTATGACAATCGCTAACGGCGCCTCGTTGAGAAAAGGCCCGATCACAAAAGCGCGCGACATTCTTTGCTTTGTTTCGGGGTTGGTAACGACGATGAATTCCCACGGTTGACAGTTAATCGAAGACGGCGCCCAGCGCGCCGCTTCCAGCATTTTTTCAATCAATTCCGGCGGCACCGGGTCTTGCTTGAAACGGCGTATCGCCCGTCTCGTTTTAATAGCTTCCAATAATTCCATGTCTACCTCCGGAAAGTGATTTTCTCGCCGCCTTTCAGCCTGCGATACAGTGTTGCGATATTATTTATCTTGCCGATGACATTGACCACGCTGGCCGGCCGGATTTCGTTGCCGCGGCTAATTGGTGTTTTCCCCAGGAAGATGCACAGCGCCGGCCCTTCCAGCCACAGCGCGATGTCCCCCAAGTCTACCGTCAGCTTGCCGTTTTCCTCGTCTGCCAGGAAATCGACGTCGAAGTAAATTTCATCGCCCCACAGGTTAACTTCGCCGGAAATCGGCAGGGTATCATAGACCATGCGCGCTGTCTTGCTGTCATTCAGCGCCGCATCCGCTACGATCTCCCCCACCACGATTTTAATTGCCTTGCTCATTTTCATTCTTTCGTTTTATTCTCTTCTCCCTTGAGGGGAGAAGGCCGAAGGTACTTTGCTTCGGTAGAATTACATCGAAGCAAATGTACAGGATGAGGGTGTACCAAGCAATCTTATCTCTCCACCACCATCGCCATCCCTTGTCCGCCGCCGATGCACATTGTAATCAGCCCGGTTTTCCAATTATTGTTTTTCATCTCATACATCGCAGTTACCAGCATCCTGGCGCCGGTCGCGCCGATGGGATGTCCTAATGAAATGCCGCTGCCGTTGGGATTGGTTTTATCGAGGGAAAGCCCCAGTTCCCGCATTGAAGCGATGGCCTGCACCGCAAAAGCTTCATTCAATTCCACCACGTCCATGTCTTTGACCGTCATCCCTGCCCGTAATAAAGCTTGGCGGGACGCCGGAATCGGGCCTAAGCCCATGTAGGCTGGGTCCACGCCGCCGCCGGCATAGGATTTAATCGTGAGCCACGGTTCCAATCCCAGTTCTTTGGCTTTGGCGCGGGACATCACCAGCACGGCCGCCGCCGCATCGTTAATCCCGGAGGCGTTTCCAGCCGTTACGGTTCCGTCTTTCTTAAAGACCGGGCGCAGCTTCGCCAGCTTTTCCATCGATGTTTCCATCGGACGCTCGTCGGTATCGAAGACGATTGGTTCCTTGCTGCCCTGCGGCACGCTGACCGGGACAATTTCCGCCTTGAACTTGCCGGCTTTGATTGCCGCGCGGGCCCGCTGGTGGCTGACGAGGCTGATCTGGTCCTGTTCTTCGCGGGTGATTTTATATTTGGCGGCAATCGCTTCCGCGGTGTTGCCCATATGATAATTGCCGAAGATTTCCCATAATCCGTCATAAACCATCAGGTCGAAAATGTCGTCACGTGCGTTGACGCTCATGCGGTAGCCGAAGCGGGCCTTGGGCAGGAAGTAGGGCGCCATGGACATGTTTTCCATCCCGCCGGCAATGACGACTTCCGCGTCGCCGCTTTGAATGGCCTGGGCCGCCGAAACTATCGCTCTCAGTCCGGAACCGCAGACGATATTGACCGTATATGCACTGGCTTCCTTGGGCACGCCGGCATAAATCATCGCCTGCCGCGCCACATTTTGGCCCTGTCCGCCCTGCAGGACACAGCCCATGATCACTTCATCCACCTGCACTTCTTTTAGCGACATATCCCAGTTGTAGGCTTTCGATTCCAGGTCGCAGGCTTCACATTTAAGCGCGTCCGGCCCCATGTCCAGTAATTTCTGACTGGTTTTCGGGCGCAATCCCGCTCTCTTCAATGTTTCTTTAATCACCAGTGAGCCGAGCTGCACCGCCGACACATCTTTGAGCGCCCCGCCGAACGTGCCGATTGCGGTCCGTGCGCCGCTGACTATCACCACATCGTTGTTCTTCATTAGGTTATTCTCCTCTTCTCAACAAAAAATCAATACTATCTCTCAACCTGATTTAGTTGGTACTATTTTAGCAGGAGTTGGCGGATTCTTCACCCACCGGGTATTTTTAATCATCCAGGGAACAGTAATCAACAGCACAATGATACTGATAAATTGGGCCTGATGTAAACTGAATAAAAACGGATTGCCGGTACGCAGAAAATCAATCCCGAAACGCCAGACGGCGTAAATCGAAAGATACAGCGCGAAAAGCGAACCGTCTGGCCGCAGTTTGTTCCGCAGTCTCAATAAAACAAAGAAAATAATCAGGCAGAAAATAAGTTCGTAGACGACGGTGGGCTGCGCCGGAATACCGCCGGTGAAGCCGAAACTCTGCGGGTCGGTGTAAACCAGCCCCCACGGTAAACTCGTCGGGGTGCCGTAGCAGCAGCCGTTAAACAGACAGCCCAGTCTCCCGATGGCCTGCGCCATGATGATACCCGGCGCCATCAGGTCGAAGAACCAACCGATTTTGATTTTGGTCAGTTTGCAGTAAATCCAGATTCCCAGTGAGGCTCCGAGCACGGCGCCCCAGATGGTCAGTCCTTCGCCGCCGATAATCTGGCCCGGATATTGCAGAAAGTTAATCGCCTGCCCGGAATCCGCCAGGTCCGGGTGCAGGATTGCCACGACGGTATTATCAATCAGGTACAGCAGGCGGGCGAAAACGACGGCGGACGGCAGTCCCACCATCACCATCACTAAAATCTGTTTGAAGGAAATCAGCTTGCTTTTCCGGGTCTGTAGCCAGCCCCAGATAATCAGCCAGATACCCGCCAGCGTCAGAAAAGACGCGTACCAGGTCAGCGGAAAGGAACCGATATATCCGATTACCGGATTCACCCCGAAAAATATCATCAACACCCCGCTCGAATCGCCTATCTATACTTTAACGTAAAAGGGAAAGGTTTGTCCTGCGACGATACCAAATCAACCTCTACTTCCATTGCGAGACCTTATCTCTCTCCCCAAATAAGGTCGTGGCAATCTAAAATCCCAAAATCAGGATATTTCACTCCCCTTATTAAGGGGAGATTAAGAGGGATTGGAAATTCTCCTTGCCTGCTGTATATCCCCAATTGTCATTCTTGAGGCTCGCAAGTCGAAATACTTTTACCATTGAGGCAAAATGTACAAGACCTTACCGTAGACCGCAGTTGTAGAGCCATTTTGGGTACTTGACGAAGTCAATGTATACTTTCCGGAGCAATTCGGTGGAAATGTATCGGGAATCCGGAAAGATATTTCAAACCTTGTCATCATCATTCACTCATGATAGAATGAGCGTAATCAATTAACCATCATATGAGAAGTTATTGAAAACACACGCAAATAATTACGCTTTCATTGACAGTCAGAATCTGAACCTATCCATCCGCGATCAGGGATGGGTATTGGATTTTGCCAGATTCCGAATTTACCTGGCGGACAAATATAATATTACCAAAGCTTTTGTTTTTATCGGATACCTGCGGGAAAATGAGCCGTTATATAATTCGCTTCGGAAAGACGGGTACAGCCTGATATTTAAACCGACTCTTTTATTACCGGAAGGCGGGGTGAAAGGAAATGTGGATGCCGAGCTGGTGCTGTACGCGATGATTGAATATGCCAATTACGATAAGGCTCTGATTGTAACCGGTGACGGCGATTTTTATTGCTTGGTGGAATATTTACTGAAGCAAGATAAATTACTGAACCTGATGATACCGAACAAAAATAAATATTCTGCGCTTTTCAGACCGGTAATACGCCACATCATATTTATGAATAATTTGAGGAAGTTACTGGGGCATTAAAAAAAGAAGAGGCATTGCTATGGGACTAACCCCATAGATTGGCCTCTCATCGTGATTGTTCTTAAACAATAACAGATTTAAGAGTCATTTGTCAAGTTTCAGGCGTGAAAGTGACCGGTCAAGAGTATTTTATCACTCCTTTATACGAAATAATCAAGTCTCATGAAAATTGAAATCCCCGAAGGGATTGAAATAACACAGTTTATTCTCTCTTGTTCAGTACCACGACCATAAGGTGGTGGGAAGTGTATTTAAAAATATTGCAAAGTTTCTCTTATTTTATCGTATATATTATTAGAATAGTTTAACAACCGGTGGAAAGAAAGAAAATGAAGCGAATATCGATAAAAATACATTATATTAAATTCTTTAAGATGTTTCTTCTGTTCTGTGCATCTATGCTTATTATTGCGAATTTACAAGGCTGCCAAAATAATCCTGTTTCGACTGCTAATTCTATAGATAACAAAGCTGATTGGACTACTTATACAGATGGCAATACAGTTGGACAGGTGCTAGTAAAGGGCAACGACCTCTGGGCAGTTACCGGGGGAGGTGTTGTGAGATGGGATATGGATACCGGTACTTATCAGAAATATACGACTGCCGATGGACTGATAAACAATAACGTAGGCGGCATGACTGAAGATGAGTCCGGAAATCTCTGGTTTGTAACAGGAGGAGTTACCGAGTATAATGGCAAATCCTGGCATAGTTTACCGGATATTAATAGTGTTGATAGTTTGTCGCCAATTGGTGTTACTGCCATCGCTTTCAACAATAATAATAATCTCTACGCCGGAATGAGTGACGGCAGCATTTACCTTTTTAGCGGCAAATACCAGGAAATAAAAAGTCCGGATGAAGCACCCAACAACGGATCACTTGGGATTCATGGGGGGCTCGCGATGGAGGGAATTAAAGCATTAGCTGTAGACAAAAATAACACACTTTGGTCATTTGGTGCAGACGGCATACAACGGTACGATGGCAAATCATGGGTAGCCGGTCAGGATATCCCCGTGTTCCCGGACGGCTCACTCGATTATATTTGTACAGATAAAAATGGCGATTTATGGTTTCAGGATTACGCCGATTTTTCTAACGCTTATCTGTACCGCTACAACGGCACATCCTGGCAAAAAATCGGGATACAGTTTACCGATTCCGACGCACGTTCTATCACCATCGATAATCGGGGGAATGTATGGTGCGCCACTCTCGGCACAGTAAATTGTTATAACGGCCGGACATGGCAAACTTTTAACAGCTCGGTCCGAAGTATTGATTCCATCGCCGCTGATGATAACGGCAATATCTGGTGCGGGGCCTATTTAAATGGTGTGTTACGTTTTGACGGTAATTCCTGGAAAACATATGTTACTGACGATATCCCGGGTGTAAACGAGCCTACTTTTATTGCCGCCGATAATGACGGGAATACCTGGTTCAGTACGTTCTACGGCCTAAGCTGTTTCGACGGTAAAAAATGGGCGGTGGTTGACAAAAATATCACTGCCGCGGTTTGTTTTTTGGAGGACAAACAGGGAAACTTGTGGTTTGGGTCCCAGAATGACGTCTACCGTTACGACGGCACCTCCTGGGACATTTTCAGCACCGGTTCCTATGGGAGCCGCGTTACGTCAATAGTCGAAGACAATTCCGGTAATATATGGGTGAGCGCCATGAATTATCTGTATTGCTTCGACGGTAAAACCTGGACCCCTTTTGACGTCAGAAATGTCTTTGGAGTGACTCAAACAAACATTCCGGTCAATTCCGTGATGATTGATAATCAGAATACAATCTGGGCCGCCACCACCAACGGCATCCTGCATTTTGACGGCACTAACTGGCAGGTGTTCACCACCGCGGATGGGCTGGCAGATAATTATATCGCGGGATTTATTCAGGACAAATCCGGCAGCATCTGGGCTTACGGATTTAATAACGGCCTCAACCTTTTTAACGGCCACTCGTGGCAGTCATTTTTGCAAGATGACCGCATCGCGGATATTGCTCAGGACAAGAACGGGAATCTGTGGCTGGCCACGGACCATGGTGTTATTGAATATGACGGTGATAATTTTCAGAGTTTTACGACTGCTGACGGCCTCCTGGATAATTCGATTAATGTAATCATGGTTGATAATAATGACATTTGGTGTGGAACTGATTACGGCGCAAATTATTATAATGGAAAAACCTGGCAATCCGTTACCTCTTCCAACGGCCTCGCCGCTGATCAAATATGGCAAATGGCAAAAGGCCAGTCGGGTGATATCTGGTTCAGTTCATTTGGCGGGATTAGTCGCTTTGCTTCTGAAAAAAATAGCCAAAGCGCTATCCCGATCGATCCCGTCGGAGCTGCACCCGTAACGTCTAATCAGCTGACTTCAATCTCAATCACCCCGACACCGGGCAACACTTTATCTCCGGGCGCTTCCCTGCAATACATTGCCATGGGTATATTGTTCGATAGCCAGAGCCAGAACATTACAGACCGGGTAAAATGGATCAGTTCCGATACTTCGGTGGCGACAATATCTGCCGATGGTGTAGTTACCGGTATTGCCGCGGGTAAGACTGCTATTACTGCGACCTTGTCCGGGATAACAAGTCCGGCAATGAGCTTAACCGTAGTGCCTGCGGCGACTACAACACCGCCTTGATTCGTTGCGTTATTATTTCCCCCAAATCCAATTTGTTCCGGTGTGTCAGGCTCCTGGTTGTCCGTTTATTGCTGATTTCTCTTTCCCCGTTTCTGTTATGATATTAGATGTTATCGGAATAAATCATACTTTGTTTATTATATTTAATTTAAATAAATTTTTGCGGAATTAGATAATGATAGGTAAAAATATACGGATTATAGCTATTTGCATATTTATTATCCCACTTTTGACGGCGTTGGCAAGCTGCGGCAGCGCTGTTTCATCAACTTCATCTTCTACTACCACGTCCGCAAACCTATTCAAGCGATGGGAGTCAAAGACGCTGGCATCAAATATGGCTTTTCAACAGGGTATTAACGCAGTAATTAACGGTAAAAACTATCTGATTTGCAACGTAATTTACGGGAACAGCACGAGTCAGAAAAATATGTATGCCACTATAGCGATTTTGGATATTTCCCGCCCTGATATTCCTGTTGAAATTTCCTCTTTGCAAACCGGCCAGGATGACAAACCATATATATGTAATCTAAAACTGAACGGCTCCATTCTGTATGTTTTAACCATTGATCATCTATGGATAATTGATGTCTCCGCCCCGAATCAGCCTAAAAATGTGGGGCAAATACCGTTAACTGGCGCCACGAACCTCGAAGAATCAGGGAAATATGCGTTTATAATGTCCGTTACTCAAACGAATGAGCAAACTATCAGCACCTTTGACCTTTCCAATCCGCTTCAACCCTTAAAGATAGGCCAAATAGTGGTTCCGAATACCGGAATTATTCAACTGGAGCCATCAGTTTCTTTGCTTTTTGTGCTGGCCGAGAACGGATTAGATGTTTACGACATTTCGATACCCGCCTCTTTAAAACAAATCGGATTTCTGTCAAACCCGTTTCCCCCACCCACAACTATGGCGACTTTTTTTATTCCGCAGTATTTTTTCG
>Ga0265316_10002748_pt1 | contig 18031 bp, 14 predicted proteins | sample 4522metaG_FD_202092 | JGI IMG/M metagenome (GOLD analysis project Ga0265316, IMG submission 202092) | Rhizosphere microbial communities from Carex aquatilis grown in University of Washington, Seatle, WA, United States - 4-5-22 metaG | ecosystem: Host-associated > Plants > Roots > Rhizosphere >... | reverse complement strand
GGCAGCCCGGCCGCGCCGCCGGCGGATACGGCGACTCCGGCGCCGCTGGCAGGCGCCAACCTGGACGGCACAGTGCTCGCGCCCCGCTCGCTTTCCACCGCGGCATCCGGCGCTTTTGAAACCGCCGTGATTCCCGGCAGCGGCGTGGGCGTGGACCTGCTGCTGCACGTGGACCTCTTTAATATCCTGTGCGTTCCCGGGGAAGCCGACCCGCCGACCCTGGCGCTGCTGGAGGCCTTCTGCCACGACCACCGCGCCATGCTCATCGCCGATTGCTTCCAGGACACCACTTTCCAATCTCTGAGCACAGCCTTCGGACCGCCATCGCAGATCACCGCCGGAGATAACGCCACCAACGGCGCCTACTATTTCCCCTGGATCAACGCGCCCGACCCCGCGCAGGGCAACCTGCCCAACAACTTTCCGCCGTGCGGCTACGTGGCCGGCATTTATGCCCGCATCGACGGCACGCGCGGCGTATGGAAAGCGCCCGCGGGAACCGAGGCCAGCCTTACCGGCGTAAACGGCGTCGCGGTGCCGCTGAACGACGCCGAGAACGGCGTGCTCAATCCCACCGCCGTAAACTGCATCCGCAATTTCAACGTGTACGGCACGGTGGTGTGGGGCGCGCGCACGCTGCAGGGCAACGACCAGCTCGGTTCGGAGTGGAAGTACATTCCGGTCCGCCGGACGGCGATGTTCATCGAGGAGTCCCTGTTCCGCGCGCTCAAGTGGGTTGTGTTTGAGCCCAATGACGAGCCGCTGTGGTCGCAGATCCGCCTGAACGTAGGCGCGTTCATGCAGAACCTGTTCCGTCAAGGAGCGTTCCAGGGGCAGACGCCGCAGGACGCGTACTTCGTGAAGTGCGATAAGGAAACCACCACGCAGAACGATATCAACCTGGGCATCGTCAACATCGTGGTAGGCTTCGCTCCGCTGAAGCCGGCGGAGTTCGTAGTGATTCAAATTCAGCAAATGGCTGGACAGATCGCCACTTAAGGAGAAAACTCATGGCTCAATTTACCGTCAATGCGCAAAGGTTCGATCCGTACAAAAACTTCAAGTTTCGCGTAAAGTGGGACGGCAAATACGTCGCCGGCGTCAGCAAGGTCTCGGCGATGAAGCGGACTACGGAAGTGGTGAAACACCGCGAGGGCGGCGATCCGTCGAGCAGCCGCAAGTCCCCCGGCCGGACGGAATTCGATGCCGTCACCCTGGAGCGCGGAGTCACTCACGATGTGGCGTTCGAGCAGTGGGCCAACAAGGTCTGGCAAGTAGGCGCCGGTCTGGGAGCGGAAGTCTCGCTGCAGGATTTCCGCAAAGACATCATCATCGAGATGTACAATGAGGCCGGCCAGTTGGCCATCAGTTACAAGGTGTACCGCTGCTGGGTATCGGAGTACCAGGCGCTGCCGGATCTGGATGCCAACGCCAACGCCGTGGCCATCCAGCACCTGAAGCTGGAGAACGAGGGATGGGAGCGGGATCAATCGGTGCCCGAGCCCAGCGAGCCGACGTTCACCAATCCGGCGGGGTAGCCAGCCATGCGCGCGTTGTCGGTTCCGGAACTCTTGGGAGCATGGGAGAGCGGGCTCGAGCAGGGACCGGTGGAGCGTGCCCTCACGCTGCTGGGCGCAGCTTGCCCGGAAACGCCGCGGGACTCGCTCGCCCGTCTCAGCATCGGCCGGCGGGACGCCAGCCTGCTGACTCTCCGCGAATGGACGTTCGGTTCGCGGGTGGACAGCCTGGTCGAGTGCCCGCGGTGCGGCCAGCGCCTGGAGATCGCCTTCAACATCGCCGACGTGCGGGTGGAGGGCGAAGCTCCGCCGGAACTGCCGGCCACCGTGGAGGAGTACCAACTGCGGCTCCGGCCGCCGGACAGCACGGATATTGCCGCGATTGCCGCCGAACCGGCGGTGGAACGGAAGCGGCAGTTGCTGTTCGAAAGATGCCTGATCGAAGCGCGCCGCGGCGGAGAGGAGGCGCCCGCCGGAAAGCTGCCGCCGGAGGCGCTGAACGCCGTGGCCGAGCGCCTGGCCGAAGCCGATCCGCAGGCGGACATTCAACTGGACGTTGCCTGCTCCTGCTGCGGAGAGCGGTGGAAATCGGCATTCGATATCGCGGCTTTCTTCTGGAGCGAGATCGATGCCTGGGCCTGCCGGATTCTGCGCGAGGTACACACGCTGGCCTCGGCCTACGGTTGGAGCGAGCGCGACATTCTGGCGTTGACGCCGGCCCGGCGGCAGTTTTATCTCGAAATGGTGGGGGCATGAGCGACTTCCTGACAAATCTTGCAGTGCGCAGCGTGGGGGCGGCGGGCGCGATCCAGCCGCGCCTGCCCGCGTTGTTCGAGCCGCCGCGGCCAACCGGCCGTTCGCTCCCGGCGCCGGTTATCGATTCTCCTGCGGAGCAGACGCAGGACGAGGTGTCGCAGCCGCCGCGGAATAGCGACCCCGCTTCGGAGTGGGCGCCAGTCCGGAGGACGCCACGCGAGATTCCGCGGCCCGGCGAACAGCCGGAAGAGGCGCAGGTAACCAGCCGGCCGATCGTCCCCGTGCCGCAACTTTCGCCCACGCCCGTGGTGCGCCCTGCTCCCGAGACCAAGTCAGTGGGACCGCAACCGCCCGTACCGCGGCCGCCCGCGCAGCCGCTGTGGCAGCCGCCCGCCGTACCGGCGGCGGCCCGGCCGGTTCCGGAAATCCGCGAACGCATGGAACCCGCGCCCGCGCCGCAGCTTCCCCGGCCGGAACGCAAATCGCCCAGCGTCGAAACAGTAGAGGCGCGGCCGCTGGCTCCACGCGCCGCGTTGCCGCCATCCGCGCCGCCGGAAGCGCCGCGCGCGGCGGTGAGACCCCTGGTCAAGCCGCGCGTGACTCCGCGTTTCGAAAGTCCCCGCACCGCAGCCGCCGCCCCGAGAGCGAAGGCTGCCGAGCCGGTGATCCACGTGACCATCGGGCGCATTGAAGTGCGCGCCACTCCGCCGCCTGCCGAGACCCGCAAGGAGCGCGCGGCCGCAGCACCCGTAATGAGCCTCGACCAATATCTGCGCAGCCGCGCCAAGCGAGGCGGCCAATGAGCAACGCCCTGGCCATTGCCGCCGTCACCGCCACGCTGGACTCCATTCTCGGCGCGGGTGTGCACGCCGATCCGGACCTGAGCGACACGGCGCTGACTCTGCTGCCGCCCGACAAGGCGCGCACCGGCATCACGTCCAACCAGCTCAACCTGTTTCTGTACCAGATCCTGCCCAATGCGGCCTGGCGCAACCAGGATTATCCGGCCACGGTCAAGCCCGGCGAAACCGGCATGCCGCCACTGGCCCTGACGCTGTTTTACCTCATCACCGTGTTCGGCAGGGACAACGACAACAGCCAGCCATTCGATCATCATCTGCTGGGAAAGGCGATGAGCATCCTCTACGACCACGCGCTGCTGGGGCCCGACGAGATCAAGCTGGCGTTCCCGGGAAGCGACCTGGAGCGGCAGGTGGACCGCGTGCGCATCACCATGCAGCCGCTCTCCGTGGAGGAAATATCCAAGCTGTGGACAGGCTTCGCGACGCAGTACCGGCTCTCCGTGGCCTACCAGGTGTCCGTCGCGCTGATCGAGAGCACGCAGGGCGTGAAGACGCCGCTGCCGGTACTCACGCAAGGGGCGCAGAATAAGGGTCCCACGTCGCAAGGGAACCTGATTCCGCCATTCCCCGCTTTGAATTCGGTGACCCCGCCGAACCAGCAGCCCAGCGCGTTGTTGGGCGATACGCTCGCGCTCGCGGGATTCATGCTGGACGGCACGAACATCGGGGTGGTTTTCGATACCGATTTGTGGAGCGCGCCGGTGGAAGTAGCGCCGCTCGCGGGCGGCACGTCGACGGCGCTCAGCGTGACCGTTCCCAATGCGCCCACGGTTTGGCCGGCGGGGCTGTACACTCTTCTGGTGATGGTGCAGCGGCCCAGCGAGACGTTTCGCCGGTCGACCAACCAGCTTCCGGTTTCGATCGCGCCGAGCATGACGTTCCTGCCCACGTCCGCTGCGGCGGGCAGCGTGACGTTTACGGTGACGTGCAGCCCGCAAGTGTTTCCGGGGCAGCAGGTCTCGCTGCTGGTGAGCGACCAGGAACTGCCGGCGGGAGACATTGCCGTGGCCACCAACAGCCTGAGCTTCACTGCCACGCTGGCCGCGGGCAGCTACTATCTGCGCCTGCGGGTGGATGGCGTGGACAGCCCGCTGGTGAACCGGAACATGACGCCTCCGGTGTTCGACTCAACCCAAATGGTGACCATCGCATGACGGAGAGAATCTCTACCGGCAGGCAGGACTGGCAGCAAGCCAACGCCCGCTATCTTTCGGTGGCGTTGGCATGGCTGCGCGCCAAGTTGGAGCATTGTGCGCGGCAATCCCATCGGCCGACGTCGCTGGCCGCTCCGGAGCCGCCTCCGCCCACGCCCGAGCAAAGCCGATCGCTGTGGAGACGCTTCCGGCCCGCGGAACCCGCGGAGCCGCTGCGCAATGCCCAGCCGTTGCTGCCGCCGGCGCCGGAAGACGCGCCCGACGAACACCTGAGACGGGCGGAAGCGGAAATGGCCACGGCATCCGCCGCGACGCCGCCGCCCGCGCTCGTCCTGCTCAGCCAGTTGTTGGGGCTTTCGCTATTCGAGCGGGAAATGCTGCTCCTCGCGATCGCCATGGAGTTGGACACCGGCATCCCGGCGCTCTGCGGGCGGGCGCAGGGCGACCCCAACCGGTGCTATCCGACGTTTGCCCTGGGGCTCCTGCTGTTTGACGGGGCTTGGGACGCGCTTTCGCCCGAACATCCGCTGCGCTATTGGCGGCTGATCGAGATCGACCAGGCCGGCGGCCGGCCGCTCACCACCAGCCCGCTGCGCGCCGACGAACGGATCGTGGATTACGCCAAGGGGCTCAACTACCTGGACGACCGTTTGGCCCCGCTGTTTACGCCGCTCGATGCGCCGCCGGAGGGAGCCGAACTGCCGCCATCGCAGAAGGCCCTGGCGGGCGCCATTACCGAGCACCTCCGGCACGCTTCCGCGGGCCGCGTTCTGCCGGTGGTGGAACTGTTGGGGAACGATGCGCCGGGGAAGCAGCTTGTGGCGGCGCACGTGGCTCGGGAACTCGGCGCGCAAGTGTACCGGTTGCCGGCTGCGCTACTGCCCGCGCACGCCACGGAACTCGAGACCCTGGCGCGGCTTTGGCAGCGCGAATGCCAACTGCTGCCCATAGCGCTCTATCTGGATCTGATGGGCGCGGAGACGGATTCCTCGCAGCCCGGACAGGCGTCGGCGCTCAACCGCGCACTGGCGCGCATGGGCGGAATCATCTTCCTGGACACGCGCGACGTGTGGCCGGGAATCCCGCAGGGCAGCTTTCCGGTGGACGTGCAGAAGCCCACGGCGGCGGAGCAGGAAGCCGAGTGGCGCGCGGTGCTCGGGAAGGATGCGGGCGACGGCCCCGCGAAACTGGCGGGGCAGTTCAACCTGGGAAATGCCGCCATCCGGGAGATTGCTGCCTCGGCGGGCGCGGGCGCCCCGGTCGGCCGCGTGTGGGACGGGTGCCTGGCCTATACGCGTCCGCGGCTCGACCAGTTGGCGCAGCGTCTCCAGCCCAAAGCCACCTGGGACGACATTGTGCTGCCGGATGCCGAGAGCACACTGCTGCACCAGATTGCGGCCCAGGTGGACGAGCGCAGCCTGGTTTACCGGACGTGGGGTTTCGGCGAAAAGATGAGCCGGGGGTTGGGGATCAGCGTGCTCCTGGCCGGCGAGCCGGGCACCGGCAAGACCATGGCGGCGGAGGTGATCGCCAACCAGTTGCGCCTGAACCTGTACCGCATCGATCTTTCGGCGGTGGTGAGCAAGTACATCGGCGAGACGGAAAAAAATCTGCGCCGGTTGTTCGATGCGGCGGAGGACGGCGGCGCCATCCTCTTCTTCGACGAAGCCGACGCCCTGTTCGGCAAGCGCAGCGAGGTGAAAGACAGCCACGACCGCTACGCCAACATCGAGATCAATTACCTCTTGCAGCGCATGGAGGCTTTTGGCGGCCTGGCGATTCTGGCCACCAACATGAAGAACTCGCTCGACCAGGCGTTCATGCGGCGGCTGCGCTTCGTGGTGAACTTTCCATTCCCCGCGGTGGCCCAGCGCAAGCAGATGTGGCAAAAGGTCTTTCCGCCGCGGACGCCGATGCTTCCGCCGGGCGCCCCCGGGGCGCTGGATTTCGACCAGTTGGCGCGCCTCAACCTCACCGGCGGCAGCATTCACAGTGTGGCGTTGAATGCGGCGTTTCTGGCGGCCGGCGCCGGAGGGCCGGTGACCATGGCGATGGTGATGGAAGCGGCGCGCACGGAGTTGAAGAAGCTGGGCCGCGTGGTCAACGAGCTGGAATTTCGGAGGCAGGGATTGCCGGGAGCCGTGGCGTGAAGATCGACGTGCATATCGAGCGCCTGGTGCTGGAGGGGTTGCCGGTGACGAGTTTGCAGGGGCCGCTGGTACAGCAGGCCATCGAGCGGGAATTGGCGCGGTTGCTGGGGGCGCACGGCTTGTCGCACGAATTGCGGCATGGGGCCGCGCTGCCGCGGGTGAGGGCCGGCGCGCTGCGGCTGGCGCGGGAGAATCCGCCGGCCAGGCTGGGGCTGGGAATTGCGCGGGCGGTTCACGAGGGCATCGGCAGTCCAATACAAGGAGGGGGCAAGCGATGAGTAAAGCGGCGGCGCAGGCCACGCAGGCCACCGTGCAGGGGGGAACGCGCTCGAACGCCAGCGTGTTGCAGCGGCAGAGCACGCTCGGTCCGCATGTGTGCGTGCAGCGGGAAGCGGCGGCGGACCAGGATGTGCGGCCGCGAGCGCCATCTCTGGTGCGGCAGGTAATCGACTCCCCTGGCCGTCCGCTGGATGCGGCGACGCGCTCCCGCATGGAACCGCGCTTCGGCTACGACTTCAGCCAGGTGCGCATTCATAGCGACAACCGCGCCTCCGAGTCCGCACGGGCGGTCAATGCCAATGCTTATACCGCGGGACACCACGTAGCCTTTGGAGAAGGCAAGTATGCGCCCGGCACCTCCGGCGGCCAACGCTTGTTGGCGCATGAGCTGACGCACGTCGTGCAGCAGGCATCCGGACCGGTGGCGGGAAAAGAGATTGGCGGCGGCCTCCATCTAAGCCACCCGTCCGATCGATTTGAGCGGAAAGCCGCCGCTGAAGGCGCCAATGTCGACCGAGACCCCGACCTCCCGGGGAGTCGAGCCAACGCGATCCCTCTGCCGGCCCGGAAACAACCTGGCACAACCTACGTCCAGCGCGACAGTTTGGGCCTCAGTACGGGGGCACCCGATGAGGGGAAAGGCTCCGTCAATCAGGCAGCAGCACTGAGTTCCTTCGCCGCGGTGGGCAGCGCTGTCGGTGGGCTGGTGAGCGCATTTGCTGCCATACGGGCGGCCAACTTTGCGGGACGCTCAGCCGAAGCCGCCGAGGATCCGCCGACCGCTGAACCGACGGGCGGCGGCGTCGCTTTCACGGATGCCGATATTCCCGAAGTCAAAGGTCTTGACCTGACGAAGGAGGACCAGGACCCCGACGTAACGGAGACGATTGAGGACGGCACCGAAGACGAGGGGAAAGCCACCGAGTCCACAGAGGGAAAAGGCGCGAAAGCCAAGAAGATCACCACCAAGGAACAAACGAAATCCCATAAAGAATCCAGGTCTAAGGTCATCAAATCACCGGACAAACCCGATCAATTAGACACCTGGCACGTCTTGAACGTTAATCAGGGCCCTGCCGACTCTGCCGACTTCTATGTTTCCGTTCGATCCAGCGGGAAGGACATCAAGGATGGAGGAACCCTGCCGCCAGAATCCACGGGTTTTCTCGGTGGTTCATCGCATTCGAACGTGTCCGTCAACTTCAGAGCCAGACCCGGTGCGCACGACCCGATCACCGGCGCGGCATCGGTCGGGTTGGGTATAGGCGGGACCAACACTCCCCCAAGAAAGTTTCTCCAAAGCAGCGGAGTCTTTGGGGGTGGGGGCCCCGTGAATAACGACAAATACAATGTTCAGCGCTTCGGCGGCGTAATCACGTTCTATGCGCCCGGGGAGAAGAAAAAGGCGGACGCGGATAAGAAACCTGACGCGGAGAAGAAACCCGAGGAGAAAAAACCGGCCGAGGTGGACAAGTCGAAGAAGCCGGACATCGACGCAAGACTGCTTAAGAATCCAACAAACGGCACGGCAAAACAAGGCGACGGCAAGGGAGAGGCCTTGGTCACCATTCATATGGACAGGTCGACCAACCCGACTAAGGGGGGGTTGTTCCACAAAGACGACGACCCAACGAGTCCACAATGAGCGCCTTCCCAGGTTCACCTCGCGTACTCAAGGGCGGCATTGTGCTGCTCGATCCGGACCAGTTCACGGTCCTGCCGAACGGCATTATTGTGCTCCAGTACAACCCGGACACGCTCACCCGCTCGCTCAAGATCAAGGGCGCGGAAGAGGGCGGCGACCGCAGCGAGGCGCTACGCCTGACCGGTCCGCCGGTGGAGACGATCAAGCTGGAAGCCGAGATCGACGCCACAGACCAGTTGGAGACCGGCGACCAGAACGCGCTTCAGTACGGGATCTCGCCGCAGCTTTCGGCGCTCGAGACTATGGTGTATCCGCCGAGCGCGACACTGCAGAACAACTTCAACCTGGCGCAGCAAGGCGTACTGGAAATCATGCCGATGCTGGCGCCCTTCGCCCTATTCGTATGGAGCGTCAACCGCATTGCGCCGGTGCGCATCACGGAATTGAGTATCACCGAAGAGGCCTTCGACCCTCAATTGAATCCCATCCGGGCGAAAGTAAGCCTGGGGTTCCGTGTGCTTACCATCGACGATCTTAATTTCTCCGACAAGGGAGGCAGTTTGTATATGGCGTATCAGCGGCAGAAGGAAACTCTTGCCGGTAAGTTCCAGGGCGGCACATTTAGCGCTCTAGGGATTAGCGGGGTATCATGAGCACACAAAACGATCCGGTGGCCGCGCTACTGGCGCAGACGTCTCTCCAGAAGACGCTGTTCGGGCCCACCAGCCGCTATTACGGCTTGGACACCGCCACGTTGAACGTACCCGGAGGAAACACGATCACCTATGTGGAGCGCCGGTTTGTGCCTTCTCCGGAGAACTTTCAGTTGCTCCAGGTGCACGCCGTGGTGCAGGGCGACCGGCTGGATAACCTCGCCAACCAGTACCTTGGCGACCCTACCTTATTCTGGCGCCTGTGCGATGCTAACCGCGCGATGCGGCCGGAAGAGCTAACAGAGACGGTAGGCCGCCAACTAAGTATCACGCTTCCGGAGGGCATTGCGGGCAACTCGCTATGAACCGGGGCTTCTATCTCACGTTGATGATGGGAGGCTTCAATGCCAGTCCCGTGCCGCAGCCTGTCATCGATGCGCTGAGCGAAGTGAGCGTAAGTTCCACTGTGGGGGCTCAAGGCGGGTTTCAACTGAAGTTCACCATAGGAAAGAACTCGGTAGTGCAGCAGATGTTGAACTCGGGGTCTTTCGATCCACGCCAGCGGGTGATCATTGCTGTCACGATCAATGGCCAGACCGAAGTGCTGATGGATGGCATTATCATCAAGCAGGATTTCGCGCCTAGCAGCGCCGCGGGGAAATCGACGCTCTCGATTACCGGTTTGGATTTGACGGCGCTGATGGACTTCATCGACCTGACGGGAATTCCTTACCCCGCGCTTCCGGAGTTTGTGATCGTCGAGGCCATTCTGGCCAAGTACCTCGTGTTGGGAGTGGTGCCCCTGGCGCTGCCTGCGAGTATCCCCACTATCCAGAATCCGCTGAAATCGTTCGTCAAGCAGCAGAAGACCGACTACCAGTTTGTTTCGGCATTGGCCCGCCAGACGGGGGCGGTATTCTATCTCGATCCCGGCCCCAAGCCGGGCAGGAGCCTGGCGTATTTTGGCCCCGATATCTCAAAGCTGTTTCCTACCATGCAACCGGCCATGAGCATCAACCTGGATGCCAGCACGAATATCGAATCGCTCAGTTTTTCGTACGATGGCACCTTGGCCACCCAATATTTAGTTACTATTCTGGAGCCGAACACAAAAATCCCGATTCCGATCCCCGTGCCCAACATAGACCTTCTGAAGGCACCGCTGGCGGCGCACGCTCCGACGCCGTTGCGAAGCCAGCAGCTTAAGCCGATCGCCAATGAGAGTCCGGCGGGCGCCGCCTTGGCCGCCCTGGCTTCGCTGTTCCAGACCGTAGATGTGATTAGCGGCTCCGGGCAACTCGATGTGCTGCGCTACGGACAGATTTTCAAGGCGAGGCAACTTGCCCAGGTTCGCGGCGCGGGCAACTATTACGACGGAAAGTACTACGTGAGGAGCGTCACACACAACATCAAGCGCGGAGAGTACAAGCAGAGCTTTACGCTGTCGCGAGGCGGTACCGGTTCTTCCATTTCCACGGTGAGCGTATGAGAGAAGGTCCCAAATACTACGGAGTCTATCGCGGGACAGTCGTGAATAACATCGACCCCTTGCAGATGGGGCGCATCATGGCGCTGGTGCCCGACGTAGGCGGCATTACGCCGTCCACGTGGGCCACTCCCTGTGTGCCGTTGGCCGGCAAGCAGATGGGGACATTCATGGTCCCGCAGATCGGCGCGGGGGTTTGGATACAGTTTGAAGCCGGTGATCCCGATCTGCCGGTGTGGACCGGCGGCTGGTGGGGGAGCACTGCGGAATTGCCGGCGCTGGCGTTGTTGGGCCCGCCGCCCGATCCGCCTATTGTGATCCAGACTACTTTGCAGAATGCCATTGTGGTGAGCGACTTACCCGGGCCCACGGGCGGCATCATGCTGAAGAGCTTCTCCGGGGCGACCATCATAGTCAACGAAACGGGCATTTATATCCAGAACGGACAAGGGGCGAGCATTGTGATGACTGGCCCGACGGTGACGGTGAACGAGGGCGCGCTGGTGATTACATGAAGGCTCCGTTGAAGACGCTGTGGGGCGGACCCCCTGGTCCGCGCCGGACGCCCTCGTCCGGCTGGCCGGGGCAACGAAGAGGCCGACCGGGGGGTCGGCCGCGGACGAGGGCGTCCGCCCCACAGCGTCTTCAAACGGAGCGGCAGGAAGATCGGAGGATAACGGATGCCGGGATTCTTAGTGCATGTCGGGGCAACGGTGACTTGTGCGCATGGCGGACAGGCGCAGCCCACCGTGCCCAATCCGCGCGTGGCGGTGTTGGGACTGCCGACGGTGACGATTGCCGGTCCGTATGTGGTGGCGGGTTGCGCTTTTCCGCCGCCGCCGGCCGCCAATGGGCCCTGCGTGACGGGGCAGTGGGTGACGGGTTCGGTGCGAGTGACCTCCGACGGGCAGCCGCTGGTGGTGCTCAGCAGCCAGGCGATTTGCGCGCCTACGGGGACGCCGCTCCTGATTGTGGCTACCCAGACGCGCGTGACAGCGATGTGAGGCGTGATGAACATCGATTTTCCATATCACTTTGATGCGCGCGGACGGACCGCTACCACGGATGACAACGATCATATCCGCGACATGATCGAAGAGTTGCTGTTCACCAATCCGGGCGAGCGCGTGAACCGGCCGGACTTCGGCAGCGGACTCCTGCAAATGGTCTTCGCGCCCAATAGTCCGGAGTTGGCGGCGGCGCTGCAGTTCACCATGCAGGCGGCGCTGCAGCGGTACCTGGGCGACTTGATCGACCTCCAATCGGTGGTAGTCACGGCGCTCGATTCCACCTTGCAGGTGGTGGTGAGTTACCTGGTGCGGCAGACCCAGGAGCCCAAGACCGAAACCTTCCAAAAAAGCGGTGTGCAATGATCGATCCGGATTTGACTTGCCATCAGGAGCATCGGCGCGACGACGTGCGCGCCGCCAAAGTGTTCGGGCTGGACTATGCCGAAGTAAGCGAAGACCAACTTACAGTCTACGTCTACTTTCTGGGCCGGGCGCCGAAACAAATCGAGAAGGCGAACATCAGTATCCAGGGCGGACGGCGTATCCGCGATGTCCAGGCGACTAATTTGCGCGTGCGCCGCGAGACCGACCGCACCTTGGACGATTTCATGGAAGTCACGGTGAATCACCCCGGCGATTTCTCCACTTACACGCTCTCCGTGGTGGGGCTGGAGGGCTTCGATTCACGCTACGATGAAGTACCGGTCAACTTCAAAGCCAGTTGCCCGAGCCCCCTCGATTGCAAGACGCAGCCTGCCTGCCCGGCGCCACAACGCACGGAGCCGGACATCAACTACCTGGCCAAAGACTACGCCAGCTTCCGGCAGTTGCTTCTGGACCGCCTGGCGCTGACCATGCCGGACTGGCAGGAAACGCACGCGCCCGACCTGGGCATCACGCTGGTGGAATTGCTGGCGTACGCGGGCGACTATCTCAGCTACTACCAGGATGCCGTGGCTACCGAGGCGTATCTGGGCACCGCCCGCCAGCGCATCTCCGTGCGGCGCCATGTGAAGCTGGTGGACTACGCGATGCACGAAGGGTGCAACGCGCGCGCCTGGGTGACCGTCTGGACCGATACCGACGAGCCGTTCGACCCCACGCAAATCTACTTCATCACGCCATTCCCCGGCGTGCCCAGCCGCCGCATTTTGACGGCCGCCGACCTGGAAAACGTGCCGGCATCCGCGTACGACGTGTTTCAGCCGTTGTGGCCGTCGAGCGGTACTTTCCAGATCTATCAAGCCCACAGCGAGATTCACTTCTACACCTGGGGCGATTGCCAGTGCTGCCTGGCGCAGGGGGCCACCGAGGCGACGTTGACGGACCAATGGGTGACGCCCTCGGGCAGCACCTCGGCGCAAGCGGCGCCCGATGCGGCTGTGGCCAAAGTGCGCGCGCTGCACTTGAACGTGGGCGACGTGCTGATCTTCGAAGAAGTCATCGGCCCGAAAACCGGCAACCCCGCCGACGCCGATCCTACGCACCGGCAGGCGGTGCGGCTTACGCAGGTAACCCAGTCGACCGACCCGCTGTACCATGACCAGCCCATTGTGGAAATTCAATGGGCGCCGGAAGACGCGCTGACTTTCCCGCTATGCCTTTCGGTGCAGGCGCCGCCGCCGGGCTGCAATTGCCTGGAGAACGTCAGCGTGGCGCGCGGCAACGTCCTGTTGGTAGATAACGGAGGCGCCGAGGTGGACCAGCTTGGCACGGTGCCCACGCTCTCCACGGCGCAGCGCTGCGCCACCCGGTGTAAGCCCGCGGAAATCACCGTAACGCCGGGGCGCTTTCGGCCCAAGTTGAGCCAGCGCCCGCTGACCTTCTCGCAACCGCTGCCGGCGGGCGCGCCGGCCAGTGCGCTGCTGGGGCAGGATCCGCGCCAGGCATTGCCCGCGATCCGGATCTCGAGCATTCCACCCGCGCCGGCATCGGCGGGCCAGGTTCCGCCGCTGTTCACCTTTACGGATGTGGCCGACCCCACGGGTCTGGCGTTCAAGCTGCGGACGGCGGCGGATGTGGCCACCCAGTATTTGTACGCCCAGTTGAGCGCGGCGACGAAGCAGGACCTGGCGGCGTGGAACGGCCAGAGTCCGCTGCCCGCAACCCTGCGGAACGACCTGGAAGCGGACTTGCGCGCCCTCATCCAAACGTGGACGCCCCTGAGCGACCTGTTGGAGAGCGGTCCGGACGACCGCGTTTTCGTGGTGGAGATGGATGACGCCGGCTACGGCCACGTGCGGTTCGGCGATGGCAGTCTGGGGCTGCTGCCCGATGCCGGCACGGCCTTCGAAGCCAACTACCGCACCGGAAATGGGCCGTCGGGCAACGTGGGCGCGGAGACCATCCTGTATCTGGTGCTGCCTACACTGCTGAGCGGGGTCAACCTGGCGCCGCGCAATCCGATGGCGGCTACCGGCGGCACCGCGCCCGAGCCGGTGGCGGAAGTGAAGATGTTCGCGCCCTATGCATTTCGCGACGTGCTGGAGCGCGCCATCACGGCGGACGACTATGCCACGCTGGCGGCCCTCGATCCCAAACTTCAGGGCGCCAAGGCAACCCTGCGTTGGAACGGCAGTTGGTATACGGCGCTGGTGGCGCTCGATCCGCTGGGCACGGAGAACCCGCCGGCGTCCCTGTTGCACGAGGTAACTGAAGACCTGGAACCGTACCGCCGCATCGGTCACGACCTGCTGGTGACGCCGGCGGAATATGTTCCCCTGGATTTGGCGTTGACCGTTTGCGTGCTGCCGAACTATCAGCGGGCGCATGTGGAAGCGGCGCTGCTCCAGGCATTCGGGAGCATGTTCAAGCCCGACAACATTACATTCGGCGAGAGCATTTATGTGAGCCGGATCGTGGCCGCGGCGCAGGCCGTTCCCGGCGTGCAAAACGTGGTGGTGACGCGCCTGGAACGGTATGAGACGGGCGAGCCTTCGCCCGGCGAAAGCGATGCCAAGGAAGTACCGGCAGGCAGCGTCCTGACGCTGGGGCCTTTGGAGATCGCGCGGTTGGACAACGATCCGAACTTTCCGGAAAACGGGCGCCTGTCGCTCGATGTGCGAGGTGGACGATGAAATCGACTTGTGGCTGCTGTTCGGGAGTGCAGGTGGCGACCCCGCAGCCGGAAGCCAACCGGCCGGGCCTCCCCGCGCTCAGTTACCGGGTGGGCACTTATGCCACCTTCTTCGAGAGCATGGTGGCGCGGCTTTCGAGCTTCCCTGCCCTGAAAGGCCTCACTACCCGCGAGCTGAGCGACCCTTCCATTGCCATGCTGGACGCCTGGGCGGTGGTGGCCGACGTGTTGACGTTCTACCAGGAGCGTATCGCTAACGAAGGCTACCTGATGACCGCCACCGAGCGGCGATCCATCCTGGAACTGGCGAAGCTGGTGGGATACAAGCTGCGGCCGGGCGTTTCGGCCAGTGTCTACTTGGCATTTACGGCGGCCACCGGATTCCAGGGGACGATTCCCGCCGGCACGCGCGCGCAGAGCATTCCGGGCACCGGACAGACCGCGCAGTTCTTCGAAACGTCGGTGGACCTGACTGTGCGCGACACCTGGAACGCTCTGCAACCGCGGCTCACGCGCCCGCAATTGATTACTCTGGCGGCCGACCGCGGCACCGACGCCGCCACGCGCGACACCATCTATTTCCAGGGGATCTCCACCAACCTGAAGGCCGGCGACATGCTGTTGTTCGTGCTGGGCGACGATGACGGATTGCAGGTGCCGCGCTTTGTGCAATCGGTGGACGCGCAGGCGGACTTGAAGCGCACCGAGGTAACGCTGCAGCCGGCGCCGCCGCAGCCAGGCGCTGCGCTTACCGCCCAGAGCGTGTTGAATGCGGCGGTGGATCCGTTGATCCAGGATGCCCAGAGCATTTTCCCGGACAGCGACCTGGCGGCCCGGGTGGCCAAAATCCTCGCCAATCTGGAGACCAACGTGGCCGGAGCGCAATCCCTCCAGAATGCCGCCGAAATGGTGCTTGAGGCAATACCCCAGGTACAGCGGCAGTACGATATCGCGGTGGGCCGCGGGTTCACGCGGCTGGAGGCGTGGACCTCCGACGTGCTCTTCACTCTTGCCGGTTTGGTGCAGAGCATTCCGAATATCGACGGCGACAGCCAGCCGACCGGACAGCCGCTGCCTCCGCCCGCGACGCTGCCGCCTTCCCCTTTGGCAAACCTCTTCAACATTATTAGACCTTTGTCCGCGCCGCCTTCGTTGCAGCCAGCCAATCCGCAACGGCTGGTGCGGACCATCGCGCAGACTTTCTCCCCGCAGGCGGATACCGCGCCGCGGCTGCTGGCGGCGTTCCAGCCCGCGGCGGCGGACACCATCTACCAGGCTTGGTCGGGAGTTTCCACGCCTTCGCCCCAAGTGCAGGTGTACGCCATGCGCGTGAAGGCCGCGCCTTTCGGCGCCACTGCGCCGCAGCAGATGTCGGTGCCGGCGGTGGGTGGATATCCTACGCCCCAGGAGTGGGGCCTCGCCCCCGGCGACATCGCATCCACGGACCCCGCGGAGCCCTCACTGCTGTCGCTGGACGCCACTTACGACAAGATCGCGCCCTCCGGCTGGGCCGTGATTAACAGCCCCGATTACCAGCAGCCCATCATCGCCGCCGTGAACGGTGTTCAGCCGATCGCTCGCGCGAACTACGGAATGACGGCCAAGGTGACGCAACTGGCTCTGGACCGGCAGTGGCTAACCGGTGCGAATAACCAGGCCGAGGCTGTCCCCGAGGCGGCGCGGCCACCCGCCGCGGACGACCAGATCAAGGCTGCTGCTCTTGCGCCGCCGCCGGCGCCGCCCCTGCCCTCAATCGCCGGTCTCAGAAACGTTACCGTCTGGGCGCAGATGGACCAACTGGACCTGGCCGAAGAGCCGCTCGATACCGACGTCAAAGGCGACACCATCGAGCTGGCCGAGCTCTATGACGGGTTCGAATCGGGCCGCTGGATCATGGTGTCCGGCGAGCGCACCGACATCCCCAATACCACGGGCGTGACGGCCACCGAACTGGTGATGATTGCGGGCGTGAAGCAGGGCGTGCGGGCGCCGCTGAGTGTCCCGTTTCCGGCGGACTACGTGCCCTTTCAGCCGGGTTATTACACCACCGACGCCAATAGCCAGGGCGACCGGCTGGTAGTGGGTAAGTTAGCCGGCCGGTTGCCCCAGTCGCTTCCCCTGCCCCAGTTTGTGAACCAGCAGTTCAGCGATCAGGTGCAGCTTGCGCCCGGCCTGTATGTGACCGCTTATGTTCCCACAAGCGATGAGTTAAGCGGCGAGTTTCCCGCCTTTAAGGGACTGTTGATCGACCCTTCCACGAACGTGCTGTTCCCCGGCGGGTTTATTCCCGCGGGCTCCGATGTCTTCGCGTGGCGCATTTCCGCGGCGCCGGTCCACACCATCCTGACTCTGGCCAATAAGCTGGCGTATGAGTACGACAGCACGAACGTGACTATCTACGGTAACGTGGCGCCGGCTACCAACGGGCAGACCGTGGGCGAAGTGCTGGGCGATGGCGACGGCAGCCAGGCGTTCCAGAGCTTCGCGCTGCGCCAGTCGCCGCTCACCTATGTGTCGGCGGCGACGCCCGAAGGAACCGCGAGCACGCTTTCGGTGACGGTCAACGATGTCGGTTGGCCCGAAGCGGATAACCTGGCGGCGCTGGGGCCGAAGGACCGCGAGTTCGTCACCCAGACCGACGATTCCGACCAGACCACGATGACTTTCGGCAATGGAGTACACGGCGCGCGCGTGCCCACGGGAACCGCCAACGTGAAGGCCGTCTACCGCTACGGAATCGGCTCGGGCGGGAATGTGGATGCCGGCCAGATCAGTCAACTGGCCACCCATCCGCAGGGCGCGCAAGGCGTGATCAATCCGTTACCGGCCAGCGGCGGCGCCGACCCCGATAGCATCAGCCAGGCGCGCGCCAACACGCCCATGGCGGTGATGGCGCTCGACCGGCTGGTGGGAACGGTGGATTACGCCAATTTCTCCCACACCTTCGCGGGCATCGGCAAGGCGAGCGCCGCCCGGATTTCCGACGGACGCCGCCTGGTGGTGCACGTGACCATCGCCGGGGCGGAGGATATCCCCATCGACACCACCTCGAACCTCTACCAGAACCTGGTGCAGGCCCTGCACCAGTTCGGCGATCCCGCGCTGGCGATTCAGGTGGCCGTACGTAGACTGAAACTGCTGGTAATTAGCGCCGGTGTGAGCCTGCTGGCCAACTACCAGTGGGAGTCCGTGGAGCCTGAGATTCGCGCGGCGGTGCTTGACCTTTTCAGTTTCGACCGCAGAGATCTGGGACAGACCGCATTCCTGAGCGAACTGGTGAGCGCCATTCAGGGCGTGGAAGGCGTGAGCTACGTGAACGTGCAGAAGTTCGATGCGGTGAGCGAAGACGTTACCGCGGCGCAGTTGGCGGGCCTCGCCGGCACGTTGAGGCGGCACAATGCGGTGCGGGCGCAACTGGCGCGCATCGACCCCAACGCCACCG
>Ga0265316_10002747_pt1 | contig 18033 bp, 25 predicted proteins | sample 4522metaG_FD_202092 | JGI IMG/M metagenome (GOLD analysis project Ga0265316, IMG submission 202092) | Rhizosphere microbial communities from Carex aquatilis grown in University of Washington, Seatle, WA, United States - 4-5-22 metaG | ecosystem: Host-associated > Plants > Roots > Rhizosphere >... | reverse complement strand
AGCTGTTTCCGAAATCACAAAAGATTTGGAAAAAGTAGAAGAAGAATTCAAAAAGATGAAATAATTCTTGAAATAAATTTATAAACTTCTAAAGTATATATTTATATGAATAAAAGAGCTGAAAGTAAATTAAAATTTCCAGTCAATCTTTTAAAATGAATAAAAGAGTTGAAAGAAAAGAAGCTTGGATTAGAATTATTGTCGCGATAGTTACTGGAATTATTCTTAGTGTTTGGAAATGTTTGATTGGAATTCTTTCTATTGTTCATTGGTTTATCGTTGTGTTTACTGGAAAAAGAAAAAGAGAAATCGCAGAATTTTGCGAATACTTTAATACTACAGTTTACAAACTTACTAGATATTTGACTTTTGTTTCAAATGAAAGACCTTTCCCATTCACAAAGTTAGATAGAATGAGTGCATTCAAATAATTCTCATTACCATAATTTTTATTAATGAGAGTATATCTTTTTTTTAATGCCTATTGATAAAGTTGAAAAGATTTCTACAGGAAGTTTTGATTTGAATAAATGGCTTTATGGAGGTTATGAAAAAGGAATTATTACTATGATTGCTGGGCCGCCTGGAAGCGGAAAAACAAACATGGCAATTTTGACAACTTGCAGTCAGGCAAAAAAAGGAGGCAAAGTTATTTTTATTGATACCGAAGGAGGATTTTCTTCTGATAGAGTAAAACAAATTGTTGGAGAAAATTTTGAAGAAGTTTTGAAAAATATTTTTCTTATGGAACCTTCGAACTTTGAAGAGCAGAAAAAATTTTTCTCAACTTTGAATAATCATCTGAAAAAGGAACAAATAAGTTTGATTGTTGTTGATAGCATGGCGATGCTTTACAGATTGGAAATGGGAGATGCGAGAGCAAAAGAAGGAGATGAAAATGTTCAAAATATAAATCGTGAAGTTGCTAATCAAATGAAAATTCTTGCAGAGATTTCTAAAAAGCAAAATATTCCTGTTGTAATTACAAATCAAGTTTATCAAGGATTTCAGTCAGAGGAAGACTGGAAAAAAGGATTGGAAAGAGAAATGAATATTGTCGGCGGGGATTTATTTCAATACTGGAGCAAATGTATTATTCAGTTAAGAAATGAAAAAGGAAAACGAAGAGCGATTTTATTAAAGCATAGAAGTTTGCCTGAAAAAGAAATGGGATTTGAGATTAAAAATGAGGGAATTTTCAAACGGGGAATATTTTAATCTGAAACTTTTTTAACTAAAGGACATTCTTTCATTTTTTCTGGGTCGCCAAAACATCTGAAAGTCATTCCTTCATTTTTATGCCAACAACTATACATTCTGCTGCCGTGAAATACATCTAAAACTAATCTGCCGTTATCATCTCTATTAGAACCTGCTTTTCCGCCAATATTTTTTTGATTATTACATTCATAAATCCAATAATTCCTTTGCTCCGGGTCATTCCACCCATGTTCATAAAATTCGCATTTTGTTTCTTCTGACATAATTCTTTCATCTCCTTTTTCTTTTTAAAGTTTATTATACTAAAAAATTCAATAAAATAATATAAACTTTTGAAAATTCTTTCTTTCATGGAAGACATAAGATTTGAAGTTATAAAAAAAATAAGCCAATTTAGTTTTAGAAGCAAAAATTTTAAAAATATTTCTAAATTAGACAGCAATTCTCCACCGAGCGTTTTTATCGGAAGCAAATTGAAATATCCCTTAGTCAACGTCGGAATTTTAAGTCCGTTGGAAAGAGAAGATAATGCTTGGGTTTATGACGATATGAAATACTGGGCAAATAATAATTTCCAGATTGGAGATATTTTGAAATTGCGTGATAATCTTTTGAATTCAAAATTTCAATCCAATGTTTATGATCCAAGAACAAGCAAGAATTTTATTCAGATGGCTCAAGATATTGCAATCGCATCAAAACCTGTTGATATTGAGATTGAATTGAAGAATAGATTGAATCTTAATCGAAGCAGAGATAAAGTTCTTGCTCCGCATGGAATGAAAGCGCAATTAAAAAAAGCGAAGATAATCGGAAATGTAAATGTTCATCAGCAAGTTGACAAAGTTATGAACGATGAATTAAAAGCAGTTGAAGGAATTGAGAATTTATACAAATTTGGTTTTGATGAATACACTTTAAGCAAGATTTTTAGCGTCGGTGTTTTAGGTTTGAAAAAAAATAAAAAACTTGTTCCCACAAGATGGAGCATTACTGCAACTGATGATACTTTAGGAAAATTATTGCTGAAAAAGGTAAGAGATTATCCAATAATTGAAAATTATGAACTATTTTATGGGGAATTTTTAGGAAATCAGTATTTAATAATGCTTTTTCCAAATATCTGGAGTTATGAATTGTTTGAGTTATATTTACCAAGAAGTTCTTGGAATCCTTCTGAGGAAATAAAAGCCTCAACTGATTATGAAGATTATGGTGGAAGAAAAGAATATGCTCATGCAACTGCTGGAGGTTATTATGCTTCACGATTTCCTATAATTGAATATCTAAATTCAATTAAAAAGCAGGCATCGGTTCTTGTAATCAGATTAGAAACTCCAAGTTATTGGGCAGGATTAGGGGTGTGGGTTGTAAGAGAAAGTGTGAAAAAAGCTTTAACTCATAAAATGACTTTTTCCTACGAGAATGAACTCAAAAATGGTTCAAAAAAGATAGGAATGATAAAATATAATTTTGATATTTCACTAATTTTGAACAAAAGCAAGATGCTTAAGGAAAAACGAGAACAAAAATCATTGAAAGATTTTTTCTGAAGTTATCATAAAAAAAAGTTGTGGGAATTAAAAAATAAATCCCCAAAAATAAAAATAAAATTTAGAATATTAAGTAAAGTAAACCCTTACTTTTTTTTCTTTTTTGCTTTTTTCTTTGCTGCCATATTTAATACACCTCCAATAATATTAAATACAACACAAAATAGTATTTAAATTTATTCTTTTTTTTGAAAAATTTCTAGAAAATACTTTTTTTCTCCAAAAATTTCCCGTCGACAATGGGTTTTTCTTTTAGAAAAAGAAAAATTACACTGTAATAGAAAACTAAAATAGTTAAATTTTTTTATTTTCAGCAAAAAATAATTAATTTTAGAAAAATTTTAAATTAATTTGTAAACCGCTGTAACTGATGCACTAACTTCTTGATTTGAAGGAGTAATATCTGTTGAAACTCTCTTTGCATCTGCATTTCCTGCTATTCCACTGCTTACAGAAGAAGCATAAATTGGCCATGGATTATAATTAAATTGGTCAAGTGAAACAGAAACTAATCTTCCTAATTTTTTATTGAATCCGTTTGCAAGAGCTTCTGCTTTTGTTTTTGCATCTGCTGATGCATCTTTTATTGCCTGTGTCTTTGCTTGCTGTTGAAGTGTTGGAGTTAATTCAAAATTAATATAACTTATTCCTGCTCCTGCATTTGTTCCAGCATCAATTATACTTCCTACCTTGTCTTTGTTCTGAATGGAAAGTTCTATCTTCAATGAGTTTGTTGCTTTGTAATCAATTAATTTTTGTCCATTATTATAATCATATTCTGGATAAATGTTGAAATTTTCAGTTTTTAATTCATCTTTTGAGAAACCTAAAGTAACAATATTATTTGTTAAATTATTTGTTATTAAAGAATTTGCATCTGATGCTGCCTTAGAGGTTTGTCCTGTTGTTTCAATATCAAAATAAACAGTTATCAAGTCGGGGGAAATTTTTGATGTTGCTTGTCCGTCGACCTTTATTGTGTTTGCGACAGAGCTTGATACAAAAAAACCGATTACTATTGAAGCTAAAATAAGAACTGAAATTGCAATAATAAGAGTTATCTGAACTGATTTTTCCATCTTAGCCATATTATTTATAATGTAACCGAGTTTAAAAGATTTATTCTTTGCTCTCAGAATTTTCTTTATTCATTTTCTCACGATATTCTTCCAATCTTTTCTTATTTGATTCACATTCAGAATTAAAACAGAAAATCCACGGCTTTTTTCCTTTTCTCAAGCTCATCAGCATCGGAAATCCGCAATGCTCGCAAACTTTGTCTGTTTTTTTAATCATTCCATTTGGAGGAAGTGAATAAGTTTTCTTGCATTTTGGATAAGCATTGCACGCAATGAAACTTCTTCTTGTTTTTCTTGAATAAGTTATAGCGAGCATTCCTTCTTTGCAAACAGGACAAAGACATAATTTATTATCTTCTTTTTGTTTTTCCCATGACTGAGATTCAGCAGCAACCAATTCATTTCCGATTTCTTTTTTATTTTTTTCAAAGTCTTTTGAAATTGCAGTTATTGTTTCTTTTGCTTCATCAATAACTTTTTTTTCTTTTTCGTTGAAATCTTTTGTAGATTCCACAATAGAATCCATTTCTTTTTCAAAATTTCTTGTAAGTTCTTCATCAATTATCACGGGAGAATATTTTTCAAGAGTTTCTATTAAAGAAATTCCTAAAGGAGTTGCTTCAATGCTTTTTTCTTTTACATAACCTCTATCATAAAGTGTTTCAACTATTGCAGCTCTTGTTGCTTTTGTTCCTAGATTTCTTTTTTCCAATTCAGAAACTATTGAAGCAGGAGAATATCTTTTTGGCGGTTGAGTTTCTTTTTCTTCTGTTCTTGAATCAATTATTTTAATTTCACCATTCATATCAGGCAAATGTTCTTCTTTAATTTTGTAAGGATAAATTTCGAGCCATGCTTTTTTTCTTACTTCACTTCCTTTTGTGTTAAATGTTAAGTTATTTACTTTAGCAGTAATTGTTTTATTATCGATGATTGCGTCGTCGCAGAATAAAGATAAAAATCTTTTGACAATTAAATTATAAATTTTTTCTTCTTCTCCAGATAAAACCTGCGATTCTCCTGTCGGGTAAATTGACGGATGTGCTGAATCTGTTTTGCTTCCTTCGATTGGTTTTTGTTTTGTAATTAATTTTTCAACTTTGTATTGTTTTGCTAATTTTTTTAAAATTTCTTTATAATCAATTGAATCTGGAAGTTTTTGACTGGAAGTTCTTGGATAAGAAATTAATCCTGCAAGATAAAGTGATTGTGCAATCTGCAAAGTTCGTGCTGGTGTCAATCCATGTAAACGATAAGCTTCCATCTGCAATCCTGTTAAATTAAAAGGAGGATTTGGCGAAAGAGTTTCTTCTTTTTTTATCGTGTTTGCTATTGCAGTTTTTCCGACGATGTTTTCAAATTGCTCTAATTCTTTTTTGTTAAAAATGTCTTTAATATATTTTAATTCAACTTTATTTTTGCTATCAGTAACTCCTATAAAAACCTGCCAATATTTTTCTGATTTGAATTCATTAATTTTTCTTTCTCTTTCTACAATTAAATTCAATGCGGGACCTTGAACTCTTCCGATTGACATTATTTTGAATCTTCCTGTTTCTTTTATTGCACTCATCAAAGCTCTTGATAAATTAATTCCATAAAACCAATCAAGATAATGTCGTGTTTCTCCTGCAATTGCTTGCCCCCAATTTATATTTGGACTTTTATTTTCATAAGCTTCATTTAATTCTATTTTTGTCAGAGTTGAATATTTCATTCTGTTCGCATCTTTTTGATTGCAGATAAATCTCATTACATTATATCCAATAACTTCTCCTTCAATATCATAATCTGTTGCGATTGTTATGCTTCCTGCATTCTTTGCGAGACTTAATAATGTGTCATAATATTTTTTTGTGAATCCTCCGTTTTTTATCATGTAGTTTGGAACCCAAGCAATATCGAAAACGGGGAATCCAGAACCTTTTTGAATTTGCGTTAATGTGAACAAATGTCCGACGGCGCACGCGACAACTATTCTTTTTCCTTTCCTGTTTACTTCATAATAAGGAATTCCGTGGAGATTTTCTTTTTTCGAAGTTCCGAGAGAATCTGCAATTTTCATTGCTGCCTGTGGCTTTTCGGTTACGATTAATTCATATCCATCTTTTTTTAAAGAGATATTTGGAATTTCGTATTTTTTTTCTGTAGAAAAAGATTTAGAAAATTTTTTTGAATATTTTTTTATTGGCTTTTTTGTAAAAGTTTTATTTTTTTTGAATGTTTTTGTTATTCTTTTTGCTTTTTCTGGTTTTGAAACTGTAACAATATCAACTTGCATTGGCTTATTCTCTTTTTCGATTGCATACTTGACATCTCGCTCATCAACTGGGAAATAATTCTCTGCAAGTGTCTGCTCTTTTGATTTCGTTGCCTTTTTACGCATGCTTATGATTATAAGTCAGGGTTTTTATAGGTTTTTACGTGAGAAAAATCTGAAACACGACAAAACTTATAAATAAAATATTCTATTTTGCTTAATGGTTAAGGGACAAGAGAGACTTAGAAGCGGTTTATCTAAAGAACAAAGAACAAATTTGGTGAATAAATTATTTTATGCGGGATTTAATGTAGATGACAAAGGAAATGTTTATGCTGCGCGTTCTGGAGCAAGACCGAGAGTAAGAGGACATGATGTCGCTGTGGGCTATATTAATATGGATAATCCTCAAAATGGATATTATATGGATTTAATTAATTTAACTTATCCCACTCTTAAAGAAGATCATGCTGAACTGAAAGAAATTTCTAAGTTAGAATTATAATTATATTTCAAATATTTTTTCTTTTCTTGATACGTTTATCACTCGCGTTTTTCCAATATCTTCTTCAATTCCTGATGCTTCGTGGATATGCGCTGTGATTAAAATATTTGGATGAAATTCTTTTATTGCTTTTCTTACTGCTTGGCTTCCTGGAAATCCTGAAAATTCTGCTTTGCTTCCACTTGGATGCATATGAGTTACCATAATCTGTTTTGGAGAATCTTTTACATATTCGTGCCCTCTTTTTAATAAATTAAAAATTTCTGAATCTTTTATTACATTTATTCCAACATCGCCTGCTCCTGCTCCGAAAATTCCTAAATTATCTTTTTTGAAAGAATATCCATGAATATTTTTTGTATTAGGATACATTTCAGACAAGAAATCAATTGTTGCATTTGATTCGTGATTGCCAGGAATTAACAAAACTTGTTTTCCCACTTTTACGAAAGGACCGATTAAATTTTTTACTGAACTTTCAAACATAGTTATATCTCCAGCGAGAATTACCAAGTCAACATTTTCTTTTACTGCTTTTTCCGCGAGTCTTTTTACCAGTCCTGTGTCTCCATGAATATCTCCAACTGCGAGAATTTTTGTTTTCTTTTCCATTTTAATATAATACCTTATCAAGAAATTCTTTTCCGTTCATTTTTTTACTCATCCACGAACCTCCCAAACATTTATTTTTTGCTGAATAAGAAAACTGAAATACTTCATCTTTATTCTTTAGAATAACAGATTTATCTCTTATATTCCCTAATTTGAATATCAAATGAGATATCTTTCTATGTTTAGAAAACAATTTTGCGGTTTTTCTTTCTTCTTTTTTGTCTCTTCTTAATCCTATTTTTATTGAATTTTTAATTAGCTTTCTAATTTCTTTTGGAGTTATACTTTTTATTTTAATTCTCCAATCATAATCTTCCTTGAACACTTCTGGTTTTTCCATTTTAATGTTTATTAAGAATAACTAATAAATTTTTCGTTATCTATTTCCCATTTACCTATACTCCAAAAAGTTTAAAAGGACAATACTATCTGAATATATACAATGAAAGATAACTTTGACGTATTTTTCAGACGAAAACCAGCTTTGATGTTGGTTTCTTTGAAGAGGAATACAAGAATAAGGTACGGTAGTGTTCTGGCTAAAGAAGTGGATTGCACTTATAGCCATGCAGTAAAAATTTTACAGACCTTAGAAGTTCTTAAGTTAGTTTTTTTCGAAAAAAGAGGGCGTATAAAGGTGATACAACTAACTAAGAAAGGAAAATTGGTTGCTGACGCAATAGAGAATATACAGCAATTAATTAAGTAATTTTACTATCGCCCCCAAATTGAAATAGAAGAAATAATAGATTCAATTATCTATTAGAAAAAATTAAATATCTCTTTAATTATTTATACTCATGGTTTTACAATACAAATTAAAGAGTGAAAAGAGATGGAAAGATTATCCTGGAAAAGCGAAATTGGGATTTTCAACTAACAAATATGATTTTAGATTGCTAAATGAAGATAAAACAAAAGTTTTAGCAGATAAAGGAACTTATGAAGAGGTTATGAAACGATTCAGACAAATTGAATTCTTCAAACATCATTAGGCGAACTTCATTCGCTTATTTATTGCTACGAAATCGGCTCCGCCAGATTTCTTCACTAGGAAAAAAGTTAAGAGAGAAAATTTTTAGAAAACTTTGTTCAATTGATAAAAAAATAGATTTCATAATATAAAATTAAATAGAAATTCAGAGAGAAATTAATTAATAATTAAAATCGTCCTGATTTTTTCTTTTCAAATTGTTTCCATTTAGAAGCTAAGATTTTTGCTCTTCTTTCTAATCTTCTAAGAATTGATTTTCTTATATCAACTGATTTCACAACTTTCTTTTTTCTGAAAAAGCCAATTACTCCTTCTCCAACTTCTTTTACAGTTTCTTCAACTTTCGAAGGAGAAAAGCCAGCTTCTTTTGCTGTTTTTTTTATTGCTGTTCTTATCTTAGAAGGGTTGAAAGCTTGCCTTCTTTTTCCGCCTCTTTTTATGACTTGTGTCATGTTAAGAATAATTAAAAGAAATATTTAAATGTTTGTGGAAAAATAATTTTTGATAAATATAAACCGATATAGATAACTTTTTTAATGTCTTTTTTCTAAAGTATTTTAATGACTCCGTAGCTCAGCCTGGTTAGAGCACCAGACTCTTAATCTGGGTGTCGGGGGTTCAAATCCCCTCGGGGTCATTTTTATTAATTAAATTTATATATTCCTTAGAATTTCAACTTTTATGGATAAAGAAGAAAAACTTAATAATAATAAATTAGAAAATATTAATGAACTTTTGTACACTTGTCAATGTGGAAGTCACCAATTACAATTATTATCAACTAGAACAGATACAATAAATAAAAAATATATTCTTTTATTAGTCTGTTTACAATGCGGTTTTTTTCAACATGTAGATTTGTCTATAGACTCTCCAACCAAAAATGTCGCAAGCACAATTACAAATCAACAACAAAAGAAAGATAATTATATTGGATAAATTTTATCTATCTTCAAATTATAATCATCTATATTCACGCCAAGTCTTTTCACACTTTGTGCATTTGAAGAATTTTGTTTCTGCTTCATCGCCTGCTCTTGTTTGAGTTGTCCAGAAATATGCTTTATCATTTCCACAGACCTTGCATTTCTCTGCAACGATTGGGAAAGTTTCCATATCTTTTTTTATTACTTCAACATTTTCTTTTTTCTCTTCGATTTTTTCTGAAGAAGTTAATTTTACTTTTCCTTTTGAGGTATAACTACAACGAGCACATCCATCTTTCGTTTTCTTTTGGATTAATACCGAACCGCATTTTGGACAGAATTCCATCATATTTTTTCCTCTTGTATTTCCTAATTTTAACTTATCTCATTTAAAAACTTTTAGTTTTCCTTACAAAATCCTCTTTCTGATTCTGGCTTCATTCCTTCATAAAAAACTAGTTTTACCCAGCCAAATCCAGGGGCAACACGGAAAACTGCTTTACCGACTAACTGACTTGGAATTATGGTTCTTTCATCAACTCCTCCGTAATTATTATTTGGAGTCAGCATTTGTGCATTATTATCTCCCATTGTAGAAAATATTAATTGTCCGCTTTGATTTTCTATTTTTACTATCCTGTGAATTACAGGGGTCCCACCTGTTCCCGAATTAAATGCGATTATATCCCCAATTTTTAATTTGTCAGGATTTGCTTTTACAATAAATAAAATATCTCCTTTGCTAAATCCATTTTTGAAACTAAACTTTTCAAAATTTGGTTCTGAAATATCTATTCCTAAATACTTTGATTCATGTCTTCCAAACCAATCTTCAAAATTAGAAAAAATATTTCCCTGATGATACATTGAACATGATTCTACAATTGCAAGAGGTAGTTGCGTTCCTGTAACTAAATTTAGGAATGGGAAAAAAATAAATTTTATGAAAACAAATAAAATTATTAGAGAAAAAAGCCAACCTTTAATGCTGTTATCTTCCCATAATAAATACCAGAATTTTTTGAATCCTTTTTTCACTTCTTTCTCGTCTTTTTTCAAATTCATTAAAATAATTAGATAAAGAGATTTTTAAAATGTATCATTAGAAATAATTTTCCAATTATTATTTATATTTCAACATAGAAATATTTAAATAGTATACATATTGTGTATACATTGATTGTATATACGTTAACCCCTTTCAACAAACCACGCTAAAAACGTGGTTTGTATAATCAAAACAAAAAATGACAAACGATATTTTCGACAACACTATTTTGTGCAGAAAATGTGATACTAAAATGCAGAAGGCAAAACTAATTAAAAATAATTTCATGTTCAGAGCATTAGTTTGCCCTAAATGTGGTGAAAAAATAATTCACCCTTCAGATGAAGTAGAGTATGAAAGATTCACAAACTTAAAAAACAAAGAATTTCATGTTAAAATGCGATTAGTTGGAAATAGTTACGCTGTTTCAATTCCAAAAGAAATAGTTTCATTCATGAGAGAGCAGGAAAAAATTATGAATGATATGGTAAGATTATGTTTTGAGGATATGGGAAAGTTAAGTTTAAATTTTAGAGAAGAGGAAAAATAAAATGGCAACAAAAGAAAAACAAATCAAATTGAAAGTTGTTGAAGCAATGCAAGACGATGCATACAAAGGTATCGCGAGAATTGATTCTGAAGTTATGAGAGAACTTGATATCCGAAGAGGAGATGTAATAGTTATCAAAGGGAATAGAGAAACTGTCGCGATTGTTGACAGAGCTTATCCTGCTGATGTCGGAGAAGGAATAATTAGAATCGACGGAATTCTTAGAAAAAATTCAAAGACTGGAATTGGAGATGTTGTTACAATTGAAAAAGCAGAAATTAAAGAAGCGAAAAAAATTATGATTGCTCCTGCGCAAAAAAATATTATGGTCCAGGGAGATTCTGACAGTTTGCGAAGAGGACTTTTGGGAAGAGCGGTTGTAAAAGGAGATATTGTTGTTCTTGGTGGAGTTCAGAGAAGAAGAGATTTGATGTCCGAAGAATTTGGAGATATGGATGATATATTTGGAAATCTTGGAGATATTTTAGGAGGAATGGGTTTTGGAAATATGGGCGGAGGAATCACACAAATAAAATTTATGATTGTTTCAACAAATCCTAGCCAGCCAGTTATAATTACAGAAAATACAGAAGTTACTTTGAATTCTAAAGCAGTTGAATTATCTGATGAAAAAATTCCAGAGATTACTTATGAAGATATTGGTGGATTAAATGAAGAAATTAAAAAAATTAGAGAACTTGTTGAAATTCCGTTGAAGCATCCTGAAATTTTTGAGAGATTGGGAATAGAACCCCCTAAGGGAATTTTGCTTCATGGTCCGCCTGGAACTGGTAAAACACTTTTAGCGAAGGCAGTTGCAAATGAATCTGATGCAAATTTTATTTTGCTTAACGGACCAGAAATTATGTCAAAGTTTTACGGAGAATCAGAAAAAAAGATTAGAGATATTTTTGAAGAAGCAGAAAAAACTGCGCCCGCAATTATTTTTATTGATGAGATTGATTCAATTGCTCCAAAGAGAGAAGAAGTTCAAGGAGAAGTTGAAAGAAGAGTTGTTTCACAATTATTGACAATGATGGATGGTTTGAAATCAAGAGGAAAAGTTATTGTGATAGGAGCAACTAATCGTCCGAATGCTTTAGATGAAGCTCTTAGAAGACCCGGAAGATTTGATAGGGAATTAGAAATTTCTGTTCCTAACAAAGAAGGAAGACTTCAAGTTTTGAAAATTCACACAAGAAATATGCCGATGACCCCTCCTTATAAAAAAGATTATATTGTAAAAAAAAGAGATTTGGTAAAAGAATCTGTTAATCAACTTAATCTTGAATTAAAAAATAATAAAGAAGAAAAAAAATTAAAAGATATAAATGAAGAACTAAAACATCATAAAGAAATTTTAAGCCGACTTGAGAATTATAATTCTCTTTTGCTAGAGGATGAATTAAAAAATAAATTATCTATAAAAGATTTACCTAACAAAGAAAAAGATGAGCTTCATTCTTTTTTTCTTGATGGTATGATGAATGAAATTGCTTCAATGACACATGGTTTTGTCGGTGCAGATTTAGAATCTTTAACCAAAGAAGCTGCTATTTGTGTTTTGAGAAAAATTTTACCTCAAATGAATTTGGATACAGAAGAAAAAATTCCTCAAGAAATTTTGGAAAAATTAATTGTCAAACATGAAAATTTTGTTGAAGCATTAAAAACTGTTCGTCCTTCTGCTATGAGGGAAGTTTTAGTTGAAACTCCGAATGTTGATTGGGAATCTGTTGGTGGATTGGATTCTATTAAAGGAGAATTAAAAGAAGCAGTTGAATGGCCGCTGAAACATCCTGAAAGTTTTGCAAGAATGGGAATAAGACCTTCACGTGGAATTTTACTTTACGGACCGCCTGGAACTGGAAAAACTTTATTAGCAAAAGCTGTTGCAAAAGAATCAGAAGCAAATTTCATTCAAGTTAAAGGTCCTTCATTATTGAGCATGTGGGTTGGAAAATCTGAAGAAGGAATGAGAAAAATATTTGAGAGAGCAAGACAAGTTGCTCCATGCATTGTTTTCTTTGATGAAATTGATTCACTTGCAGGCAGAAGAGGAATGGAACAAGGAACAAAAGTTACAGAAAGAGTTTTGAATCAAATGCTTGCAGAAATGGACGGCTTGGAAGATTTGAATAATGTTTTAGTTATCGGTGCAACTAATCGTCCTGATATGTTAGATACTGCGCTTTTGCGTCCTGGAAGATTTGATAAAATACTTTTAGTAAATGCTCCTGATGAAGTTGGAAGAATGCAAATTTTGAAAATTCATACTCTTAAAATGCCTTTGGGCGATGGGAAAAAATTATTTAATGAAAAAGAAAAAGAAGAATTTTTGAAAGAGTTTGCAAAAGAAACTGATGGTTATACTGGAGCAGATTTAGAAGCAGTTGTAAGAGAAGCAGCTTATTTTGCTTTGAGAGAAGATATTGAATCCAAAAATGTTCTGAAGAAAAATTTTACAGACGCATTGAAAAAAATAAAACCTAGTGTAAATAAATCTACAATTGAGTTGTATAAGAAAATAGAATCTGAATATTTGAAATCTGCAAAAGCAGCATTGCCGATGGATAATAGTTATTTGGGATAAAAAAATGATGAACGATACATACGAAAAATTATTTGATTTATCTTACAGGACAGAAGAACGTTTAGTTACTCCTTTTATTTTGGATTATTTTAATCTTGAAATAAATGGATTTAAAGAAAATGAAATAATTGGAATTATGGAAAATAAATCTGATATTAATAAGAGGATTAAAGAATCTGAACTATAAAATGGAAAAAGCAAATGAATTTGTAATTGCCCTTGGACTTGCGAATCATATTCAGCATCCATGTGGAATGAAGATTAATGGAAAAGATTATGATTTGAGAGATTTTTATTTGAGACTTGCAAAGAAAACATTACCTGAATTAAAAGAAGAACATACAAGGAATTTTTTAGAAAGCATAATAAAAATTTATGAATAATTGACGAACTTCGTTCGTTTATTGATTGAAATTTTTCCAGTCTTCGAACAAGGAAAAATTTCCTAGAAAATTAGTTATGGTGGGAAAATTCAAAAGCTTTTTATATAATAAAATATTGTTTTAATAATGAGAAGAGGTAGACATCATCATTTTAACAGACATCACTCTCATCATAGAAAACGTTCTAAGTTTAATAAATTAAATTATTTTTCGAGAAAACATCCGATAGTAATAGCAGTAATTTTAATCATTGCCGCTTTAGTTTTATTTCGATTATCTTTTACAAATTCTTTTTTGAGTAGTTCGGAAGTTTTTATGTGGTCTATTATTCTAAGTATTGGTTTATTCTTAGCGGGAATTCTTGTTTTAATTGGATGGTGGAGAAATCATATTTCTATGTTTACAACAAGACACAATGTTAATTGGAGAACTCACTAATTATTCGCTCGTAACAATAACTTTATCATCAATAAGAATTGTATCTTCTGATTGTGCGACTTTTCCTTTTGAAACTTCAACTAATTGCGGATACTGATGGATATTTCCATTTTCTTCAAGTTGTTTTAATGCAAATAAAGTTTTAACTCCGAATTTTTTTACAAGCCATCTTGAACAGAAAGGAAGAGTTCTATATTCTTCTCCAATATAATTTAAAATAATTCTTGCATCATTGCTTCTGATATTTTTATCATCAACTAATTGGTAAATTCCAGAAGGTTTTCCTTCGTAGATTTTTCCGCTTCCGTTTGTTGCGAAAGGTTCAATTGCATAAAGTCCTTTTTCTAATTTATCTGAATTTTTATTTTCAATATTTAAAATTGCAACTCCAGAATGTAATTCATATTCATTCATTTCATGTCCTGTCAAATTAATAATCGGAGAAAATCCATAAGATTCAATTGTTTCCTGAACTGCTTTTCCAATTTCTCCTAAAGATTTTTCACTTTTAACTTTTTCAATTGCATTCTTCAATGCTTTCTCACTTGCTTCAATTAATTTTTTATTTTCTGAATTATTTTCCAAATCAACTGAGAATGTAAAATCAGCAATCCAGCCGTCAATGTGAACTCCCATATCAACTTTCAACAAACCTGAGGCACGAGTTTCATCGTTATGTGAAGGAGTATAATGTGCAGCGATTTCATTTATTGAAAGATTTGTTGGGAATGCAACTTTTCCTCCAAGTTCAATAATTTTTGATTCAATTTTTTCTGCTAATTCAAAAAGAAGCATATCTTTTTTTATAATTGATTTTGCATATACCTTAACTTTTTTTGCAATTTCCCCTGCTTGTATTGCTTTTTGTTTTTCTTTTTCGTTCATTTTCTAAAATATTTTCTTTCTACTACAGAGATAAAGTCCGTTTTTTAATCTTTCACTACGGATATTTTCTGATTTTTCAATGATTTCCCTTTCTTCTTCATCACAAATATATTCTTTTTTTCCTATAAAATCTATCAGATTTTTATTGTCTACAATCATCTCAACTTTTCCAGTATAAACTTCTTCTGCAATTTCAGGAATGTTTGCAGCTACTAAACTTATTTCTGCAGGCCGATAATCAAGCTCATCTAAATATTTTGAAATAAATCTCTCGCTATTTCTACTAATAATTCCAATCTTTTTTGGCTTTAGAGATTCAATTAAATTGTCCCATTTTTTATTTTGGTTAATAACTTTCACAAGTCTATCTAAGGTTTCTACAGGACATCCTTTGAAAAGGGAATAAAATCCTTTGATATCCTCTTTCTTTTTGCAATTTTGATATTCTTTAAGTACTTCTTTTACAAATCCTATTTTGTTAGATTTATGGAAAAAATAAGTCAGAACTTCTACATATTGGCTTTCTTCTCTAATCATTGTTCCGTCAAAATCAGTTAAAATATCTACATCTTCGATTTTGTCTTCTATTTCTTTTGACAATTTTCCTTTTGTTTGTAGCACTAAATTCATTTAAACTGAATATAGAAATGCTTTTTATAACTAACTAAATCTAAAGAATCCTACTTCATCCACTTTTTTTCTGCCCATAAAGTAATTATCGCTGCGGCAAAAATAGCGAAGGCATGGAACATATGCAACCATATAGTATAAAGATAAGGGAAAAGATATGTTAGTATTAAGCTGAATAAGAACGCAGCCACAACCCCAATTATTGCTGATTTCCAAAAAATTGATTTTATTTTAATTTTCAAAACAATCATACTAATTATAAAAACTAGCAGAAATTTTGAGATGATATATATTGAAGTATAAGGGTCTGTGAAGATTGAAAAAATTTGGTGATATAAACCAAATATAATATGATAAGCCTGATCAAACACAAGAGACAAAAATGCAATAATTAAAGAGATAATTATATTTTTTTTAATAGGTTTCATCTTCTTCTTTTTCATTATAGAATAATACTTTCTTTATATTTAAAGTTTGACTTCTTTATATTTTAATCTTCTGCTTTTAGGAATAAAGTTAGATATTTTATTTTCAGATATTTTTCCTGTTCCTAAAAAATCATCTTTGAATTTTATTATATAAAATCCTTTTTTTCCTGTTGCAATATTCAAATCCTGCCCCATCATCCATTCTTCTGCTTGTTTTTCATCTAGTTCAAAAATGTTTTTTGTTATCTGATTTTTTAACAATTGAGTTCCTTCAATGCTTAATCTTAAATCATTAGTTTTTTCGTCAATCTTTGCAAAATAAACTCCCACTCCTTCTATTCTTGCGAATCTGTCAAGAATTTGAATTTCTTTTTCTGAAACTTTTCCTGAAAATAAAATAATTCTTTCTTTTCCCAATCTTGCAATTTCCCAAGGAATTTCTTTTATTCCAAATTGTTCATTTAGCTGTCTAACTAATTTTTCTTTTTCGCTTTTGTTTAGGAATTTTAGTGGAATCATTTTAATCTGGACAATCTCCTCGTTCCCACCCACCCGCCCCCGCGGAATTTTTATTTATTTTGGGAATTTTATTTTTCATGATTATCATTTTTTCTTCCTCAATTTTACTAAGAAAAATCCCTCGGTATCAGCGTTCTGCGGATAAACTCTGCAAGAATATTTTACATCTTCAAGATATTCCTTATCTTCCCATTTTGTAATTCCCTGAACTGTTTTTAAAGGAAGTTCTATTTTTTCTACTTGAACATTAAAATTTTTCAAAGCATAATCAACAATTTCTTCATCTTCTTCTGGAGCATGAGTGCATGTTGAATAAACAATTTCTCCGTTTGGTTTTAAAATTTCTATAGCAGAAGCAATTAAAGATTTCTGAAGATTTGAAAGAAGTTTGATTGTGTTTATATTCCACATTTCCAAAGTTTTGGGAGTACTACGTATTGTTCCTTCTCCTGAACATGGAGCATCTAAAAGAATTTTATCAAATAAAATATTTTCATCCTTGAATCTTTTGCATAGAGCAATTCCATCTTTTCTTGTCATTATCATGTTCATCACTCCGCATCTTTCTGTATTTGCTGCGAGAATTTTTACTCTTCCGAATTTTACTTCGTTTGCAATTAACAACCCTGTATTTTCCATTCTTGCTGCAATTTGTGTTGTCTTGCTTCCTGGAGATGCGCATAAATCAAGAACTCTTTCATTTGGTTTTGGATTTAAAACTAAAACTGGAAGCATACTTGCAATTTCCTGAATGTAATAATATCCTAATAAATGTTCAATTGCTCTTCCTAATTCTCCTGGTTGCAAATCTGATTCAACAATCATAATTTCTGGGAATTTTTCAAATGGGATTTTTATTTTCCAGCCTTTTTCTTCTAATCTTTTTTTCAAAACTTCTGAAGAAATTTTCAAAGTATTACATCTAAAAGAGCGAACAGGTTCTTTCTTTAGAATTTCCATATAAGAATCAAAATCTTTTCCAAGAAGTTTTTTCATTCTTTCAAGAAATAAAGGCTTTGGTTCGTAAGTTCGTTTTGTCATAATAAAAGAAATAACTAATGGTTTTTATGAGTTTGGATTAAGGAAGGATTGTTCCATGAATATCTTCCTTTACTTCTTCTAACTTTTCTAATTTTTCTTTTGCTTTGTTTTTAACATGTCGATAATATTCATAAATTCCACTTGCAAGATTTGTTATTACGGTTGTTGCTAAAAGTAAAGTTGCTAATTTTGGATTACTTGTTTTATAAAGTTCTATAACAGAAGTAAGTAAACCTACACCTTCTATTGCTCCAATAACAGGGAATATTACATAATACCACTCATTATCATAATCACAATCATTTACTTTTCTAACTGTTGTTGGGACTAAGAATGGTGTTCTTAAAACATGTCCAATATTTCTTATC
>Ga0265316_10002745_pt1 | contig 18035 bp, 15 predicted proteins | sample 4522metaG_FD_202092 | JGI IMG/M metagenome (GOLD analysis project Ga0265316, IMG submission 202092) | Rhizosphere microbial communities from Carex aquatilis grown in University of Washington, Seatle, WA, United States - 4-5-22 metaG | ecosystem: Host-associated > Plants > Roots > Rhizosphere >... | reverse complement strand
GCTCGCGGCCGTCCACTATCTTGACGTGCCGCAGCAGGGCCGCAAAGGCGCGCGCATCGGCGTCGCGGTTGGTGTCGCTGAAGGGGCTGAGCAACTCGATGGGCTCACCTTTGGCGCTGCGGGCGCGCGGAAAGCGGTCGGAGTCCTTCTTCACCCAGTCCGGCACGTAGCTGGAGAGACTATTCTTCCAGCTTCCGAACCAGAGAAGCACGAGATGCAGGTTATTGCTTCGCGCGCCCTGGATCACGCCATCCAGGATGTTGAAGTCGAACTTTCCTTCCTGCGGTTCGATCTGGTTCCAGGAGACGCCCGCCAGCACGGTGTTGAGTTTGGCAGCCACCAGGCGCGGCCATACCGCCTTCATGTACTCGACGCTGGTAGCGGTGCTGTTGCTCAGTTCTCCCGACAGCGCCAGGAATGGCTTGCCGTCTACGATCAGTTGCGTGGCCGTACCCTGCTTCCGTAAGTGAGGGATATCGGCGGCGGAGCCGGCCGGGACCGGCGCGCTTTGGCCCTGGCCCACGACGAGGGCGAGCGGGCACACCACGGAGATGCAAAACAAAGTTCGCAGTTTCATGACGATCCTTCGCGCTTAGTCGAACTTCGGGCGGAGCGCCTTCAGCTTGACCCACGACGCGTCCCACGCCTTCTTGTCGGCTTCCTTCGCATTGGGCGACGCTCCGGCCTGCATGAACCCGTGGCCGGCGCCTTCGAAGATCAGCGGATCGTAAAACTTGCCCGCGGCTTTCATCTTCTCCGTAGTCTCCGGAATGGTGGCGCCGACGTTGGTATCGGTACCCGCGTAGAAACCGTAGACCGGCGCCTGGATGTTGGGGATTTTATCCGGCTCCGTGCATTTGCCGTAGAAGATGAACGCTGCCGCCAGGTCCCGGCGGCCGAGGGCGAAGCGGAACGCCTCGTCGCCGCCCCACGAGAAGCCCACCACGCAAACCTTGCCGTTGCAGCCGGGAAGCTTGCGGGCATAGTCGGTCAGGGCGTTGAGATCGGCGGTGACCTGATCGAGCGGAAGCCTGCGCGCCGGGCCCAGGTTCTTTCCCTCGGGAGTTTTGGTGGCCTTCCGTTCGTCGGGAGTCCGGCCCGACAGCATGTCTGGGGCGACGCCTATGTAGCCCGCCTCGGCGAACTTATCGGCCACGTTCTCGAACCAGGGGGCGAAGGCGATCACGTCGTGGAGCATCACCACCGCGGGCGATTTACCCTGCGACTGCGGGTAAGAGATAAACGTATCGAGCGCCCTGGCGCCGTATTTCACCTGCACCATCTCATGCCGCCGCGGCGACTTATCCACCGCCTGCTGCGCCCAATCCTGCGCGCAAAGGGACGACGCGCCCCAGCCGGCTGCGACGATGCCCGTTGCACTTCCTTCCAGAAACTGCCTTCTTGTGACTATCCGCATTGCAGATGCGCTCCTATTCGGCTCGGCGGGCGAGACTCCCGCCGGAGATTCAGTTCTCGCAACATGTCCTGTACCAACATTCTCGGACGCTTAGCCTGCCAGCGCAAGGGGAAAAGTAGTTTCAGGCCTGAAATCTGCGAGCCGGCGTGCACGGCGCCTCTTGCGCCGCGCGCGCTACACTTCTTGTACTTCAGGCCGCTGCCACACGCGGGGACGTGGCGGCCGTACCTTGCGGCACGGGCGGCCGTGGCAGTTTACCCGCGCCCGCAGCATTTCTTGTACTTCAGGCCGCTGCCACACGGGCAGGGGCCGTTGCGGGCGGCGGCGGGCGCGGACCGTGGCACGGGCGCCTCGTCGCGCTCCCGGGCGGCCATCCTCGCGAGCGGCGCGCGGGCATCGAGGAAGAAGCGCTTGAGTCCAGCGCAGAGGTAGTTGAGCCCCGGTTCGCCGTCCGGCGCCGCGATGAAGCGGTACTTGGGGCAGCCGCCATGGCACTCGGCCAGCACCTCGCACTCACGGCAGGTACGCGGCAGGGCGGTCCGCTTGGCTTCGCCGAAAGCGCGCTGCGCCGGGCTTTCCAGCAATTCCGCGAAAGGCGTCTCCAGGATGTTGCCCAACCGGTGTTCGCGGTCGACATAGTGATCGCACGGGAACAGGTCGCCATTGTGTTCGAGAACCGGGACCTGGCCGCAGGTTTCGCGGAAAACGCAGAGCGAGTGCTCCAGGCCGAGGGCCGGCCGGGCAGCCTCTTCGAAAATCTGCACGGAGATCCGGCCGGTGTCGCGCGCGATCCATTCGTCGAAGATCTTCGAGAGAAACGCTCCGTAATCCTCGGCGGACGGGGTATGCGGGCTGACGCCGCCGGGGGCCTCCGGAGCGCGTTCCACCACCGGCAGGAAGCCCAGATACCGGCATCCGATTTCCCGGAAGTACCGGTAGACGGTGAGCGGATAGCGGACGTTGAGGTTGTGCACTACCGACACCACATCGGTGAAGACCTCATGGCGGCGCAGGAGGCCGTAGGCCCGCATCACCTCCCGGTGAGTCGGCTGGCCGCCCCTGGTCACGCGGTAGGTGTCGTGCAGTTCCGCCGGGCCGTCCAGGCTGAGACCGACGCTGAACTCCTCCGCCGCGAGGAAGCGGCACCATTCTTCGTCCAGCAGCACGCCATTGGTCTGGATGCCGTTGCGGATGCGCCAGCCGGCGGGCCGGTGCTTGCGCTCCAGCTCGACGGCCTTCCGGAAGAAGTCGACGCCCAGAGTGGTGGGCTCTCCTCCATGCCACGAAAATGCAACCTCGGGTTCGGTCGAGGCCGCGATGTGCTGGACGATATACTCTTCCAGCAGGCTTTCCGTCATGCGGAGCGCGCCGGCGCCGGGATAGAGGCTGCGCTTGTCCAGGTAGTAGCAGTACTTGCAGTCGAGATTACAGACCGCGCCGGCCGGTTTGGCAAAGACCTGAAACTGGCGGGACGCCTTTCCCATGATTGCTCCTGCCGGCCACCGGGCCGGACGCGCGATTTCGGACTCACTCCGATTTTAGAACGTGTCACGGGTTGCGCGATCACGGGTTGCGCGGTCGTGGGCCACGCGGTCGTGCGAAAATAAGGACGCCGAAACGGAAATGCCCGATTCGAATGCGCCAAAAGGCCGGGAGGGAGGAGGCCGGACGAGACGGCCGTTCACGCGCTCGTTCTGGCAGTCCCTGATCGCCATACTGGTTGGAAACGCCCTTTACTACGGCGTGTACCGCTACCTCCCGCCGCGCGCGCAACACCAGCTTTACCAGATCGATTGGGGACTGGCCGTGGACTTCTGGATCTGCGTGGTGTGCTACCAGTTGATCAAGCTGATTCGGGGAGCGTAGCGTCTATAGCGCCACAAAACGGGTTCGGACTGTCTCAAAATCGAGCGACCCCAGATGGCGATCGCTGGCCAGCTTCAAATATCGCAGCGTGTGCCAGTCCAGGTCCCAGTAGGCCTTGGCGGCGTACGCGTCCAGCGCCACCGGGTCGGTTCCGGCGATCAAGGTTTTCTGCAAAGCCACGTCCGCGGGATTCCCGCCGCTCGGGCCGTTCCGCAGAAGCACGCGAAAGGCATCGACGATGGTCAGCGTGGGACGCATAAAATCGGCCAGGTCTACCAGGCTCTCGTGAATCTGCTGGTGTAGCCGTTGGCGCGGGCCGCCCAGGATGCCGTACCAGTTCTTCATGCCCAGCGAGGCGCCGGTCAGGCTGTGGTGCTTGGCAATCGGGATATTGATCATCTTGTCGGCGCTCAAAAAGGGCTGGAACACCGGCCAGGATGCCAGTACCTCCCCGCGCAGATCGACTTCCCGGAACAGGCGCTCTTCGGGGAACACCACCTCCGCACCAGCGGCGCGGGCCGCCGCGGCAATACCGCTGCGCGCGAAGGACGACCGCGCGTCGTTGATGCTCACATCCGTCACCGTGACGCGCCGGGCGCCAGCCTCCAGGCAGAGCCGGACCGTTTCGGCAACCACCAGCGGATTGGTGTTGGCGGCCTGTTCGGGCGTGCGATCCCAGGCGGCGTTGGGCTTGACGACCACGATGTCGCCGCGCGCGATGAAGCGGCGGATGCCGCCCAGTTCCTGGATCGCGCGCCGCGCCAGCCGCGCTGGGTTGTCACCCTGGACCACCACCATTTCGGGCAGAGCCGGCGCCGCCGGGACCTGGAAATTCGGGCGTACCGTGATGGCGGCGGGTTCCGTGGGGCGCCGGCCGCGACCGTTCAGCCACACGCCCAGCCCGGCCGCGACGCCAGCCACCCCGCCCAGACGGAGGAGCTGGATCATCGCATCGCGCCGTCCCGCCAGTGTCGTTTCGGGATGCATGGCTGGGTGTGCCTTTGACTTCAACCTCAGTTTAAGTCTAAACCTGGAAGAGTGAGGACCCAATTCGGAGTTCGGGCGTGTCTTGTCCCGATTGGCTTCACCGCCGCGGTGGCTCAGATCGTGCTGCTGCGCGAGCTGATGGTGGTTTTCTATGGCAACGAGATCTCGCTCGGGCTGATGCTCGCGAGCTGGCTCTTCTGGACGGCCGCGGGCAGCAGCCTGGCAGGGCGCTTTACTGCCCGCGCGCGACAACCGCGCCGCTCGATGGCCGGCATCCAGGTGCTGATCGCCGCCATCCTGCCGCTGACGGTGCTGGCTGTGCGGGCCGCCAAAGGGCTGCTGCAGACGGTGCCGGGCGAAGTGCTCGGGCCGGGCGCCATGCTGTTGACCTCGTTTGCGACGCTGGGCCCGCTCTGCCTTCTTTCCGGCGCCCTGTTCACGGTCGGCAGCAAGCTCTACGCCACCAGCGCGTCCCCGGACGAGGCTGCCGGCGCGGTGTACCTGTGGGAAGCCGTGGGGTCCGCGGCAGGCGGCCTGGTGGCGGGATTGCTGCTGGTCCGCTATTGGAGCTCGCTCGAAATCGCCTGCTTGCTGACGGTGGTGAATCTGCTGGCGGCACTCGGCTTGGGCCTGGCCGCCCGGCCGCTCCGCTACGCGGCGATGGGATTGCTGGTTGCCATTGCCGCCGGGCTCGGGTTCGCCGGCGGCCCGCAGCGGCTGGAGGCGATCTCCCAGAAGCGCTTTTGGCGCGGCCTCCAGCTTGTGGCCACGCGCAACTCGCTCTACGGAAGCCTGGCCGTGCTGGGGACAGAAGGCAGCCGGACGGTTTACGAAAACGGCGTAGTCCTGTTCAACGTGCCCGATCCGGCCGCCGCCGAGGAGGCCGTGCACTACGCCCTGCTGGAACATCCGTCGCCCCGCAGCCTGCTGCTGATTGGCGGCGGGCTCAACGGCAGCATCGCCCAGGCTCTGCGGCACCCCACACTCGAACGGGTGGATTACGTGGAGCTCGACCCCGCCATTCTGGCGCTGGCGCGAGACTGCTTTCCGGGCGAGTGGCTGGCCCTGCGGGCGGACCCCCGTGTGCACGTCCACGTCACCGATGGGCGGCTGTTTCTGAAAACCACCGAGCTCACTTTCGATGTGATAATCGTCAATCTGCCGGAGCCGCAGAACGCGCAACTGAACCGCTTTTTCACGGTGGAATTCTTCCGCGAGGCGTCGCGAAAACTCACGCCGGCGGGTTTACTTTCCTTCCAGTTGCGGTCCTCGGAAAACTACATGAGCACGGAGCTCGCCGAATTCCTGCGCTCGATAGACCAGAGCCTGCGGGCAGTGTTTCCGGAGGTCACGGCCATTCCGGGCGACACGGTCCACTTCTTCGCAGCACCGCAGGCCGGCACGCTGGCCTCGGGCGCGGACGAACTTCTGGCGCGCCTCCACGCACGCCATTTGGCCACCATCTATGTAAGCGAATACTTCATCCCGTACCGCATGACGCCCGACCGCATGGCGGACCTGGAGATGCAACTCCGCCCGAACCCGGGCGCCGCGCCGGCACCCGTCAACCGCGATTTTGCGCCAGTGGCCTACTATTTCGACGTGGCGCTGTGGAGCAGCCAATTCAACCAGGGCTATCGCCGGCTTTTCGGCGCCATGGCCGGAGTCGGATTCGGCGCGATGGCGGTCGCGTTCGCTGTGGTGCTGGCGGCGCTGATGGTGGGCGGGCGGTTCCTTACTGCCAGAAGGCGGCGGGCGCAATTCGCGGCCGGATTCTCGACGGCAGCCATGGGGTTCACCATGATCGGCCTCGAGATGCTGCTGCTCCTGGCGTTCCAGGCGGTATACGGCTACGTCTATCGCCAACTCGCCGTGGTCATTGCGGCGTTCATGGCGGGGATGGCGCTGGGCAGTTGGCTGGCCCTGCGGCGAGGGGCGCAGGGAATGCGCGTGCTGGCCGTCACCCAGGTGCTGGCCGCCGCGGCGCCGCTGGTTCTGCTGGGGCTGATCCAGGCCATCAGCCGGGCAAGCGGCACGCTGAACCTGGTGGCCAGCCAGATTGCGTTTCCCGCGCTGGCGCTCGCCTCCGGCATGCTGGGTGGATTCGAGTTTCCGGTTGCCAGCCGGATGGTGCAGCGCCCCGGCAGGCTCTATGCGCTCGATCTGGCGGGCTCGTGCCTGGGCGCGGTTCTGTTCAGCGCATGGCTCGTTCCGGTGTTCGGCTTTTTCAAAACCGCACTGCTTGCGGCGGCGGCGAGCCTGGCGCCGGCAGCCATGGCCATGCTCGAAGATTCCACGCCTCCGCCGGGCCGTGCTCGCCGAATACCAGGGCGGTGAAACGGAAAAGATCGGCATCGGGGCTCTGCCAGGCGCGTGCGGGAAGGCCTGCCTTATAGCAGACCTCCTCCAGGAGCGTGGCCCGGTCCCAGTGTTCCTCGGTGGCTACCTGCGGCAGGAATAGGCCCTCATGGTCGCTGGTGTGGATAAGTATCCCGTCCTGGCCGAGGCGGATCTCCGCGACGTCCGCCACGCGGTGCAGCGGGGAAAGCACCGAGATCTCGTACTGCAGATCGCCCAGTTCTTTCGCGGTGACCGGGCGGAAACGGGTGTCCCGAAGCGCCGCCATCTGCGCCACGTCGCGGACCGCCAGGTACAGAGGCTTCAGCGGCGCCACGTATCCGATGCAGCCACGAAGCTGTCCGTTCTTAGTCAAGGTTACGAACGCACCGCGCTCCTGTGCCAGCGTCTCGAGGCCGCCGGTCGTGCACTCATACGGCTTGCCCGTCCGGACCGAGGTTTCCACCGACGCGCGCGCGATCTTCAGCAGCGCCTCCTTCTCGCGCGTGCCGAGAGAAAACGCCGCCTCCGCGCTCTTGGCGCCGCCCGCGGCCTTCACCAGGGCGACGGCGCTGTAACCGACCACGCGGCTATGGTCGCCGGTAACATCGCCGGTATTGGCGTAGTGGAGTAACTTCGCCTGCTTGGCTCCCAACCGCTCGGCCGCGATCATGGTGGCCACGATCGGCCATCCGCCGCACGCCTCCCAGACGCCCGACTCGAGATTGCGCGCCAGGTCGAAGTAATCGTACTCTTCGATGCCTTTCAGCGTCTTGTGGTCTTCCGCCACGGCTTGATCGTAAGTGTGATAGTGAGACAGGTCGGAGCTGGCCAGGATCAGGGTATTAGTTCCCGCCACCAACTTAGCCAAGGCCACGCCGAGGGCGCGGGAGGTTTCGTAGCTTTGATCTCCTACGATCACCGGCACAAGCTGGAACTGCCCCAGCAGCCGTTGCAGGAAGGGCAGTTGGACCTCGATGGAATGCTCCAGACGGTCCGCGGACACCGCGTGGCCGGCCGAGGAAAGCCTGATCAGCGGGCTGGCCTTGGCGAGCTTTTGGGCGAAGGCCTGGTCCACGGGAACCTGACCGAACGGGGTGGTGTAGGCAGCGCCATCGTACACCGAGGAGAAGCCGAAAGCTTCGTAATGCGAGGGCGCGACCACCACCACGCGGTCGTATTTCTTTCCCTTCAGCAGCGCATAGGAGTACGCCGCCACCTGCCCCGAATAGATATAGCCCGCGTGCGGCGCCACCAGCGCCACCACATTTTCGAGCGGCGGAGGCGCCGCTTTCTCGAGGAAGCCGTCGATCATGCTCGCGAGCTCCTTCGGGTCGGCCGGATAGAACGTTCCCGCAACCGCCGGTTGCCGGATCTTGGTGGCTTGTGCGCCGCCGCGCGAGGCACCTTCCACCAGAAGCAGGCCCGCGACCGCGGTCAAGGCGATGAGGCCGTACGATAGGTTCTTCATATATGCGTCACCCTTCCCAAATGCCCGGGATGGCTTGTTGGCAGAAGTGGCACTTGCCCTTGTCGAGGTGGACCGCTCGAACGGTAAACCCGGCGCGCTCCACCACCACGCGACGGCATTTCGGGCACCAGGTACTCTCGGCCGGATGGCCGGGAACATTGCCGATATACACATAGTGCAATCCCTCGGCGTCGCAAATGGCCTTGGCGCGTTCCAGCGCCGGCAAGGGGGTGGGCGGAAGGTTCTTCAATAGGTACTCCGGATAGAAACGCGAAAAGTGCAGCGGAACATCCGGCCCGAGTTCCGTTTTGATCCAGCGGGCGAGCGCGCGGAACTCCTCGTCGGAATCGTTCAAAGCCGGCACCACCAGGTAGACCACCTCGCACCACGTGCCCAGCTTGCGGATAGTCGCCAGGGCATTCAGCACCGGTTTGAGCTCGCCGTTCACGACCTCTTTGAAATACTTTTCGGAAAAGCCTTTGTGGTCGATCTTGATGGCGTCCACGCGGCGGCACAACTGCTTCAGCGGCTCTTCCTGGACATAGCCGCCGCTGATGACCACGCTTTTCACGCCCGCGGCGCGGCCTGCCTCCGCCGAATCCAGGACGTATTCGCAAAAGACCACCGGTTCGCTGTAGGTATAGGCGATCGACCGGCAGCCGTTCCGCCGGGTAAGTGCGGCTAAGTCCTTCGGCGGAATGTACGTGCTGCTTACTTGTTCCGGGCGGATCTGAGAGATATCCCAGTTCTGGCAGAACTTGCAATTGACGTTGCAACCCGCCGTGGCCACCGAAAATGCCGAGCTGCCCGGCAGGAAATGGAACAGGGGCTTCTTTTCTATTGGATCGACGTGCGCGGCGCAGACGCGCGCCCACACCAGCGAGTAGTAAGTGCCGCCGCGGTTTTCGCGGGCGCCGCAATAGCCGCGTTCGCGGTCGTCGATCACGCACTCGCGCGGGCAAAGCTTACACTTGATCTTCTTATAAGGCTGCTTTTCGTAGAACCGCGCCTCCACGGTGAAGCGGGCATCGGCATCCGCCGCGCGCGCCGCAAAACAGGGAAGCGCCAGCGCCTGAACAAATAGCCTGCGATCCATGGCGTCACACCTCCACTAAGTCGATCAGCTTGGGATCGTTGGTTCCCAGCTTGTGACGGGCATCCGCCGCGGTGGCGATATAGACCGGCTCGCGGTGCAACTCCGCGAGCGTCTTCATCCCCTTTTCGGCCCGCTTGCGCTCGAGGATCTGCCAGCCCGTATAGTCCAGCGCCACCGGGTCCCGCGCCAGCATCAGGCCGTTATAGGGCCACGACCATTGCGGCATATAGGAAGGTCCGCCTTCGTATTGGGCGGTCAGGGCGTCGCAGACGGTCAGCCGCACCTTTTGGCGGATGGGCTCGAACATATTGACGTCCGCCACATAAGGATCGCCGGTATTTACATGGTACTTATTCGGATTGTGAATGGCGCCGAATAAGTTCTTGAGCGCGAGGGTCACGCCGGCGATGCCGTGATCCTTGAGCACGGGTAAGTTGATCACGGCATCGCAGGTGTGCGTCAGGGTTTTCGAGAGAAGGCTGCCCGCGCTCCCATAGACCGCCAGCTCGCCGTCGTAGCCGGCGGTATCGTTGCCGATCGCACGGATGCGGTCCGCGCGCGAGGCCACGCGGAAACCGGCGCTTTCGAGATCGGAGCTCAGCCGGTCCCAGATTACGATGTTTTTCTGCGGGATGCCGGCCTGCTGGAGCCGCTCGCAGATGGCTTCCACCAGCACGGTGCTGGTAGCGGCGCCCTTGCCGGAGAGGCAGTTGACCTTCAGCCCGACCACCTCGCCGGGCCGCACCACTTTTTTCCAGGCATCGACGGGGGAAACGCCGCCGTAGAACGATTGCATGGCCCGGTCGAGCAGTTTCAATACCCGGCCGGAATCGGGGGCGCCTCCGCCGCCGCGCAGCGCCGGATCGCGCGCGATGACCACTTTGGACTTTTCCGCGCCGGCGGCTCTGGCGGCGCTTCCGGTCAGCCAGGCGCCGGCCAGGCTGGCCCCGAGGAGCCCCCTGCGAGTGATGCCGTGTTGTGGGCCGATGCGCATGGCTGTTGCCCCCGGGAGGTCCCCGCTCTTTCAGGTATTCCGATTCTGTTATAGCACTTGGTGCGTAATGCTGAAGAGTTCGCCCAGGAGATTCGCCGTTTCCTCGCCGGCTTCTGATCAACCCAGCCGCGCCAGCCTTCGCTCGATCCCCTGGCCCAACTTCACCAGCGCCGGCTCCGTTTGCGGCGTGTCCTGGTAGGCCACCAGACGAACGAAGAAAGGGCCGCGGCGAAACGTCAGGCTCTGGCCGTAGCTCCTGCCTGCGTCGCCCAGCGCCACCGGCCGGCTGCCGGCGGACGGCTCGGATTCGTAGATCGCCCGGGCGCCCTGCGGCGTCCCCATCAGGTAGATGTCCGCCACGGCCTCCACGCCGCCGCCATAGCGATAGCTTGCCGTCAGCGTGCGGCGGACGCCGGCCCGCAGATACCGCTCGGCGTCGCCATCCATATATTTCCAGAGATCGGCGGCTTCGAACACGCGCGTTTCGCCCTTCGTCCATCCCGGCACGCCGCCGGTCTCCGGAAACCAGGACACAGGTTTGGCCGCCGGTTCGAGCAGGATCTGGTTGGTCTTCGACCGGCTCTCGCCGGCACTCGTCACGTAGACGGCCGGGCGGTCCCGAAGCGGGCACGCATACTCGCACGCGCCGCAGCCGACGCAACGCTGGGGATCGATATACGGCTGCCGCACCTCCTTGCTATTGCCGCCGGCATCGGTCACCGTGGCCGTTTGCAGGTAGATGGCCTTGGGCGACGTGGGGCACCACTCCTCGCACACCACGCAGTCGGTGGCCATGGCCCAAGGCAGACATCGGCCGCGGTCGTAGAAAGCCGTGCCGAGCCGGATCGGCCGGGTCTCCGCGCCAGACCAGCCTTTCTCCCGCACCGTGAATTCCCGGATTGCGCCGGTGGGGCACACCTGGCCGCAGAGGGTGCACCCGGGCTCGCAATAGCCGACGCGCGGCGCCAGCACGGGAGTCCAGAGGCCCTCCCAACCGGCTTCGGTCCTCGCGGGATGCAGGGCGTTATTCGGGCAGACCTTCATACACTCGCCGCAGCGGACACAGCGATCGAGAAACTGCCGCTCGTCCAGCGCCGCCGGGGGACGGATCCGCCGTTCGTGCGGTTCGGCGCCCAGGCCGGTGTTGGCGCGCAACAGGGGAAGCGCCGCGGCGCCGGCGGCCAGGCTGGTCAACACCTTGCGGCGCTGGAGGCCGGCGCCCTCGACGGTGGGAGGGGTGGGACCCAGCGGGAAAAAGCGGAATCGAATCCCGCCTTCCGGGCAATCGGCCACGCAATTCATGCACAGATGGCATTCGGCTTTGCGCCACGGCGCCCCGGGAATGGGATCGTCCCCGCCCTGGCAATGGAGCAGGCAGCGGTTGCAATCGCCGCAATCGGCCGGGTGCTTCTCCAAGCCCAGGATGGACCAGCGCGAGGCCAGACCCAGCAGCGCACCCAGCGGGCACAACGCGCGGCACCACAAGCGGGTGATGCGCAGATTGAGCGCCAGGATGACGATGAGGATCACCCCCAGCGGGAAACTCTGCCGGAAATGGGCTGCCTGGAAGCTGGGCAGACCGCACGCGTTGAGAGCGTAGTTCCAGGCCGGCAGAATGGAAAGCGCGAACGAGCGCACCCCGAGCGCAATCGGGTCGAGGATTCCCACCAGCGCGCCACCGAGCAAAGCCGACAACAGCAAAGCGAAAAGCAGATAGTATTTGAAAGTCTGCCAGGGTTTGTAGCGGTTAGAGGCAATGCGCTGCCGGCCCGATTTCTTTGCCGGCCGGATGTTACTCGCCAGGTGGTGCAGGGTCCCGAGCGGGCATATCCAGCCGCAGAAGAATCGTCCCAGGAATAATGTCGGGATCAGGATCGCCAGGCTCCACAGCAGGCCGCGATACAGCGCGCGCGTGGCTAGGGCATTGGCGAGGGCGATGAGCGGATCGGTTTCGAGAAACACGCGCACGGGGTACGGCAGGCGGAATTCCAGCCCGTCCGGCCGCAAAGCGCCGCGGAATTCGGTTTTCGAGAGAACCAGCACGAACAGTGCGAGAAATATGGCCTGCGACAGCCGGCGCAGCCTGGGCAGGGTCAATCCGCTCCGAACCAGCGAGCGTTTGCGCGCGGCTTGTACACCACGAGGCCCGCGAAACACGGTGTTCAACTCAAGTGTACCAGCGATCAGCTATCAGCTTTCAGCTTTCAGCCAGCTCGCCGGGTGCTCCGGGCTCGACACTGGCCCTTTGACGATCGGATATCGCCCCGGTTCCGCGCCCCGCACCAGAAGTGGTCCGTGCCCTTGCACCAGGAGTCGGGCATAATAAGAGGAAACACGCATGGGCCGCACGCTCCAACTCGGCGACACGCAGGTGGATGAAACCAGGCTGGCAGATCTCTGCCGGCGGTACAGCGTCAGGGATCTCTCGTTTTTCGGGTCGGCCGCCCGTGGAGAGATGCGGCCCGACAGCGACATCGACATGCTTGTCGAGTTTCTCCCGGACGCCGGGATCGATCTGGTGGACTACGCCGGCTTGATGTTGGATCTCTCGCATCTCCCCGGGCGGAACGTGGATCTGGTATCGAAGAATGGACTGAAGCCGCTGATCCGGGCTTCCGTGCTCCCAGAGGCGCGGCCCCTGTATGCGGCGTGAGAGCCTGTATCTTACGGATATCGTTGAGGCGGCGGATCACATTGCGAGTTCATAGCGGGAACCGATTTTGGGACATTCCGGGAGTCGGAACTGCTCCGTAGCGCAGTAGTTCAGAAGCTGAGCATTGTAGGCGAGGCGGCCGCGCGGGTCTCCGAGGAGCTGAGAACCCGCTACCCCCAGGTGCCTTGGCCGCAGATCATAGCCTTCCGTAACATTCTTATCCACGCGTACTTCGGGATCGACTGGGACGTGGTGTGGCGCGCTGCCAGGAATCGTTGCCCCGTTTTGCGGGAGCAGGTCGCCGGCATCCTGGCAGCAGAATCCGGCGACCCCGAGGGTGACAATTTGGCGTGAGATAACACCCCCCAACCACTCCTTGACGGGGTGCCCACGCACACCCGGCGCGCAGCTCCCGGTCAAAATCGGGCGCCCATCACTGGTATAATACCCGCAGATGGTTTTGAGCCGCCCGCGCAAGCGGGTTGTCGAAGGTCCGAGTCCCTTCCATCGGCACGTCCTTTCCTGTCCCGTTTTTTCCCATGTAGGGAGGTATTCAATACCGATTCAATGAAAACCAGCGTGCGTATCGGCCGAGGCGTCGAAAGCCTCTTTGGCACTCGCGATGAAAACATCCGGCTCATCGAGTCCGGATTGAGCGTTCACACCCAACTGGTCGACAACAGCCTGGAAATCGAAGGCGAAGCCCCCAACGTGTCGCGCGCGGAAAGCATCCTGGAGGAATACAACGCGCTGGTGCGCGAAGGCCACGTCTTCAATAACGGCGACCTGAACAGTTACCTGCGCGTGGTGGCCTTCGATCCCGAAGTGTCCCTGCGCGCCCTGGTGCGGAGCGGCAAACAGCGCAGCTTCGGCAAGAAAATCCTGGCGCCGAAAACCGTCAACCAGCGGCGCTACCTGGAAGCCATGGAGCGCAACGACCTGGTGTTCGGCATCGGCCCCGCGGGCACCGGCAAGACCTACCTGGCCGTGGCCATGGCCATTTCCGCGCTGTTGAACAAACAGGTGGCGCGCATCATTCTCACGCGGCCGGCGGTGGAAGCCGGCGAGCGCCTGGGCTTTCTGCCCGGCACTTTGCAGGAAAAGGTGGATCCCTACCTGCGCCCCCTGTACGACGCGCTCTACGACATGCTGGACAACGAGCGCGTGGAGAAACTGCTGGAACGCAACGTCATTGAGGTGGCGCCCATCGCCTTCATGCGCGGCCGCACGCTCAACGACAGCTTCATCATCCTCGACGAGGCCCAGAACACCACCGCCGAACAGATGAAGATGGTGATTACGCGCCAGGGCTTCGGCTCCAAGATGGTGGTGAACGGCGACGTTACGCAGATCGATCTGCCCACCGGCCGCCGCAGCGGCCTGATGGACGCGGTGGAAGTGCTGAAGGGCGTGGAGGGCATCAGCTTCGTGCAGTTCGACGAGCGCGACGTGGTGCGCCACACGCTGGTGCAGCGCATCGTCAAAGCCTACGAGCGGTACAACGAGGCCATCGGGGCGGCGCGTCAGCTCAGCCTGAAGCTGGGCGAGCCCGACACGCCGGCTTCCGAGGACGCTCCGCAAGCCTGAGCGGCCGCATGTCATCACCCGAAGGCAGTACGGTCACTTTCCGGCGCACGCCACCCGATTTCCGCCGCCGCGCCGTCGAACTATTCGCCCGCCGCTTGCAGAAAGAAGTCGCCAATGGCCGGCCGTTCGATTGCCTGATCGCGGGAGACGCGGATCTGCGCCGCCTGAATCGCGAATTCCGCGGCCAGGATTACCCGACCGACGTACTCTCGTTCCCGGCCGCTCCGCCCGCGCCCGATCTCGGCTCGCTCGCCATCTCATACCAGCGGGCGCGGGCCCAGGCGCGCGAATTCGGACACGACACCGAGCACGAGGTCGCGATCCTCATGCTGCACGGGCTGCTGCACCTGTTGGGGCTGGACCACGAAACCGACGGCGGACGCATGGCGCGCGCCGAGAGGCGCTGGCGCACGCGCCTGGGTTTGGCCCCCGGCCTGATCGAGCGGGCGGGCGACCTCACACCTCCGCCGCGCAAGCCGAATTCCCCGGCGCGCGCGAGCGAGCGCGACATCACGGCTCCGCCGCGGAAGTCGAACTCCCCGGCGCGGGCGCGCGAGTCCACCGAGCCGGTGCGCGACCTCACACCTCCGTCGCGCAAGCCGAACTCCCCGGTGCGGGCGCGCGGCCGGATCACGCGGGTGCGGCCATGATGCTGGCGTTGCTGTTGGCTCTGATCGCGGCGATTCCCCTGCTGGCGCTGGTGACGTTCGTGCAGTTGCTGTACCTGGAGAGCATGCGGCTGCGCACCCGCGACCTGCCCTCGCTCAAGTTCTTCAAGGACACGCTGGAAGACCGGCTGGGGATGAAGACGGAGGACGGCGCGGGAACGTTTTCCATCATCAAGCACAGCTTGCTGGTGCTCATCGGCGTCTTCTGTCTGGCGTGGTCCGCGGATGGCGAAGCCTGGTCGGCAGTGGCTTTTTGGGAGGCCGCGCTCTCCGCCTGGCTCATCATGATCGCGGCATCTTATGCCGTGCCGCAGCTCCTCTACCGCCGCACTTCCGCCCGATGGTTGCAGAGCCTGGCGCCGTTTCTGCGCGCCATGGCCTGGGTGGCCCGCCCGTCGGTGGCGCTGCTCAGCTTTTTCCAATCGCTCATCGACCTCACCGACGATACCGGCCAGCAGGAAGAGGAGCCCACGCCCGCCGAGAACATCGAGGCGCTAATTTCCGCCGGCACGGAAGAAGGGTTGATCGAAGAGGAAGACCGCAAGCTGATCCAGAGCGTGGTGGAATTCGGCGACAAGGTGGTCCGTGAAGTGATGACGCCGCGCCCCAACATCGTGGCCATCGCGGCCGACTCGACGCTCGAGCAGTTGCGCCAACTGGTGATCCACGAGCAGTTCTCGCGCATCCCCGTCTACGAGCAGAACATCGACCAGATGATCGGCTTCGTGCACGTGCGCGACATTTTCGAACTGGAGGAAGAACGGCGCGCCACCCGCACCGTGCGGGAATTGGTCCGCAGCGTGAAATTCGTCCCCGAAACCAAGCCGGTGAACGACCTGATGCGTCAGATGCAGCAGGAGAACACCCACATGGTGATTGTAGTGGACGAATATGGCAATACCGCCGGCCTGGCCACTATGGAGGATCTGCTGGAGGTCATCATCGGGGAGATCCGCGACGAACACGAGTCCGCAAACGACGTCGTCGAGGACGGGCACGGCGGCTATATCGTCTCCGGCAGCTTCGAGCTGGATCGCGTGGCCGATTTGTTCCAGTCGTTTCATCGCGAAGAGGACATCCAATCCACCACCGTCGGCGGCCTGGTGAGCGAATGGTTGGGCCATGTTCCCAAAGCGGGAGAGGCGGCCGACCGCGACGGCGTGCGCATCGAAGTGTTGGCCGGCGACGAGTTCCGCGTGGAGCGCGTGCGCATCGGCAAATCTCAAACGGTAACTCATGAGTAAGAAATTTCAATCCGGTTTCGTGTCGCTGGTGGGGCGCCCCAATACGGGAAAATCCACGCTGCTGAATGCCCTGGTGGGGCAGAAAGTGGCCATCGTGGCGGACAAGCCGCAAACCACGCGCACGTCCATTCAGGGCGTGCTCACCCTGCCGGAGGCGCAGATTGTCTTCGTCGACACCCCCGGCATTCACAAAGCCGATTCGCCGCTCAACAAGCGGCTTATGGACACGGTGCGCGCCTCGCTCGAAGAGCGCGACCTGCTGCTCTACCTGGTGGACGCCGCGCGGGCCTTTGGCATCGAAGACCGGCGGGCGCTCGACACGGCGATCAAGACTTCCACGCCGGTGGTCCTGGTGCTGAACAAGGTGGACCTGCTGCACGATAAGGGCGTGCTGCTGCCGCTGATCGAGCGCTACCGCGCGCTTCACGATTTCGCTGCGTACGTTCCCGTCTCCGCGACCAAACGCACGGGACTGGACGAGCTGCGCAAGGTGATTCTGGAGCACCTGCCCGAAGGCCCGGCGTATTTTCCGGAGGATTATGTCACCGACCAGCCCGAGCGGTTTCTGGCCGCCGAACTGGTGCGCGAAAAGGTGCTGCTGGCCACGCGCCAGGAGGTGCCCCATTCGGTCGCGGTGCTGGTGGACCGCTGGGAGGAGATGGCCGGCCTGACGCGCATCTACGCCACCATTCGCGTGGAGCGGCCCGGGCAGAAGGCCATCGTCATCGGGAAGAAGGGCGCCATGCTGGCCAGAATCGGCACGCTGGCTCGCACGGAAATGGAAAAGCTGTTCGGCGTAAAGATCTATCTTGACCTGCACGTCAAGCTGCAGCCGGGCTGGCGCGAGGAGGCGGCCTTCCTCAACACGCTGGACTGGCGTACAATGACCGTTAAGGATGATTCATAAAATCTCTACTTGCGCGGTAGTGCTCTTGCTGCTGGCCGGCGTCTGCCTGGCCGCCGACAAGACTATTTCCGACGACGCCATTTACGACAAGGTCCGCATCGCGCTGGCGAGCGACATTGATGTGAAAGGCGGCGCGTTGAAGGTGGACGTGCAACAGGGCGTGGTGACACTCTCCGGCGGCGTGGAGAACGAAATGCAAAAGGACAAGGCCGCCCGGATCGCCAAGAAGGTGAAGGGCGTCAAGAAGGTGAACAACAACATCGAAGTGCGGCACGGATAAGATGGCCCGCGTAGTCCGCGCTTGGCTTATTGCCGCGTTCTCCGCCCTCGCCGTTGCGTTCTCCGCCCTCGCCGCCGCGTCGCTAGCTCCTCTGGCGTGCGCGCAGGATTACTCCCGGATCGCCATCGACCTGGTTGGCAAAGGTTACATCTATACCGAAGGGCCGGCGTGGTCGCGGGACGGTTCTCTAGTTTTCAGCGATACCGCGGATGACAAGCTGTGGAAGTGGATTCCGGGCAACCCGCCGGCGGTCTTCCGCCCCTCGGCCAACGGCCCCGGCGGCAACGCTTTCGACAGCCAGGGCCGGTTGTACACTTGCGAAACCCACGCGCGGCGCGTCACCCGCACCGGCAAAGACGGCCGCATCGAGGTGCTGGCGGAGCAGTATGAAGGCAAGAAGCTGAATGCTCCCGGCGACCTGGCGGTGAGCAAGAGCGACCACGTCTATTTCACCGATCCGGCTTTCGGCGAGCAGCAGGATCATCGCGAGCTGGATTTCTACGGCGTCTATCACATCCCGCCCAAAGG
>Ga0265316_10002744_pt1 | contig 18037 bp, 18 predicted proteins | sample 4522metaG_FD_202092 | JGI IMG/M metagenome (GOLD analysis project Ga0265316, IMG submission 202092) | Rhizosphere microbial communities from Carex aquatilis grown in University of Washington, Seatle, WA, United States - 4-5-22 metaG | ecosystem: Host-associated > Plants > Roots > Rhizosphere >... | reverse complement strand
AGTCGACGAGCAGCACGCGCTGACCCTTGCGGAGCTGGAGCATCGCGGCGACGTTGACGGCGATCGTCGTCTTGCCGACACCACCCTTGGGGTTGAACACGATCACGATCTGGCCGCGGCGGGACTCGGCGGTATCGACTGGAGTCGTGCCCTCGACCTCGGCATCGGTGTCGATCACGCCGCCGGTCGAATCGTCTGTGGGGACCTCGGCGCGAATGAGCATCGCCTCGACCCGCCAGCGCAGCGACTCGGCGGAGTACGGCCGGGTGAAGTATTCGTCGCTGACGCGAGCTCGCCCGGCAAGCCCCATCCGGTCGAGAGCTCGGGCCGCCACAACCATCAACGCCGGAATGTTGCGGTCCTCCTCGTGGAGCAGCGCATACATCTCGATCGTTCGATCGAAGTCGTTCTCGCCGTCCAGGATTGCCACGCCGATGTCGTGGCGCTGGAGGAGGAGGATCTCGAGTTCCTCGGCTGTGTTGACGGCGATCGCGTCGTAGCCGGCCTCAACCAGCTGCGCACTGACCGCGGCCAGCTCGGCAGGTGGGAGGGCGATTGCGACTGCTGACCGAGGCACTGTGGCGGGATCTCCCTTTGATGCGCGGGCGCGAGGCCGTGGGGTCTAGCCCTCGGCCTCCGGGTCGTGTGCGGAGACGTTCAGCACGCCATCGTGCTCGGAGACGACCCGGGCCTGAAAATTGGGCAGGGTCGGGATAAGCGAAGCAAGCGAGACGTCCTGGCCGTGGCCGACGGTGAAGATGAACTCACCGTCCGGTCCGGAAGAGACGCCGACGTTCTTGACGCCGGGCAGACGGCCCAGCTGGCGCTTGAACGTCGCGATGCTGGCCACGCTGACCAGGCCCTGGACGACGACCTGAGTCGACTCGACGACGTCCGGCTTGGGCGCAGCAGCGGCTCGGGCCGCCGTGGCGGCCGCGGCTTCGGCGGCTTCGGCGGCTTCCGGGGAAGGTTCCGCAACGGGCGCGGCAGCGGGCGAGGGCTCGTCTCCGAGGAGGTCCTCGGTGCGCATGATCTTCTCTCGCCGTGCCTTGATCTCGGTCGCGATCGTGCCCCGCTCGGACTCCGCGAAGGTGGGCGGGTCCGGCATCTGGGCAGCCATGCTGGCGAAGATCGTCGGGTCGGCTTCCTGTAGGAGCTGTTCGAAGAACTGAGCGACCTCACCCTCGAAGCTCGAGACGCGCTTCTGGACGCGCTCGATCTCGAATTCGATGGCGGAGTTGTACTCCTGCAGTTCCTGCTCGAGGAGCTCGCGGCGTCGGGCGATGCGTTGTTCCGTCTCGACGCGGATGCGCTCTACCTCCGCCTTGGACCAATCGCGGATGGCGCTGACGTCGGCCTCCGCACCCTTGCGCAGCGACGCCGCCTCGTCGTCCGTGCGGGCGTGGAGCTTCTCGACGTACGCCTTCGCATCTGCCTGGCATTGATCGATGGTCGCCTGCCGCGCCGTCTCGGCGGTCGAACGCATGGCCTGCGTGAGGTCCGCCAGGAATCGGTTCGGATGACGCGCGGCCGTGTCGTTCACGCTCATCTCCACGTTCATTTCACCGGGCCCCCGGTCGAGAGCCGGAGTCAACCCGATCACATTACTACCCCGTCCTGAGTCGCAGGAACCTTACCGCAACGAGCCCTTGGCTCCAAGCGCCAATATAGCGGGCCCAAGACGGGTTTCCCGAGACTTTCGCTGAGTGGATGATGGGCCGGGTGTTGCCGAGAGGCACCCCGCTGGAGGTACCAGGACTAACCGCCCTTCCGTACCGCCTGCGATCCCTTTCCGGGCGCCGCGGTACGGCCTTGGTCGCGGGCGGCGCGTGGTTGCGGCGGGTTCGTTGGAGCCACGGGTCGGGACCCCGAGCGGAGGGGCGCGGAACCTACTGGGCATCCTCGGCGGTGGTTTGCGTCGCCACGCGAGGCGTGGAACTGGTCCACCAGCGCCCGCGAGGTCCGTCGACCGGATCGCCGTCGCCATCTGCCTGGACAGGGGCGCTTGAATCGGTGGCGACCGCCGGAGCCGCGGCTGGTGCCGGCGGGTTCGGCTCCCTTCGAACGGCCCGTTCCGCCAGATCGCGCTTGGCCCGGAGTTCGGCTGCGAAGGCGTCCCCGTCCGGATCGGCGAACGTTGGGGCGTCGGGCATCTTGGATGCCATCGTGGCGAAGACGGCGGGATCGGCGCCCTGGAGCAGCTGCTCGAAGAACTGGGAGACCTCGGCCTGGAAGGCTTCGACCTGCTGCTGAACGCTCTCGATCTCCAGCTCGACGGCGGCGTGGAACTCGGCCAGTTCCCGGTCAAGGCGTTCGCGACGTCGCGTCAGGCGTTGCTCCGTCTCCTGGCGAACCAGCTCGACCCGCGTCCTGGATCGATCACGAATGGCGACGATGTCCGCCTCGGATTCCTGTCGCAGCTGATGCGCATCCACGGTCGTGTTGGCGTGGAGCTGCTCGATATAGGCTTTGGCGTCGGCCCGACACTGCTCGACGTCCGTCATCCGCCCCGCCTCCGCGGCCGAACGCATGGCCTGCGTCAGATCCGCCAGGAACCGGTTCTGCAGATGCTCCGCCGAGTCGTTCACGCCGATCTCCAAGGCCCCAGCCACGTCGTCTCGCAGACGGCGGCCGGACGCCCACGTTACCGTCCCATCGGACCCCGGCCAAAGCAGGACGGACCGAGCGTCTCGAGACGCCAGCCCACTTGCGACTCCAGGCCGGACAGCTTGGGGACTTTCCCGAAGCATGGCCGGGGTGTTGACCGCCAGCACCCCGCCGGAGGTACCGGGACCAGGCGCCCTTACGTACCGCTCGGGCCGGATGCCGGGCGTGCTCGCCGGCGGCCGCGGACGTCTGCTACGACTCGAGCGGGCCCCGGCGGTCCGAACCGGCCCGGCCGGACTTTTCGGCCCAGGCGGCGAGGACGGTGTCCTTATGAGGCCGAATGGGGCAGTGCTCGTCCCGGTTCGCGGCTTCGTCGCAATAACCGAGGGGCACGCACTTGGGCGCGAGGAAGCTGCCCAGGAACGGACTGACGACGAAGACCTCGTGCCGTACCAGCTGGAAGAGGCGCCTGATCTCCCACTGGGCCATCGTGCACAGTCGCAATCCCGACATGTGGATCAGGGCTCTCAGGTTCGCCGTCATGACCAGGTTCGTGCGCGTTGCGTTGGGGAACACGAAGCGGGCGTCTTCACCCGGGACGCCGGCCTCGAGCAGCTCCGAGTAGAGCCCCAGCGCGCCTTCTATCTGGTCTTCGTACTGCTGGCGCAACTCTGGGTCGGCCTCGGCGATGGTCGCCGGCATCATCGTGGACGCGCCCTTCTTGTACGAGACGTAGCGCTGGCTCTGCTGGTCGAATGCGACGCCGGCCCGGTGCCGGACGAGCTGATGGCTGAGGGTCCGGCTCACGCCGGTGATGGCGAAGGTGAAGGTGACGTGTTCGATGGTCGAGCCATGCCCGGACTCGATCACTCGGCCGATCAGCTCGCGTTGCTTCTCCGGCGTGATGCGGCCGTCGACGGCCCGCTCGAAGATGTCGTCCGGAGCCAGCTCTGAGTAGCAAGTTCGGCACGCCGTGTAGATGAGCGGCACGTAGTAGCGCTCGACGATCTCGCGGTTGGGGAAGATGAGCGTGGCCCTCATGCCCAGATCGAGGCGGCCCGGGTTGCGCGGGATCGAGGCTGCGGCTGGGGTGGGATCGCCCTTTTCAACGGTCACGAACTCAGGATAGCGAGTCGGCGAAACGTCGGATCGGGCGGGCAGACGGTTGCCCATCCGGCGCGACCGTGAACCGGTCAGGTATCCATTCTGCCATTTACGGCTATTTGGTCTACAGATAGTCGTTGACGGCTATATGGCGCCCTGTTAGCCTGTCGGCGTGGACACAGTGCAGGCGCTTGTGCTGTTCGGCGACGTCGTGGGGTCGCGCAAGGATTCCGGCGGTTCGGCGGCCTGGCTGCGCGACCTGGTTTCGGAGCTGGATGGCGCCTACGGCGAGCAGAGCCTGGCGCCCTTCGGGTTCACCCAGGGCGATGAGCTGCAGGGCCTTCTGTCCATGGCCGCGGATCCGCTGACGGCAGTCCTGCGGGCGGCGCTGGGACCGGCCGCCCGACCGATTCGCTGGGTCTGCATAGACGGAGCGGTCGATCCGGGCGAAGGCCCGGCGACCCAACGCACGGGACCGGCGTTCGTGGCCGCTCGGGACGCGCTCGATGCTGCCCGGGCCGGGCACGAGCGACTCGTCATTCGAACCGGCCGGCCTGAGGCGGACGAATTGCTGGCGGGCATGACGCCGGCGCTGGCCGACCTGCTCGAGGGTTTGACTCCTCGTCAGCGCGTCGTGGCCCGCCTGGCCCTCGTCGACGGCCTGCGCCAGTCCGAAGTTGCCGAACGGCTGGGTGTGCGCCGGGCCACGATTTCGGTGTCGTTCGCGCGCGCCAGAATCCAGACGCTCCAGCGTCTCGCGGGCGCGATCCGCAAGGTCTACTCGAGCGCCGACGCTCGGCCGAGCGACGCCCCCGAAGGGCGCGCCGAAGGGAGGACGCCGTGACCGAACCGCTGCTTCTGCTCGGCTGGCTCCTGGTGAGCCATCTCACGGCCGACTTCGTCCTCCAGACCGACGCGAGCGTCGCCGACCGAAGGGGTACGGGCGCAAGGGCAAGGCGAGCCCTCGGACTTCACGGCCTGATCGTCGCCGCTTGCATGGCGCCGTTCTGGGTGGCGTTCGGTACGCCCGGCCTGGTCGCTCTCCTGGTGGTCGCCGTTCCCCATCCGTTCATCGATGCCGCGAAAAGGTATCTGAGCGACATCTGGAACGCGGACGCTCCGGCGGATTGGTCGCCCTGGCCGGCCGCCTTCTTCCTCCTCGATCAGGCCGTCCACCTGGCCCTCGTGTTCGGGGCCTGGTGGCTGTTCCTGCGCGATGCCGCCGTGAACCCGTGGTTCGCGGACCGCGTGGCGCAGGCCACCTCGGGCATGGCGACCGCGGACGTCAACCGCGCGGCCCTCATCGTCATCGTGGGCTGGTCGCTGGCGGTGGTCAACGGGCGGGCGGCCAGGTTCTTCGTGCCGCTCCTGCTCCCCCCGGATGGGACGCCGGCAGAAGCGGCCGCGGCCCGCCCGAAAGTCGGCTACAGCCTGAAGCTCGGGCCGATGTCCGGCCGGATAGAGGCGGACCCTCCGGCGCCGGTCGAGACGGCCGACAACGTCGGCGCCGTGGTCGGTGTCCTCGAGCGGCTGCTCGTGGTCATCCTCATCCTGGCGCGGGCGGACGTCGCCATCGGCCTGGTCGTGGGGGCCAAGACGCTGGCGCGGTTCAAGCAGCTCGACGAGCGGGCGTTCGCCGAGAAGTACCTGGTTGGGACGCTGGCGAGCGTCGGTGTGGCGGTGGCGAGCGCGCTGGCGGCCCGTTTCGTGCTGGGCGGCTAGCTCCACCGGCGGGCGAGTCCGATCCGGCTCACGGGCACGATGCTGTAGGCTGATCCAACGGTTTCAGATCCGGCCGCCGTCGGGTCGACGAGGAGGATAGACATGGCCGACTCCGGCAAGGCAGTTACCGTCCAGTACTTCTACAAGATCCGCTGGGGCTTCCAGGAGGAGTTCCTCGAGCTCTTCGAGCGGAACCACTGGCCTCTCCTGCGCGCGCAGCTCGAGACGGGCCGCCTCCTGGACGTGCGTGCCTACGAGCCGCGCTTCCACGGCGACGGCCGCCAGGATTGGACCTTCGAGGTCACGATCACATACCGCGACTGGGCCTCGATGGAAGAACACACCGACCCGGCCGTCGTCGCCCGCCTGTACCCCGACGCCGAGAAACTTGCCCGCGAAGAGCAGCGCCGCTTCGAGCTGGTCGAGGCCCATTGGGACACCCCGCTCGAGGAGCACGCGCTGCCGCGCTGACGGCAGGCCGACAGCCGGCTCGGCGCGGGTTCGGTCCGACCCGCGGCTCAGGCCGGCTCGACGGCGCCGGCGGCTGAGAGCGAGGCGATGGTTTCGCGCAGGACTTCGGCCGACTTGCGCACGCCGCGGGCTTCCTGCGGGCTGAGATCCAGGCGCAGGACGCGTTCGATGCCGCGCCTGCTAACGACCGTCGGCAGGCTGAGGCAGACGTCGTCGATGCCGTAGTAGTCCGTGACCAGGCTGGAGATCGAGAGAACGGTGTTCTGGTCGCGCAGGATCGCCTCGGTGATCCGCATCAGCCCGGCAGCCACGGCGTAGTACGTGGCGCCCTTGCGGGTGATGATCTCGTAGGCCGCGTCACGGGTCTGGCGGAATATCCGGTCCATCGTGTCGGGGGTCAACGGGATGCCGTTCTCCGCGCAGAAGCTCGGCAGGCGCATGCCGGCCACGTTGGCGAGCGACCAGACGGGCACCTCGCTGTCGCCGTGCTCGCCGATGATGTAGGCGTGGACGCTGCGGGGGTCGACGCCCAGGTGCTCACTCAGCATGTACCGGAACCGGGCCGTGTCGAGAATCGTCCCAGAGCCGAAGACTCGGCGCGCCGGCAGGCCGGCCAGCTCGAGCGTCACGTACGTCAGGACGTCGACCGGGTTCGTGGCGACCACGATGATCCCTTCGGGATTCGCCTCGGCCACCCTGGGCACGATCTGGCCGAAGATCGCGGCGTTGCGCTTGACCAGTTCCAGGCGACTCTCGCCCGGTCGCTGGCCGACGCCGGCGGCGATGACCGTGATCGCGGCGCCTTCGCAGTCCGAGTATTCGCCGGCGCAGATCTTGGTCGGATGGGCGAATGGGACCGCGTGGTTGAGGTCCATGGCCTCGCCTTCGGCCCGCTCATGGTTGGCGTCGATCAGAACGATCTCGGCGGCGATGCCGGATAGCAGCAGGCTGTAGGCATAGGTCGAACCGACCATGCCCACGCCGACGATGGCGACCTTCGTCGGGCGGCTCGGCTGGAGGTTGGGCTCGCTGGCCATGGACGGCTCGCCCGTCGGGCCGCGGCTGCGCGACACGGGCCGCTTGCGGGTATCGCCGGCGTCGGCCGGATGCTGTGGCTCGGTCTTGCCGGCGCTCATGGGAAGATCGCGCCACGGCGCGGCCGACCCGGCAGGCGCCGCCCCGACCTCGATCGCCGGGCGAGACCCGCCAAATGCGCGATCGCCGCCGCGGGTGGCATCAGGTCGCGCGGCTGCTTCGGGCCGCGCGCCGTCGGGAGCGGTACCAGGCCAGGTATTCGAGGAGTTCGTCGCGCTCGTCGTCGGTGACGTCGGCGAACAGAGCAGACCCGATCGTGCTCGAAATGGCGACTTCCGACTCGCCGGGCACGCGATAACCGCTCAGTCTCATGAGGTCCGCATACGGGACGCCGAGGGCCTCGCTGAGCCGATGCAGCACCTGGGGAGACGGCTTCTTGACGGAGTCGCCCTCGAGCTTGCTCAGGTACGCCTGGGAGATCCCGGCGGCCCGCGCTGCGTCGACGGCCGAGAGTCCGCGAACCTCGCGCGCCTGCCTGAGAATGACTCCGAAAGAGACCGCCATCGAAGTCCTCGCCTACAGTGAGTGCCTACCCCTACAGTGGACGGTAACACGGCGACGTCGGCCGGCGCAATCGCTGCCAGGAGCGAGTTCGCGACCCGGCTGAGGCTGCCCGACTACCCGGACGCCGCTTTGCGGCGGCGATCTTCCGGTTCGGCCGTCTTGCCGGCCTCCAGCGTCGATTCGTCCATTACGGTCACGAGCTGATGCCGGTTGACCATCGCGAACGGGAACCTCGCGATCGCCGAGGCGTCCGACAGCCAATGGACGGTGAGGTCGGTCATCGGCAGGAAATGCGGATCGGGCGACTCCAGGAAGTGTGTCATCGATCCGTCGGCGTGAACGTGGACGCTGCCCCGCACCGTGTAGCCGGGCGTCACGATGGCTACCTGTCGTTGCTGCTTGGCCACGGTCGGCGCTCCCGGCCGCTCGCGCCGCACGGGCGACCTCTCGGCTACCAGGACGATCTGCTCCAGGCGAACCCACAGCGTGCCCGGTGGTTGGTCCGGACCGCGCGCGCTCTTCCGACCGAAGTGGAGCTGGCGGGCGTCGCTGATCTGGATGAACCCGGACCGCATGTTCAGCCAGTCGGAAAGGCGGTCGAACTGGCCGATGCGGAGCTCGCCCGAAATGCCGAACCCGTCACCGAGGACTTCGACGCCGACGGTGACGCCGTCGGCCTGGGCTTCGTATTCGCGGTTCCATCCGCCCTCGCCGGCGGGCTGCGGTCCGAGGCTTCCCCACACAGGGTCGAAGCCGGACGGCACGCCGAAGCCGGCATCCGGACTCTGCTGATCCGGCTCGCCCAGGCGAATCGGCGGCTTTCCGTCAAGCCCGCCCGCAACGTCCACGTCCGCCGTGGGGTCGGGATCGGGCCCGCGCGAGTCGCCGCCCAAAAGGCCGCCGATGAATCCGGGCTGCCTAAACATGTTCGCCTCCCCCGGTCATGCGAGCAGCTCCCATTGCCCGCACCGCGAGCACGTCTGCCAGTCGGGCGAGCTGCCGAGCCTCTGGCCGCGAACGCGGAGCGGCGACAGGCCGTTGCGCATCCACTCATGACCAACCAGGAAACAGATGAAACGCTTCATAGTCCGTCGGTCCGCACCATCTCCCGGCAACCGGGGTTGGGTCCGGCGGTGGCGCCCGGCCGGCCGACTCGATCGAGCCCGCCCACCGGAAGGTTTTCCGGCCACTGCTGCGACGTCAGTGAAACACCGGCGAGGTTTGCTGTCCACTGTACTTATGGAACGCCACTGTAGGCATGGTCGACTCAGCCAAACGCACGACTCCCGATACGACCGCGGAAACGCGGCCGAACCGTGGCCGCTGTGGTGATGCCGGATCCGGCAACGACCCGCGGCCCGTGCGGCGAGGACGACGGCCGTCAGGGGCGCAGGAGCGCCACGGCCAGGGTGCGGTCATGACGCGGCCGCGGCCGGCGAGCGCTGACGTGGGCCGCCTCCAGGGTCACGAGTACTGCCGATCCGATGAGCATGAGAGCCAGGTTGAGGCCGGCCCCCAGGTTCGACGCCACGAACAGATCTCCCGCGGAAACGGCCGGCATCCCGTTGATGGTGGCGAGCCCAAGGACGACGCCCACAGCGCCTGAAACCGCCATCGCCACCAGAGTCGCGCCGTGGATGGTTCTGTCGCTCATGTTGTCTCCGACGCTGCGCCAAGCATTCGGTGCGCGGCGTAACTTGCCTACCGCCGCCAAAGTCTCCGGCCCTTGCCGCCACACGAGTTGACCACAACCGTGACGCTAGTGCCACTGCAGTATGGATGACTCCACTGTGGCAATAGTCCGCCGCGCTCCGAGGCTGAAGTCATTTCCCTGCGGCAGCCGCCCCTCCGGCCCGCGGGCACGGCCCGGGCGGCCGAAGGGTTGGCGCGCAGGCCGCTAGACTTCATCGAGTCTCCTCAGCGCAGTGGAGTCGCGATGGAATCGAGAAGGCGTGTCGTCGCCGCACTGTCGGTGGCGGCGGTGGCGCTCATCGTCGCCGGCGTCGCTGCGGTCGCGATCGACACCGGGTCGACGGGCGGGCCGTCCTCGGTATCCCCGAGTCGCACCGGCACCCAGACCGGGTCTCACTCGGTCGGGACGCCCTCTCCGAGCTCGTCCCCGGCACAACCGTCGAGCTCTCCCCAGGCCACGCCGACGGCCGTCGTTCCGACTCCTTCATTGGGACCGACGCCGACGGCCCGCCCGACGGGCTTCTCGATGCGCGGCGGGTCGGTCGTCTACTACACGGCAGACGGAACGATCGTGCCAATGGAGGCGATCCCCGGCCTGACGACGGCGATCTTCGAAGGGCGGGCGTTGTACTACGCCCAACTTGGCAATCCTTACGGCCTCGTGACCGGTTCCTATGCCGGCGAGTTCATGCCGAACGTCACCATGGAACAGGCCGACGGTTCGAGCGCGCAGACGGGTGGGATCGTTGTCGTCGGGCCTGTCGCCAACCGACTGATCGCCAACGCCCTGGCGGCGTACACCGACCCGACTCAACGCTGGATCGTGGCCCTGCCGGTGGACATCAGGGGCGCCTCGAAGTCCATCGACGTCTCGTTCGACCAGTTCGGCCTGCACGGCTGGTCGGACACGCCGCGGGTCACGGTCCGTTTCTCCGGCCAGCTACCCGTGGTCGAAATCATCCCTACCAATGCCGGTTACCACGTGCTCGTCGAGCAGCTTGGTGTCACAAGCTGGCAGATCGTCGATCCGACGCGGCTCAGCCTGTCCCAGACGGCCTTGGACCAAAAGCACTTGATGAACGAACTGCTCATTTACGGCACCGGAACCGCAAGCACGCGAACCGATGTCATGGTGAATCGCCGCATACCGGTCGGCCGGCCGATGGTGTCGGCGACCGGTGAGGTGAGCGTTTCGCTGGTCGTCCCCGACAGCCGGGCGGATCTCGGCCCGGATCGGATCCTGGTGGTCAAGGACGTCCCCGTCTTCGTCGCGTCCACGTAGCCCGGCCGTCATCCTCGCGGATGGTTCGCCGCCGCTCCGAATCAGACCCTGGAATGATCTCGGCGGCGGCCCCCATGACTAGACTTGCCGCCGAGATCGACACGAAGTGAGGTAGGGCGATGAGCAGTCGGCGAGGCGGCGGAGAGCGCAACAGAGGGCAGGGCGGTCTCGCCGTCGGCGCGCTGCTGATCGTAATCGGGGTCCTCGTCCTGGCCGGCGAGGAGTTCAATCTGGACTGGAGTCGATACGGCTGGCCGATGTACGTCATCGTGCCCGGCATCGTCCTGCTGGTCCTCGGGCTCGCCGTCCCCAACGAAGCCGGTCTGGGCATGGCCATTCCGGGCGGCATCATCGCCACGGTCGGAGCGATCCTGGCCCTCCAGGAATCGACCGACACCTATGCCAGCTGGTCTTACGCCTGGGCCCTGGTCGCGCCCGGATCAGTCGGAGTGTCGATCTTCCTGTACGGGCTGCTCCACCGTCGACTCGATCTTCTCGACTCCGGCCTGCGCACGGCCGCCGTGGGCCTCGGCCTGTTCGTGGGGTTCGGGCTGTTCTTCGAGAATCTCGTCGGGATAGACGATGGCGGATCAACCACGGCGATGCGCGACGCCATGCCATTCCTGGCCGTGGTGCTGGGCGTGATCATCGTGATCATCAACGTCCTGCCCCGACCGCGCGGAAGCAGCGACGGATTCGCGCCCTCGCAGGGCTGGACCGGCGGCGGCGGCTCGACTCCCCCCGAGCCGCAGGTCCCGGTCGGCGACGGCCCCGTCGAACCGCGTCAGAGCTAGCGGACCTCGATGACCAGGAAGTCCATCGAGCCGGCCGGGATCTCGACCCGGATCTTCTCGCCCGCCTTGCGACCGAGCAACGCCCGCCCGATCGGCGACGTGAAGCTGATCTTGCCGGCGCTGGCGTCGGCCTCGGCCGAGCCGACGATCGTGAACGTTTCCTCGCCGTGGCGGTCGGTCTCGACGACGACCGTCGAGCCCAGATCCACGACGCTGCCGCTCTCATTGGTGGAATGGATGATCACGGCGTTCTTGATCATCTGCTCGAGCTGCTGGACGCGGCCCTCCAGGAACGACTGCTCCTTGCGGGCGGCTTCGTAGTCAGCGTTTTCGCTCAGGTCGCCGAGTTCGCGGGCGGCCTTGATACGGGAGATAACCTCGGGGCGGCGCAACGTCGTGAGCTCCACCAGCTCGGCCCGCATGTTGGCCAGGCCCTCCGTGGTCAGGTGAGTCGGAGCGATCGCCATTCCTACCGGCGGGGCGGCCAGGCGTCTCGCGTGCGTCGTCGGCTCGGCCTTCGGGATCGGCCTCCGGCGGGGCGTATTGTCCCGGGACGAAACCGGCTTGTCGGCGGCCGCCTTGCGCGCGGCGGTCGTCTTTGCCGCGGCCGCTGCCGTTCGAGCCGCCGCGGCCCGGGCGCCGCGCGCGGCACGGGCCGGCGGCACCTCCACGGGTCCGTCGGGGAGCACGGTCACGTGCGTCGATCTGGCGGGGGCGCGGCCGGCGTTCTCGTCGTGGAGCGGCGCAGTCAGGCCGTGAGCCCGCGGCTCGGCTGAGGGCCCCACGAGTTGGGCATATGGCAGCGCGCCCGCGGTCTTGACGAAGCGGTCGATCAGGGCGTCTTCCCAGAGCTCGCCTTCGGCGCTGGGCGACCACCAGATGCGCGCTCGATTGAGGTCTCGGAGGGTCTTCAGCCAGTACCCGTAGGGCTGTGGCCTGCGCTCGCCGAGGGGCGTCTTGTACATGCCGGACAAGCGCGCGCCGACGGACTTCTGGCTCGAACCGATGAACAGGATCACCTGGCTGGCCAGCCAGAACGACGCCAGGCGCGTCTGCAGCTCGGCGACCGTCGGCCGCTTGCCGTCCAGGCGCAGATCGGGCGCGCGCTCGAGCCACTGGCGTATCGCGCTCGGGTCGATGGAGACCTTCGCTTGCGGCGCCGGCAGCTCGACAATGAAGACCCCGGCTCCGCTCGGGACGACCGGTCGCCCCCAGAGAATCGGGCCCTCTATGGGCAGCTCGAGGGCGCGCAGGAGGTCGTGTCCGTTGATGGGAGCCGTGGGAGAAGGGGTAGTCGTCACGTGTCAACCGTGCTATGCGCGAGTGTTCTTGTCAAACGCTGTCGCGGAGAGGCGTTTTCGGAGGTCGCCTGGGCCCTGCGTCGCGCAGCCATTATCGCGCCCGGGCACCGACAGGGCCGGCGACGCCGTCCTCCGCGTACCCTCGCAGACGCTCGAAAGCCCCGGCTCGGGCCGGGGCTTTCGGCTATGTGGCGCGGCGTGGCTCAGCGGGCGAGCGATGGATCCTCGGCGACAGGAATGCCGAGCAGGAGCGGCAGGCCCATTCGGTTGGTGTAGATCGGGCGGTAGCGATCGGTGTTGTACATCGAGGCGATGTCGATCGAGCGCGGGCCCTGGTCCGGGTTCGGAAGCGGGGAGTGGCTGTACTTGCCGCCTCGGATCGCGACCATCCGGCCGGTGATGCCGTCCGCGATGAGGTTCATGGCCACGTTGGCGAAGGTCATGCCGACGATCGAGTCGACCGCGTCCGGATCGCCGGAGCGCAGGTCGTAGGTCAGCTCGCTGGCAAGGGTCTCCTGGCCCGAGCGGGCCTGGATCTCCGAAGCGAGAACCTCGGCGACGTTGGCCTTGTGGCGGTGGCCGAAGGAGTCGGCCGGGCCGTATTCCTCGAGCTTTCCGCCTTTCCACATGGCGCCTTCGGCGGCGATGGCGAAGGAGTACTTGCTCGGGTTGTTGCGCTTGTCCTCGACCAGCAGCTCGACCAGATGGTCCAGATCGAACTCGTATTCGGGGATCAGGCAGCGGCCGCTGGTGACGTACGCCGTATACAGCGCGGTGAAGCCCGCGTCGCGGCCGAAGATGCGGAAGATGCCGATCCGCTCGTGCGAGCCGATGGTGGTCCGCTGGCGGTTGATGGCGTCCTTGGCTCGAGTGATGGCGGTCGAGAAGCCGATGCAGTACTCGGTGCCCTGGACGTCGTTGTCCATGGTCTTGGGCACGGCCACGAGCTTGACACCCTTGTCGGCCAGGACCTGGCTAAAGCTCAGGGTGTCGTCGCCGCCGATCGGGATCAGGTAGTCCAGGCCCAGCTTCTCGATGTTCTCGAGGACTATGGGCGTGAAGTTGTAGACGCCCTCTTTGACTTCGAGCTGCTTGAGGCGGTCGGGCCCGATGTGCGCCGGGGTCTTGCCGGCCTTCATCTTGCGGGCGTTGGTTCGGGAGGTGTGAAGCCAGGTGCCGCCGGTGCGGTCGATCGAGCGGGTGTTGTTCCGATCGAGCGGGATGATGTAGTCCGGGTCCAGGCCGGGCCCCGGCTTCATGTGAGTCAGGCCTTCCCAGCCGCGCCGAATGCCGTAGACCTCGTAGCCAAGCTCGGTTGCCCGATAGACGACGCTCTTGATGACGGCGTTCAGGCCGGGGACGTCGCCGCCTCCGGTGAGGATGCCGATGCGCGGAGTTCGAGTCATGCGTGCCTTCCGTGGATGAGGGCCGCGGCCGAAGCAGCGGCCGTGACGTTCAGGAGCAGCCGATGCCGGCTGCGATGGGCCCGTTCGATTTGCCTGCTCATTTTAGGCGACCGGAGTAGCGGCGCGCCTCGCCTACCGTTCGAGGCGATACCGCAGGAAGAGGTCGTCGCCGGCGCGGCGGACGGCGACCAGCTTCGACCAGCGGCCTTGCCCGCCACCGAAGGCGGTGCCCTCCACCAGCGCCAGGCGCTGCGCCGCGGCGTCGCGGCCGACGATCTGGGGCGCGACCGTCAGGAACAGCTCGTCGATGAGATGCGCGCGCAGCAGCTCGCCAAAGAGATGCGGGCCGCCCTCGCAAAGCGCCAGGCGCGCGCCGGTCCCTCGGACCAGCTCCAGGATCGCTCCGGCCGGGACCCGCCCATCCACTCCGACAGCCGCCACGCTCAGGTTCGCGGGGAGCGGTCGGGCGTCGAGGCGGGCCGCTCCGGCGGGGGTCGTGGCCACGATCGCCGGAACGTCCGGGGCGCTCAGCCCGGGATGATTCGGATCGACGTTGCCGCTCGCGCTGACAACGATCAGGGTCGGCTGTAGGGCCAGCCCCAGGTCCGCTCGCCACGCGGCGAAGTCGGCGGCGAGGGCCGGGAACAGATACGGAGCCGTCCAGCGATGGCGCGTCCCGACTCGCAAGGTCCCGGCGCCGACGACGACCACGTCCGCGAGGCCGCGCAGCAGGGCCATCATGAATCGGTCCGCGTCGGAGAAGCCGCTGATCTCGCCCCCGCCGGCGGCCGGCTCACTCGGGCCGAGCGCGACCACCCCGTCCACGGTCGATACGAAGTTGGCGACGATCGTGGGGCGCTCGGAAAGGAGCGGCATCGCGAGCTCGCCCGCGAAACGCGCGGCCAGGGCAGGCGGCAGCCATCCGCCTCGAACGGCCGCGCCGTCGACTGGCGCGGTCTCCGGCGCGTGCCAGAGCGACTCGAGCGCCAATCCCTCGCTTCTACGTTCCAAGTGGCCTCCCTTCAGGCCGGTATGCCGATTCGGCGGCGCGCGCCGCCGCCGTGCACCGCTCAGTCGCGGACGCCGCGCTGCAGCCCTGCCAGATCGTAGAACTCGGAGCGCAGTGGCGCGCTTGTTTCGTACGCCCCGCGGAAGGCCGTGGTGCGAGTCATCGGATGCACCTCGCGGACGCCGCGCATCTGCGTGCACAGGTGGTGCGCTTCCATGTAGACCGCGACGCCGTGCGGTTCGGTCAGTTCAACCAGGGCCTCGGCGATCTGATGGGTCATCCGTTCCTGGACGCCGAAACGGCGCGTGGCGATGCGAACCAGCCTCGTCAGCTTGCTTATGCCGATGATGTGTTCGTGGGCGATGTACCCGACGAAGGCACGGCCCAGGAACGGCAGGGCATGGTGCTCGCACAGCGCCGTGAACGGAATCGGGCCCTCGACGACCTGCGACAGCTCGCAGCTCGCGCCGCCGTAGCACTCGGTCGGGAAGACGGTGACGAGCTTGGGGTCGCCTTCGTAGCCCTCGGTCGAATCGAACAGCGCCCGAACGAACCGGCGCGGCGTGTCGGCCGTTCCCGGACTGGTAGTGTCGAGCCCCATCGCCCCGAGGATTTCGGCCACGTTCGCTTCATAGCGGGCCCAATCGTCGGGGGAGATCGCCGCCCGCCGAAGACGGGCTCGTTCGTCGTCGAGCTCGAGCGACGTGCCGGCGGCGTGGTGGGCGACCACCCCGTCGAGATCGTCGTCCGAGTGGTGATGGCGCTCCAATCGCATCTGCGCCAGCGTTCGCGCGTCGTTGCCCGGGTCTTGCGTGGCCATTTCGACCTCCCGCAGAACACTAGGACCGGGGCGCCTCGCGCGCGGCACGCGGGCAGTCCGGTCGCGACAGGCGGGAGCGGCCCCGACCAGGATCAGAGCAGCCGCAGCTCTGTGGCTTCGCCGGTGTCGACGCTTCGGGCGCACGTCGGGCAATACCAGCGCGCCTCGAGCGGCGTGCCGCAGGCCTGGTGCCGGAGGGCGTCCGACGAGTCGGCGCGCGAGCCCCAGTCGGCCAGGAGACGGAGCGCGCCGGCAAGCTCGAGGCCGTCGGCCGTCAGCTCGTAACTCAGGCGCAGCGGCCGCTCGGAATACGGCCGGGTCAGCAGCACGCGCTCCCGTTCGAGGCGCTTGAGCCGGTCCGAGAGGATGTTGGGCGCGATGCCGGACAGCGCCGCCTGGAGGTCGTTGAAACGGCGCGGCCCGTCGAGCAGAGCCTCGACGACGAGCAGGCTCCAACGATCGCCGACGCGATCGAGGGCGGCTTGGAGCGGGGAGGGAGCGGCTTCTTCGGTCACGTCGTCATCGTAGCGAGTTCGGGGCTTGCGCGATCCGGGTGGGCATTGTAACTTGCAACTCGCTAGTAACTACGGCAATCGACACAGGTGGGCGCCGGCCGAAAGGCGCGGCACTCGAGGAGCATCGAAATGGGCGCACTGGACGAGATCTCGGCGGCGGTGGCGAAGGTGGCCGGGTCGGCGGGACCGAGCGTGGTCGGGATCGGCGGGCGATGGCGCCGCGGATCGGGCGTGATCGTGGCGGAGAATCGGGTGCTGACGAACGCCCACAACGTCCACGGCGACGAAGCCACTTGCGTGTTTGCCGACGGCCGGCGAGCTCGCGGCAAGTTGCTGGGCGAGGACATGGACGGCGATCTGGCCGTTCTCGAAGTCGACACGGCCGGTGCGGCGGCACTGCCGTGGGCGAACGCGAAGGCGGCGCCGGCGGTCGGTTCGATCGTCTTTGCCGTGGCCAGCGCGGCGGCCGGTGGCGTGCGCACGACGGTCGGGATGGTCTCCGGAGTTGAGCGATCCTTCCGCGGCCCGGGCGGCCGGCTGATCGGCGGCAGCATCGAGCACACGGCGCCTCTGGCGTCGGGCTCGTCCGGAAGCCCGGTTCTCGACGGTGAAGGGCGCCTGCTCGGGATCAACACCCAGCGGATCGGCGAGGGGTTCTACCTCGCGCTTCCGGCCGACGAAGGCCTGCGCGCTCGAATCGACGCGCTGGGTCGAGGCGAGTCGACCGTTCGGCCGCGCCTCGGCATCGCCGTCGCGCCCGGACACGTCGCCCGGCACCTGCGCCGGGCGGTCGGCCTGCCGGATCGAGAGGGCGTGCTGGTTCGTGGGGTCGAGGAAGACGGCCCGGCCGACGCGGCGGGCATCCGCGAAGGCGACCTGATCGTCTCCGCCGGCGGCGCCCCGATCGAGGATCCGGACGCTCTGCACGAAGCCCTGGCGAAGGCCGGCTCCGGCAATCTCGACATCGGCCTGGTTCGCGGCGTCGAAGAGCTGACGGTCAAGGTCGACCTCGGCACTCCCGCTTCGACCGGCGAGGCTTCGAAGAAGGCGAACTGACCGAAGGCTCGCCCGATGGGCGTCGTCGCGCCATGATTGAGGCATGGCGACGCTCATCGGGGTAGATATCGGGTCGACCCACATCAAGGCCGTGCTCGCGGCCCCGGGGAGAGGCGTCGTCCACGTCGCGCGGCGCGACACTCCGACCCGCGCGGCTCCGGGCGGCGCGGTCCACCGGCCGGATGAGCTGCTCGGGGCCGTGGAGTCGGCCATCGCGGAGTGCGCGGCCGCGGCCGGCGCAATGTCCGGCGCGGGCCCCGGCAGCACGCGGCCCCTCGCGATCGGCATCGCCGGCATGGCGGAGGCCGGCGTTCCGCTCGACGGTCGCGGCCGCCCGGTCGGCGAGATCGTGGCCTGGTTCGACCCGCGACCGGCACCCCAGGCGGAGTGGCTGGAGCGGCGCGTCGGCGCCCCGGCCCTGTTCGCCCGGACGGGGCTGCGGCCGGAGCCGAAGTACACCCTGCCAAAGCTGTTGTGGCTGCGCGAGGAGCGGCCGCGCGAGTTCGCCCGGCTGCGACGCTGGGCGGGAGTAGCGGAGCTGGCCGCGCACCACCTGACCGGCGAGCTGGCCACGAACGCCTCGCTCGCCTGCCGGACCGCGGCCTTCTCCGTGGCGGAGCGGCGATGGGACGCCGGGCTGCTCGCGCTCGCGGGCTTGG
>Ga0265316_10002742_pt1 | contig 18045 bp, 19 predicted proteins | sample 4522metaG_FD_202092 | JGI IMG/M metagenome (GOLD analysis project Ga0265316, IMG submission 202092) | Rhizosphere microbial communities from Carex aquatilis grown in University of Washington, Seatle, WA, United States - 4-5-22 metaG | ecosystem: Host-associated > Plants > Roots > Rhizosphere >... | reverse complement strand
ATGCTAACCAAATTAGTGGCGGACATGCCTGATCCGTCAGTGTACAAAACCCGGCTAGCCAACGAAGTGGGACAGGCTTTGCGCCAATTTGACGGACAAGCCTTGACGGCGGATGATGTATCGGCGCTGGAGGATTATCTGGCCGCCACCGCCGCCGAAAGGCTCAACAGTGTTGAACTTCACGGCGATATTGTCTGGGCACAGTATTTCTTTGCCGTGGATGCCGCGCTGCGAGCTTGCCATGAAGAGAAAAACTGCCAACTGGGCTATATCAAGAGCGTGCTTTATTCTTGCAGCAATCATTTTGACCCCTGCACGTTGGATTGTGCATCTATCAACCACCTGCGTGGCCTGCTGCAAACGGCAGGCAGCGCGGAATACAACACACTTTACTCGTTCAACAACCTGGCGCAAAAAATCGCGTTGCGCAACATCAGCGTCGGCAATATACCCGACAGTATTGAGCAGCTGCTCTTAGTGTTGTCGCTTACTCCTGACTTGCTGGCCTATGACCGGATCAACCAGGAATTAGTGGAACCTTTGCGCGCGCGCAACAAACGCCTGTCCATAGAGGACAAGGCCACGCTTGACCAGTTCATGGCGAAGACGACTGCAATCAACCAGCAATGGTTCAAAAAGAACATGCCGTCTAGTTATCAGTATCAGCCGTCGAATAGCCTGGTCAATTTGCAAGGCGCTTATGCCTGGGCCAACCATCGTCTGAATGTGAACGCCGCCCTGTCCGACTGTGCCGACACAGGCTGCATGCTGGGCTACCGGGAAGCCTTGCTGGGTTATTGCAAGACACATATTGATGCCTGCCGCCAGCAACTTACTATGGCCGCGGTGAATCGTCTCGATACCTTCTTCGCCTCCTCGCCAATACAGAACAAACGGGAAGTGCATGAGGAATTGCAGGCGTTGGCGAGTAAGCTTATGACCACAGGACAATAGAATTGTCTCGTTCCCAGGCTCCGCGTCACTGCCATAAGGTTTTTGATTGCCGCGATGCCAACGACAATCAGTTATATTGTTCCCACGCAGAGGTGGGAACAATTGAAATATCGGTTTTTTTAAATACTGGACTGTAGGTAATTCTGCAAGCCGATCTTGTCGATCAGTTCGATCTGGGTTTCCAGCCAGTCGATATGCTCTTCCTCGTTTTCGAGGATATGCTCGAACAAATCCCGGCTGACGAAATCACTCACTTGTTCGCAATAGGCGATGGCTTCTTTCAAATCGGGCAGGGATTCAAGCTCCAGCCGTAAGTCGCTGGCCAGCATTTCCGGCACGTTCTCGCCGATTTTCAGTTTGCCCAAGTCTTGCAGATTGGGCAGCCCCTCCAGAAACAAGATCCGCTCGATGAGCAGGTCGGCATGCTTCATCTCGTCGATGGATTCTTTGTATTCATGCTCGTTGAGCTTGTGCAAACCCCAGTTTTTGAACATGCGGGCATGTAGGAAATACTGGTTGACCGCGGTCAGTTCGTTGTAGAGCACGCGGTTCAAATAGCCGATGACTTTGTTGTCGCCTTTCATAATGGTTCGCCTTGGGGTGGGGTGGTGTTCAGGCCGCCAAGCGCTTGCAGGGTTCGCGGGCCTGTGGCCGGGGCGCGTGGAGTTGCAGCAGTTCGCGCAATTCGGGGTTGCACTTGCCGCAATCGCGGCCCACGCGCAAGCACTGGGCGAGATCTTTGCGGGTGCATGCGCCTTGGCTGATGGCGTCGCGGATCTGGCTGTCGGTGACGGCCTTGCAAATGCAAATGTACATAGGCTGGCCTCAATCGTCGTCGTCTTCGTCGTCCATCAAGCGCCGGCGCACCGTCTTCGGGTCGGCGATGATCGTCCGGTAAATCTCGATGCGGTCGCCTTCCTTCACGGACGCGTCCAGCTTGACCAGTTTGCCATAGATGCCGACCTTTTGGCTCCCCAAGTCGATTTCAGGAAACCGCTGCAAGATGCCGGAATGGCGGATGGCTTGCTCGACGGTGCTGCCATCCGGGGTTTCCAGCCGCAGCCAGACTTGCCGGTCGGCTTCCGCATAACATACGCCCACGTTCATCGCTCACATTCTCCCACAGGTTCTAAGCCGTTTCCGCCAAGACGACCGTTTCGGCGGCTTTGGCTCTGGCTTGAAGTTTCCGGTCCAGCACTTTCTTGCCCGCCAGGATGAAGCCCAGCATCAAGAAGCCGCCCGGCGGCAGGGCCATCAGCAGGAAGCCGCGGTATTTTTCAACCAGCACCATTTCCAGCCCGGCGAAGGATTCGCCCATCAACAAGGATGCATTAGCAAACAGCGTGCCGGCACCTAGGATTTCCCGCGCCGCGCCCAGCACCACCAGCGCCAGCGTGAATCCCAAGCCCATCATCAGCCCGTCCATCGCCGCTTCGGGCACCGGTTTGCGCGAGGCGTAGGCCTCGACCCGCCCCAAAATGGCGCAGTTGGTCACAATCAGGGGAATAAACAGGCCCAGCACCTTGTGCATCTCGTGCAGCCAGGCGTTCATGACCATGTCCACCAGCGTCACGACCATGGCGATCAGCACGACGAAAATCGGGATGCGGATTTCCGGCGGGATCAACAAGCGGCTACGGGAGACCAGCGCGCTGCACGCCACCATCACGGCGGTGGTCGCCAAGCCCATGCCCAGCCCGTTGACCGCCGTGCCGGTGACGGCCAGCAACGGGCATAAACCAATACTCTGGCTGAAGACGATATTGTTGTCCCATAGCCCGTCGCGGGTGATTTTGCGAAATTCTTCATTCATGATTTTGCCTCTAATAACTCGGGAATGCCGGAATCCCGCCGACTGTTATCATCCCCGCGCTCCGCACTGGAATGCCGCCCAGGACACTCTGCGTCCCGAGCCGGCCAACACGCGACGCCGAAACATCGCCGGATGCGTTCCCACGCGGAGCGTGGGAACAATAAAAAATGCTAGCTGCGGGGCCTTGCAATAAAAGTTTATGCGCCTTTAGAATGATTGCCGATAACTGATCCTAGGTATTGCAGGGCTGTGTCCGCTCCGCCAGCCAAGCGCAGGGAATCGCTATCACAACATCCACCACAATCGGAGATTTTTATATGAAGCTACAGCGGTTTTTCTTGCCCTTGTTGTTCGTGGCATCCACCCCGTCGTTTGCCACGACGCTAAACTACACCCAAACCTTCAGCGTCGGAACCGTCGGCTCGTTCACCTTGCATTTCAGCGCCGACAGCGCAAGCCCCACGACCATCACGGCGCTTACCAGTTCCACCTTGAATAGCGACCCCCTCACGCTATTAGCCCCCGGCACACTCGGCGGCAACGACAACCTCTTTCACCCGGCAACCATTAACACGAGCGCCGGCGGATGGGACGGCGGTGGACTGGCTTTCCTGGACGTCACCACAGGCGACCAATGGAACCTGTATGATGGTGGCTATAATGGCTATAGCGTTCCTGGCATATGGGATTTAAACGGCACCGTTGATCCTAACGGTGTTCCTACCGTCGGTTTCACCACTACCTCCACCCCTGCCACGACTGTCGACGAGCCTGCAACGCTAGGCTTGCTCGCCATCGCGGGCTTGGCCATGCTGCGCAGACACCGCCGCATTTGTCCGCAACCTGCCTAAAATCCACACGTCTAGCCACGTAGGCCGGAATAAACCTTAAGCCTTGTAGGGTTGGCAAACGGCTTTATCGTTTGCCCACGCGGAACCGGCGCAAGCGGTTGGCAGGCAAAAAGACGCCTGCCCACCCTACTTCAACAACTCGTCGCGGTGCTGCTTAAAAAACTTCAACCCCGCCTCCACGCCATGCACCACGGCGCGCGGCGTGATGGTCGCCCCGGCGAACTGGTCGAAATCGCCGCCGTCTTTCTTGACCTTCCAGCGCTCCGGCAAGGTGTTTTCCAGCGAGCGTTTGTTAAAGGACAGTATCCAGTCGGATTTGCCGCGTTCGATCTTGTCGCCCAGCCCCGGCGTTTCCGCATGGGCGACGACGCGGACGCCCAGCACGGTGCCGTCCTTGTCCACGCCCATCATCAAGCTGATCGGCCCGGAATAGCCGCCATTGGCGATGAATTTGAACGCCACGCCGGTGACCGCGCCTTGCTTGCGGGCGATGTAAACCGGCGTGGTTTTGGCGTCCTCGGCGATGGCTTTCACATCGTGCAGCAGGCTGTTGTCATGCAGTTCGGAAGGCAGCACCTGCTCCAGCGTCGCTTGCATGTCCTCCTCCAGCCGCGCCTCAATCGAACCGCGCGTGGCCAGGTCGCCGAAGCCCAGCAGCAGGCTGGACGCCAGGCCGGCGGCGGCGAGGATGTAGGTTTGATAGTCCAGCCGCTGGCGCAGCGCGTCGAGGTCGTCGAACTGCCGCCGCAGCTTTTCCCAGCGGCCCAGCGCGTAGCCGCGCAAGCTTTCCAGATTGGCGCTCATTCCCGTCCCTCCAATTCCAATGGCCTGCCCTTGTGGTCGCGGCCATAGATGCGCGGGCGCACGTAATGGTCGATGATCGGGGTCAGGGAGTTCATCAGCAACACCGCGAAGCCGACGCCTTCCGGATAGCCGCCCCAGGTGCGGATGATGTAGACGATCAATCCGCAGCCGGAGCCGAAAATCAGTTGCCCGGTTACGCTGTTCGGCGAGGTCACGTAATCGGTGGCGATGAAAAACGCGGCCAGCATCAGCGCGCCGGAGGTCAGGTGGAACAGCGGCCCCGGATAGCGCTCGCCGTCGACCAGCGTGAATACGCTGGCCAGCAAGGCCACCGTGCCCAGCATGGACAACGGAATGTGCCAGGTGATGACTTTTTGCCTCAGCAGCCAGACGCCGCCGCCGGCCAGCAGCAACGTCGAAGTCTCGCCCAGGCTGCCGCGGCACCAGCCCAGCAACGAGCGCAGCAAGCCCCAATCACCTGAGCCTAAGGATTCGCTCAAACCCCGGCCTTGCGAAAATTCGGTTTTGATCCAGCCTATCGGCGTCGCCCCGGTCATGCCGTCCGCCGGGACTTGGCCGCTGAACACAATCGCCCAGGCGGTCTCGAAGCTCGGTGCGAGCGACGACAGCACCGGCATGGGATTGATCCAGGTGGTCATTTCCAGCGGAAACGACACCAGCAAGGCAACCCGGGCCAGCATGGCGGGGTTGAATAAGTTTTGGCCCAAGCCGCCGAACACTTGCTTGCCGACCACGATGGCGATGAACGCGCCCGACGCGCCAATCCACCAGGGCGCCCAAGGCGGCAGGCTCATCGCGACCAGCCAGCCGGTCAGCAGCGCCGAGCCGTCGGCCAGCGTGGCCGCCACCGGCTTGTCCGACAGCTTCAAACAAAACGCCTCCAGCGCCAGGGCCGCCAGCACCGTGGTGAAAAACAAAAACAGCGCCGGCCAGCCGAACACGAAAATCCCCCAGGCCGTGGCCGGTGCCAGCGCGATCACCACGGTCAGCATGATCGAGCGGATTTGCAGGTCGGAGCGGGTGAACGGCGCGCTCAATGGTCGGGTGTTCATGCCGCTTCCTCGGTGATTTTGGGTTTCTTCGCCGCCGCTTTGCGCGCCGCCGCGGCGGCGGCGGCCTCTTGCTTCTGCCGGGCGATGCGCGCCTGCTTTTCCTCGGCCAGGCGCTTGGTCTGATCCGCCTTGTGGTTGGCCTGGTCGCGCGACAGCAGTTCGCCGTTGGCGTATTTGAAATAATGCACCAGTGGAATCTCCGACGGGCAGACATAGGAGCAGGAGCCGCAACTGATGCAGTCCTTCAAACCATAGCCCAAGGCCGACTCCAACTGGCCGGCGCGAATCCGCGTCATCATCTCCAAAGGCAGCAGTCCGACCGGGCAGACGCTGACGCAACGCGAGCAGCGGATGCACGATTTGGCGTCGGAGGCGGCGACTTCTTCGCCCGTCAGGGCGAGGATGCCGCATGCGCCTTTGACCAGCGGCACGTTGGGGTGGGGCAGGGCGTCGCCCATCATCGGCCCGCCCATGACGAAGCGGGAAGCGTTTTCCGGCTGGTAGCCGCAATAGGCCAGCAAGCTGGCCAAGGGCGTGCCCAGCGGCGCTTCGACATTGCGCGGCGCGCCGACCGCGCCGCCGCTGACGGTGATGATGCGGCTGATCAACGGCTTGCGGTAGCGGATCGCCTGCTGCACGGCATAGGCCGTGCCGACATTGTGCATCAGCACGCCCACGTCGGTGGCCCGCCCGCCGGCCGGGACTTCCTTGCCGGTCAAGTAGCGGATGAGCTGCTTGTCCCAGCCCATCGGATACAGCGAGGGGACTTGGGCCACTTCGACCAGGCCGCCGCTCAACGCCGCCGACGCGGCGCGCATGGCGACGTAAGCCTCGGGCTTGTTGTCTTCGATGCCGACGATGGCTTTTTGGCAGCCTAGGCCATGCAGCATGATGAGGATGCCGTCGACGATTTCCCTGGCCCGCTCGCGCATCAGCCGGTCGTCGCAGGTCAAATAAGGCTCGCACTCGCCGCCGTTAATCAGCAGGGTCTGGATGTGCGTGCGCCGCCCTAGGCTCAGTTTCACCTTGGACGGGAAGGCCGCGCCGCCCATGCCCACCACCCCCGCCGCGCCGACGCGCAGGCTGATTTCCTCCGGGTCCAGGCTGAACGGGTCGATCTCGCTGGGCAGGTCGATCCAGCGGTCTTCGCCATCGGGTTCCAGCAACAAGGTCGGCGTCGGCAGCGCGGAAGGATGGGCCGCCGGATAATCCATGATGTCCACCACCACGCCCGAGGTCGGCGCGTGGACGGGCGCGGAAATCGCGCCTTGGCTGACCGCCAGCAACTGGCCTTTCAACACGCGGTCGCCGACTTTGATGACCGGCTCGGCGGGTTGGCCGACATGCTGCTGCAAAGCCAGATACAGCATCGGCGGCAGCGGGAAACTCGTGTCTATCGGCTGTTCGGCGGTGGCCTCTTTGCGCGGCTCGGGATGGACGCCGCCGCGTATTTTCGGGGTGCTGGCCGACCAGAGCATGGAAATGTCGAATAGTGCCATGGTCTTACGCTCCCGCCAGCGCCGCTTCCGGCTTCGGCCAGCGCCAGTTGCGCAGGGTTGTTTTGACAGGATGCATCTTCAGGCATTCGGTCGGGCAGACATCCACGCACTTGGCGCAGGCGATGCAGGCATCGGCCACCACGGCGTGGATCATCTTCGGCGCGCCGACCAGCGCGTCGGTCGGGCAAACTTTGGTGCAGCGGGCGCAGCCGATGCAAGTGGTTTCATCCACCCGCGCCACCAAAGGCACCACATCGCCCAGCGCGGACAAGTCCAAGTCGATGGACAGCTTGTTCGCCAACTGCTCGGCCAGCGCCTTGCCGCCGGGCGGGCACAGCGTCGGCGGCGCTTCGCCTGCGACCAGCGCTTCCGCCGCCGGGCGGCAGCCGGGATAGTTGCACTGTCCGCACTGCGAGCCGGGCATCATCCGCTCGATCTCGTCCACCAGCGGGTTGTCGTCCACCTTGAAATAGCGCGAGGCGGCCCCGAGCAGGAACCCAAGGCCCATCCCCAGCGCGGCAAGAGCAATGGCAGCAAACAAGATGTGCATATATCCCCCAGATTAGTGCGTGTTCAAACCCGCGAAACCCATGAAAGCCAGGGACAGAATCCCCGCCGTGATGAAGGCGATGGGCGTCCCTGCGAAAGCGTCCGGCACCGCCATCAGCGCCAGCCGCTCGCGGATGCCGGCGAAAATCACCATGACCAGCGTGAAGCCCAAGGCCGAGCCGAAGCCGAACAAGGCGCTGTGCAGAAAATCGTATTCCTGCTGGATGTTCAGCAGCGCCACGCCCAGCACCGCGCAATTGGTGGTGATCAGCGGCAGGAAAATACCCAGCACCTGGTACAGCACCGGGCTGGTCTTGCGCACCACCATCTCGGTGAACTGCACGACGGCGGCGATCACCAGGATGAACGACAGGATGCGCAAAAAGCCGATGTCCAGCGGCGTCAGCAAGAAATGTTCGATGAACCAGCTCGCCACCGCCGTCAAGGTCAGCACGAAGGTCGTCGCCAGGCCCATGCCGATGGCCGAGTCCAGCTTCTTGGACACGCCCATGAACGGGCACAGCCCCAGAAACTTCACCAGCACCACGTTGTTCACCAGGGCCGTGCCCAGCAAAAGCATCAGGTAGTCGCTCACAGGATTTCCTCAGGTCCGGTCATGAGGGGAGGCCGGCCTCGCACGGGCCGCCCAGGCGCAAGGCCAGCCTTGCGCGCCAAAAAGTCCCCTCGGTATGGTTTGGCTCAAAGCACGGGCTGTGCCAGATGCCGCAATTGGCTGGCATGGCCTTGATCTGGAAGTGGTTTTTTCTTGATGTCCGGATTTTGGATTGTCGGAAAATAAACAGGCGGGGAGGGTTCGGGCCGCATTGTCGGGTTTGTGACAGCTTGTGTGCCTGGCACTTAAGGAAGCGCCGGCCTTGATCCGCAGGTTGAACCTGTGAGCCGTCGGCTGGACGCAGTACAATGAGCCAGCCCTGCCAACCCGCTAAGGTGACGCCCATGCACAAACCCGCGGCCGCCCAACGCCGGCTTTCCCATCAGGAATATTTGGAAATGGAATCAGCCAGCCCCGTCAAGCATGAATATGTCGCCGGGCGAATCTATGCGATGACCGGCACCAGCGATGCCCATAATTTTATCTGCCTAAATATCGCTTCGGCTTTGCGCAGCCATTTGAAAGGCTCGCCCTGCCGGGTGTTCATGGCGGATGTGAAGGCCAAGATGGAACAGGCCGACGCCTATTATTACCCGGATGTGATGGTCTCCTGCGAACCGGCCCCCAACCCGTATTACCGCGAACAACCGAGTTTGATTGTCGAAGTGCTGTCCTCCTCCACCGCTAAATTCGACGCCGGGGACAAACGCCGCGATTACCAGTCCTTGCCGAGTTTGCAAGAATATGTGCTGGTTTCGCAGGAATGCATGGACGTGCGGGTGTGGCGGCGCGGCGAATCCGGCTGGACGGTGGCGATTTACACGGACGGGGCGGTGGTGCCGTTCAACTCGGTGGGTTTGGAAATCCCTATTGAACAGATTTATGAAGAGGCTTGGGTTTAGCCCGCGTAGGATGCGCTGAGGCACGAAGCGCATCAATCGCGAATGAAGTTTCGCCTTCGGGGTATGGCATCCATTGGCCTTTATTGATCGTTTGCCCATGCGCCGTCTATTTCCCTCTTATCACCTGGGGAATTCAGCCGAAATCCTGCCAATAGGCCAGTCCTGCAAAAAACGATTGCATTGCCTGTTTTGGAGGGAGTACGATCAGGCCGGGATGGTGTCCGTCCGGCCACCACTCCCGAGACAGCCAGCAGGATTCACGTTCGGCGCATTGGCCTGCCGCATCATATCGAGCCCTGGTCAATGACCACCATGCCATTTGTCGGTTTTGAATAATAAGGAGCAAAGCCCATGCCTAAAAATATCGTGTTGCTTTCCGATGGTACCGGTAATTCCAATGTCAAAGACCGGGGCACCAATGTGTTCAAACTGTATGAGGCCATCGACTACAATGGCCTTTCCTCTAATCCCCAGGAGCAAGAGGCTTTTTACGATGACGGCGTTGGAACCCAGAATTTTAAGCCGCTGAAAATACTCGGCAACTTTTTTGGCTGGGGGTTGGCGCGCAACGTCAAGAATCTGTACAAACGCTTGGCGCAGGTGTATGAGCCGGGCGATAAGATTTATTTGTTTGGCTTCAGCCGGGGCGCTTTCACCGTCAGAAGCCTGGCCGGTTTGATCGCGAGCAAGGGGATTCTCGATATGGCCTGTTATCCCAGCGACGAAGAGCTTGAATTGGCGGTGCTGCAACTGTATGAAAACTATCGCTCCCAGCATGCGGCGGTGCTGGAGAAAATGTTTTATCAGCCGCTGATGCAGTTTTTTTTCAAGCCCTACAGCGCGGCGCATGCCGTCCATGGCGGCGGGGGCGCGGAGATCGAGTTCATCGGCGTGTGGGACACGGTGGACGCCGTCGGGCTGCCGTTTGACGAGGCGACCCGGTTTTGGAATACGTTTGTGTTCCGCTTCAAATTTTCCGACTATGTGTTGAATCCTTTGGTCAAAAAAGCCTGCCAGGCCCTGTCCATCGACGACGAGCGCCAGACTTTCCATCCGCTGGTGTGGAACGTCCAGGCGGACGATGACCGCGTTGAGCAGGTTTGGTTTCCCGGCGTGCATGCCAACGTCGGCGGCGGTTATCCGCAACAAGGGCTGTCGCTGGTGGCGATGGACTGGATGATGGAAAAGGCTTCCGCGGCCGGCTTGCAGTTCGTTCCGCGCGATGTGGAGTTTGTGCGCGACAAAAAATACGCATGCGACAAGCTGTACGATTCCCGCTCGGGACTGGCGGTGTATTTCCGGTATCTGCCGCGCAATATCGCGTCCATCAGCGCCAGCAAGGGCATCGCCAAGCCGCACATCCATGAAAGCGTTTTCCATCGCATCAGCCAGGGGATTTTTGGCTATGCGCCGGGAAGTCTTCCCAGCCAATTTGAAGTGGTCGACAAATATGGCGTGCATCCGAATTCGGCGGCGATCCAAGCGCTTGTCAGCCCGGCGGGCGCAGGCGGCGCGAACCATTCGCCGCTGTTGGATGACACGGCGGCATTGATCCGCTTGCGGCGCGGAATTTATTACACTTTCCTGGCTTATTCCGTGTTCACGCTGTACTGGCTGCTGCGGGAAGACGTGCGGGGCAAGGGTTTTTTCGGCGGGCTGTTTGCCGCCCTGAAAGCGTTGGTCGATCCCGACGGCCTGATGGATAAGTTGGCGATGTTGTTTTGGGGCAATCCTTGGCTGGGGATTGGCGGCCTGTTGATTTTTGGCGCTTCCGTTTACGTGCGCAATAAGATGGTGAAACTGTTTGCCAGGTTTTGGTCTCCCTTGCGCGCGCCCCTGAAATCCCTGGCTGAATAATCCTTTTGCGCCGGGTTCCTGCGATTTTTCATGGGAACCCGTCTTGATAACTGAACCGCGTGTTGATCCTATGTCCTTGCCTGCGCAAAAATCCGCTTATTGGCTGCCCGAAGACGACTGGCGGAAAGTCCAGCGTTGCCTGCCTATTCTTTGCGTCGAAGTGCTGCCTGTCCGGCGGGCCGGCGGCGCAGTCCGTGAAATCGGCCTGATCCGGCGAAACACGCCGCACCAGGGAATCCGCTGGTGTTTGATCGGCGGCCGGCTGCAATATGATGAATTGATCGCCGAGGCCGTCGGGCGGGAGATCCGCGAGGCGCTGGGCGAGGGGGTTGGCTATGTGTGGGACGGCCGGGACGAGCCGCTCAAAGTGGCGCAGTATATGCCGACCACGCAGAAGGGAGAATATTTCGATCCGAGGCAGCATGCGGTGAGCCTGGTCTTCGCCGTGGATCTGTCCGGCGCGCCGTCGCCGCGCGGCGAGGCGCTGGATTTCCAGTGGTTTTCGCTGGATCGGATTCCCGAGGCCGAAAGCGTCGGCTTCGGCCACGGCAAACTGCTGGCCGATTGCCTGCGGGCGCTGGCGGCTATTCCCTAGCCTTGGCCCACACCAGCAAGCCCGCCAGGACTAGCGCGACGCCCAAGGGCCAGGGGAATAGCTCGGCGTGGGGCCGGTAATAGCGCTTGTCCCGCTCCACCGGCTCCAACTCGTCCAGCATCGCGTAAATCTTCTCCAATTCCGCCGTGTCGCGGGCGCGGAAATAGCGTCCGCCGGTCTTGGTGGCCAGCGCGGTCATGGTTTCCTCGTCCAGATCCTCGGACGGGTTCACTTTGCGCGAGCCGAAGAAGTCGCGCACGATCATTTCGTCCGCGCCCACGCCGATGGTGTAGATCTTGAGCTTGTCCTTGGCGGCCAGTTCGGCCGCCTGCAAGGGCTGCACCGCGCCCGCCGTGTTGGCCCCGTCGCTGAGCAGGATGAGGACGCGCTGGTTTTCCGGGTTGTCGCGCAGACGCTTGACGGCTAGGCCGATGGCGTCGCCGATGGCGGTTTTTTCGCCGGCCAGGCCGATGGCGGATTCTTCCAGCAGCGTGCGCACGGTCTTGCGGTCGAAGGTGAGCGGGGTTTGCAGGTAGGCGCGGTCGCCAAACAGGATCAGGCCCAGCCGGTCGCCGACGCGGCGTTCGATGAATTGACCGGCTACCGCCTTGGTGGCGGTGAGCCGGTCGACTTCCTGGCCGCGCAATTTGAAGTCGCGGATGTCCATGCTGCCGGAGAGATCCACGGCCAGCATCAGGTCGCGCCCGCTCATGGCCAGCTCGATGGGCTCGCCCAGCCATTGCGGACGGGCCGCCGCCGCCGTGAGCAAAGCCCAAGCGAAGGCCGCCAGCCACAGCGCGCCGGGCTGGGCGGCGGAGACCGCGCGGGCGGAAGGCAGGTCTTCCAGTTCCGCCAAAAAGGGCGTGCGCAAGGCGGCCTGGCGCACGGCGTCGCTGGCGGCCAGGAAGCGGCGCGCAGCCCACGGCAGCGGCAGCGCGAGGAAAGCCCAGGGCCAGGCGAATTCGATCATGGCTTTTTCTCTCCCCCGGCGGGCGGTTTGGCGAAGCGCCACCGGCGCGGTGGCGGGGTTTTGGCGGTGGCCTGGCCTGGCTTGGGCAGGCGCTTGATCCATGCCCGGCAAAGTTTGAACAACGCGTCCAAATCGCCCTGGGGCTCCCGCCGGTAAGGGGCTTCGAGCAACAGCCGGCCGGCCCCCGCGCTGAAGTCCTGGCCGCCGAGCGGGCCGTCCAGAAAAGCCAGCCACTGCTCGCCGACGAGCCCGGCGACCTCCTCGCGCGGATAGACGCTCAGGCAGGTCCGGCGCAGCAAGACGGCGAGTTGCCGGGTTTTTTCGGAAAATCCCACATCGCTTTGGACAATGGCTTCCAGTTCGCGCAGCGCCAGCTTTTTCACCGTCTGGCGGCGCAGCCAGCGCCACAGCCAGGCCAGCAAGATCAATAGCAGCGGAACGCCGGCCAGCAGCAGCCACCAGCCAGGGGCGGGGGGCCACCAGCCGACGGGGGCGGGGAGGTGGATGTCGCGCAGGGGCAGGTCGGGCAGCTTGGGTTCCATGGCTTCAGCGGGGGGCGTGGCCGAGGCGCAGGCTTTCCCGCAACACGGCCAAAGGATCGTCGGTGGTCAGGCAGGGAATGAAGCGCATCCTGTGCCTGCGGGCGAGTTGTTCGAGGGCGGCGCGGCGCTGGGCGAAACGCGCCGCGTGGGCGGACGCGGCGGCGGGGGAGGCGTCTAGCGACAGTTCCCTTGGCCCAAGGGCGAAGCGGTAGCGCCCTGTGTTCGGCAACGCGCTTTCCAGCGGGTCGGACAGGAACGCCAAGGCCACGTCGCAATGCCGGCGCAGGCGCAGCAGGCTGAACTCGCCGGCGGCCCCGAGCCCGCGAAAATCGCTGAACACGAACACCAGGCTGCCGGGCCGGGCATGCTGGACCAGCCGGCCCAGCGCCTCGTCCAGCCCGCTGCCGGCCTGGCCGCCGTCGCCCGCCTGGGCGTCCGCCAGTTTTTGCAACAGGCGCAGCACCGCCCGGCGGCCATGCTCCGGTTTCAGCTCGACCCCGCCGCTTTCCGTGAAGACTTGGCCGCCGACGCGGTCGCCGTGGCGCTGGGCGCTCCAGGCGGTCAACGCGGCGAGGCGGGCGGCCTGGACGTATTTGAACACGCCGCGGGTGGCGAAGAACATCGCGGCGCGGGCGTCCACGGACAGGAACACCGGGCGCTCGCGCTCTTCGCGGAACAGCTTGGTGTGCGGCTTGCCGGTGCGGGCGGTGACGCGCCAGTCGAGGTTGCGGGCGTCGTCGCCGGGGGTGTACAGGCGGGTCTCGTCGAACTCCATGCCCCGCCCTTTGAAGCTGGACAGGTAATTGCCGCCCTGCGCGGCGCGGACGCCCGCATGGCGCAGCTTGAGCCCGCCCGCCGACTGGTTGAGCAGAAGCAGGGCGGGCAGGGTGGCGCGGGTGATGTCATCGTTCATGGCTTTGGGTTAAGCGGGCGGCTCATCCTCAGTGTCTTTGAATGTCCAATAGGAGTTCAGAAAATAATTGATCAGCGTCGCCGGGATGATGCCGATGAACTGGTTTAGTTGCGGTGGCACGTCGGGAAACAAAATCGAAAGCAACACGAACGAGCCGTAACTGAGCCCCAGCGCCAGCAGCGAGACGGCGTTGAACTTGAGCCCTTTGATGTGCAGGGAGTCGGCTGTGAGCCGCCAGCGGAACGTCCAGGCATTGTTCAAGGCGAAATTCGACAGCACCGAGGATTCTATCGCGATGGGGGAGGCGATGAACTTGTTGACCCCGAAATGGAGCAGCAGCGTGAACAGGCCCAGGTTGACCACCACACCGGACGCGCCGACCAGCAGGAATTTGATGAACGTGGCCGAGGCCCTGAAGCGCAGCCACCAGGCGTTGATGATGAACTCGACGATGTCGGAAAGCCCGAGTTTCGACTCGCCTTCGGTGCGGTCGATAAAATCGACCGGGATTTCGATGATTTTCGCCTTGTGCAAAATGGCCTCGTAGAGCAGGGCCACCTGGAAGGCGTAGCCTTGGACTTTCAGCTCGTCCAGCGCGATTTTGCGCAGCAGCGTCGTGCGGATGGCGCGAAAACCGGCGGTGCAGTCGCGCACCTGGTAAAGCCCCGCCAAATAGCGGGCGACCACGTTGCCATAGCGGGAGTTCAGCCGGCGCCAAAACCCCCATTCTTTGGGAATGCTGCCGCCCGGCACATAGCGGCTGCCGATGGCGAAGTCCGCGCCGGCGTCCAGCGCATGCATCAGCCTGGGCACGTCGGCGGGGTTGTGCGAAAAGTCCGCGTCCATTTCAAACACGGCGTCGGCCTTGAGCGCGTCGATGGCATGGGCCATGCCGCGGATGTAGGCGGCCCCCAAGCCTTGTTTCTCGCCCCGCAACAGATGGAGATTGGCATATTGCCGCTGCAGTCCGATGACGCTGTCCGCCGTCCCGTCCGGCGAGTTGTCGTCCACCACGAGAATATGCATGTCGTGGGGAATGCCGGTGAATTGTTGTTGCAGCGCGTCAATGAGACGGACAATGTTTTTTTGTTCGTTCCAGGTGGGTATGATGATGATTGTCTTCACGATGCTTAGGGTGTCTCATTTTGCATGGCATTCAATAGCGGCTATCCCGGCTCGGCTGTCCAAGGGTATCAATCCAGCTCGAATTGGGTTTCATAGTTCTGTTTGAGTCCCGGATCCTGCTCCTCCTTGAGCAGCAGGCAATTGCCTACCGCCAGCCGCTCGATGTCCGTGCCCATGAAACAGCGGAAGGCGTCTTCCGGCGTGCCGACGATGGGTTCGCCGCGGACATTGAAACTGGTGTTGACGATGACCGGGCAACCGGTCGTTTCTTTGAATTTCGCAATCAAGGCATGGTAGCGCGGATTGGTGTCCGGATGGACGGTCTGGATTCTGGCCGAGTAGTCCACGTGGGTGGCGGCGGGGATTTCCGAGCGGGGGATGTTCAGCTTGTCGATGCCGAAAAGCGCCTGCTGCGCCGCCGTCATCGGAATGCGCCTGCCCTCGGCCACGTCCGCCACCAACAGCATGTAAGGGCTGTCGGCGTCCAACTCGAACCAGTCCGCCACGTCCTCCCGCAGCACGGAGGGGGCGAAAGGCCGGAACGACTCGCGGTATTTGACTTTCAAATTGAGCAGCGACTGCATGGCGGGGGAGCGGGCGTCCCCCAGGATCGAACGCCCCCCCAGCGCGCGGGGGCCGAACTCCATGCGGCCCTGGAACCAGCCCAGGGCTTTCTCCTCGGCCAGCGCGGACGCGCAAGCGCCAATGATCGCGGCCTCGTCAAGGACATGGAAGCGCGCGCCGGCCGCGGCCAGGCGGCGCTCGATGTCGGCCTGGCCGAAGCTTGGCCCCAGGTAAGATCCGCGCATGGCGTCCTGGCCGCCCGCGGCTAAAATTCTGGGCTGGCGCTGGGTCAAATAGTAGCCGGCCAGCGCCGCGCCCAGCGCCCCGCCGGCGTCGCCGGCGGCGGGTTGAATCCAGAGGTTCTGGAAGCTGCCGTCGCGCAGCAGTTTGCCGTTGGCCACGCAATTGAGCGCCACACCGCCGGCCAGGCAAAGATTTTTTTGCCCGGTCTCCCGCGCGGCCGAACGCGCCAGCCGCAACACCGCCTCCTCGGTGACTGCCTGGATCGAAGCCGCCAAATCCATCTCGCGCTGGGTCAACCGCTCCTCGGGCTTGCGCGGCGGCGCGCCGAACAGCTTGTGGAACTTGGGGCTGGTCATCGTCAAGCCGGCGCAATAATCGAAATACGACATGTCCAGCCGGAACGACCCGTCCGCCTTGAGGTCGAGCAGATGATCCAAAATCGTGCTGGCGTAGCGGGGCTGGCCATAGGGGGCCAGGCCCATGACTTTGTATTCCCCGGAGTTCACCTTGAAGCCGGTGTAATAGGTGAAGGCCGAATACAAAAGCCCTAAGGAGTGGGGGAAATGGATTTCCTTGATGACTTGCAAGTCGTTGTCGGCCCCCAGGCTCAACGACGTGGTGGCCCATTCGCCGACCCCGTCCATGGTCAGCACGGCGGCTTCCTGGAATGGCGAAGGATAGAAGGCGCTGGCCGCATGGCTGAGGTGGTGTTCGGAAAACAGCAGCTTGGCGTCCCAATCGAACTTCGGATCATGGCGCTTCAATTCCTTGCGCAGCAAATCCTTCAAGAATAGTTTCTCCCGCAGCCAGACCGGCATGGCCATCCGAAACGAGGAGAAGCCTTTGGGGGCGAAGGCCAGGTAGGTTTCGAGCAGGCGCTCGAATTTTAAGAAGGGCTTGTCGTAAAAGACAATGTGATCTACCTGGTCCAAGCTGATCCCCGCCTCCTCCAGGCAATAGGCGATGGCGTGGCCGGGGTAGCCGGCGTCGTGTTTTTTGCGCGTGAAGCGCTCTTCCTGGGCCGCTGCTAGAATGGCTCCGTCGCCCACCAATGCCGCCGCGCTGTCGTGGTAAAACGCGGAAATGCCGAGAATATGCATGTCAGAACAAAGTGTAGATGAACGGAGCGAGGGCGGAGCCTTGGGCCAGTACTAACAAGCCGCCCAATAGCAGCATGGCAAGGATAATAGGCAACAGCCAAAATTTCTTGCGTGCGCGGAGAAAACGCCACAGCTCGGCAATAATGCCCATGGGGAAACCTCAAAATTGATCTTGCAGACTGTCCGGCGCTGGGCCGGGCGGAGAGCGTTCGATCCAATACGATGGCGCGCCGGGATCGAAACGAAGACGCAGCGGGTCGCCGCCAAACCGTCGCATAATGAAGCCGATCGGCGCGAAGACGATGAAAAACAAGATACCTAAAACCACCGGGCTGACAATCCGGTGCAGCAATAAGCCAAATTTAGTCCATAGCCAATTCAGCGGGGCTAGGACTTTCGGCAGCAGCAACGCCAGGCTTAAAAAAACCAAGCTGGCTGCGGCAAATGCCAACGACAAGCTGTGGGCCACCAGCACGGGATGGGCGGACAGGAAAGGGCATTCGCCGCCGGGAAGGGCGGATTTCAGGAAAGGCGGAAGCTTGGAGAAATAATCCAGGACGGCAAGGATCGAGAAAAAAGCGCTAAACACCAGCCCAAATCCCCGGTCAGTCGAACCGTGGGGCGCCTGCTGCCGGGAAAATGCTTCATGGGCCATAATTGCGCACGTTCAAAATTTTTTTCCTAAGGTGGCTGGGGAATGAAAGCTTCCAGCACGGTATCCAAAAAATTCCAGCCTTGGTTGGTGCAGCGGAGGGCGCCTTCGCTACGTTCCAGCAGGCCCGCATGGATGCAATCCGAAACCCCCGGCTCCAGCGCCTGCAAGGCCAAGCCGGTCCGCTCGGTGAAGACGGCTTCGGCAAAGCCTTCCCGCAGGCGCAGATGGTTCATCAGGAATTCCAGCGGCAGCTCATCGGCAGGCACGCTGTCGCAGCCGCCGACGCTGGCCGCTGTGCCGGCGGATTCCAGGTAGCGGGCCGGATGGCGGACTTTCCAAATGCGGGCAATGTTACCAGATGCGTCGGTCAATTTGCCATGCGCCCCGGCGCCGATGCCTAGATAATTGCCAAAGCGCCAGTAG
>Ga0265316_10002739_pt1 | contig 18062 bp, 13 predicted proteins | sample 4522metaG_FD_202092 | JGI IMG/M metagenome (GOLD analysis project Ga0265316, IMG submission 202092) | Rhizosphere microbial communities from Carex aquatilis grown in University of Washington, Seatle, WA, United States - 4-5-22 metaG | ecosystem: Host-associated > Plants > Roots > Rhizosphere >... | reverse complement strand
CTGCCCGGAACGCCAGCCAGCGGCCGTCCGGCGAAACGCGGGGCGCATCGATGCGAGTGGCGCTCTCCATCAGGACTCGCTGCCGGCCCGTTTGCACGTCGACCAGGCCGACTTTGTGGGCGGTACCCCCGCCAAAATCGTGCAGGATTACTTTCGTGTTATCCGGCGACCAGTCTGTAACCCGGCCGCAGTTGCTGCAGAGTCTGTGGGGGGAACCGCCGGTGGCCTCAGCTACGTACACCACGAAACCCTTGGGCGTGGTCGCGCGAAACGCAACCATCGACCCATCGCGAGATCCCACCGGGAATATATTGGTTTCCGGTGTATCGGTCAGGCGAGTCTCCCGGCCGGAGTTCAAGTCGCGCAGCCACAAGTCCCCCTGGCCGCCTTCGATGGCCCAATAGACCAGGCGATTGGGGCCCATCCCCGCAGGGTACTCCTCCGTGCGTTCGCCCAAGGTCGTGCGCTGTGGCTCGCCCGAGACCACCCCTTGGTCGGGATCGACCTTCAGCGACCAGATGTGGCGCCGGCTGGCGCTCGAATCGGAGTAGACCAGGCGCGTCCCGCCTGCGCCAACCGCGTCCGTGGTGTGGTTGGCCCAACCGCTGGTGACCGGCTCGATATCTTCGAGTTGCCGGGTGCCGGGAGTAAGACGCGCACGCCACAGATCCGGCGTGGCTTTCCGCTGGACATTGAAATACAACCAGCCTTCGTCCCAGGCTTTCAGATTTGGCAGGCCAAAACCGGCTGCTCTCATCCCGGGGCCTGCGCGAAGCGGCGTCCTGGCGCCATCCAGCGAAAGAAACCAGAAGTCCCAGTCCACCCAGTGGTAGCTTGCGCCGGCCGCCATGACCAAACCCTTGCTATCGGGGGACCAGACGTAGGTCTTGTTCTCCTCCGATGTGATTATTCCCATTCTCGGGTCCAGGAACACGGGTTCGCCTCCCGCGGAAGGAATCAGGAGGAAGACCGCGGCCTGCTTTTGAAGAAGTTCGGCCGAGATCCAGCGGCCGTCCGGGCTGAACCGTGGCGATACCGCGCCGGGAGCGTCGGCTAAACGCCGTGGTTCGCCGCCCAAGGCGGGTATGACATAAAGTCCGCCAGGGTGTTCGTACGAAACGAACACCACCTTCGAGGCATCCGGGGAGAAAGCGGGTTCGTACGCCGAAAACGGGCCGCTGGTCATACGCACCGGCGGGCCGCCGGCGGTCTGCTGGATCCACAAATCCTGGGTTCCCGCGCCCGCGCGGTCGGAGGTGTAGGCCACCCCAGGCGGGCTCCGGGAGATAGCGGCATCGGGACCTTACTGATTCTAGCCGATGGGCAGGTTCTATGTAAGGGCCTGCATTGGAAATGTTCTTGGGCCGTCGCCCTTGTAATTGAAACCGTTTAGTCATACTGTATTAACGGAACTGTAACGATGCAGGTCCTTCACGCCCGCTGCCGCATTGTCGCCTGGCTGTCCTTACTGAGTGTGCTGGCCGCCCTGCAAACGGGCCTGGCGCAGCCGGCGCCGAATCGCGCCTACACCCTTCCGTTGACCTCCTACGTTCCCACTCCCGGCCGGGTTGCCGGCCAGCTTTTGAAGGCGCGGATCAACGGCGGCCCGCCGCTCAGAATGCTTCTGGACAGCGGCGCGACGCACATCGTGATCGACAGCCGCACCGCGTCCCGGACGGGTGTCTCCGCCGCTTCGGACCTGCTCCTGGTCGGTTTGGGCGCCTGGCCGCCGGCGGCAGTGCGGGAGGGCCGTGCGGACACCATCGCCGTCGGGGATCTGGAGTTTCGCGATTGCGTGGTGGATGTGGCGCCATCCCGGCTCGCCGGGGGTCTTGACGGCGTCATCCCCACGGCGTTGTTCCGCGGCTTCCTGATGCGTCTCGATTTGCCGGCGAAGACTCTGGAGTTGCTTCCATTGCCGGACGGACCGCGACCGCAGCCGCCGGGCTCCGCTCAGTTTGTCGCCGTCAGGAACCTCTTGTTCGTACCGGCCATCCTGAATCAGTCTCAGCAGGGATACGTCCTCCTGGACACAGGCGCTTGTTACACCGCCATCTCCCGCGGCATGGCGCACTCTCTGAAGTCTTCGCTCGGCGAGGCGGTTCAGATGAAGGCGAGTGGAGGGACGGTGGAAGGGGAACGCGTCGCATCCGGTGTGCGGTTCCAGATTGCCGGCCGGGAATTCCGTACGGACCCCGTGGTGGCGCTGGACCTGACCACCGCCAACAAATTCAACGGCGTCGAAATGGCCGGCCTCCTGGGCTATCCCGATCTCCAAACCGCGGTGCTGACCATCGACTACCGCAACTCGCTGGTCGAGATCGAGCCCAAAACCGAACGGCGGCGCTAGACGGCAACCTCCCGCTACGCCAGCGCCAGGTTCAGATTCTCAATCGCCTCGTCGACCTCCGCCGTGCTCTTGTAACCCACGGTCACCGAATCCACGCCCGCATTGTTGAAGGCGAACTTCATCGCGGCCTGCCGGTCCTCACGGGTGGTGAACGAGCCTTCGCCCACCAGTTTCATGCTGATCACGCCCATCCCTTGCGAGCGAACCTGCTTCACGTGCTCCACCACTTCGCTCACATTTCCCGGCCCGTTGCTATTGAAATCCTCCGCGTCCATCCGGCTGCCTTTGTGGTTCATGCGGATCATGGCGATCTCGAGCCACTGATTTCCGGGGCACTGGCGCAGGGCCGGCAACCCGTGCACCGACGCGCCCTGCGCCAGCACAACCTTGTTCGATTTCGCTTCCAGGACCCCGTCCTGCCAGCGCGCCGTATCCGCCGGCCAGGTGGACGTGTGCTGCCAGTGCAGCAGCATGATGTCGAAGTAATCGGTATTGGCCAGCTTGCGCAGATCGTCGATTTTCCCGCGGGGGTCCACGCCGTTGCGCGTGGTCACCTTGGACATGAGCCGGTAGGTATCGCGCGGGATGCCGCGCAGCGCCACGCCCAGCATCCTGTGCATGTCGCCATAACTCTCGGCGGTTTCGAAGAAGCGGACGCCGCTATCGTACGCGTGGCGCACCAGCCTGTTGAACCCCTCCTGCCCCAGGTCGCGCTGCACCTGCCCGCTGTTCGTCCCGGTGCCGAACGCGAGCCGCGTCACTTTGACCCCGGACTTCCCCAAGGTCACCCAATCCGTAGCCGACCCGCGAGCCGCCCGCAAAGGCACGCTCCGGGTCGCCGCGAGCACCCCCGCGGCAAGGCCGGTCTTCAGAAAATTGCGTCGGGAACAATAAGCCATTCGGTCGCCCTCCAATTGGTCCCATCCTATCATGGGGCCCGGCCCCGGCGCTCAGCCCGTGTCCGAGCCGCGCCCGTCAGGAAGCGGTTTGGGCAATAATCCCCAAAACGGTTAAGCACTTAACCGGCGAGGATTCGGATAATGCTATCCGATTTTCGCGCGGGGATCGCCGCCTCCGGTGTCTCGATCGGAGCGCACCGGCCCGCCCCCGTGCTCGGCCACACCTGGTCAGGCGATTTTACCTCGGCGCTGCGTCACCCGCCGAGATCACGCCCCCCGCAAACCAGCCTGCGTTTTCTTCGGCAATTTGGCCAACACCAACTCGTACGATTCCGCGATCAGCCTTTTGATCTCCGCCGCCGGAAGCGCGTCCTCGCTTTCCAGCGCCACCCAGTGGTAGCGCGCCGAGTAGGGCGCCGGAATGATCCCCGGCCGCTCGGTGAGCTCCGCGAAGTTCTCCGGCGTGCACTTGAACGACAGGCAAAGCGGCCCCGGTTCCAGCACCGTCACCGCGTACATCTTGCCGCCGATCTTGAAAACCAGGTCGCCTCCCCACAGCACCTGCTCGGTGGTGTGAGGCAGTTTCATGCAGAACCTGCGTATCCATTCGGTATTCATCGCTTCACGCCCCCCGCTGCGCGATCAGGAGCTCCAGTTTCGCCCCCATCTGGTCCAGGCGCTTCACCACCTCGGCGTGCCTGGTTTCTTCCATGGGCGGAGTCTTGCCGAGAACGTAAAATGTCCCGCCCGGCTCCAGCACGCAGCGCTCCACGTCTTTCAAGCCGCCGAATCCCTGGCGGTGCAGCACGGTGATCAAGTCCGCGCGCGTCAGCAACTCCTTGGCCAGCGCCGTCTTAATCACCTTGCCATTGTCTATCAGCACCGTCGGCTTGCCTTCGAATACCTGGTCCAGCCGCCGGTGCCGGAACAGGAAACGCACCACCAGGTAATTGACTCCCAGCAACGTGAAAGCGCCTACCAGGCCGCCGGTCAGCGAATTGTCGTTGCCGATGATGGCATTCTGCACCGTGTTTGACAGGGAGAGCAGCACCACCAGGTCGAACGGGTTGAGCTGCGCCAGTTCCCGCTTGCCGAACACCCTCAACACCACCACCAGGAACGCGTACACCACCACCGGCCGCAGGACTTTCTCCGCCACCGGCACGCCCAGCGCGAAGATCTGGCCCCACATACTGTTCGAAAACGCCCACTCGGGCATCGGCTGATTCCTCCTTAGCCGATTATGCGGGAATTTTCACGCCAGCAGCGGCCCCCGCCCATCGCGTCCCAGTGACTGGAGGCCAGAGTGGCCCCGGAGCGGGCGCTACTTGACATCGAATCGTCCACTCGTCATCGTTGAATCAAGATGCGTACGACGCTAGATGTGGAAGCCGATGTTCTGGACGCGGCCAAAGCTTTGGCCATTGCCCGCGGTGTGTCGGTGGGGGCGGCTCTATCGGAACTGGCGCGGCGGGGTGTCGCGGCCCGGATACCATTGAGCGCCCGCAACGGGTTTCCGGTGTTTCAGGTGCCGGTGGGAACGCCGGGATTTGGTCCGGATGAGGTTGCGGCGGCCACTGCCAGGGAGGATCTTTAGGCGGCGCGGGAATTCCAGTGTCGACGTCCTGCTCGCCTTGGCGTGGCCGAACCACATCCACCGATGCCGTCCTGCTCGATCTGGCAATCCGGCATCAGGCACGGCTGGCCACGTTCGATCGGAGGATTTCGGGCCTCGTGCCGCCGGATTCCACCCTGCGGGACACGCTGGCGCCGATTCCGGCTTGGCACTCCTGTTCCGAATTGCCGTTTAGTGGGACAGGCCTCCTGGCCTTAGGCCTCCTGGCCTGTCGTGGCGCCGAAGGCAAGCTCCGCGCGACGACAGGCCGGGAGGCCTATCCCACCCATCGAACGTGGCTGTATTTTGGAAAAGGTATACTTAGCGATGTCCCGCGGCCGCAGACCCATACTGCTCTTCGCCCTGGTCAACGCCGCGCTCTTCAGCGCGCTGCTGCCGCTGTGGGAAGGCTTCGACGAGGCGTTCCACTATGGCTACGTCGAGACCCTGAGGCAAACCGGGCGGCTGCCAACGCTCGGTGAGACGCGCCTGCCCTACGAAGTGAACGCCTCATTCCGCCTGGCTCCCGTCAGCCACGTGGTGGAACGGGTCATCCCCGAAGCGGCCTCTTACGATGCCTGGTTCGCCCTGCCGCGGGCCGCGCGGGAGCGCCGGCGGCGGGATCTCGAACGGCTGGCGCCGGAATCGCAAACCAGCTCGCGGGCCAACTACGAAGCGCATCAGCCGCCGCTCGCGTACCTGCTGCTGGCATCCCTGGATTGGCCGCTCTCCCGGCTTCCGCTCACCGTGCGCGTGTTGGTATTGCGGCTCGCCGGCGCCGTCTGCTCCGTGCTGCTTCTGTTTTTCGGCGCGGCGGCGCTCGGCCGCACTCTGCAGGTGCCCGAGCCGTTCGCTTCGATGGCGCTCTTCACCATCTTCTGTTCGGAAATGCTCTACGCCACCACGGCTCACGTGGCGAACGACTGGCTGGCCGTCGGAGCCGGCGCCCTCTTCCTGGCTGCCCTGGCCGCGTTCGTTCGCCAGCCCGATCGGCGGTCCGCCCTCCGCGCCGCCGCCTGGCTGGCTGCCGGGCTCCTGACCAAAGCCTACTTCCTGATCTTCGCCGTGCTGGCCGCTGTCGCCGCCGCTCTGTTGGTATGGCGTCGCCGCACTTCGCTCCGGGCCATCCTTCCCGGCGTTGCGCTGGTCCTGGTGCTGGCCGGTCCTTGGTACCTGCGCAACGTGGCGCTCTACGGCAATGTCAGCGGCACGCAGGAAGCCTTCGATGGCATCGGCCTCCGGCAGGCGCTGGCAGCGGCGCCGCGCATCGATTGGCTTTCCACCGGCGGCTATCTGGCGCGGGGTTCGCTGTGGACCGGCAACAACTGGTTCAACAGCTTCTCGCGCACCACGCTGAACCTTATGCTAGCGCTGCTGGCCCTCGGCGTGGCGGCGTGGTGCAGCCGCCGCCGTGCCATTGAAGATGCCGAACGCGCTATCTTCGCCGCGGTGCTGCTGTTCTCGGCCGGCGTGGCCTACGCTTCCTGCGCCAGTTTCGCCGACCGCGGCGCGGAGGTCGCCGGCGCGAGCCCGTGGTACACCCAGGTGCTGCTCGCCCCCGTTGTGACCCTGGCGAGCCTCGGCATGTCGCGCTGGAAACGGACCGGCGCCGCGCTGGCCGCCGCCAGCCTGGCGCTCTGGGCATGGGTTCTGCTGGCCACCTGGACCGTCAAGCTTTTCCCGATGTACTCGGGCGGCGGCGCCACGGCAGTGCGCGCGCGCGACATATGGAATTGGTACACGCACGCCGCCGCAGCGCACGCCCGCGATCTCTCACTGACGGCGCTGGCGCCGGCGCCGTTTCTCTATGGCGCGCTGCTGATTTCGGCCGGGCTGACCGTGGCGTTGGCCGCGAGGCAAATTCGCGGGTTGGGGAGGGCAGAAGGAGGAAGACAGAAGTAGGAAGACAGAATAACGCGGCTCCGGCGGCGATTCCGCTCCGGGCTTCTGGCTCCCCTCTCCCGCCTTCCGCGCTTCCGCTCCGAGCTTCTGACTTCCGGCTTCCCTCTTCCCCCCAGCCGCCCTAGTACCCCAGATGCTTCTCCACCACGTTCTTCAACTCCTCCCCCTTGTCAAACCGCTCGAACTGCTCCAGGAAGAACTGCATGGCGCGGTCCAGCCAGTCGGGCGTATGGTCGGCGGCGTGCGGGGAAAGCAGCACGTTGTCGAGTTGGTAGAACGGATGGCCCGGGGGCAGCGGTTCGGTGTCGAAAACATCCAGCGCCGCGCCCTGGATGCGCTTTTCGGTCAACGCTTGAATCATCGCCGCCTCGTCGATCACCGGACCCCGGCCCACGTTGATCACCACCGTGTCCGGCCTCATGGCGGCGAATTCCTGGGCGCCGATCATGCCCCGCGTCTGCGGCGTCAGCGGCGTCGCCACCACCAGGTAATGGCATTGCGCCACCATCTCCAGCAGGCCGCCGTGGCCATAGATCCGGTTCACCAGCGGGTCCACATGGTACAGTGCCGACCCCTGGCGCCGCAAGGCCACCACATTCATTCCCACGGCCCTCAGCCGCGCGGCCACCGCGCGGCCGATATCGCCGTAGCCCACGATGCCGGCCGTGCGTCCGCTGATTTCCACAATGTCGTCCGGCGCCCACACGCCGGCCATCTGATTGCGGACCAGGCGGCGGAAGCCCTGCGCAAAATACAGCATGGCGCCAAGCACGAACTCGGCCAGCGGCCGGCTGAAGACGCCCGATCCGTTGGTCAACGGCACCGGGCTCGCCACCAACTCCGGAAACAGCACGTCTTCCAGGCCGGCGGAACGCGAATGCACCCAGCGCAGCCGGGGACACCGGCCGAATACCTCGCGCAGCAGCGCGCCGGTGTTCGACCAGTTCAGAATCACGTCGGCTTCGCCGGCCGCCCGTTGAAACGCTTCCACCGTGTTGCCCACGGCGATTCCGGTGTCCGGCGGAAGAACCTCCAGCATCGCCAGTTGAGGCTCGGTAGGATTCGCCAGCACCAGTACTGTGTGATTGCCCATTATGAAAAAGCTATCACAGGATGGCGTCTCCAGTGCGGTCTGGCACTGATACACTGAAGACAGTCTCGACGACTGACCATGCCGGACTACTGTACCTGCGGCGCGCAACTACCACCGGACGCTCTCTTCTGCCATAAGTGCGGCAAACCGCAGCGCGAGCTGGTCGCACCGGAGATCGAAGCCAACACCTATCCGGCGGCCATGGCTGCGGCTCCTCCGCCGCCCCCTCCGCGGCCGGAATCCCCTCCGTTGAACTTTCACAATCCCATCGCCGTGCGGATCGCTCTGGTGGTAGCACTGGGCGCGACGGTGTTGATGTTCCTGCCCTACATAAACTGGTTCGCGGCGGGCTACTTCGCAGTCTTCTTCTACCGCCGCCGGACTGGTTGCCTGCTCAACGTGGAGTCGGGAGTGCGCATGGGCTGGATGACGGGGGTCATGATGTTCGCTATCCTGGCGCTTCTCTTTACCACCTCCATGATTGCGATCCGCGCGCTCGGCGGTATCGCGGCGCTGCCGGCCGAGTTCAAGAACGCCGTCGACCCGAAGGCTTTGGAATCGTTGAAGGTGCTGCTGAACGGTCAGGAAGCAGTGGGACTGCTCATTCAAATGTTCTTCTTCGTCACCTGCCTCAGCATGGTCGGCGGCGCGCTGGGCGCGAAGCTGGTAGGGAACCAGAAGTCGGGCGCCTGACTCTGCCCGCAGCCTGGTGCAAACGCCCGTGTCTGAGCCGCGCCCGTGTCTGAGCCGCGCCCGTCAGGAAGCGGTTCCCTACCCTCTGAACCAGCCCGGTCCGACGTTCAAGTGGTGGCTGATGGAATCCGGAATCACCAGATAGAGCAGGAAGCCCACGGTGGCGTGGGCTATCCCCAGGAAATAGAGGTTCTGGTAACGCCGGTAGACGCGCGTGGCGCAATAACCGAACAGCAGCGTCACCGCCATCAGGAACCAGTTCGGAGCATGGGCGCATGAAAACGCCGCAGCCGCCACCATGGAAGCCGCGCGCCGCGAGACCAGCGCGTCGAAACGGTTCAGAAAGTAGCCGTTCACCACGTATTGCTGCACCAGTCCCCACGGCAGATAGGCTGACAACGATAGCACCGCCCGGTCAAACCGGATGTCCCGGATGCTGTGCGTGAGAAGCCCGCCGGCCACCAGCGCCAGCGCGAGCAGAGTCAAGGCTGGCAGTAAGTCGCGCACCGAGTCGCCGAGATGTTGCAGGCTGAATCCCAGCCGGGTGGGAGTCTCGCGGCGAAGCGCGTGGGAAGCCAGCATCATAGCCAGGATCGGCATCCAGAGCTTGCAGTCTACGTAGCGCAGTTCCCAGATGTAGGCGATGATCAACGCGAAGATTACAACCGGCTCCGGAATGGCAAGCTTGCGAACCACGGCTCAAAAGAAAAAGTGCTTGGTCCAATCCACCAGCATATGTAGCCCAGCGGAGGAAAGCACGGTAGACCCCTTTTGAAACACTTTACCATAGGCCCAGCCGGCGATAGTCGCCAGGATCATATACCGCCAGTTCGGCAAAGGCTGCGGGCCGTTATCCAGGTGCGCGGCGCCAAAAATCACGCTGGCGGCCAGCAGCGTGGGGGCGCCCGAACCGAAGCGTTGCATCAGCAGGTTCTGGACAAGTGCGCGAAACAGGATCTCCTCCGGCAGCGCCGTGCCAATAAGGATGATGCCGGCAGCCGCGGCCATTCGCCCCGCGGTCTGGACCGGGAGATGCGGCGGCGGGATGAATCCCACGCCAATCCCCACCACCGCCAGCACCGGCGCCACCATGGCAAACCCGGCCAGCGGCAGCCAGAAATCGCGCGCCCGCCGGGGCAGGTTGAACTTCAATCCCGGGAAGGACCGGAAGCCGAGGAACAGCACCAGTCCCAGAACAATGGCGATGGCGTAAGCCACGCTGTGCAGAAATCCTTGCGCCGGGCGCGGCACCAGCCCCGCCCCGGCGGAGAACTCCAGCGGCAGCCAGAGCAGCAGGATGGTGACGAAATCGAGTGCCGTAGGGCGCGGCGGGGGCCCCGGCCCCTGGACAAACGCGCACAACACCGGCGCGGCTGTATAAGCCAACACCTCGACCGTCAGCCGAACGCCGAAGGCCCCGGCCATGAGCGACGCGCCGGCAAACGCTGCGGTGAGCAGCGGCGGTGCGGCCCAGATCCAGCCCGCGCGCCGATGGAGAAGCGTTCGCAATCGCACCTCGAAGGCCGGCGCGAAAAACGCCAGGACCACCGCCAGCCATAGCGCCAGAACCGCGGACTGCCCCATGCACCACCAGTATCGCAACCCGCACGCCATCGGGCGACGGCCGCCCCGCCCCACCCCGCCCCACCCGTGGAGCGGACCTCCGGTCCGCGCGGGACCCTCCGGGTCCCGCTGCCGGAGACATATAAGAGGCCGACACGGTAGCCACAGCGGGACCAGAAGGTCCGCTCGTCGGGCCGTGCCGGTCCACCCAGAACGGCAGCACGACGCTCCCGCCAGGTCCCTCGACCGCGAGATTCTCTACCGGCGGCAAATCGCCAAACTAACGGGGTGGTCGAAGGCTTCAACCACCGCACCGAATCCTGCGGCCGGGGACGGGGGTTTGGCCGGGACGCGGTGGCGGCAAACCCAGTGGCTCCACGAACCCGCGACGGGCCCTTATAATGACGGCCCGAATGATGCGGCCCCCGACCGCGATCCCGCTCCGGGCTTCTGGCTTCCCTCTGCTGACTTCCCTCTTCCTCATTCCAGCCGCGGCGACCGCGACCCCGCCCGTAGCTTCCTGACACGCCTCCGTGGCGCCACGCGCCGCGCGGGCCACGCGAAAGCCCGCCTTCCTCAATGAATGGAGCGTGGCCCGCCGGTCTCACACTTGCATGGACTCCCTCCCCGTTTTCGCGGCGCTGCTCTTCGCCAGCCCCCTGTTCCCGGCGGCCCGCGGCGGCGCCACCGCTATCGACAGCGCCGGCAACGTCTGGCTGACGGGTCAGACTAACTACCTCCCCACCACCGCCACGGCATTTCAGAAGACCGCCGTCTCCAATGTCTGCGGCACGCAGGACCTTTCGCCCTTCCAGGCTCCCACGGCCATCATGTGCGCGCACGCTTACCTGATCGAGCAGGATCCCTCCGGAAAGGTGCTATACGCCACTTACCTGGCAGGCGGCAGCCAGGATGGCGGCACTGCCATCACTACCGATGCGCAGGGCAATATCTACGTCACCGGCTACACTTACTCCGCCGATTTCCCCGTCACCGCCGGCGTCGTGCAGCCCAAGAACGCCGGGCCGCTCGGCCCCACGGTATTCACGGAATTGGGCGCTCCGTTCGGGCCTGCGTACGTCCTTCCCGGCGGCGATGTCTTTGTGGCTAAGTTCGCCTCCAACGGCACGCTCCTGTTTTGCACGTTCCTTGGCGGCTCCGGTTCCGACCTCCCCTCCCTGATTGCCGTGGATTCGTCCGGCTCCATCTATGTCTCGGGCATCACTACCTCCACCAATTTCCCTCTTACCGCCGGCTCCATGACCCATCAGGCCTCCAACGACTTCTTCGCGTGTCTGAATGCAACCGCTACGGCTCTGACTTACTCCACTTATTCAGCTCCTTCTATCCTGGCCTTCGATGTCGATAACCAGGGCCGCGCCTATCTTACCGGCTACTCTTCGCCCTCCGCCTCCACCGGCGGACCCTATGTTACCGTCATCGATACGCAGGCGGGCGCCGTACTAAGTTCCACCTTCCTCCCGAATATCGCCGTCAAAATCAATGGTGCCGGCGTGGCCATCGCCATGAATGCCGCGCAGAACCTGTTCCTGGCCGTGAGCCCGGCGCCCCTCCCCGCCAATCCTTACGAGAACGAAGTGCCCACCTACCCCCTGGGCGCCGGTTACTTCCTTGAGTTACCCGCGGACGCCAGCCGCATCCTCGCCGAGACCGATATGTCCCAGACCCGTTTCGATTCCCTTCTAATCGACGCCTCCGGCAACGCCTACGCCTTCGGCTACGGAACCGGCGCGATCCCCGCCACTATTAATACGCCTCAGTTGCTGGCCTTGCCCTGCTCCCCAAGCGGCGGCACTTTTGTGCTGGAATCCAACCCCGCCGGTAAGATCGTCGCCGCCACTTACTTCCGGCAGGCCGACGACACGGCGATTTCTCTTATATCTCCCGGCCGCTTCCTGCTCTACCGCATCGGGTCCTCCACTACCGTGACGCTCGATCTCACCCTCCAACCCGCGGCCTGGTTCGGTTGTCCCCTGAACCTGGCGTCGGGCGTCGCCGGCCCCGGGCTCGCTCCGGGTGAGATCTTCGTGATCGAGGGCTATGGCCTCGGCCCCGTTCAAGGCATCGGCGCGGCGCCCAACGCCGCGGGATTCTACCCCACATCCCTCGGCGGCGTCCAGGTCCTGTTCAACTCCCAGCCCGCGCCGCTGCTGTTCGTGCAGGCGAATGAGATCCACGCGGTGGCGCCCCTGTATGTGCCCCAAGGCGCCGCCATTCAGGTGCAGTATGGCACGCAAACGGCACCGGCGCTCGATGCCGCTCTGGCCAGCGTCAACCCGGGGATCTTCACCGTCAACGGACTAGGCGCCATCGTCAATCAGGACGGCACCGTCAATACTCCCGCCAACCCCGCCAGCCTGGGATCCATTGTCTCCATCTACGCCACCGGTACCGGTTACCTGGAGACTGTGCTCACCGATGGACAGTTGACTCCCATTCCGCCGCCGTACATCACCACGCAGTTCGCCGACACGGTGACTTTCGCCGGCGTCCCCGGCATCACCACGTGGAGCGGCTCCGCCCCCGGCCTGATCGCCGGCGTGACGCAGATCAATGTGCAACTGCCCGCCGCGCTGCCCTCCGGAACCGCGCTCGGCACCGTGACCGTAATACTCGCCGCGGCGGACACCCTGTCCCCGCCCGCGCTCATCAGCGTGAAGCAGTAGCGCCTCGAATCCGTCAGAGCCGCGCGCGGGTGACGTCCGAGCCGCGCGCGTGAGCAAGCGGTTCCTGCGGCGCGGGCGTTACCGGCCGGCCGCCTCCACGGTTTCGACGCCAATCCGCCGGAGCGTGACCTCTTTCTTATCGCTCTCCGCGGCCTCCAGCGACACGGACCAGGCCCCGAACGGCGCCGTGACCTTCGGGTCCATATGCGAGCCGGGCTCCAGTTCTTCCCAGGCGTAGAGGCGATACTTGCCCGGAGGAATTCCCTGAAACTGGAAGCGTCCATCGTCTCCCGTTTCGGCCACCTGGTACAACGAGGGCCGGTCGGGCCGAGTCGGATCGGGAATCAGCGTCACGGTGCCGGCGGCCGGTTTGCCGTCTTCGCCGCGAACCGTTCCCGCGACGCTGGCGGCGTCGTAGCTGACGACGATCGCGAGTTTGGAGTCGCCGGCGGCCGGGCCGATGTCCAGCCCGCCGAGCGCATCCTTATCGCCGAGGGTCGCCGATTTCAGGTATGCCCCAGCCGGGAGTCCCTGGATTTCGACACGATAGCGGGCCTGCCCGGCGTGAAGCGTGAACGAGCCATCGCCCGCAGGTTTCGCGGTGACCGTCGAACCCGCTCCCGTCGCCGGCACAAGCTGGATGGTGAGCCCCGGAATGCCCGCTGGGCCGCCCTCTACCCTCATCGAGCCGCCCACTATAACGGGCGGCTCGGCCTTAAGCAGGATGCCCGTGACACCGGACGTAACTTCCACCGCTTGCGCCGCTGTCGTCAGAGATGACGAACCCACCGCCGTGGCCGCGATCCAGTACGAACCGGGGAGGACCGAGTCGAGATCAAACACTCCGTTCGATACCACGGCCGAAGCGCCGCTGGCGAAGCTCATGGACGTTGCGGTGTTGGGGCGCAAAACCACCACGATACGGCCGGGGTTCGCTTCGAACCCCGCGACCGATCCGCTCACTCGAAACACCGGCGATTTGCGGAGCGGAAGTTCGAGACCGGAAAGCGCCGCGCCCTTTTTCACTTCGATCGCTTCCGCCGCGCCGGGGTCGATAGTTCCGGGATAGTAAGTGTCGACAAAGCTCTCCCCCGCGCCGGGGCTCCCCTGCAAAACAGTGGCCCTCAGATAATACCGTCCTGGAGCGAGCTTGTTGAAGCTGAACTCGCCGGACGCGCCAGCCTGCACCGTCGTCAGCGTCGTCAACTGGCGCTGGCCGTCCTGATAGCCCTGCTGGAGCAGCGAGACGGCAACCAAGCCGGGGGTACCGTCGCTCACCACGCTGCCCGCAATGATGGACTGTTCCGCCATCCGGATCTCGATGCCCACAATCGGCTGGCCGGGACGCACGGTGAGAGTCGTGCCGGGCGCCCAGGTGTTTTTTGCGCCAGCCTTAGTCCGCAGATAGCCGGCGCGCTCCGCCACCAGCCGGTAACGGCCCGGGGCGATGCCATAGAACGAGAACTTACCGTCGCGCTCGGACATCGCGCTGTAAGGCGGTAACGGATCTCCGGCCGGACCGGTCTCCAGGGGATACAGAAGGAGGTTGACTTTGCGCAGAGCTTCACCCTTGGAATCGAGCGTGACGCCCGCCACGTCCGGCTTCGGTTCGCCGGCCTGCGCGCTTCCGAAAGCGCCGAAAGCGCATGCCGCCATGAACGCGCCCATCATGTATCTTGCGAACGTCACAGACCGGCCCTCCTCAAAGCCTCCTCCATCGCTGCCTTCGAAATCCGTTTCAGTGTTACCGTGCCAGTCGCGCCTTCGTCCAGCTCGACGCGTTCACTGGAGCCTCCGAACGGTCTGACGTAATCCTGGTTCCAATGCGCGCTGTTGCCGATCTGCTCCCAGGCGTAGACTCTATAGTTGCCTGGAGTGATGCTCGATAGGTTGAATTGCCCCTGCTCGTCCGTCTTAGCCGTGGGGTAGAGGCGCGCAACGGCCGGCCGCGGCGGGTCCGGAACCAGTGTAACCGTGGCGCCCTGCGCCGGCTTCCCGTCATCGTTCTGCACCGTTCCCGAAAGAGTGGCTGCACGGGAGCTGATGACCACTTCGAGCGTCCCTTTTTGATCGCCGCCCCATTCAAATCCCGGGTCGAGCGCGTTGATCCCGTTAAAACGCGCCGATTTGAGATAACTCCCCTGCGGCAGCCCGATAACATCCGCTAAGTACATGCCGGGAGCCACCAGCGGAATCGTGAAGGAGCCGTCCGAACTCACTATGCCGATTACCTGCATGACTTCGGGGATACCCGCGGCAGTAAGTTGGATGCGCCCCAGCGACTTGGATGGAGCCGCAGCCGGGGCCATCGTCCCCATGGCCGGCGCCGCTGCCGGAGCCGCGGTCGGGGCTGTCGCCCCCGCTGCCGTCGCCGTCGCCGCAGGCTCGTCTTCCGCCAATTTCACCGTGCCGTGCAACGGACCCGCTGCCGCATCGATCTCGACACCCTCCAGGTCCTCGTCGCCGACTACGATTCGAGCCCACCCCAGGGCGGTGTTATACCGCATGCTCAACACCTCGATAGCGAAGGTGGCGCTCCACATATTGGCCATATCGAACGAGCCGTCTTTGCCGATATCGGCGCCATAACTCCACCCTACCGCCGAGGTAGGCGAGCCCGGCATCCGCACTACGCGCGCGCCCTGCAACAGGGTGGGGTCGCCCAGCACCTTCCCGCGCACGTGCGCCATAAACGCGTTGAGCATCTTCACGTTGCCCAAGGGCAGGTCCGCCCCGCCCACTATGTCGATCGGCGCGGCAGTGCGCTCCTCGTGCCCGCCGCCGTAGTAAGTGCAGTGGGGCCGAATATCTTTCTGGCCGGGCTTGACCGATGGCACCGGCGCGCGCTCGTTCGACTTCCACGTCGGCTGGGTGTCTACGCGCAGAATATATCTTCCCGCGGGCACCTTCTCCACCTTGAACTGTCCGTTGTCGCCCGAGGAAGCCTGGGAAACGGTGGAAGATATGCGGCGGCCATTATAGTGGATAAACTCCAGCACCTGCACGTTGGCGCCGGCGATCGGGTCGCCATCCTCGTCCACTACTCTGCCGGAAATGGTGCCGGGGTCGGCAAACACCATTTTGATGCCCGTCATCTGTTGGCCCTCGGTAAGCGAGAACCTGGAATCGTCCGCACCGTGTCCGCCGAAAACCATGCGTTGATACTTGGGGTGCGTGACCATCATGAGATATTGCCCCGGCTGAAGCCGTTCAAAGGAAAACTTCCCCGCGTCGTCGGTCTGCGCCGTCTGCATATTGACCAGGGACCCCGCCGCCTGAGCGTCGACCAGGTGGTACAGCATGACGGTCGCGTTCCTCACCGGCGTACCGGAGTTGGTGGCGGCCGTCCCCGCAATCGTGGCGAGTTGCTTCTCCGCGTCTGGCGCCGTCTGGGCCGGAGCCGCCGGCGCTTGCGGCGCGGCGAAGAACGGATCGAATAGCAGAGCGCTCACCATCGCCGGTACGCGTGCACTCTTCACGGGCGGCGGCGGATCGAGCACCACCGCCGGCGCCGCGGCCATGCCACGCGCCGCGAAGGGGCGCAGCGCCACGTACCCAGCCTGCACCTGCGGCGCCGGCGCCGCGTGCATCGCCACCGCGCCAATGCCGGTGATCCACAACACCGCCAGCGCCCATACCGCGCCGGGAGCGGGCAGGTGCGAGACCGGCTCGGAGATTCCCGCCAGCCTGCGAATGCGGTCGAGCAGCGAACCGCCCGTAGCCGCCAGCACTCCTCCCAGACGCGCCCGCCGATTGGACTCCAGGCCGGCCAACGCAGTGGCATATTCCACCACGTCGCCGCTCGCCTCGACAGCCAGATCGTCGCAGCACAACTCCCGTTCCACGCGGATCTGGCCGGACACCCACCACACCGCCGGATGGTAGAACAGCACCGCCTCGGCAATGCTCTGCAGGATGTTCACCAGGTAGTCCTGGCGCAGGATGTGCGCCAGCTCGTGCGCCACCAGCGCCCGAATCTGCTCGATCGGCAGGCCCGCCACGGCTTCCACCGGCATGAGAATCACCGGCCGCAGCCACCCCACTACCGATGGCACCGGCGCGAGCGACGAAACCAGCAACCGCACCGGCGCGGAAACCCGCATCCTGCGGATCAGCCCATCGAGGGCCTGCTGCCACTCGCCGGGCGCCGGCCCGGTACCCACCTTCCGCAAGCGCGCCGCCATCCGCCAGCCCGCCGCGATCCGCGCCGAGCACACCACCACCCCGGTCAGCCACACCACCACCAGCCACGGCAACACCCGGTCCCAATCCGCGCCGCCGGCCACCGGCCACACCGGCCGCGCCGCCGCCGCGCCATCCACATTTGCCGATACCAGAAACGTGACCAGCGGCGCCGCCGTCATCGTCGCGAGGGCCGCGCACGCCAGCGCATAGCGGCCGCGCGCCGTCAGCCGCCTCCCCGCCAACGCGCGCACCGCCGCCAGCAAGATCGCGATCGCCGAGCCTTGCCACAGGAAGTGCACCAGCGTCCATCCGGCGCGCGTCATCCAGGGCTGTTGGACCAGCCATTCCGCTCCGTTCATCGGGATCTCCTTTTTGCCATGTCTTTCAATATGTGCCGGATCTCGGCCAATTCGGCATCGGTGGCGGGCTTGGTCCGTAGCGCGCCCAGCACCAGGTCCTTCGCCGAGCCCTCGAACGCGCGCCGCATCAGGTCGCCCACCATCTGCTGCCGCGTCTCCTCCTTGGGCACCCCGGCCTCGTAAACGTGGGATTGAAAGCGCTCATTGCGGACCAACAGGCCCTTTTCGGTCATTACCTGCATCTGCTTGAGCGTGGTGGTGTAAACGCTCGCCTTATCGAGCGCCTGGTGGACTTCGCGCACCGTACTGGGGCCCAGCCGCCAGAGCACGGCGAGGATATCCAGTTCGGCGTCCGTCGGAATCGGGGGCATGGCAGTAGTGTAATACGAGCTTACTCGTAAGTCAACGACGATTCTCGTATCGCACGGAGAATTACCGCCGCGGAGGCAGCGGAACCGATACCGAACCCGTATGCGCGCCGCGCTCGTCCACCACTCCAATGCGCACCGCCACGGCCCCCGGCTCGCGCCACTCTACCGCCGCGGAGGCAGCGGAACCGATACCGAACCCGTATGCGCACCCAGCTCGTCCACCACTCCAATGCGCACCGCCACGGCCCCCGGTTCGCGCCGGAACTTCATCTCGAATGGCAGCCCCTGCTGCAGATCGCGCCGATAAGTCTCCTGCTCCAGGTTGAGCTTGGCCGCCTGGTTGGC
>Ga0265316_10002738_pt1 | contig 18078 bp, 19 predicted proteins | sample 4522metaG_FD_202092 | JGI IMG/M metagenome (GOLD analysis project Ga0265316, IMG submission 202092) | Rhizosphere microbial communities from Carex aquatilis grown in University of Washington, Seatle, WA, United States - 4-5-22 metaG | ecosystem: Host-associated > Plants > Roots > Rhizosphere >... | reverse complement strand
AGAAAGACTGCAGCCAGGAAATAACATTTACCAGATTCGATTAATCACAACGCCTCCGCTAAAACGGAGGCGTTTTTGTTTCCCTGTCCATCCCTCCAATGTCTTTCCCGCGAAAGCGAGAATCTTGAGCCCACGGGCGAAATACTTCCGAAGGTCACAACCGAAGATACTTTTGACCTTAGTCAAAATGTATTACCATGAAGGTAAAATGCTGTAAACCACAGTTGGAAGTACTTCACGAAGTGAACGTATACATCAAAACCAACTTTGTCTGGGGATAAACCTCGAAATCCGATTCTTGGACTCTTCCCGTCCATCCCGATGAAAACTTATCCCATACTTGACAGGGGATCGGGATCCATTCACCAGTATCAGATTATAGAATTTACCGTCCCATTCTTCCCTTCATTTCTTTATCCACCCGGAACCAACCGTGTAAAAGTTCAGCATGCTCAAACCGCCGCCATCCATCCATGTGGCATGAATTTGTCCGTTATAACCTTTAACCCAAGGCTGGCAGAGCGAAAATGTCGCCAGCTGAAGCAATGATATGGTGTAATGCCGCCGCCCGATGCGTTCGTTGGCATCACGTAGTTTATACCACTATTTAACTTCCGCCATGATAAATTATTATTCCTTTATGATAATTATTCGAAGTACCCCCAATGAAATGCTTGTTGAGGTAGATTGTGGCGGGCTAATTTATCACTCGCTTCTGTAGAAAAAGTCCTTTGCTAGGGGAGGAGATTAACTTTAGGCTTCACGCCCTTGTTTACAATATTCTTCGGTAAATGCCCGAGGGCAATCCTCACCGCTTCCTGCGCCACGCTCGTCCGCACGCGGATATCCGAAGCATCGGAATAAAAAGCCGTGTGCGGCGTGAGGATGACGTTGTCCATTTTCAGCAGCGGGTCATCGGGGGCAATCGGCTCTTTCTCAAAAACATCGATGCCGGCCCCGGCAATCCATTTTTCTTTTAGTGCCTTCACCAGTGCCAACTGGTCGATGACTGGTCCGCGCGAAGTATTGACGATAAACCCCGTCGGCTTCATCATTTTGAATTCCTTTTCCCCGACGATGTGGAAAGTCTCGTTCCAGAGCAGCGGGTTACAGGAGATATAATCCGATTCTTTCATAACTTCCGGCACGCTTTTCAATTTGATGCCGGCTTCATCCGTCAGCTTCGTATCTACATGCGGGTCGTAACCGATAACATTCATGCCAAAACATTGCGCTTTCCGGGCGACAATCCGTCCGATATGCCCGCACCCGATGATTCCCAGCGTCTGTCCGGTAACGGAACCCATCGGCGTTATCAGGCTATAAGCAGGTTTCCAACCGTCTTTTTTCAGCGTGTTGCTCTGCAGCATCAATTTCCGGGTTAACATCAGCAGCATCCCCAGCGCGTGGTTGGAAACTTCTTCATAACAAAAATCGGGGACATTCACCACTATAACCTTATTATCTGTGGCGGCATCGACATCAATCGTATCGTAACCGATTCCGTAGCGGATAATCGCCTGTAATTTGGGCAGTTTCTCCACTACACTTCTACTCATTTGCGCGTAGCGCGTCAGGATAATATCGGTGTCTTTGGCGGCAGCGACAACCTCCCCTTCGGTCGCCGCATTAACCCTTTCCACTGTCAGATTTGCTTTCGCCAGCGCAATGTTCTCTACCGTCACCGGGTCCAGTGTGCTGCCCTTGTCGATACGCTTTACCTTTAAACCTTTTTGTTCCACTGCCATCCTCCTTATGTCCGTTGATTATCGCTGTGGTTTGTTATCTTATTTGCTTTTCCCCTGGTTGGACACCTTAACAGTCGCTTTCTCAACCGCTGCGGCGTCTCCCAGATAATAATGATTTAATGGTTTCAGTTGTCCGTCAAGCTCATAAACCAGCGGGATCCCGGTAGGTATGTTCAAATTAGGGATGTCGTTATCGCTGATATTGTCAAGGTATTTTACCATAGCGCGTAGACTATTACCGTGAGCCGCCACTATCACGCGTTTCCCTGACGTCAGGGCCGGAGCAATGCTATTCCGCCAATAAGGGATGCATCTGTCCACCGTATCTTTCAAACTTTCTGTCAGCGGCAACTCGTTTTTACCGAGACCTGCGTATTTCGGGTCATTCCCGGAATATCTCTTGTCTGTTATCTCGAGAGCTGGCGGCGGAACATCATAACTCCTTCTCCAGATATGCACCTGCGCTTCTCCAACTTTCGCGGCCATTTCCGCTTTGTTCAAGCCCTGCAGTGCTCCGTAATGCCTTTCATTCAGCCGCCATGAATGCTGCACTGGTATCCACATCAAGTCCATCTCCTCCTCAACCAGCCACAGTGTCCTGATCGCTCGCTTGAGCACCGAAGTAAATGCGCTATCAAAGGTATATCCGTTTTTCTTTAATAATCTTCCGGCTTCTTTAGCCTCAGCGATACCGTTTTCGGACAGGTCGACATCTGTCCATCCGGTAAATCTATCTTCTTTGTTCCACATACTTTCCCCATGTCTGAGAAGCACGAGTTTGATTGTCATGTTACTACTCTCCCCAAGGTTTTATTTAACAGCAATACCTTTCGTTCCCACCGGAGCCATTTTTCCGGTACATCCCGTCATTTTCCAATATAACATATCTCATCCAACGAAAGGGAAGTTTAATTCTGGCTGCATCCGGTGTTGCATCGCTCAATTTGCTATTGTACACTCAAGTCATGATCTACATCACACCTGCCATCTCAATTGAAGAGAAAGCCATTAAAGAAGAGTTCATTCGGGCCTCGGGGCCGGGAGGGCAAAATGTCAACAAAGTCTCTACCGCGGTCCGGCTTCGTTTTGATACTCTTGGCTCGCCTTCTCTGTCAGAACCTGTCAGGAAACGTCTAAAATCATTGGCCGGTGAACGAATGACCGAAGACGGTTGGCTGATTATCGACGCGCGGCGCTTTCGAACCCAAAAAGCCAATCGCGATGATGCTCTAAAACGCCTGATTGAATTGATTCGCCAAGCAGCCCTCGAACCTGAAATCCGGCATAAAACGAAACCGACTTATGGCTCCAAATTACGCCGATTAGACGCGAAACATCATCACACCGAAATAAAAAAATCACGTCGGTCAGACATTGGCGATGTATAACGCGGTTTGTCCGTTTTCCGCCAAAATCAAAAATTCTTAACCCAATCTTAACGCCGCCGAAATATACCCTTAACCAAAATGCAAAAAGCTCATGGTACAGTTTAGTTATGGGCGCGGCAGGTACTTGTCCCGGCATGTGTATTCCCTTGACAAACGCCGCAATATAAACAGCAAGGAGCGAAGCAATGGCAATTCAGAATCAAAAAACTTGTCCTCGATGTAACGGCCTTCTGCTTATAAAACGCGAGGCTGATGGCTGGTTTGAAGAGTGCGCGCGCTGCGGGGAGAGAAATAACATCTCGGACCTAGTCACGGTAAACACTGTGGGGCAAATCAAGATATTGGATCGAATCGAAATCAAACAAAATCCGGTTAGCGAAGACAATCCCGACCGGGTGTAAAAGGCAGCCGGCTCAAACTGACAACTCGCTATAGTAAGACGCCTCCGTATTTTCCGGAGGCGTTGCTGTTTGTTTGTTATGTAAAACTCGGGGTGAGTGGAGTCAAAACGGCACTTTCTCACCCCTGCTTCCTTCAGGTATAACCGTGCTTGGAATAGACTTGTGGGTTGAGAAGTTTAGCAAACTTTTCAGAAACAGTTAATGAACTGTTGGCCAACAGTTAGGCAAGCGCGGGTCATGTATTAACCCCGGTAGACATTTGTCAACTGGTATTATTGTCTACCAAAAGATGAGCCATGAAAGTACGAAGTCGTTTATAATTGGAGCAAGCAACTTATTATGGATGGCAAAGAAATAGTGATACTTATGCAAAAGATGAGTAAAAACCATTAAAATGTCACATTTCGTCAGAATGTTGAGTAACAAAACATCTTTTTGTGATCCAATAAATCAATTTATTGTAATATCCTATAAAATAATAAGGTCAAATTAAAAGAACAACGAGTTTACCTCTTTCCCAATATGCTGTTTCTTATCTACATCCTGTCACTTACGTTCACTTTTAGGGTTTGACATGCAGGGTTTATCGGTGTTACTATATGCATATATGCAAGTATATGCATATAATTTATGAGGTGAGATATGAGAAACTCAATTAAAGCCTTCAAAGCGCTCTCAGACGAAACTCGATTGCGTGTGCTTAATTTAGTTTTGGAACGGGAGTGTTGTGTCTGTGAAGTCATGCAAGCCTTAGAAATAACACAGTCCAAAGCTTCGCGTCATTTGAGTGCACTGTGTGACGCTGGCTTTCTTAAATTCAGGAAAGAAGGACTTTGGTCTCTATATTCCATTGATGACGGCATGGAGGATTATTTGTCCGATATGGTCTCCGCGGTAAAAAAATCATTGATTGAAAACAAAGAAGCCAAGGTGGATCAGGAGCGCTTGAAAACAACCAAGCGTACAAATATAGCGTGTACCTCTTGTGTATCAGAAACTCCCCCGGTCTTTCAAGGCAAAATTTAACTTGTTTCTGAAGTTTGATTGGAATACCGCCCACTGATTGCAAAAGGAGGTAATGTGAGTATAAAACTGCATCTTTGCCAAGTTTTATCTTACTACGCTAATAATCAACCATCGGTCGAGGTTAGTGGGAATACCGTTAGGGAGTGTATGAATAATCTCGCTACGCAATTTCCTGCCCTCAATAAATTTATAGAAACACCCAACCCCTGCAGAATTATTCATATCCATATTAATAACGAGGAAGCTGCTACCGAAGATTTAACAAGATCCGTTAAGGATGGCGATGAGATTAGGTTAGAGTTTTTTCTTGACGGTTGATGAGCATAATACGATGGCTGGTTCAGCCATATGAAGTGGAGTTTCAATGCTGGTATTGGGGCCATATTTATGGTTCTGAAAAGCTCAAAGAGAAAAACATCTAGTTTTGACGGTATATATTGGGAGTAAGCCACATGACTATTAAAGAAACAAAAGAAAATTCGGAAGACACGAACCTGGAAATCGGCTTAACCACAGAAGAAGTGGAAAAGCGACTCGCCAGATACGGGTACAATGAGGTGCCGGAGAAGAAAGAGCGCTTCCTCAAAAGACTCGGAAAGAAGTTCTGGGGCCTAGTACCCTGGATGCTTGAAGCTACCGCGCTGGTGACATTGGTGCTGGGTAAATATGTTGATGCACTGGTTATTGTGGTACTGCTTCTCTTCAACGCCGGAATGTCGCTTTGGCGTGAAGGTAAAGCTAAGGCAGCAATGGCTGCGCTGAAACAAAAGTTAAGGATTCAGAGCCGGGTAAAAAGGGAAGGTAAATGGATAATCATCCCGGCCAGAGCACTTGTTCCCGGAGACGTTGTTAGAATCAGAATCGGGGACTTTTTACCTGCTGATATAAAGATAATTGAAGGTTCTTTGGGTTTAGACCAATCACAGCTCACCGGCGAATCCATAGTGGTAGATAAAGCTACAGGAGAAATCGCTTATTCCGGGTCGGCAGTTACACGCGGCGAAGCGACCGGAGTGGTTCATGCCACCGGAATAAAAACATATTTTGGAAAGACGATTTCCTTACTTCAGATGACAAAGCCAAAACTGCACATGGAGGAAATTACGGGTAATGTTGCCCGTCAGCTTGCCTTAATCGTACTTGCTTGTATTCTGTTAGTTTTTATATTTGCGTTGATAACCGGATTCCCCTTGTCTGTAATATTACCACTGGCAGGCGTGCTGTTGGTGGCATCCGTGCCGGTAGCCATGCCGACCATGTTTACGGTAAACATGGCGCTTGGTTCGTCCGTACTGGCAAAGCAGGGCGTGCTGGTAACAAGACTCAGCGCGAGTGAAGACGCGGCCACCATGGACGTATTATGCGTGGATAAAACGGGCACGATAACCATGAATAAACTCTTTGTTGAAGAAATGGTGTCTGTTAATGGTTTTGAGCAATCGGATATCGTGCTCTATGGTTCTCTTGCTTCGAAAGAAGCTAATCAAGACCCCATTGACATCGCGTTTTTGACTGCGGCGAAAGAAAAACAATTGTCCATAAATACCTTTGTTCAAACGGAATTCATCCCCTTCGATCCCAAGACCAGACTGACTGAGTCAATAATTCAGAAAAATGGTGAGACTTTTTTTGTAGGGAAAGGCTCGTTCGACACTATATGCGCCGCTTGCAATACATCGGGGAAGGGGGCAGAAGCACTGTCTAAACAAGTTGAGGCACTATCTGCAAAGGGACTGAGAGTTATCGCTGTCGCTAAAGGTGAAAACAGAAGCAATCTGCAGATTGTAGGACTGGCTGGCATTGCAGATAGGTTAAGACCGGACTCCCGCGAATCATTAAACAAGATAAAAGAATTGGGGATATCTGTAAAGATGCTTACTGGTGATGCATTACCAATTGCCAAAAATATTGCCTATCAAGTCGGATTAGGTGACAATGTCATAACGATGGCAAAAGTTCAGGAAGCGGAAGCACGAACCAATTCGCGCGATATGGAACTTGAAAACAGCGATGGGATAGCACAGATTTACCCCGAGGATAAATTCTCTATAGTCAAGGACCTGCAGCGGTTGGGACACGTGGTTGGGATGACCGGTGACGGCGTGAATGATGCACCTGCTCTGGGACAGGCAGAGGTGGGTATTGCCGTAAAGAATGCCAGCGACATCGCTAAAGATTCCGCGAGCGCCGTACTTACGGCTGACGGAATTGATGGAATAATCGCAATGGTCAAGACGTCCAGGACAATATATCAGAGAATCTACAGTTGGACGTTAATGATGGTTGCCCGGAAATCGAATATCATCGGCTACATCGTTCTAATGCTGCTCATCAGCCGTTCGTTCATGCTATCGATAACTGGTACCGTAATTATGCTTTTCCTCGGAGATTTCGGTTCAATGGCACTGTCGTCAGATAATGTCCGCTCTTCTTTGAAACCGGATTCATTCAAGGTCTCAAGATTATTTGGCGTCAGCGGATGGCTGGGAATATTGATGATAGCTGAAGGTACAATTTTTACAGTGATTGCATTATCGATTTTCAATCTCACCGGTAATGTAGATAAAATCTACACATTCGGATTCGCATATTTGAATATGGCTGGCATACTGACGATTCCGATTGTCCGGGAACGCGGTCATTTTTGGGAATCGAAACCCAGCCGATTTTTGACTATTACAGTCTTGGCCGAGCTTTTAATTGTGATTATAATTTCTCTTACGGGTGTGCTGGAACTTGCGCCTCTCGGTTGGGTGACTACGTTTACAATTTTTGGGTATACTCTATTAGTTACCTTCCTCGTTAATGATTCGCTTAAAGTATTTTTAGTTCGTAAGTTCAGAACCGATAGATAACCGCTTTTGTTCTACTTCGATTAATAGTCCGACTATAGGGTTATGAAAACACTTCGCTACCAATAGCGGGAAAGGAGAAATATGCCAGAAGAAAAATCGAATAGTGACGTTGATGGCACGAGAAAGATAAAGAAACTGACATTGCCTGATGGTTTCCGAGTGGGCATCCTGAATCTGGATAATATTCTAAAAGAAGTTGCAGAGCTGAAATTGATTGACGCTGTGGCTATCAAGACGGAATTACTCGAGAGGGTTAAGTCCTGCAATTATGTAGCATCCGGCGCAGAGAATGAGTATTCAACAGCGCTATTCAAAGAATACCAACGGAAATGGGGGAAATCCGAAGCGGCTAAAGACGGAGACACACCTGAAATACACCAACATACCAAAGGCTGAGTATTTGGTTGAGAATAACGTTATGGCTGGTCAGCCATATGAATAAATATTAGAAATTATTAGAGTGGCACCTTGAAAATTAAAAGCTTTAGGGAGAATAAAAGTGATTAAGACCGTAGTATTTGTCTGCATCCATAACTCCGGTAGAAGTCAGATGGCCGAAGCTTTCTTTAACCAAATGGCGCAGGGCAAGGCGCTGGCCCTATCCGCGGGAACGCGGCCCGGAGACAAGGTCAACCCGACAGTCGTTGAAGCGATGCGTGAAATCGGCATCGACATCAGCGGGAACAAACCTAAAACAATGACGCTGGACATGCTATCGAAAGCGGATAAGATGATTACAATGGGTTGCGCGGCTGATGCCCTTGGTTTATGTCCAGCTAGCTTTATTGAAACTGAAGATTGGGCGCTGGAAGACCCGGAAGGGAAATCGCTGGAACAGGTCAGAAAGATTCGAGATGAGATAAAGCAAAGAGTGCGAACACTTGTTAAGGAGATGACTTCTGAATAGGAGGTATGTTATTGCTTGAAATAAAGAAAATAGCCATTTCATATGATGAGAAAGACCTGATTGAGTTGGAGAGAATCATTACCGATGGTGATGAAAAAGAGGCATTAGTTTTTATTAAGAAGTCGGTTTACGCCCGCATCAGTCATACGCAGCAGGGCAGGCTGAAATCACATCTGGACGACACAAATTACGTAGACGTATTTATCAAAGACAACAAGTAATTGCTTACAAATGGAGCTCGGTTGTTTCATTGAAGGTTGACGTGGAAGGGAGTGGGATTGATAACACGAAGTAACTATGACTAGATTTTTTTGATTGAAAATCGATAGTAATAGTGCCTACTTAATGAGTTGGATTCGAACATCATGCACTAAATGTTTCTTAGCCACGGAATAAAACTAGTTTTCCACCAAGGAATAACATAATGTGGAATCGAATATGTAGCAAAACTACCGACAACCAACCCGACAATCACGCCATAGAGAAATAGATGATTAATCAAAAATTTAACAGTGGAACCAAATAACCAGAAAACGAAACCAGCAATGGCCAGAACTGCCACTACAGCCGCAATCTTAGTTATTATTTCTTCGGGGGATTCATCCATTTTCCCAACTCCTTTTTGAGAACCGGTTTACAAGATGAGAATATTTACCTGATTAAAACAGAACTGACCTTTACGTTTTACAAAGTGGTGTCATTCTCCCCTCTAATATTTGGGCCGATTCTTTCAACTCTAGATTAAACAGAATATACTATTAAAGATGTCACCAAAGTGACATCTTTAATATCACTGCACAAGATAAATTGGAGTGTGTGAGATGGAAGCTAATCCACCGATTTGTAAAGAGAATGGTAAATTAACAGAGACAACCAAGATGCTTTATAAGATTGACCTTTTCAAAGGGCTGGACCCTAAAGAATTAACTTCGTTCTTTAGTGAAGTGGAATTAAAATTTTATCCGGCTGGTAGTATCGTTTTTTCACCTGAAGACTCCTCTTGCGAACGATTATATATTCTGAAAGAAGGCAGGGTTGAGCGATACCGACTTACTGAGAGGGGTAAGCGCTTGGTTACAAGGAGAATTTTGCCGGAGGGAATCTTTGGAGTTATGGGACTCCTGGGTAGAAACATGCAAGGCAACTTTGCCGAAGCTGCTGAAGACAGTCACATCTACGTAGTCACGCGGGAACATGTTCTGGCGCTTCTAAAGCGACAACCTGATCTTACGCTTCGCTTATTAGAGATTGTAAGTGACCGTTTGCGACTTGTCGAGGAGCGACTATTAGAGGCAGTTTACAGTCCTGTCAGTATCAGGTTGGCAAACCTTCTCCTTGCTACTGCTGATCCAATATCGGGGATATTGACCAATATCTCTCATGACGAGATTGGTAACATGATTGGAGCTGCACGCCAGACGATAACAATAAATTTAAATGAAATGCGTAAACAAGGGATACTAATCATTAAACAAAAAAGGATTCAGATTGTTGACCGACGCGCTCTCGAGCAACTCATAGAGCGGTCGCAAACTTAATCACTGGATAACATAAATGATTGTCGTTAATATAAATCCAATTGCCATTTCCATCGGTTCCTTTTCTGTGCGATGGTACGGTTTGATGTATGTAGTCGGTATTAGTATCGGGTTATTAGTCGCATGGCCATACGCCAAATGGAAAGGGTTTACTGAGGACCAACTTGAAAAGGTCGTTTATTGGGCCGTCCCTGCCGGCCTGGTCGGCGCCAGATTATATTATGTGATTCAGCAACCTTTGGGACCATATTTATCTCAACCTTGGCGGATTTTCGCTGTCTGGGAAGGCGGGATGGCTTTTTATGGGGCCATTTTCGCTGTTGTCGTTGTAATATTAGTGGCAGGATGGCGTCTTAAAATTTCAATCTTAAAATTCCTGGATGTCGCAGCACTCTTTGCTTCTGTAGGTCAGTTCTTCGGGCGCATCGGCAACTTCATCAATGGAGATATTATCGGATATCCGACAAAACTGCCATGGGGAGTTGTATATGCTAACCCTAATTCCTTTGCACCCCAGCATGACATCGCTTATCAGCCTGCCGCTGTTTATGAAGCACTAATAGACATCCTGTTATTTGCTCTTCTTTGGTCGCTTCGGAAAAAGGTGAAACCGGGAATATTATTTTTTACCTACATTATTGGTTATTCTATAAGCCAGATCATTGTATTTATCTGGCGGGATAACGAAGTGGTGTTTCTTGGCATGAAACAGGCCCAATTGACAGCAATAGGCGTTTTGGTGGTTGCCGTAGGTATCTTTGTTAGGATTATCAGACGGCAAAATATATCAAAAAACCCGTTAGATGAAAAAAGTTAATCGGGACTAGCGTTTTGTAACGTAACCATGAATAAGGAAAATATGGAAAATGATAGCTTATCCATAAAAAACACTTCAGCATATAAAGAGTTCTCCACTACAGAGACGCTTAAGCTATTACAATCTTCGATAAACGGATTGACCGAAGTTGAGACTAAACAGCGGCTCCTGAAATTTGGTTTCAATGAAGTCTCCGAAAAAAAGAATAATCCTTTTCTGGCCTTTTTAAAACGCTACTGGGGCCCTATGCCGTGGCTACTCGAATTGGCAATTATTCTTTCGGTTGTCCTTAAGCATTATCTGGAAGCCGGTATCATTTTTGCTTTGCTCACTATAAATACAGTAATCGGTCAAATACAATCACGTGGTTCCCAAAAAGCCCTTGCAGCTTTGAAGAAAAGGTTAGCAATTAATGCGAGGGTATTGCGGGATGGGAATTGGGTAACCAAAGAAGCCAGGGAAATTGTGCCCGGCGATATTATTTCCGTTGGACTTGGTGATATCGTCCCGGCTGACGCCAAGATAATCAGCGGGGAACTGTCCATAGACCAGTCAATCTTGACCGGAGAGTCTCTCCCTGTGTCCGCCCGCGAATCCGCCATTATCTATTCAGGCTCTGTTGTTAAACGCGGAGAGGCAAAATGCGTTGTAGTGAACACAGGCGCAAATACTTACTTCGGTAAAACGGCTGAACTGGTTAAAACTGCCAAGCCAAAATCACACCAGGAGCAGATAATGCTCGCCATAGTTAAATATATGATGTTCCTGGGTATCGCCGCTTTGGTTCTCGTGTCTGTCTATGCGTTGATAATTGGAACCGGCCTGATTTCGATATTAACCTTTGCAATCATCTTCCTCATGGGGGCAGTACCGGTTGCTTTACCGGCGGTATTAGCTATTGTCCAGTCGGTAGGTGCCGTGGAGTTATCGAAAAAAGGTGTGCTGGTGACCCGGCTTGATTCGATAGAAGATGCGGCTTCCATCGACATACTCTGCCTGGACAAAACGGGGACCATCACTCAGAACAAACTTTCCGTTGGTGAAATAATTCCTTTTGGTGACATTACTACGAATGAAGTCGTAATGATGGCAGGTCTAGCCTGTCAGGAGCAAAGCAAAGATACGATAGATACCGCGTTATTACAATATTCCAAATCAATAAATATCGATACGGAAGCACACACCTGTGTTTCATTTACTCCTTTTGAGCCCGCTACCAAAAGGTCAGAAGCAATTATTTCCTCAGGTGGAAAGAATTTCAAGGTTATAAAAGGCGCGCCACAGACGGTAATATCGCTGTGCAAAACACTCGATGAAACTTCCAAAAAGCAGCTGAATCAAAAGGTGGAAGAGCTGTCGCAGAAAGGATACCGTGCGCTCGGTGTTGCAAGGTCAACAGATAATGATTTAGAAGATTTTCGATTCGTAGGGTTAATATCATTGGCTGACCCGCCTCGTCCCGATTCTAAAAATATGATAGACGGCATAAGGGAACTCGGAATAAAACCGCTAATGCTGACCGGGGACAACATCGCGATCGCTAAAGAAATTGCAGCGCAGGTTGGGATTGGTAACAGAATAATAAGAATGGACGATATCCGGAATTTGGATGAAACCGAGCAGGCCAAAATCATTGATGAGTCTGATGGATTTGCCGAGATATACCCCGAAGATAAATACAAGATTGTCAAACTTCTACAGTCCAAAGGCCATATGGTTGGCATGACGGGGGATGGGGTCAATGACGCCCCTGCGCTAAAACAAGCTGAGCTCGGGATTGCGGTCAGCAGTTCAACAGATGTCGCCAAGGCGTCAGCGAGTATGGTCTTGACCGAACCTGGTGTCGCTGTAATAATAGAAGCTTTGAAAACCAGCCGGCATATTTACCAGAGGATGTTGACCTGGGTCATTAACAAAGTAACTAAGGTAATACAGGTTATCGGACTCCTTACCATTGGCTTCTTCTGGTTTCACGATTTAGTTGTGTCTTTGCTGGGAATGACACTTTTAATATTTGCGAATGACTTTGTCACAATGTCTCTGGCCACTGATAACGTGTCGTACACTGCAAATCCGAATAAATGGAACGTCAAGAATATTACTTATGCTTCCTTGATGGTTGGAGCTTTACTTGTCATCGAGGGCGCAATCGCTCTTTTCATTGGCTCCCATTATTTCCATTTGCAACTGGCACAACTCCAAACTTTTACAGTGCTCATGTTGATATTTACCAGTCAGTTCCGCGTGTACATCGTTAGAGAAAGAAAATACTTCTGGTCATCACTTCCGGGGAGGGAATTGGCAATCTCTACAATCGCAGCATTAGTTGTGTTTTCATTACTTGGAGTATACGGCCTGATTATCCCGGCATTAGCTCCTTATCAGGTTCTTTTTGTACTGGGCTATTCGGCTCTGTTTACGCTTGTGATCGATTTTCCGAAGTACGAAGCTTTTAAAAAATTTGGACTGTAACCTAAGCCCTTGGCTATTTGGGGGGACAATTTAACAATGGGCTTTCAGAAACGCTGCAATTTACTCTTTGTTGCCAAATATATTCTTTTATGTTATTGTAAATTATGAGCATATGCTCATAATAAGGGATGAAAAGATGTCAAGACCATTTAAATGTCGACAGGTGGCTTTCATGCCGGGGATAACTTATTTTAAGCCGGCGGGTATACCTTTAAGGAATCTCGAAGAAGTATGCCTTTCGGTTGAAGAAGTAGAAGCATTACGGCTTAAAGAACTTGAAAATTTAGATCAAGCACAAGGCGCGGAGAAAATGAACATCTCCCGTCCGACTTTTCAAAGAGTTCTGGCTTCGGCTCGAAAGAAGATGGCTGACGCTTTACTTAACGGTAAGGCTATAAGGATTGAGGGCGGCAATTTCGAAATAGCCTCTCTTAGCTGTAAATGTTTCAACGGATGCGATAACGTGTCGCAAATAAATAATAATCAAAAGGAAGGAGAACAAAACATGAAAATTGCCGTAGTAACAGATGACGGAAAAACAATCTGCCAGCATTTTGGACGAGCATTATATTACACGGTCGTCACCGTAGAGAACGGTAAAGTTATAGGTAAAGAGCAGCGTAACAAAGCCGGTCACCACATGGCCGGAGCAGAACACGCTTCTCAAGCCTCGCACGGAGAAAAGCACGGATTTGACGTTAATGCGCAAGCAAGCCATGCCGGAATGATGGCAAATATTACGGATTGCCAGGTATTGATCGCGGGAGGTATGGGTTGGGGCGCACAAGTTAGTTTAAAACAAAATGGAATCGAAGCTTTAATCACTGATGTCAATAATATTGATGAAGCGATTCAACTCTACATAGATGGTAAACTTCCCAATCTTACTGAGCGCCTGCACTAATAACCGCTAAAACAATCGAGGAGATCTGATGCCAACACAAAAAGAAATACTGAAAAATCTAGATACCATAGAAGTCCCCGGGGTGATGCGCAGTTTGGTAAAAATGAACTTGATCCGCAATGTTAGCATTTCGGATGGAAAGGTTGATATGCAACTGTCATCCACCGCTCTGGCGCCGGAGTACCAGCAAGAACTGAAGGACAAAATCAATGAGGTTATCGGCACCCTTATCGGGATAACAGCAGTAAATGTAAGTTTCGTAGACAGTAAGCCAAAGGATCTGAACGAGGTAGGTAGTGTAATCGCCATCATGAGCGGTAAAGGTGGTGTGGGTAAGTCGCTGGTCGCCGGGCTGACTGCCATAGCGCTAAAACGCAAGGGCTATAGTGTTGGGATACTTGATGCAGACATCACAGGGCCGAGCATACCTAAGATGTTTGGCCTTAAGGGGCCGCCGAACGGAAGCGAGAACGGATTATTGCCGGTAATCACTGAAGCAGGAATTGAGGTCATGTCTATAAATCTTCTCTTACCCGTTGAAGATCACGCGGTTATCTGGCGCGGACCTCTTATCGCCGGGGCAATTACGCAATTCTGGGAAGAAGTACTTTGGGGCAAGCTGGATTATCTCATCGTTGACCTGCCTCCGGGTACTGCGGATGCGCCCCTAACGGTATTACAAACTCTACCCATATCCGGCATCATTATCGTTACCACCCCACAGGACTTAACCACTATGGTCGTTAAAAAAGCAGTTAATATGGCACAACAAATGAAAAAAACGATTATTGGCGTGGTCGAGAACATGAGTTATTTGTACGTTCCGGAGATAAATAAAAAGATCGAGCTTTTTGGTAAAAGCCGGGGAGAAGAAACAGCACAGGCTGCCGGGGCGCGTTTTCTGGGACAAATACCGATAGATACAGAATTGGCGAAACTATGTGATGAAGGTAAAATTGAGCGTTATGATAGTGAGATAATAACGAATCTGAGCTCATCTCTTGAAAAAGTGATACCGGTTCAAGAAAAGAAATAGGTCATGATAATGTATACTTCCTGAGATTTAAATAGAGGGGTGATAAAGGACTGAGGTAAGTGCTGCTGATAATATGATTAAAGGGAGTTTTGAAAATGCCCGACAAAGATGAACGTTCTCTTGAACAAGTCTATCGGAGTGCTGTTAGCGGTCTATACGCCAGACTGGGTAACAATTATGATTTCTTATACCGGAAATACGGAGATGAGGGGTTGGTTCTAATTGCAGATATGAGTCGCGAATACGGCCTCACGATCGCGGCAAGGGCTAAAGACAAATTGGAGAATAACGACCTTGCTTCTGTGGCCAATTATCTGTTGAGGATATTTGAAACGGTAGGCCGGAGCAAAAATAATCTCACAGAACTGGTGGAAATAACCGATTCAAAGGTGGTGATTAAAGCCTTTCAATGCCCGCTTCACTTCGATATCCCGGCAATGTGTCTGGCACACACTACTATGGAAAAGACCGTGGTTGAGACTCTTAATCCTAAACTGGTTTACCGGATTGGTAAGTCACTCCCGGCAGGAGATGCCTACTGCGAACACATTATAGAAATCAAAACCGCAAGGAGGGCTAAATTATGAAATGTCCAAAATGTGGTAGTGAGGATGTGAAAACGTTCACTATTTCAAATACTCTATATTGCAAGTGCAATAAATGTGGTCATGCCTGGAAAGTTGATTTATAAAAGGTAGTTTTGATAGTCCAAAGTCAATATAGATTCGGTTGATACTTTTTATTGTGACCCGATTCACAAAGGGGAAATAATAGAATGCTACCCTTATTCGAAAACTATCAACTGTTGGGCAAGAAGCTTCCTTATGTGTCTCTGGGTGACTTCCCAACACCGGTTCAGAAGCTCGACCAATTAGGCAAACAACTCGGCCTATCTGATCTTTTTATCAAGCGAGATGACTTGACCGGAAAAGTTTACGGAGGAAACAAGGTAAGGAAGCTGGAATTCATTTTAGGCGAGGTACTCCGCAGTGGGGCAAAAGAGGTCATGACCTTTGGAGCTGCAGGGTCAAATCATGCATTGGCTACTTCGATTTATGCGAAACAACTGGGATTGAAAAGTATTTCGATGCTTATACCTCAACCCAACGCTGATTATGTTCAACACAATCTCCTCTTGAGTTACGATCAAGGGGCTGAACTTCATTTATACACACCGAAGCGTTTTCTTAAGGGAACAGCTGATCCGTCAGTCGTTTACCAGCTTCTTCGACACGGCTTGAAACAAGGACAATTGCCTCATGTTATTCCCATGGGTGGTTCTTCACCGCTCGGCGCGGTAGGCTACGTTAACGCTGCGTTTGAACTTCACGGCCAAATAGTGAAAGGCGAAATGCCGGAACCTGATTACATTTATATTGCCTCCGGTTCAATGGGTACGGCAGCAGGCCTAATACTGGGCATTCGCGCCTTAAGTATGAAAACTAGAGTGGTTACGGTGAGAGTAAACAGCGAAATATTTGTTAACGTAAAGAGATTAATCAAACTTATTTACCAAACTAATTCCTTGCTTTCTTCGTTGGATCCGTCATTCTCTCATTTCGATTTTCGCGAATCTGATGTGGAAATCCGACAAGGTTTCTTTGGCACGCAATATGCCCTTTCCACAGAAACATACTTGGAAGCAATATCTTTGATGAACCGTTACGGCAAAATTAAATTGGAAGGAACGTATACAGGGAAAACATTTGCTGCGCTTATCGACGATACAAAAAAATCGAGTTTAAAAAACAATGTTGTGCTATTCTGGAATACATACAATTCCCGGGATTTTTCCGAGACCACTGCCGTTATTGATTATCATAAGTTGCCTCGAAATTTTCATCGTTATTTTGAACAAGCAGTACGACCGATAGAGAGAGAACAATGAGTAATAAAAGTATTGCTATCTGAGCGCTTTACTTTGTATCAACAAAAGAGACTACAAACTAATGAGCAAGGAGCCGATAATATGACGGAAGAAACTGTAAAAAATGGTATCTGCTACATGTGTACTTCCAGTTGCCCCTCGATAATACATGTCAAAGAAGGCATAGCTACCAAGATTCAACGCATAAATAAATTATCGGCCGCATATTGTCCTCGATTTGATGCGCAGTTGGATTTCATTTATCATCCCGAACGCCTGCTGTATCCCCTGAAACGAACTGGAGAACGTGGGAGCGGTTCTTATAAACGTATTTCGTGGGATGAAGCTTTAGATACCGTTGCCAGCCATTTACAGAAAGTTAAGGAGGGATTTGGTGCCGAATCGGTGGCTTTCTGGGTAGCTTATACCAAAGAACCTCGCCCTTATTTCCACCGCCTGACACATGCTTTTGGTTCGCCCAATTACTGCACCGAGAGCAGCAGCTGTGCCACCAGCACCTTTTTAGCTACCTACCTAACCTACGGAACTCATCATATTCAATTCAAATCTCCGGTTCGCTGCAATCTTATATGGGGAACCAGTGTGCTAAATTCGAGGCCCGTCATGTGGCCGAAGTATCTTGAAGCCAGCAAGAAGGGGCAGAAGCTTATTGTTGTCGACCCCCGCCGCACAAAGATTGCTTCCATGGCTGATATCCACCTTCAACTTCGTCCAGGCACTGATGGCGCATTGGCGCTCGGCATGATGAACGTAATTATTAATGAAAATCTGTACGATAAAGAATTCGTTAATCATTGGACAGTGGGATTCGAAGACTTGAAACAACTGGTCCAAACATATTCTCCGGAGAATGTTGAAAAAACAACCAGGGTACCTGCTGCCAAAATAAGGGAAGCAGCGATATTGTTTGCCACCATGAAACCGGCTCAAATAGTCACAACGGCTAATAGTACTACCCATCATATCAACGGTTTGCAGAATCATCGTGCAATAATTTTGTTGCCGGCAATTACCGGTAACATTGAAGTGCCTGACAGTAATATAACATCCGATCCGGTAATAAATGACATTACCCTTCACGAACTGGTGGGAAATATG
>Ga0265316_10002735_pt1 | contig 18090 bp, 21 predicted proteins | sample 4522metaG_FD_202092 | JGI IMG/M metagenome (GOLD analysis project Ga0265316, IMG submission 202092) | Rhizosphere microbial communities from Carex aquatilis grown in University of Washington, Seatle, WA, United States - 4-5-22 metaG | ecosystem: Host-associated > Plants > Roots > Rhizosphere >... | reverse complement strand
CTGGAGATGCCGCCGGAGGAGCGCGCCCGCGAAGGGGTGTTCCTGGCGTTCCAATACCCGGTGGAAATCCCCGGCGTCAGCAATGTCTATCTGCTGAAAGCGGCTTTGAACGCAGTGCGTAAGCATCGGGGTTTGAGCGAGTTGGACGCTATTGATTTCCTGAAGATGATTAAGCAGAAAATCAAGCTGGTGCAGATGGACGAGAAATTCCTATATCGTGCCGTCAACGAGGGTTTTTCGGGCGGCGAGAAAAAGCGCAACGAGATTCTGCAAATGGCGGTGCTGGAGCCCAAGCTTTGCATACTCGATGAAACCGATTCTGGGCTGGATATTGACGCGTTGAAAATCGTGTCCGATGGCGTCAATTCGCTGCGCGCGGCGGATCGCTCGTTTATCCTGGTGACCCATTACCAGCGCTTGCTGGATTACATCAAGCCGGATCATGTCCATGTGCTGGCCCAGGGCCGCATTGTCAAATCCGGCGACGCCAGTTTGGCGCTGGAATTGGAGGAGCGCGGCTATGGTTGGATCGACCAGACCGTGAGTGTGGCAGCATGAGCGCGCAGTCTGTCGAACGTTATCAAACCCTGGCGGATGCGCTGCCGGGGCGGAATCTGCCTTGGCTGAACGCGATCCGGCAAGTGGCCTTGGGCAGTTTTGCCGCCAGCGGGTTTCCGTCGCCGCGCGAGGAGGAGTGGAAATACACCAATGTCACTGCCCTGGAGAAAAAGCTGTTCCAGTGGTTGCCGCCATCGGCTGCGGAACCGGTCGATGCGGCCTGGCTGGAGGCGCACAAACTGGCTGAGGCTTGGATTTTGGTGTTAGTGGACGGGTGTTTCAACGCGGGCTTGTCAGTGTTGGACGGCTTGCCGGAAAATATCATCGCCACGGGCCTGGCCGAAGCGTTAATACACTATCCAGACCAGGTTGAAAATCGGCTGGGCGCGGCCTTGGCGCGCGAATCCCATGGTTTTCTCACTTTCAACACGGCGTATTTCAGCGACGGCGCGGTGATTGAGATTCCAGCCGGTGTGGTTTTGGAAAAACCCTTGCAGATTTTGCATGTCTCGACCCAAAACGAGGCGCTGGCGAACACGCGCAGCCTGGTGGGTTTGGGGGCGAATGCCGAGGCCACGCTGGTTGAAACCTTTGTCGGCGTGGCGGGCGTGGGTTATCTGACCGCCGCCGTGACTGAAATCCGCTTGGGCGAGAACGCCGGGCTAGTGCATTACAAGGTGCAGGTGGAGTCGGACAAGGCTTACCATTTCGGCGGCGTGTATGTGAAACAAGAAAAATCTTCGCGTTTCACTCAGCACAATCTGTCGTTTGGCGGCTTGTTGGCGCGGCACGAGATTCATACGGCTGTGGGCAAGGCCGGGGAGTGCGAGTTGAACGGCTTGTTCCTCGCCAAAGGCCGACAGCATGTGGACAACCACACGTTGATCCATCACAGCGAGCCTTACGGAACCAGCCGCGAAACCTACCGCGGCGTGTTGGCCGACCGGGCGCGAGGGGTGTTCCAGGGCCGCATCGTGGTGCACAGCCAGGCGCAGAAAACCAGCGCGGAAATGAACAACCGCAACCTGCTGCTGTCCGAGGACGCCGAAATCGACGCCAAGCCGCAATTGGAGATTCTCGCCGACGATGTCAAATGCTCGCACGGCGTCGCGGTCGGCCAGTTGAATCCTGAATCGGTGTTTTATCTGGTGTCGCGCGGCGTGGATACCGAGACGGCGAAGAATATGCTGACGTTTGCTTTTGCGAATGAGATGGTGGAAAAAATCGGCCTGGAGGTTTTGCGCGGCCAGGTTCAGGGGCATTTGCTGGATCTGTTTCCGCAGACCGGCATTCGGAGGGATTGGCTATGAGTTTTGATGTTGCGAAAATCCGCCAGGATTTCCCGATTCTGGCAGAAAGCATCCATGGCAAGCCCTTGGTGTACTTGGATAACGCCGCCTCCGCGCAAAAGCCAAAAGCGGTGCTCGACGCGGTGCGGCAGGTGTATGAGCATGATTATGCCAATGTGCATCGCGGCGTCCATACCTTGAGCCAGCGTGCCACCGATTTGTTCGAGGCTTCGCGGGAGAAAATCCGCGCCTTCGTCAATGCCCGCGATGTGAAGGAAATTATTTTCGTGCGCGGCGCCACCGAGGCGATCAATCTGGTGGCGCAGTCATATGGGCGCTCGACATTTGGGCCGGGCGATGAAATCCTGATCACCGCGATGGAGCATCATTCCAATATCGTGCCTTGGCAGATACTTTGCCAGCAGACTGGCGCGGTGTTGAAAGTCGCGCCGATCAACCTGGCGGGCGAGTTGATTATCGAGGAATTCGAGAGCTTGCTGTCCGAGCGCACCAAGCTGGTGGCCGTGGCCCATATGTCCAATGCCTTGGGGACGGTCAATCCGGTCAAGCGCATCGTCGAGCTGGCCCATGGCAAAGGCGTGCCGGTGTTGCTGGACGGGGCGCAGGCGATTCCGCATATTGCTGTGGATGTGCAGGATTTGGACTGCGATTTTTATGTTTTCTCCGGCCACAAACTGTTCGGGCCTTCCGGTGTCGGTGTGCTGTATGGCAAGGAATCGCTGCTGAAAGCCATGCCGCCTTGGCAGGGCGGCGGCGATATGATCCGCATGGTGAGTTTCGAGCGCACCGAGTACAACGTGTTGCCTTACAAGTTCGAGGCGGGCACGCCGGCCATCGCCGAAGTCATTGGCTTGGGCGCGGCGGTCGATTATGTCTCAGGCTTGGGCATGGCGGCGATTGCCGAGTATGAGCATCGGCTGCTGGAATACGCCACCGCGAAGGCGCTGGAAGTTCCTGGCTTGAAAATCATCGGCACGGCGGCTAATAAAGGCGCGATATTAGGTTTCACGTTGCACCATATCCATCCCCATGACATTGGCACTTTGCTGGATCAATTGGGTATCGCGGTGCGGGCCGGCCATCATTGCGCAATGCCGGTGATGGATTTTTACGGAGTTCCCGCCACGGCGCGGGCGTCGTTTGCCTTTTACAACACTTTCGAGGAAGTCGATAGTTTGATCGACGGAATCCAACAGCTTATCGAGGTATTTGGCTGATGTTTGATGAAATCCGCGATCTCTACCAGGAAGTGGTGTTCGACCACAACCGCAATCCGCGCAATTTCCGCCCGATGGCGGACGCCACCCGAAAAATCGACGGTTACAATCCGCTATGCGGCGACAAAATCACGCTGTATATCAAGTTGAATGGCGATGTGATCGAAGATGTCAGTTTCCAGGGTTCCGGTTGCGCCATTTCCACGGCCTCGGCTTCGCTGATGACCGAAATCGTGCGCGGCCACACCGAGGAACAAGCCCACGAATTGTTCGAGTTGTTCCATCGCATCACCACCGGCCAGGATCAGCGCACCGATTTCGAGGAACTGGGCAAGCTGGCCGTGCTGGCGGGGGTGCGCGCTTATCCGGCCAGGGTGAAATGCGCCACTTTGGCTTGGCATTCCTTGGAGGCCGTCCTCAAAAACGAGGGCGAGTCGGTGTCCACGGAATAAATTCAACAGTGTAGCGAGGCTGAAAACCGTGAGTGACTGGATCGATGTGATGGCCGACGCCGCGCTGGACGAGGACGGGCATGCGCTGGCGGATGTGGACGGCGTGGAGGTGGCGGTGTTCCGGATCGACGGGGCGCTGTACGCCGTGCAAGATGTCTGCACCCACGACGGGGCGGAAATCGCCAGCGGCAGGCGGGAAGGCGGCGAAATCATTTGTCCGCGCCACGGGGCGAGGTTTTGCCTGAAAACCGGCAAGCTGTTGCAAGGCCCGGCCTATGAGGATCTGCCGTGTTTTCCGGTGCGCGTGGAGGGGGGCGTCATCCAGGTGCGGGACGGGCGCTGGGATTAAGTCGCCGAAGCCTTCCCCACAACCAAGCCGCGCCACGCACCCCGCTGGAGTCGCCGAACTTCGGCGGGGCCAGGCGGGTGTCCACCCGGTCGGAAAAGACATACCGGCCCCACAGCCGCGGCACGTTCGCATACAGCCGCCGGCAGTTGGAGAGCCCGCCGCCCAAGACGATGACGTCAGGGTCGAGGAGGTTGATGACATGGGCCAGCGCGCGGGCGAGGCGGTCTTCATAAACGAGCATGCTTTGTTCGCATTCCGGGTCGCCTTGCCCGGCCCTGTCCACGATGTCCGCGGCGCTCAGGTGCCGGCCAGTGGCGAGTTGGTGGGCGCGGGCCAGGCCGGGGCCGGAGAGGAAGGTTTCGATGCAGCCTCGCCGCCCGCAGTAGCAAGCGGGGCCGGGGCGCTCCTCGTCTTTCGGCCAGGGCAGGGGGTTGTGGCCCCATTCGCCGGCAATGGCGTTGGGGCCGGACAGCGGTCTGCCATGGACGATGATCCCGGCGCCCACGCCGGTACCCAGGATCACCCCGAACACCACTCCCGCGCCTGCCGCCGCGCCGTCGGTGGCTTCCGACAGGGCGAAGCAGTCGGCGTCGTTGGCGATGCGGATGGGCCGGCCCAGCCGCTGTTCCAGGTCTTGCAATAAGGGCTGGCCGTTCAGGCAGGTCGAGTTGGAGTTTTTCAACAGGCCGGTGGCTTTGGAAATCGCGCCGGGCGTGCCTAGCCCGACGCTGGTTTTGACGCCCAGCCCGGCCTCGGCAGCCTCCACCAAGGCTTGGATCGCATCCAGCGTCGCCCGGTAGTCGCCCTGCGGCGTGGGCACGCGGCGGCGCAAGATCTCGCAGCCGGCTTCATCCAGCGCGATGAGTTCGATTTTGCTGCCACCCAGGTCGATTCCGGATTTGATAGTCGGCGACATCAGCTTTGCTCCTCCTCGCGGTTAAGTCAAAACCCCATGATTTTGACCACGCGCCGCCCCGGTTCCGGTTCGGCGGCCACGACTTTGGACGCGGGCTTCTCGATGGCCATCTCGACGCCTCCCCCGACCGTCCCGACCGTCCTGATGACGACGACGGAATTGGGCTGGATAAGATTGTCGTGGATCATCCGGCTAAGGGTGTCAAGCAAGTCTTGCGCGGTCATAGGGCCTCCTGAAGCGTGTGCGGGCCTGCCCAGGTTTGCATGGGGCGGCCTGGCTCTAAGCTAATCGCTGAAAATGCTGGTGATGGATTCCCAAACGGTCTTTTCCCGTTGGATTTTGGGAACATTGACGGTGACTTCTTTCCGCCCCGCGAGGGACGGGCTGTTGCCCGGGCGGAGGTCGCCCTCCACGCCGACCAGCTCGTCTTTCTTGAAAACAGTGGTGAACTTCTTTTCCACGCGGTCTTCGCCCCCCGGCTCGTTGGAATAGACGTAATCCCAGCGGTCGCCGTGGAAGGCGTCCTCCACCAGCGGCGTGCCCATGATGAAGGCCACTTGGCGCTTGGTCATGCCGGGCTTGAGCTGGTCGACCATTTCCTGGTCGAAGATGTTGCCCTGGTGGATGTCGATCCGGTAGACAAACGGGATGCGCACCGCGTCGGTACAGGCTGAAATCGCCAGGCAGGCGATTAGAACAAGAGGCTTGCCCATGGTATGATTATGGATGAGTAGGTGCATAATCATGCCATGATACCCGATTAGCGTAGATAAAAACGAGCCCGAAGGTAGGCGCAGTGCCGGAAAACAGCAGCAAGAAGGAAACCCAGAACATCCGCAAGGCGGGGCTTAAAGTCACCTCGCCTAGGGTCAAGATCCTGGAAATGCTGGAAAACCGCTCCTCCGCCGACCGCCACCTGACCGCCGAAGAGGTTTACAAGACCTTGCTGCAGGAGGGCGAGGAGGTGGGCCTGGCGACGGTCTACCGGGTGTTGACCCAGTTCGAGGCCGCCGGGCTGGTCAAACGCCATCATTTCGAGGGCGGCAATTCGGTGTTCGAACTGGAAAGCGGCCAGCACCACGACCACATCGTTTGCGTCAAATGCGGCAAGGTCGAGGAGTTCAGGGACGAGCTGATCGAGCAGCGGCAACGGGAAATCGCCAGCGCGGTCAATTTCAAGCTCACCGACCATTCCCTCTGTCTGTACGGCCTGTGCCAAAAGTGCCAAGCCTGCGTGCCCGTCGTTTGACCCTTCCCACGCCCCGGTCTTCTTCCGGAGGAAGAGGGGATCATCTAAAAGCCTTTTTCTAAGGATATGTTCAAACCACTCATCATCTACATCGGCCTGCGCTATACGCGGGCCAAGCGCCGCACCCGCTTCATTTCATTTATCACGCTGACCTCCGTGCTGGGCATCGCCTTGGGCGTCACCGCGCTGATCACTGTGCTGTCGGTCATGAACGGCTTCGAGGCGGAGCTGCGCGAGCGCATCCTCGGCATGACCTCGCATGCTTCGATCAGCGGCGCGAACGGCGAACTGCGCGGCTGGCGCGATCTGGAGCCGGTGTTGCAAAAGGAGAAGCGCATCCTAGGCTGGGCGCCTTACATCGAGGGCCAGGCCATGCTGAGTTCCGAGCACCGGGTCTCAGGCAGCATGCTGCGCGGCGTTTTGCCGAATTACGAGCCCCGGGTGTCCGAGGTGGCCCGGCACATCCCCGCCGGCAAGCTGGGCGACCTCAGGCCCGGCGAGTTCGGCATCGTGCTGGGCGAGGAGCTGGCCGCTTACTTGGGCGTCATGGTCGGCGACAAGGTGACGGTCATCACGCCGCAAATCACCTCCACGCCGGCCGGCATCTTGCCCAGGCTGAAGCGCTTCACCGTGGTGGGCGTGTTCAAGGTCGGCATGTTCGAGTTCGACCGCAACCTGGCCCTGATCCAGCTCGACGACGCCGCCAAGCTGCTGCGCATGGACGACGCGGTGTCGGGGCTGCGGCTGAAGCTGGACGATTTGTTTTATGTGCGGGAAATCATGCACGACATCGGCAAGCGCCTGCCGGGAAGTTATTTCCTGTCCGACTGGACCCAGGCGCACAATAATTTCTTCCGTGCCATCCAGACCGAAAAGCGCGTCATGTTTATCATCCTGCTGCTGATCGTCGCCGTCGCGGCCTTCAACATCGTTTCCACGCTGGTGATGGTGGTCACGGACAAGCGCGCCGACATCGCCATCCTGCGCACGCAGGGCCTGACGCCCGCCGACGTGATGGGCATTTTCATGGTGCTGGGCACGGTCATCGGCCTGTCCGGGGCCTTGCTCGGCTGCGCGGGCGGCGTCGCGCTGGCGCTCAATGTGGAAACCATCGTACCCGCCATCGAGCGTTTCTTCGGCGTCCATTTCATGGCCGCCGATGTGTACTACATCAGCGAACTGCCCTCCAAACTGCTGTGGTCGGATGTCTGGCAGATCACCTCCATGGCCTTCCTGCTGTCGCTGCTGGCCACGATTTACCCGGCCTGGCAGGCGTCGCGCATCAAGCCCGCCGAGGAGTTGCGTTATGAATAAGCCTGTGTTGGCCTGCACCAATTTGCACAAGTGTTTCACCCAGGGCGGTTTGCACGTGGAGGTGCTGCAAGGGTTGAGCATGGACATCGAAGCCGGGGAAATGGTCGCCATCATGGGCGCGTCCGGTTCCGGCAAGTCCACGCTGCTGCATTTGCTCGGCGGGCTGGAGCCCCCCAATGCCGGCCAAGTCCTGCTGGATGGCGTGGACATCGAGCGCTTGAGCGAAAAGAAGCTGGCGCAGTTGCGCAACCGCGCCTTGGGCTTCGTCTATCAGTTCCACCACCTGCTCGGCGAGTTCACCCTGCTGGAAAATGTCGCCATGCCCTTGTTGATTGGCGGCGAATCCGTCGCCGACGCCAAGCGCAGGGCCGGCGAGATGCTGGGGCGGGTGGGGCTTCGCGGGCGGCTCAAACACAAGCCGGGCGAGTTGTCCGGCGGCGAGCGCCAGCGCGCCGCCATCGCCCGCGCCCTGGTCACGCGCCCGCGCTGCGTGCTGGCCGACGAGCCCACCGGCAACCTGGACAGCAAGACCGCCGAGCGGATTTACGAATTGATGCTGGAATTGAACCAGGAATTCGGCGTGAGTTTCCTGGTGGTCACCCACGACGCCCATTTGGCGGCAAAAATGAGCCGCATCTTGTATATGGAGGACGGGCTGTTGATTTGAGCGGCCGTCGTTCTCAGCCAGTGACGGCAACAACACCGAGCCCGTCTTGCGGGCCGCTTCTTTTAACCGCCCTTCGCCGCAAGGCCCGAAGCCTGGCCGGGCAATCGGTCGGCAAAACCGCTTTATCAAAACCAACCGTGAATATTAACCCTGCAAAGCGTGAATATTTACCGTTGCGCCTATCCCGAAAAGCTATTCCCATGCGGGCTGCCGGGCATTCAAGGCGCATCAGTTGTCTGAATGTAGCACATGCATTGCTGGTGTTTCCTGCTGGCCGCCTTGGCCTTGGCGTCCTCAGTGGCAAGCCCAGTCGTGTTGAAGCTTGTCGCCGTTGCGGACCACCATTTGGGTGAAGGCTGGCCGCGTGCAAAAGATGGCCGGCGACCGTACCCGCCTTGCGTCGAGGTTGGTCAATAACAGTTTTAAAGGATACCGATCATGAGCATTCAAAGTTTTGTCGATGAGCCGCCGATCCAGAACGCGGGCGATATTCATTTCCCGCCGCCTGGCATATGCGATGCAATGTCAGTCGAATAATGTTGCGCCCCGCTGTTTTGTGGTGTTAGCATCCAACGGGCATCTCTCCGCGCCGATTCGTATCGCACATGAATGCCACTCTTTCAAACCCTCACGTCCATAAAGGCTATACAATGTTCAAGAAAACCGCATGCTATGTTTTTTTAGTATTGTGTTCGATCCCGGCCTATTCGGCCGAGGCCACATTGGACACTATTGGCAACAGGCGTGATGGCGCATCCAGCCAGCCTGGCAACAGCACTGACACGCGCGCAAGCGACAATAACGGGAAGGCGGGAGCCGCCAACACCCGCGTGCCAAATAATGAGGGGGACGGAAAAGATCAAATCCAAGATCCCAGCCATCCGATGGTCTATTGCCGCGAACACACCTGCTGATCCCTAGCCTAGAGGCATTCCAATGAATAATACGCTCAAAAGATGTTTTGCCTTGCTCGGCGCGGTCGCTATGCATTCGGCTATCGCCGCCTCGGTTCCGGGCCAGCCGGGCTGGAGTTATCCCGATGCCGACGCGCCAGGCGGGCAAAGCAGTTGGAGCTTGATCGCCGATCCCACCTCGCAGGCACCGGCTCCACTCAATTATCCCTATGCGGAATGCGGCATTGGCACAAAGCAATCGCCTATTGATGTGAAAAGCGCAGATATTGCGGCCCGGGCGGGTTTGTCCAATATCAATTTCCGCTATAACCCGGAGCCCTTGGCCATTGTGAATAATGGGCACACCATCCTGGTTCAGGAAAATACCGTGGCGCCCGGCAAGCTGTATTTTGGCACCGTGCAAAGTTACGACGAGTACACGCTGTTGCAGTTCCATCTGCATGCGCCTAGCGAACACACCTTGGATGGCGTCAGTTTCCCGATGGAAATGCATTTTGTGCATGCCACGCCGGATGGAAAAATGGCGGTTGTCGGGGTTATCGTTGTCGCCGGCGCGTATAACACGGAGTTGCAGAAAATACTGGATAACGCGCCGACCAGCGCCGACAATATCACCTACACCCCGCCGGTCAGCGTCAATCCGAACCATCTGCTGCCTGACAACACCTCCGCCTATGTCAGCTATGCCGGATCGCTCACCACGCCGCCTTGCACGCAAGGCGTCAACTGGTATGTGCTGACGAATTTCATCGAAGCGTCGGAAGAGCAAATCGTGGCGTTTGAAGCGCTCTTCCACCACCACAACGCCCGCACGACCAACAAGCTCAACGGCCGGCTGGTCAATTTCAAGCCTTAAGCAGGCAACCGGCCTGGTTTCAAAACCAGGCCGGGCTTCCGCCCGGCCTACTTGCCGCTTTCCTCCCGATGCTTCAACATGCGCATAAAATTGGCGTGGGTTTCCCGCACCATCAGCGGCGTGTCCAGCGGGGTGTCGCGGTATTTGCGCAAGGCCAGCCGGCGCAGCACCGAGCGCCGCCAGATGTACTGGATGCCGAAATAGCCCAAGGCCGCGCCGGTGTTCATCAGGATAAAGCACCCCAGCAATAGCGGCGCGCCCAGCTCCCAAACCTTCTCGATGGAAAAAAGCTGGGAGAACTCCTCGAACCGGAAGGAGCCTTGCCCCAGCGCGAGCGCGCCGACTTTGTAGGCGGCATAATAGAGCGGTATCCAGGTCACCGGGTTGGTGATCCACACCAGGGCCACGGCAATCGGCAGGTTGGCGTTGAAGTAAATCGCCAGCACGCCGGCAATCGCCATCTGCCAGGGCAGCGGCGGGGTGTACATCGCCCACAGCCCGATGGCAAAAGCCATCGACACGGAGCGGCGGTTCAAATGCCACAGGTTGGGCCTGTGCAGTTTGTCGCCGAGAAATTCCAACGCTTTGATGGCTTTGATCTTTTCCCGGTTGGGCATGAAGCGTAGCAAGAGTTTCTTAGGCATGGGCGCTGCGGTCCTCAGGTCTCGTGTGGATTGTTCTTGTTCTGAATGGCGTGCCATTCTACGGCTTGGAATTGGAAAGTTGAACGGAATTTTCGCCCCAGGCAATCCTTTCTCCGTCCGGCTGGTGTTGGCCCTGGTCGCGGGCGTCGCCGCCGGGCAACAATTCTCCTCGCTGCCGGCGGTGCCTGCGATTTTTTTGCTCGCCTTCGCGTCTTTGCCGCTCTGGCTTTCCCGGCTCCGGGTTCCCGCCGCTTTCCTGCTCGGCCTGGCCTGGGCCTTGGGGCTGGCCACTGTCCGCTGGGCCGACGCCTTGCCGCCGGATCTGGAGCGGCGGACCATGCTGGTCGAAGGCCAAGTGTTGAATGTGCCCGACGCCACCGACCAAGGCCTGCGCTTCAGCTTCCGCGCCGAAGCCGTCTTGACGCCGCCAGGGGCCGTTCTGCCCCGCCACATCCGCCTGAGCTGGTTTCAGAATGCCGCGCCGCTCAAGGCGGGCGAGCGTTGGCGTCTGTCTGTGAGCCTCAAGCGGCCCCATGGCTTTTTCAATCCCGGCGGCATGGATTACGAGTTGTGGCTGTTCTCCCAGGGCATCCGGGCCACCGGCTATGTGCGCGAAAGCGCCGAAAACCGCAAACTCGCCGACGCCCCGCCGTGGCTGCCTTCGGCCTGGCGGCAAGCGGTGTTCGATCAACTGGCGCGGGCCTTGGCGGGCCGGGAGATGGCCGGGGTCGTGACGGCGTTGACCATGGGCGAGGAAAGCGCCATTTCCCAAGCCCAATGGGACGTGCTGCGGCGCACCGGCACGGCCCATCTGGTGGCCATTTCCGGTTCCCACATCAGCCTGGTCGCCGGCCTGGTGTATTGGCTCGCGCACCGGGCTGGCGCGGGGCTGGGGCTGATGCGCCTGCCGCCGCCGACGGTGGCCGCCGTGCTGGCTTTCCTGGCCGCGTGGCTTTATTCGGCGCTGGCGGATTTCGCCATTCCGACGCAAAGGGCGCTGGTCATGATCGCCGTGGTCACCGCCGGCGTCGCCGGCCGGCGCAATGTGCGCCCGCTGTCCACGCTGTCTTTGGCTTTGTTGGCGGTGGTCTGCTACGACCCGATGGCGGTGCTGGCCGCCGGGTTCTGGCTGTCTTACGGCGCGGTCGCGCTGATCTTGCTGGCCGTCTGCGGCCGCCTGCGCCCGCGCGGCTGGTGGGGCGAATCCTGGACGATCACCTTGGCCACCAGCCTGGGGCTGGCCCCGCTGCTGCTGTTCTTCTTCCAGCAGGTCTCGGTGGTTTCGCCGCTGGCCAACCTGCTGGCGGTGCCCGCCATCGGCGTCGTGCTGACGCCCTTGTGCCTGTTCGGCGTGTTGTTGCTGGGTGTCCACCCGCCTTCGGGGGAATTTGTCCTGAGGCTGGCCGAAACCCTGCTGCAATGGGTCTGGATCATGTTGCAATGGCTGTCCGACTGGCCCTGGGCGCAATGGAGCCATCCCTCGCCGCCCGCCTGGACGTTGCCGTTCGCCTTGGCCGGGGCGGTGCTGCTGCTGGCCCCGCGCGGCATACCCGCCCGCTGGCTGGGCCTGGTCTTGTGCATTCCCGCCCTCAGCGTCCACCCGGAGCCGCCTGCGCCGGGCCGTTTCCGCCTGACCCTGCTGGACGTGGGGCAGGGGCTGGCCGCGACCGTGCAAACTCACCGGCACACCCTGGTGTTCGACACCGGGGCGCGGTTCAGCAAGACCTTCGACGCCGGCGCGGCGGTGGTCGAACCGTTTCTGCGCCAGCAAGGGTTGGAACAAATCGACACGCTGGTGGTCAGCCACGGCGACAACGACCACATCGGCGGAGCGGCCTCGCTGCTGAAGCGCTTCCCGGTCGGGCAAACCCTCAGCAGCGTGCCCGCCCGCCTGGCCACCGCGCAAGCGTCCGCCTGCCATGCCGGGCAAAGCTGGGAATGGGACGGCGTGCGTTTCGACATGCTGTCACCTTTAGGCGCCGCGGGCAGCGAAAATGACAACTCCTGCGTGCTGCGCGTCAGCGCGCCGGAAGGCTCGGCCTTGCTGACCGGCGACATCGAACTGGCCGCCGAGCGGCAACTGGTCGAGCGCTACGGCGCGTCGCTTAAAACCGACATCCTCGTCGCCCCCCACCACGGCAGCAAGACCTCCTCCAGTTCCGCCTTGCTGGATTTGGTTCAACCCGCTTATGTGCTGATCCCGGTGGGCCACCTGAACCGCTTCAACTTCCCCCATCCCGATGTGATGCGTCGCTACCAGGCGACGGGCGCGCAAGTTTTCGACACCGCCCGCGGCGGCGCGGTCAGCGTCGAGCCCGGCGCGTTCCCGCCGCGCGCTTACCGGGACACCGACGGCCACTATTGGAACGCCCGTTGAGGCGCGCGGCCCTTTCGCGGCACCGGCCCGCCCGGCCAAGCATCGGCGGGACGCCGGCGCGCCCACCCAATGCGCCGCCTCAATGGGCGAAAAACAACGCTTTGCCGAAAACTTTTTCGCGGTTATACTGTCTCACTTCACGACACCGGGGGCGACATGGCTTCGACGTGGATCGCAAAACCCGAGGTGCATGCCGAGGTGCAGGATACCTCGTAAATCCATCTGCAAACAATTAGTTGCCAACGACGACAACTACGCTCTAGCTGCTTAAGTCAGCTAGCCTTCGGCAGACAGCCCGCTTATAGGCGGTTTGTGCGGGGGTAACCCAATTGTAAGCTCGCGCTGAAGCTCTTCCGGGGTGGATGCGCTAAACAACACCGGAATCGTCGGCCATCCTCCCTGCCGCTCGGGCGGGGGCCGCCTAAAACCAATGAGACGGATAAGCATGTAGAGCCAGAGGCGGAGGATTTGCGGACGCGGGTTCAATCCCCGCCGCCTCCACCAAACACCCATCCGGCATCGTCCGATAAAACACTAAAGCCCGCGTAACGCGGGCTTTTTTGTGCCTCCGGCAGCCTGAAGGACACTTTGCCGCCCATGAGGCAAAAGCATTTTTCCGCACCATTGAAACAAGAGGCGAAACGATGAACTACCACGGCATTATCACCCTGGAACCCGGCAAGCGCGGCGGCAGGCCATGTATCCGGGGGCTGAGGATTACCGTTTACGATGTGCTTGAACACCTGGCGTCAGGCATGACCCCCGCCGAAATCGTCGAAGACTTCCCCGAGCTGACCGAGACGGATATCTACGCCTGCTTACGCTTTGCGGCGGATAAGGAGCGGCAACTTGAGCATCTGCAAGCGCCATGAAGCTGCTGTTGGATGAAAACCTGTCTCGGCGCGTTGTCCCCTTCATCCTCGACGCCTATCCTGGCAGCAGTCAAATCGCGTTGCTGAACATGGAACAAGCCGACGACCAAGCGGTTTGGCAGTATGCCAAACAAAACAGCTTTGTCATCGTGACCCGCGATTCGGATTATATCGACTTAAGCGCATTACACGGCCAACCTCCCAAGATCGTTTGGTTGAGGACAGGCAACCAAACCAAGGCGGCGGTTATCCATCTGCTGTTAAAATCCAAGGATGCGATTGAAAAAGCGCTTGCGCGTGAAGACAAAGCTTGCATTGAAATCTACTGATTACATCAAAGCCGGGGCTTGCAGTCGGTCGCTATTGAGCCATGGCGCGGTTCAGCGGCGCTCCCGCACCACCCGGAACGCTTAGCAAGGCTGGCTCTCGCCGCGTTCGCGGGCGGCGATTTCTTGCAGGAAGGCTAGTAGCGGTGCTGGTTCCTGCTCGTCTGGAGGTTCTGGAAGCAGCAGCCAGTGCCAAAGCGTATTCCAGTGCCGCCGCCATAGCTGGACAGCAGGGACTTCCGTTGCGATTTCGAGACAGGCAATCAACCAATTGCGGGCGGCGCTGCGTTGTCGGCAGGGCGATTCGTCCAGCAAACCAAGCAGGTAAAGCAAGCTTGCCTCCAATAGGCGGTAACGGTTTTGCTGTGTTGGGGATGTTGTGGACGGTCGCCTCTGTTGCCCTACCTCTTCTAAACATTCTAAACAGCTTGTGATTTTTTCTTTGCTGTCGAGGAGGTTGTAAAAGTCGAGGTCGAGGGCACGGGCGAGGTCGAGTGTGCAGGCACGGACATTGCTGAACTGGAAGGCGTGGAGGCGGGCGAGATCGGGATAGAAGGCGAGGTCGAGACCGAGATCAAGCTTGATGGCGAAGTTGAGGATGCTGGCTCGGGCCCGGGCGCGCATGCGCCATCTGGCGAGGTCGAGGCGGGGGTCGATGGAAAAGCGTACCGTACCACAATCTAGGCGTGTCCGCCGGATGGCATCCAATGGCTCTCCCACCAAAGCTATGCCATTCGGCCCGTTGCTCCACCATAACATTGACGTTTCAGCGAGTTGCAAGCTTTTCAGTTCTTCCGCACTAGGCAAACGATGCGCATAATCGGGAAACCGCTGATCCAGCCAATCCAGAAAATCTTTGACTTGCCATGGCATCGTGCCTAGCAGTGGTTGATCGTATGCGCCCTGGAAATATGACTGGAACCAATGCAGTGGCATGCGTTGAATTCCCGCTTGACCCTCACTTACTTGCAAGCCCTCTTGGACAAACAACTGATATTCCGCCTGGCTCACCGGCGGGCTGATTTCCAGGCCATTGGGCAACACGGTAAACGCATGTTGGTAGTTGCGCAGCAACCAGACTTCCGCCGCAATCGGAAAGCGCGGGCTGGCGGGGTCGGCCAAGGCGCTTTCTAGCAGCTCATCCAGCTTGGCCCGCGTGGTCGGGGCGATATTCCGCGCTTCCCGCGACAAATCGTAAGCCAAGCCCAAGGCCACCACGCTGTCTTCCGCCAAGGCCGCTTCGACAATGCCGCTGGCATCGGCCTGCGCCGCATACAGCAGCAAAACCTCGCGCCACCAGCTTGCCGTGACCTGCTCGGCGGTGAACGCGGGCGGGCCGCTTTCGCGCCAGTGCGCCCCGCTCAGATATTCCTGAAAACTCAGATGGGCGAAGCTCCAGCATCCCGGCTCGCGTTCAAGCAGCAGGCCGCTGTCGGTCTGCAAGCGTTCCAAAAACCCCGCCCGCTCGGCCGGCGTGAGCGGCAGTTGCTCCAGATGCGGCAGCATCACCTGCAAAGCCTCGGCCCGCCCGATTTCCTTCGCTCCCAAGTCCATCATCCGCGCTGCCAGCGGCCGCAAAGCCAGTAGTTTTTGCGCGGCGCGCAAGTTGTCGGCGATGCCGCGCCCCTGCCGCCAGCGTTCCAGCAGCACTTGGCAGATTTCCTCGTACAACTGCGCCCGGCTGCCTGGCAAGGCGCCGTGGTAGCGATGCACCATGCACACCATCGTCAACAGCAAGGGGTTGGATGTCAGTTCGTTCAGCCTGGGCGTGTTGCGCAACCGTTCCAGCAAATCTTGCGCGCCGTCACCCGCCCGCCGCCGCACCTCGGGCGTGTCGCCTTTGCCGGCGCTGACGATTTCATTGGCCCGATACCAGCGGCCGACAAAGCGCCGCACTTGTTCGGAGGTGAACGGCTGCACCACCAGCACCAGCGCCCGGGACAAGGGCGCGTCGCGGTAGCCTTGCGGCCTAGAGGTGACGATGCCTAAACAGTGCCGCGTGGCGGGGGCGGTCAATTGCGCTTGCAGCCAGCACACCAGGCCGCGCCGCGTGTCCGGGTCGGCCACTTCGTCCAGGCCGTCGAACAACAGCAGGGCGCGGCCCGTCGCCAGCCGCCGCGCCGTCCAGCCCGGCGGCGGCGCGGGGAAGTCGCGGTACTGCTTAGGAATCAGCCTGTCGAGCAAGACCGCCAAGGCCGGCAGATCCGCCAGATTGGCCGTCGCCGGGTCTGCCACCAGACCCAAGCGGCGCAGGGCGTCGGGGCCGAGCAGTTCGGGCAGGCGGCGGATTTCCACGAAGAACGGCAGCCGGGCGCGGGCGCGGAAACAGCGCTGGCGGTTGCGGGCGTGAACTAGCAGCAGATGTTGGATCAGTGTGGTCTTGCCGCTGCCGGGTGGGCCGGTGACGGCGAGGGTCGCGCCGGGGCGCGCTTGGTTGAGGAAATCCCAGACCGGGCGGGCGTCGCGGAAATCCCGCCGCACCAGCGCGGCGGCGCTGCGCGACAGCGCCGGGTCGGCGTCGATGGCAAGATCGACATAGACCTTCTCCAAATCCAGCCGGTTGGCGTTAATCAGCCCCAGCCCCTTGTCGTTGAACGGGCCGAATTGGTAGCGCAGTTCCTTGCGGTAGCGGTTGGTGTAGCCCCCGGCCCCCAGGCGGTGAACCCCAGCCACAGCCAATCCCAAGAGCGCGCCACGATTTGGCCGATTTTGCCGGGCAGGGCGCGGCACAGGCCGGCGGTGCCTTTGACCGCCTCGTCTTCCAGCTCCTTCCACACCTTGCCCATGAAGGCGGTGAGCGCCAACCACAGGCCGCAGCCGATTTCGACCGCCTGCGGATGGCTGTCAAAAAACGCCAGGGCCGTGCCGCCGGCGGGCAGCAAGGAAAGCAACCAGAAGCCGATTTTGAGCGAGCGCGGTTCGTTGGGCATGGGGTGATCCTTACGTGATGCGGCGCAAACTAAAGGGGATTGATGATAGCTGAATCTAGGTTGAGCGTAAGCCCTCAAATATTTGTTTCGGCGGGGAATGTTGCCGCCACTGGTCAAGGTGCGTGGGGTGTGGGGTGGGCGACAGCTCCACCGGCAAGACCTAAGGCGCTGAATGTAGGCGGTTCGCTTGTGGGGTGGGGAAACCTTCCTGCGCGCCTGGCTGGCAACCGCCAACGGTCTGGAAGGCTTGGGCGGCGGCGCTGAACGACACCTGCCTTTGCCTGGATGAAATCAACGAGGTCGACTCCAAGGCGATTGGCGGCATTGTCGAAGCGCAGAGCATGCACCGGCAAGACGCGGTTCAACCGCGTCGGTTCCGCCCGCCACGCCTTCCGCCGGCGTGGCCTAAGCTTTCGACGGACGAGCCCGCGTAGGGCGGAATAGCGAAGCGTATTCCGCCGAATGTTGAGCGGCCCCCTACGGTTTAGGTTGCCCTTCGCCTACGTTTTCATTCTTAAGTCGGCTATTTGAGCCAACAAATAGCCAGTGTAAGATGGCCTTTCAAGAAATATCATGACGAAGACGATATGGACACCGCTGTCCGTGAACAATTCTCCTCCCAAGCCGCGCCGGAAGTCCTTGCCGCGCTTATGAAAATTGCCGAGTCTGAGGGGCGGCAGCTCCAGGCCGTGCTAGATGAAGCCTTGCGGGACTACATTGAGCGCAAAGAGAAAGGCTTGCCCCGCCGCCACGTCATGGACGCCTTCACGCAAAGCCTGGGCGAGTTTGATAGCCTGTGCCGGGAACTGGCGAAGTGACGGGGAGGGATTACCTGACCGTCGCCGATGTGCTGGCGATGCACGCCGTGTTGATCCGGCGTTATGGCGGTGCGTCCGGCGTTCGTGACCTGGGGGCGCTTGAGGCTGCGCTGTTCCACCCGCAAACAGGTTCACGCTGATATTGTCGCCGAATGCAAATGGTTGAAACCGGAACTTTTGATATTGCCCTATTGGAGTCTTGGCTCCGGGGCCTATTGCCCCAACCGCTTTAGTTTGACAGGCCTAACGGATTAGGGTGTCGTAGAGACTTTGCCGCTTGCCGAAGGCCAAAGCCATGCCCACTTACGTCGTCCGCCTGAC
>Ga0265316_10002734_pt1 | contig 18096 bp, 17 predicted proteins | sample 4522metaG_FD_202092 | JGI IMG/M metagenome (GOLD analysis project Ga0265316, IMG submission 202092) | Rhizosphere microbial communities from Carex aquatilis grown in University of Washington, Seatle, WA, United States - 4-5-22 metaG | ecosystem: Host-associated > Plants > Roots > Rhizosphere >... | reverse complement strand
TCGAGGGCCAGGCCCACTTCTTCGGCGATGACCTTGCCACCGGTCAGGATGGCGATGTCTTCCAGCATGGCCTTGCGGCGGTCGCCGAAGCCAGGGGCCTTCACAGCCACGACCTTCAGGATGCCGCGGATGGTGTTGACCACCAGGGTGGCCAGGGCTTCGCCATCGACTTCTTCAGCGATGATCAGCAGCGGACGGCCAGCCTTGGCAACTTGCTCCAGCGTGGGCAGCAGGTCACGGATGTTCGAGATCTTCTTGTCGTACAGCAGGACGAAGGGGTTGTCCAGCAGCGCGGCTTGCTTCTCGGGGTTGTTGATGAAGTAGGGCGACAGGTAGCCGCGGTCGAACTGCATGCCTTCGACGACTTCCAGTTCGTTGTTCAGCGACTTGCCGTCTTCGACGGTGATGACGCCTTCCTTGCCGACCTTGTCCATGGCGTTGGCGATGATTTCGCCGACGTCGGAGTCAGAGTTGGCGGAAATGGTGCCGACCTGGGCGATTTCCTTGGAGGTCGTGGTGGCCTTCGAAGCCTTCTTCAGCTCGGCGACCAGGGCCGTCACGGCCTTGTCGATGCCGCGCTTGAGGTCCATCGGGTTCATGCCGGCGGCCACGTACTTCATGCCTTCGCGCACGATGGCCTGTGCCAGCACGGTGGCGGTGGTGGTGCCGTCACCGGCGTTGTCCGAGGTCTTGGAAGCGACTTCCTTGACCATCTGGGCGCCCATGTTCTGCAGCTTGTCCTTGAGCTCGATTTCCTTGGCCACGGACACGCCGTCCTTGGTCACGGTGGGGGCGCCGAAGGAGCGCTCCAGCACCACGTTGCGGCCCTTGGGGCCCAGGGTGACCTTGACCGCGTTGGCCAGGATGTTCACGCCTTCAACCATGCGGTGACGGGCATCTGCGCCGAACACTACGTCTTTTGCTGCCATGTGGATTCTCCGAATTCAGTGATGTGGGGTGTTTGCGGTGGCGGCCAATTATTTGGCGACGACGGCGAACAGGTCTTCTTCGCGCATGACCAGCAGCTCGTCGCCGTCGACCTTGACGGTCTGGCCCGAGTACTTGCCGAACAGGACGCGGTCGCCCACGGCAACGTTCAGGGCGATGAAGTCGCCCTTGTCATTGCGCTTGCCAGGACCGACGGCGAGCACTTCGCCTTGGTCCGGCTTCTCGGCGGCTGCATCAGGGATGAAGATGCCCGAAGCGGTCTTGGTTTCTTGTTCCAGGCGCTTGACGATCACGCGATCGTGCAGAGGACGCAGTTTCATGGGTTCTCCAATCTAGAGAGACAACGGTTGGACGATGTTGCCGAGTGAGTGATCACTCACATCGGAGTCGGGAGGGCGACGCAAGGGTGGCGCAAGGCTGTGCTGGCACTCACCTCATGCGAGTGCTAATGATTATAGGGACGGCTCTGAAAGTTTCAAGGGGCCGCCGATGGCGGCACACTCACGGCCATGAACACCGTCAAAATCTTCCACAACCCGCAGTGCGGCACCTCGCGCAACACCCTGGCCCTGATCCGCGAGGCGGGCATCGAGCCCGAGGTGGTGCTGTACCTGGAGACGCCGCCCACGCGCGACGCGCTGGCGGCCCTGGTACGCGGCTGCGGCCTGACGGCTCGCGAAGCCATGCGCGACAAGGGCGATCTGTACGACGCGCTGAAACTGGCCGAGTCCCACTGGACCGATGACCAGCTGCTGGACGTCATGGCCCAGCACCCGGCCCTGATCAACCGTCCCATCGTGGTGACGGCCAAGGGCTCGCGCCTGTGCCGCCCCGCCGAGCTGGTGCTCGACCTGCTGCCGCGCTGAGCCCCTCGTCCCCACTCAGGGCGCGCGCCGCACCACCTCGTCCCAGAACGACAGCACCCGCACCAGGGCGGGCTGGCGCAGCCGGTCGGCTTCCACCAGCAAGCCGTGGCGGGCCTCGGGCAGGCGCAGGCCGGTGCAGCCGCCAGACACCGACGCCGATGGGGCGGAGGCTGGGGCTGGGCGACCCGCGTTGACGTGGTCGCAGAACACCTGCTGGGCTTCGGGCTCGACCACCACGTCTTCGCCCCCCTGCAGCACGAGCACCGGCACCGCGATGCCGGCCGCCCCCGGCCCGCGGGCCTCGGCGGCCCCGGCACAGGCCTGGTCCACCCACTGCAGCGTCGGGCCGGCCACACGGGCATCGCCATGGCCGCAATCGGGGCCTTCGCAGCGGCCCGCACGGTTGAGCCAGCGCATGCGGTGGCGCACCACGCTGTGCGTCAGGGCCGCGGTGGCGGGGTCTGGCAAGGCCTCGAAGGCGGCGAGGTCGGCCGCGAAGCCTCCGCCGCGCACGCGCTTGGCAGACACCCACGGCAGGCTGAACGGCCAACCGAACGCACCGCTGTGGCACCACTGGCGCAGCTGGCGGTCGGCCCAGGGCGCCTGGTGCTGGGGGCCATCGCGGGCCGCCACCGTGGGCTCGAACATCGGCGTGACGAGGGCTGCCGCGGCAAATGGGGTGTCGGCCCCACGGCGGGCCAGGTGCAGGGCCGCCACCGCGCCGCCCATGGAGTGGGCCAGCAGGAAGATGGGCCGATGCGCTCGGGCGGGGTCGGCCGCACGGTCTTGCAGGACCCGAGCGGTGAAGTGTTCGAAGTCGGCCACGAGGCGGTCGAAGCGGTCCACGTGGCCCTTGTCGGCCTGCTCGTCTCCGTCCAACAGGCGGCTGGAGAAGCCCTGGCCGCGGTGGTCGTGGATGTACACGGAGTAGCCATTGCGCAGCAGGTCGTGAATGACCTCCTGGTACACCGACAGGCCCTCGGTGAAGCCCGGCACCACGATGACGGCGCCGCGCTGCTCGTGGCGGTGCGTGTAGGTGCGGAAGTGGATGCGCACGGGCTGGCCAGACCAGCCCATGAACACGCCGGTGGGAACGCCGTCGAAGGACCCGATGCGGCGCTCGGCCAGTTGCATCGACGCCTGTTCGATGGCCTGCCAGTCCGAGTGGGCGAAGCGCGCTTCGTCGGACAGGGTGTAGGCCTGGGTTTGCGCCGGCGACACCTGCAGCTCAGGCCAGGTGGGTGAAGGCACGTGCGGATGCGGATGCGGTGGCTGGGCCGCCATGCCCGCATCACCCGTGCCCGCATCACCCGCGCGCGCCGGCCCAGGCGCCAGCCAGGCCAGCGCCAGGAGCACGGCGCCAACGCGACCCAGGGCCAGGGCGGGCCGCCCCAGGCGCAAGCACGCATGCCAGGGCGAACGCCAACGCGAGGGGATGGATGGGGGCATGGCCAGCACGGGATACGGGGTGGAGGGATGCGGCCCATTGGACCACGTCCACCGCGCCGGGCCTGAGCCCCTCACGGCGCCCGCAAAGCCTCCTGGATGCGCGCCTCGGTGCGTTCATAAGCCCCCTCGCCCACGTGCTGGAAGACGACGCGACCTTGTTTGTCGATGAGGTAGAGCGCCGGCCAGTAAGCGTTGCGCCAAGCCTCCCAGGTGCGGAAGTCGTTGTCCATGGCGATGGGATAGCCCAGGCCGTGGCGCCGGATGGCGTCCTGCACGTTGGCGGCCTCGCGCTCGGAGGGGAACTCGGGCGTGTGCACGCCGATGACGACCAGCCCTTGGTCCTTGTAGCGCTGGTGCCAGGCCTGCACGTGGGGCAAGGTGTTGATGCAGTTGCTGCAGCCATGCGTCCAGAAATCCACCAGCACCACCTTGCCGCGCAAGGCCGGCAGGCTCAGGGGCGGCGAGTTGAACCAGGGGCCCAGCCCGACCAGCGGTGGCGCGGTGCGCAAGGCACTGGCCACCGGCGCATCGGCCGCGTGCCCCGGCGTGGCGGGCCATTGCCAGGCGGCCAGGGTGGCGGCCAGGGCCAGGGCGGGCCAGGCCCAGGGGTGGGAGGGCTTCACGGCAGGCTTCATGGGGTCTCCTTCGGGTGGGCTCATGGCCGGGCCAGCACGGCGCCGGCGCGTTGCCAGTGCTGCGTCTGGCCGAACAAGGGGGTGAACACATAGGGCCGCACCACCAGTTCGCCGCCTGCGCCTTCGGACGCGCCAAGGTGCACGCGGCAGCGGTAGGTCCGGCCGTTTTCGCGGTTGTAGATCTCGCCCAACCAGGGGGCGCCGCTGGCCTGGGCGTCCTCGCCGGTGGCCGGGGTCAGGCCGCGCAGGATCTGCAGGCCCACGGCGGGGCGGGTGTCTACCGGCTGCATCTCGCCATCGCGGGCCATGGAGCGGTGGCCCAGCACGCGGGTCACGGTGCCGCACAGGGCCTCCTGGGCCGGACCACAGGGCGCGATCTCGACTTCGAGGTTGCCGCTGGCCGTGACCCAGCGGCCCAGCAGGCCGGGCGCGGCCTCGCCGGCTGGCCGAGGTGCGGCACGGTCCGAAGCCACACCGCCCAACTCGGGAAAGGGCGGCAGGAAGAGCTCGGGCGGCAGGGGCTGGGCCGCCAGCGAGGGGGTGAAAGGCAAGGCGAGGGTCAGCATGAGGGCGGTGAGGGTCGTGTTGAACAGGGGGACGGACGGCAGGGTCATGGCGGGCTCCAGGTGTGGGTCGTGGCAAGGCGTGCAGGCCTTACAGCGGCCTGATGCTGCCACTGTGTCCAAAGCCACTTCAGGGCGTGTGTCGCGGCCCGCACCGCGTGTGTCTGCAAGGCAGCAACCGCACCTTCAGACAAAGAGCGATACACATGCCCCCGCATTGCGGGCCTGTGTGGCCGCCCTGCCGACACCCGGATCGGCTAAGGTTTCGGCCATGGACACCCCCGATCACATCCTCGTGGTGGACGACGACCGGCCATTGCTCGACCTGGTGGCGCGCTACCTGGCCGACAGCGGCCTGCGTGTGAGCCAGGCGCGCGATGCGGTGCAGGCGCGCGCCGCGATGGCCTCGGCCCGCATCGACCTCGTGGTGCTCGACCTGATGCTGCCCGGCGAAGACGGCCTGAGCCTGTGCCGCTGGCTGCGCAGTCGCGCCGATGTCCACGTGCCCATCCTGATGCTGACGGCGCGCGCCGAGGAAACCGACCGCGTCGTGGGCCTGGAGATGGGCGCCGACGACTACCTCGCCAAGCCCTTCGCGACGCGCGAGTTGCTGGCGCGCATCCGCGCTGTGCTGCGCCGCACCCGCATGCTGCCGCCCAACCTGCAGCCGGTGCACCAGGCCCGCGCCCTGCGCTTTGGCGACTGGACGCTGGACACCACGGCGCGCCACCTGCTGGACGCGCAGGGCACGCTGGTGTCCCTCACCGGGGGCGAGTTCCGACTGCTGCGCGTGCTGCTCGACCACCCCCTGCGCGTGCTGCACCGCGACCAGCTGCTCAACCTCACCCAGGGCCGCGACACCGAGGCCTTCGACCGCTCCATCGACCTGCTCATCAGCCGCTTGCGCCAACGCCTGCGCGACGACCCGCGCGAGCCGCGCTACATCAAGACAGTGCGCAACGAAGGCTATGTGCTGTGCGCCGAGGTGGTGGCGGCATGACAGGCGAGGCATGAAGGACAGCCCATGACGCGGTGGCCCCGCACCCTGATGCCACGCACGCTGATGGGCCGCGTGCTGCTGGTGGTCTGCGGCGGCCTGGCCCTGGCGCACGCGCTGACCCTGCTCATCCTGCTGCGCGAGCGTGGCGAGCAGGGCCTGGCCATGATGCAGGCCTACGTGGGCCGCGACGTGGCCGCATCGGTCGCCGTGCTGGACCACCTGCCCGCGCCCGAGCGCGCCGCCTGGCTGCCCCGCCTGGCCCGCGCCAACTACCGCTACCGCCTGCTGGACGACACCGGTGCGCTGGCCACCGAGCGCCCCCCCGACGCCCCGGCCCACCACCCCCTGGCCGAACCCGTGCGCCTGGCCGTGGCCGCCGAGCTGGGCCCCCAGCGCGTGGGCCCCATCTCCGAAACCGCGGGCACCGGCCCCGTCCAGCTGAGCCTGCCCCTGAAGCTGCAAGACGGCCACACCCTGCTGCTGCAACTCACCCCACCCCGGCCCATGGTCTCGCCGACCACCATCGGCCTTTTGCTGGCGCAGATGCTGGCGCTGATCGCCGCGGCCTGGGGCGTGGTGCGCGTGGCCGTGCGCCCGCTGCAGCACCTGGCGCACACCGCCGAACGCATCCAGCCCGATGGCCCCGAACCGGTGAGCACCGCCGGCCCGCCCCGCACCCTGCCCACCGAAGTGGCCCAGGCCACACGCGCCCTGCAGGCCTTGCAAACGCGTGTGCAGGCCCATGTGCAGGAGCGCACCCAGCTGCTGGCCGCCATCTCGCACGACCTGCAAACGCCGCTGACCCGCATGCGCCTGCGCACCGAGCAGGTGGCCGATGCCGAGCTGCGCACCCGCCTGCTGGCCGACCTCGATGGCATGAGCGCGCTGGTGGCCGAAGGCCTGGCCTACGCCCGCAGCACGCACGCCCACCAGGAAGCGCCACGCGCGGTGGACCTGCCCGCCTTGCTCGACGCCCTGGTCTGCGATGCGCAAGACGCCGGCCACGATGTGCGCCTGCGCACCGACACCGGTGCGCCCGAGCTGCCGCCCCTGCACACCCGCGTGCAGGCCCTGCGCCGCGTGGTGGGCAACCTGGTGGACAACGCCGTGAAGTTCGGCGAGGGCCGCCCGGTGCGCGTGACGCTGAGCGTGGATGAACGCATCCACATCACCGTGGACGACGCTGGCCCCGGCATCCCCGAGGCTGATCTGCATGGCGTGCTGCAGCCCTTCCATCGCCTGGAGGGCTCGCGCAACCGCGACACCGGCGGCACCGGCCTGGGCTTGGCCATCGCGCAGCAGCTCAGCCTGGCGCTGGGCGGCGAACTCACGCTGAGCAACCGCCCCGAAGGCGGCTTGCGCGCGCGGCTGTCCCTGGGGCTGGCGCCAGGGCTGTCGCAGGAAAGCCGCTGATGTGGGGCGGCCTCAGGCTGCGGCCAAACGCCCCAGCAGCGTGATCTGGTCGATGCTCTCGTGCATGGCATCCACGCTCTTGGCCAGGTCCTTGAGGTTGGCCAGGCAGTCCGAGATGTTGCGGCGGTCCTCGCTGGTCTGAGCGCTCATGGTGGCGATGCGCTCGGCCGCCTCGATGCTCTGCTGCGCCATGCCTTGCGTCGTGCTCACCGTCTGGCTGGCCACGCCGCGGATGCGCGCGATGGCATTGACCGCGTCAGCGATGTCCTTGCGCGTGGCATCGGCCTGCGACTTCGACGACTGCGCCAGGCGCCGCACCTCGTCGGCCACCACCGAGAAGCCACGCCCCGCCTCGCCGGCACGCGCGGCTTCCACCGCCGCGTTCAGCGCCAGCAGGTTGGTCTGGTCGGCGATGCGGCCAATGCCCGAGGTGATCTGGCTGATGCCGTTGGAGATGCGCTCCAGCTCGCTGAGCTCCTGGCCCAGGTTCTGCTGCGCGCCCTGGGTTTCGGTGGCGGCGCCGCTGAGCGTGCGGATGCTGGTCTCTGCAATGTCCAGCGCCTGCGACTGCGTGCTGGTGGCCTGCTCCAGTTTGGGCAAGGCGTCCAGCAGCGGCTCGATGCCCTGCTGGTAAGTGACGATGCGCGAGATCATCCCCGACTGGATGGCGTGCATGGCCTCCCAGCGGTGCAGGGAGCGCAAGGCGTAGTGGGCCGCGTAGCCCGCGTAAGTGACAGGGAAGTTGGCCATGGCCTTGGCGTCGCTGTCGAAGAAGACCAGCGCAGACAAGGTCTGGTTGATGGGCACGCCCATGATCTCGCCAAAGCTGGAGAAGCCCGCGGCCGGCAAGTCCTTGAAGAAGCGCGCCTGGCCCAGCTCGCTGGCGTTGTTCACGCGGCGCAGCACGCAGTCGTTGAGCAACAGGCCCAGGGGCTTGGGCTTGTTCGACAGGAACTGCTGCCAGTCGCGCTCGGTGCTGTCCACGAAGCTGTTGGCGCGCATCAGGTGGAGGCGGTCGCCGAACTCCAGGTCGCAGAAGAAGGTGATGCGGTCGGCCTGGATGCTGGCCACGGAGCGGATGAAATGCTCCTTCTCCACCTGCACGCCGAAGGTGTAGCCGTTGAGGCGGTCCGGCAGTTGCGACGGCTGGCAGCGGAAGTGCTCGCACAGGGCCTCGATCACTGGACGCGGTCGGTGCTGCGCGTCGAACACCGAGCTCACGGTGCGCGCCACCGGGTCGGCCTCGGCCACCAGCCAGCTCTGGTTCGTGGCCTCGAAATTCTGGCTCTTGAACGGCGCGAAAGACTTGCCCGGCGCCATCTCGCAGAAGATGACCACGGCCTGCTGCTGCAGCACGCCGCGTCGGGTGCCGATGTGGGTCTGGACCATGTCGAGCGAACCGCCTGCCGAGCCACCGATGGCCAGGCAGGGGAAGCGACCGCTGGCGTACCAGGCCTGCATCAGGAAGCCCTCCGACGCCGACACGCCATCGCAATAGACGAGCGCGAAATGCCGCTCAGCCGACAGCGGCATGCCCAGCGGCAGGCGGTCGAGTTCGGTGCGGATCGCCGCCACGCGCGCCTTGGCGGTGCGCGCCGACTGCACGTGCAGGTCCACGGTGTGCAGCTCGTGCCGCCCGATGAGCGAGGCCGGCAGCCACAACCAGCTGCCTTGCTGGCTGTCAGGGTCGCAGTAGGTCGAAGACGCCTTGCTGCTGCACAGAGCCCCGGTCGACGACAAGGCCAGGACGGTCAGGCCATCGCTGGCCAGGGCCTGCCAGGCCGTGTTGACGCGCTCGAAATGTGCGCCCGGCGGCACAAAGACCATCAGCAGACCCCGGCCGCCACGCACGCCCAATGAACGCAGCGCACTGGGCGGGTTCTGACAATCGAACGTGCCACTGCGCGGCGCGCTGGATGCGAAAAAGGATGACAACACGGGGAGGACTCTCCAACTCAAGGTGAAGCACGCCACAACCGTGCCATCGGGTTTATCGGCAGCCGTTGCACGAGCTTGACCCAGCCCGGCACCGTAGAATCCCTGACCTCCTTGCCGCCACCCACACCTTGCACACCCCCCCGCCAAGCGCCCCGGTGCTGCGCCTGCACGACCTCGGCCGCCATTGGTCGGGCCGCCCCGTGCTGCAACACATCGACCTCAGCCTGCACGTCGGCGAGCGCGTGGCCCTGATCGGCCCCAGCGGCGGCGGCAAGTCCACGCTCATCAAGCTGATGGCCGGCGCCCTGCGCCCCAGCCAGGGCCGCATCGAGGTGCAGGGCCGGTCCATGGGCGATTTCAGCTGGCGAGAACTGCAGGCTTTCCGCGCGCGCTGCCGCGTGGTCGAGCAGCACAGCCTGCTGGTGGCGCAGTCCACGGTGCACCGCAACGTCGTCTCGGGCCTGCTGTCGGGCTGGTCCTGGCCGCGGGTGCTGTGGGCCGCACTGTGGCCGGTGGCGCGCGAACGCGTGCAGCGCGTGCTGCAGCCCCTGGGCCTGGCCGATCAGCAATGGGCGCTGGCCGGCGAGCTCAGCGGCGGGCAGATGCAGCGCGTGGCCATCGCGCGGGCGCTGATCTCCGAGCCCGACATCCTGCTGGCCGACGAGCCCACCGCCTCGCTCGACCCACACACCGCGCGCACCGTCACCCAGCTCATCATCGACGCCGCCCAGGCCCGCCAGATGACGCTGGTGTTCTGCACGCACTGGTTCGACATCGTGCGGCGCGACTGCACCCGCGTCATCGGCCTGCGCGACGGCCAGCTGCTGTTCGACCTGCCGCCCGCACAGGTCACGCCCGCGCAACTGGAGCAGCTCTATGCCGGCAGCGACGAGCGGCTCTGAGTCCCTTCGGCCCAGGCACCTCCCCTCGGTCGGGTCGCGCACCGCGCCCTGGCTGTGGACGCTGCTGGTGCTGCTGTCCTGCGAGGTCTGCCTGCGCCTGAGCGGTGCCGAGCTGGGCAAGCTGTTCGACCCCGCCGGCGTGGCCAATGCCCGCGACATCCTCGGCGGCCTGCTGCACCCGGACCTCTCGGCCGATTTCCTGGAACGCGTGCTGGTCCTGTCGGTCGAGAGCCTGCTGATCGGCCTGCTGGGCACGGTGCTGGCGGTGGTGATCGGCTTCGGCCTGGCCTGGCTGGCCACCGCCGTGCCCACCCTGCCCGACCCGCCGCGCCAGCCGCCCGTGCTGTGGCGCCTGGCCACCAGCACGCTGCGCTGGGCCGCGCGCTTCACGCTGGGCCTGCTGCGCGCCATCCCTGAAATCGTCTGGGCCTACATCTTCGTGCGCCTGCTCGGCCTGGGCCCCGGCGCCGCGGTGCTGGCCATCGCGCTGACCTCGGGCGGCGGCATCGGCAAGGTCTGGGCCGAACTGGCCGAAGCGGTCGATCCGCGCAGCGTCCAGGCCCTGCGCGCCAGCGGGGCCTCGCGCGGTGGCGTGCTGGCCTTCGCCGTGCTGCCGCAGGTGCGCCGGCCCTGGGTGGCCTACGCCCTGTTCCGCCTGGAGTGCAACATCCGCAACGGCACCATCCTGGGCGTGGTGGGCGCCGGCGGCCTGGGCAGCGAGATCGCGCTGAGCATCCGCTACTTCCAGTACGACAAGCTGGCCACCACCTTGCTGGCCGTGCTGGCCTTCGTCGTCGTGCTGGAGCTGCTCAGCCTGCAGTTGCGCCAACGCCCGCTGCGCTGGACGCTGGGCCTGGCAGCCCTTGGCGCGGCGTGGGCCTGGCTGCGCCTGGACATCCCCTGGGCCGACCTGTGGACCGCCCCCGGCCTGTCCCTGCTCGACTTCGGTGACCTCCGCCCCGACCTGCCCTTTGTCACCACCGTGCTGGGCCAGACCGGCGACACGCTGATGATGGCCTGGGCCGCGACCGTGCTGTCGGCGCTGCTGGCCTTCGTGCTGGCCCCGCTGACCGTGACGCCCCTGCTGACAGCCAGCTACCTCAGCGATCCGCCGCGCCGACCGTGGCTGTCGCGGCTGCTGCGCCAGGCCGCCAAATGGGCCAGCCGCGCCGTGCTGCAGCTCACCCGGGCCATGCCCGAGCTGACGCTGGCCCTGGTCTTCGTGGTCTGGGTGGGCGGGGGGCCGCTGGCCGGCATCCTCGCCATCGCCGTGCACAACATGGGCGTGCTGGGGCGGCTGTATTGCGACGTGATGGAAGAGGTCGAACCCGGCCAGGCCGCGGCCTTGCAGACGCAGGGCGCCAGCGCACTGGGCACCTACCTGTTCGGCGTGCTGCCGCAGGTGCAGGCCCGCCTGGCCGCCTTCACGCTTTACCGATTCGAGTGCAATGTGCGCGCCACCGTGATGGTCGGCTTCGTCGGTGCGGGCGGCATCGGCGACGCGCTCAACACCGCCATCAGCCTCTTCCACACGCGCGACCTGTCATGGTTGCTGCTCACCATGGTGTCCGTGGTGGCCCTGGTCGATGCCATCGGCGACCACCTGCGCGGTCGCCTGCTCAAGGGCCGGCATGTGCAGAGCGTGCACACTGCAGCCACCGCCTGGCCTGCCGCCCAGCGCAGCCCGCACACCAGCCCCCATCCCAGCCCCAACGCCGTCATTTAGGAGATCCCCCCATGCGCCACACCCTGTCACGCCTGCTCACGCTGGCCGCCACCGCCCTCACCTTCGCGACCCTCGCGGCCACCCCGGCCCACGCCGAAGACGTCATCCGCGTCTCCGGCATCCCCGACGAGAACCCCACCGAGCTGTCGCGCAAGTACCAGCCCATGGTCGACATGCTGCAAAAGCAGCTGGGCGTGAAAGTGGTTTATGTGCCCGTGATCGACTACGGCGCGGCCGTCTCGGCGCTGGCCGCAGGCAAGGTCGATTTCGCCTGGCTGGGCGGCTTCACCCACGTGCAGGCCAAGGTGCTGGCCGGTGCCAAGCCCGTGGTCATGCGCGACATCGACCGCGAGTTCCAAAGCGTGTTCATCGCCAACACGGCCGCGGGCATCCACAAGCCGGAAGAGCTGCGCGGCAAGAGCTTCGCCTTCGGCTCGAAGAGCTCGACCTCGGGCCACCTGTTCCCACGCCATTTCCTGAGCACCCAGTTCCACATCGATGCCGACAAGGACTTCGCCGGCGCCCCGATCTACAGCGGTGCCCACGACGCCACGGTGAAGATGGTCGAGTCGGGCAAGGTGCAGGCCGGCGCGCTGAACATCGAGGTCTGGAACCGCCTGCTCAACGGCGACAAGGTGGACAAGGCCAAGGTCAAGGTGATCTGGACCACGCCGCCCTTCGTGGACTACGTCTGGACGGCCCGCAAGGACCTGCCGCCCGCCACCGTGCAGAAGTTCGCCAACGCCTTCCTGAGCCTGGACGCGAACAAGCCCGAAGACAAGGCCGTGCTCGACCTGCAAGGCGCCAAGAAGTTCGTGGTCGCCAAGCCGGAAGACTTCCTCGTCATCGAACAGGTCGGCCGCTCGACCGGCCTGCTGAAGTGATCAGCCCGGCTTGATCACACCGAGGTCATCACACAAAGGTGATCTCGGCGGCACCGGCCTGCAGCGTGCCCACCACCGCGGCTTCGGCGAAGCCGTCCGCGTGGAAGGCCGCCAGCACGGTGCCGACCGACTCGGGGGCGCAGCTCACCAGCAGGCCACCGCTGGTCTGCGGGTCGGAGACCATGGCCTGCAACCACGGCGCCGCATCGGCCGGCAGCGTGACAGACGCGCCGTAGGCCGCCCAGTTGCGCCCCGAGGCCCCGGTGACGATGCCCTGCTGCGCGAAGCCTGCAGCGGCGGCAATCATCGGCACATCGGCCAGCGCCACGTGCGCACCCAGGCCCGAACCCCGACAGATCTCCAGCAGGTGGCCGGCCAGGCCGAAGCCCGTCACGTCGGTCATGGCGTGCACACCGGGCAGCGCGCCCAAGGCCATGCCCACGGTGTTCAGGCGCGTGGTGTGGCGCAGCATCTCGGCGTAGCCCTCGGCGCCGAGCACCCCCTTCTTCAGCGCCGCCGACAGGATGCCCACGCCCAGCGGCTTGCCCAGCACCAGCACGTCACCGGCGCGGCCATCGGCATTGCGGTGCACGCGCTCGGGGTGGACCAGGCCCAGCGCCACCAAGCCGTAAATGGGCTCCAGCAGGTCGATGGAATGGCCGCCCGCGATCGGGATGCCCGCCGCGCGGCAGACCTCGGCGCCCCCCGCCAGCACCTGCCCGATCACCTCGGGCGGCAGCTTGGCAATGGGCATGCCGACCAGGGCCAGCGCCATGATCGGGGTGCCGCCCATGGCGTAGATGTCCGAGAGCGCATTGGTCGCGGCGATGCGCCCGAAATCGCGCGGGTCATCGACGATGGGCGTGAAGAAATCGGTCGTGGCCACCAGGGCCTGCGTCTCGTTGAGGCGGTAGACGGCCGCGTCGTCGCTGGTCTCCAGGCCCACCATCAGCTCGGGCGGCACCAGGCCCTGGGGCGCACGTGACAGAATCTCGCCCAACAGGCCGGGCGCGATCTTGCAGCCGCAGCCGCCACCGTGAGAGAACTGGGTCAGGGCAATGGAAGTCATGGGTCAAGCGAAGTTTGGGGTGATTGTGCCAGCCGTGCCCATGGAGCGTGCCGCATGAGCCCCCGCGCCCCCGCCCCCACCCTGGTGCAGGACCGCCACCGCTTCGACGTGCTGATCGACGCGCGCTCGCCCTCCGAATTCGCGCTCGACCACATCCCCGGCGCCATCAACTGCCCCGTGCTCGACGACGAGGAGCGCCGCATCGTCGGCACCATCTACAAGCAGCAAGGCGCTTTCGAGGCCCGCCGCGTCGGTGCGGCCATGGTCGCGGCCAACCTCGCGCGCCACATCGACCAGCACTTCAGCGACAAGCCGCACAACTGGAAGCCGCTGATCTACTGCTGGCGCGGCGGCCTGCGCAGCGGCTCCATGACGACCTGGCTGCGCCTGGTCGGCTGGGATGCGCAACAGCTGACCGGCGGCTACAAGCGCTGGCGCCAACACGTCATCGCCACGCTGGAAGACCTTTGCCCTCAACTGCCCTTCCACGTCATCTGCGGTGCGACCGGCAGCGCCAAGACCCGCCTGTTGCACGCCCTGGCCAAGGAGGGCGCGCAAGTGCTCGACCTCGAAGGCCTGGCCCGCCACAAGGGCTCGCTGCTGGGCGCCCTGCCCGGCCAGCCCCAGCCCTCGCAAAAAGGCTTCGAGACAGACCTGGCCGCGGTCATCGAAGGCTTCGACCTGAGCCGCCCGGTGTTTGTGGAGGCCGAGAGCCGCAAGATCGGTCGCATCGCCCTGCCCACGCCCCTGATCGCGCGCCTGCGCGCCAGCCCCTGCACCGAGGTCGTGGCCACGCCCGAAGCCCGCCTGGCCTTCCTGCTGGACGATTACGCCTACCTGGGCGACGACGGCGAGGCCCTGGCCCAGGTGCTGGAAAACCTGCACGAGCTGCACAGCCGCGAGACGCTGACGCGCTGGCAGGCCTGGGCGCGCGAGGGCCAACTGCCCGCGCTGTTCGAGGAGCTGATGCGCCTGCACTACGACCCCTCCTACGCCCGCTCGCAGGCCACCCACCTCTTCCACTGGGACACCCGCCGCGCCGTGCACACGGCCGACCTGGGCGAGGCCGGCATCGCCGCGCTGGCGCGGCAGGTGCTGGCGCTGCCGTGAGCACGCCGCTGCTCTACACCTACCGCCGCTGCCCCTATGCGATGCGGGCGCGCATGGCGCTCCTGCAGGCCGGCCGCCCTTTCCGCGCCTGCGAGATCGTGCTGCGCGACAAGCCCGCCGAGATGCTGGCGCTCAGCCCCAAGGGCACGGTGCCGGTGCTGGTGCTGCCACCCACGACCGCAGGCCAGCCAGGCCGCGTCATCGACGAAAGCTGGGACGTGATGCGCTGGGCGTGGTGCGGCGAGGGCGGCGGCAAAGACGACGGCGAAAGCAGCAGCGACCCCGAGGGCTGGTGGGCCCGCGCGCAAACGCCCGAGAACCTCGCCCTGCTGCAACGCAACGACGGTGACTTCAAGCGCCTGCTCGACCGCCACAAATACCCCGAGCGCTTCCCCGCAGACAGTGGCGATGGCGCCAGCGTCCGCCAGGCCGCCTGCGACGAGGCCCTGGCCACCCATCTGCGCCCCCTCGACGCGCGCCTACAGGCCCAGCCCCACCTGGGCGGCGCCACACCCTGCGCCACCGACCTGGCCCTCTTCCCCTTCGTGCGCCAGCTCGCCGCCGTGGACCCCGCCTGGTTCGCCGCCCAGCCCCTGCCCGCGTTGCAAGCCTGGCTGGCCGGCTGGCTCGCCAGCCCGCTGCTCGCGGCTGGCATGGTGAAGCTGCCGGCGCAGGAGGTGGTGGAGTTTCCCGGGCTCAGCGCCTGACCCAGTGAAACAATGCGGGCCTGGATGTTCCTCGTGGCGGGATGCGCATCAGGTACAGGCCATGCACCTTCTGAAACGAGCCGCTGCGCCCCAAGCCGTCAAAGTTGAAATTCACGCACAGGAACCGTTGAGGTCCTTGTTGGATGCTTGACCAATCCGCCAGCAGCGGCGTGAATGTGCTGGGTGTTTCAGCAGGCTGGTCCAACGGAACAGCATGTTTGAGAGGAACGATGGCGCGCCCCCAGATCAGCCCCTCTCGGCCATCCTTCTCGGCATGGCCCACATCTCGTCCGTGAGCCCTGAAGAGGGTCGCCTTGTGGCCACCCCGGAAGTCGTCGTCACGGCCGACTTCGTCCGTCGCGATGGCGGTCCACATCGCGTGGCCGCGAGACTCGCCGTGCAGGCAAGCATCGACCACCTCGGCAGAAGGCTTCGCGGCATGTGCGCTGGCCGCCATGACGGTGAGCGACAGCGAGGCAATCACCCGCATGGCATCCAGGACCCGAGCGCCAGCCGGAATCATCGCGTCATCGGCCCAACGCCGCCCAGCTTGGCTTGTCGGGCATGCCGAGACAAATCCACTCTTCGTACTGCAGCAACAAGTTGAAATGGATCGCTCCGGCAATGACGCCCTCCGTGACCAAGGAAACGCCGAGAGCCACCCATCGAAGATGGCTCCTGGAAAGTGCTGCCGCGACGACCGATGAAAGGGCCACCCCCATGAACAAAGACGGCTCGAAGCCAATGTGGTTGCCTGGCACCCAGAGGGCGCGATACAAAACCCACGCTGTCACCATGACGGGTGGCATCAGCAACAGAAATGAAATGGTCTTCTTCACGGGTTGAACACTTTCTATGGCCACTTTGACCGTCAAAGCCCCCTCAGCCTTGGTGCCACGAAGCTTTCAGACCCACTCTCGGGCCCAGAAGTCTTGCCACGTCAGCGACCCCTACTCGGTAGTACCCCTCCTCAGGGCTGCTACCTTGAAGCATCAGGGCCTCGCCATCGATGTCAATGGTCTTGACGGAAAAGGTCCGCGACGGAAAGACGCCGAAGAACTTGCCCAAGCGCTTCTTGGCCACCTGCTTGAGTTCAGCGTCAAGCAAGGTCACAACGGTCTGCTCTTCCCATGGATCGTTGTAGTCCGTGACGAGCAGGTAGCCTCGCCCTGTATCGAATTGATCCACTAGCTGCAAACCTTCAATGGCGATACCGGCTGGCTTGCCATCCACCAGCAACGCAGTGCTCGTGGCATCCAGATCTCGCCCAGGCGTCCGGTGCTCAAAAGCAAACTTGTCAATTCGCCTCACTTTGACTCCGAGAGGCCTCGATCCTGGCCTCAAAGGCCCTGAGCGACTGCACCACATCTCTGCGTTTGGCGTACTTCTGCCTCAAACGTGCCAACGCTGCATCGGTGCCTTTGCAGTAGGTGCGGATGTTGTCATTGCGCTCTTTCTTCAGCTTGGCATCGGGTGGATCGATCACCTCACCGCGGAAGTGATCGCAGGCTTCGCGTCGCGAAAGGAACTCGCTCACTTCCTTGGGGAGGTGCACCTCGGCAAGGGGGATGACGACGCCCTTGCCGCCCAAAGCATCGCCTGTGTCTGTGGCAATCACCTCTGTCTTGCCACTCGCAACGTCATGCCGATAGAGCACGAACTTGGTGGTAGCGTCACCTCCCTGGCTGGGAATGAGCAAGCGCATGCCCGCAGGGTTCAACTGGACACGGCTGGGAAACGCGTGCTCGGCAAACTCAACGCGCTCCAATTGGCGCAAAGCAGCATTCCAGGCATAGACAACTCCCTTCGGATACCCGGAACCGAAAAACTCACCCGACATCACCAGTGCGCGCGCAGACTGCGTTCCTGCACACACCACTTTCGACAAGGTGCCGCGGGACTGATCGTCGTCGCCATCGAAAATGGGGTGAACTCCGCCGTCAGGCAGGCGAATGCTGTACGCGAACGTGTCACCGATGCGGTGGCTTTTCAGCAGCGTGACGCTCATGCCATCCGCGTTCAAGACGCATGACTTCACTGTGCCCAAGCCACTCACCTCAGCACCCAGCGATCGCACCGCGCGATGCCCCTTCATCCGGTAAGCCCCAGCTGCATCCGGTGAAGGCTCCCACACGGGCGCCTTGTAGCCCCCTGGGGCCGTGACCACAAGGCCTGCACAAGCAGCCTGCAGTGGGGGCAGTTGGTACACCTTGGGCGAGCCCAGCAGGTCAAGGACCACGAACACCGCCTTGTCGGGCGTGTCCCGACTCGCTGAGGCGGGCAGTGACTCCAAGCACACGATGGCGCTGGATGGCGGCCGTGGCCCCGCCCCGGCGAACAAGGCAGTGCCGCGCGTGTCCAGCAGCATGACCGGACTGCCTGCCGACCTGGCTGCACCCGACAACTTGCGCAAGAAGGTGCGTTTGGCCACCTGAAGCCGCAAGGCATCGCCATGCAGTTCCACGTACACCGGCTTGCCAGAGACCTCCCCGCGCCATGTCTGGTAGGGCTCGTCATCGCCCTCCAGCGTGCCGACCGCCATGGGCTGGGCCTCGTGGGGCTGGAACACCGGTTGCGCCCTGGGCTCACCTGCGACCAGGCCCAGCGTGGCGTTGGCGCCCCACGCCAGACGGGTCACCCACATGGCCAGAGTGAAAATCAAGGCTTGCTTCATTTGTACGCTTTGGATCACGCCATCACCTGCATGTCACTCGGTGCGCCTGACCCCGTAAAACAATGCGGGCCTGGATGTTCCTCGCGGCGGGATGCGCATCAGGTACAGGCCATGCACCTTCTGAAACGAGCCGCTGCGCCCCAAGCCGTCAAAGTTGAAATTCACGCACAGGAACCGTTGAGGTCCTTGTTGGATGCTTGACCAATCCGCCA
>Ga0265316_10002732_pt1 | contig 18099 bp, 12 predicted proteins | sample 4522metaG_FD_202092 | JGI IMG/M metagenome (GOLD analysis project Ga0265316, IMG submission 202092) | Rhizosphere microbial communities from Carex aquatilis grown in University of Washington, Seatle, WA, United States - 4-5-22 metaG | ecosystem: Host-associated > Plants > Roots > Rhizosphere >... | reverse complement strand
TCGAACCGCAAAGAGCCGCGCCGCAAGGGCAAGATCCAGCTTGTGGATGCCCGACGCTTCTTCGTCAAGATGCCCAGGAGCCTGGGCAACAAGCGCAACAAGATCGGCGACCCCGCGGATCGGCCGAGCGAGCCCGACCACATCCACGACATCACCACCATCTTCGGCAACTTCAAGAACAACGAGACGCGCACCTTCGTTGAGGAAGATCCCATCACCGGGCAGCCGGTCAAGCGCAAGCGCGTGGTCAGCAAGGTCTTCGACAACGCCGACTTCGGCTTCAATAAGATCACGGTCGAGCGTCCCCTGCGCCTGAACTTCCACGCGAGCAAGGAGCGCATCGCGCGCTTGGAGGCGGAGTCAGGCTTTCAGGCCTTAGCCACCAGCAACAAAAAGCACGAGAAGGCGCGCCTCGAAGAGATCGCCGCCGGCAAGGCGCGACAGGCGGAAGTACAGAAGTTGCTCGCCGGCTTCGCGAAACAGCAAGGCGAGCGGCTGTACAAGGATCGCAAGGTGTTCCTGACGGACCTGCGCGATCTGGATCGCAAGTGGGCTGTGGGCCTTTCGGCCCCAGAGATGAAGGCTGTTCTGTCCGCCCTTGGCGAGCGCGACGACAGCGCCGAGATCTGCCGCGACCGGGATGGCAACCCCGAACCCGACGCCGAGCTGCGCGACACCGAGAGCGTGCCGCTGAAGGAAAGCATCGCCACCTACTTCAAGCGCGAGGTCCTGCCCCACGTTCCCGACGCCTGGATCGACGAGAGCAAAACCAAGGTCGGCTACGAGATCCCGCTCAACCGCTACTTCTACGAGTACGAGCCGCCCCGGCCGCTGGAGGTCATTGAGGCCGACATCAAGACCCTCGAAGGCGAGATCGTGAAGCTACTCGCCGAGGTGACCGCGTGAAACTGCCCGCCTATCCGAAGTACAAGCCGAGCGGGGTGGAGTGGCTCCCTGAGCTGCCCGATCATTGGGGTCATGTGGCGCTGCGCTGGACAGCCCATCGCTATTCAGGCGGCACACCCGACAAGGGCAATGACGACTACTGGGAGGACGGTGACATTCCTTGGCTCAACTCCGGAGCGGTCAATGATGGGTACATCACCGCGCCGTCGACTTTCATCACACGCGCGGGCCTTTCGAGTAGCAGTGCAAAATGGATACCCAAAGACGCCTTGGTGATGGCACTTGCAGGCCAAGGAAAGACCAAGGGAATGGTTGCCCAGCTGGGCATTGCTACCACCTGTAACCAGTCGATGGCGGCGATCATTCCGACGGAGCGCCTCAGGTCACGTTACCTGTATTGGTGGCTAGCAGCGAACTACCAGAACATCCGCAACATGGCGGGAGGGGAAGCCCGCGACGGGCTCAATCTTGACCTTCTGGGCACCATTCCTTGCCCGCTGCCGAGCGACTTTGAACAGCGCGCTATCGCCACCCTGCTTGACCGCGAGACGGCGAAGATCGACACGCTGGTGGCGAAGAAGATGACTCTTGTTGATCGGCTGAAGGAGAAGCGTACCGCGCTCATTTCGCGCACGGTGACCCGCGGCCTCCCGCCCGACGCCGCCCGCGCCGCCAGCCTCGACCCTCACCCCAAACTCAAACCCTCCGGCATCGACTGGCTCGGCGACGTGCCGGCGCATTGGCGCACGCTACGGCTGAAGAACATTTCACCTCGCATTAGTGGCCGTCTTGTTTACCAGCCCGCCCAGTACTTCGACGACGAAGGTGTTCCGTTCCTGATGGGGAACAACATCACGGAGCGAGGAATAAAGTGGGACGATGTCAAATTCATCCCCTCCCAAATCAACGAGATTTTCTCTCAATATGCCCTCCGGGAAGGCGACGTCATTACAGTTCGCGTTGGCGCTCCTGGGTTGACCTGCGTAGTGCCCAAAGAGGCCGACGGACTCAACTGTGGCTCCATGATGATAATTCGAAGATCACCGAAGTTCGATTCGCGTTGGCTATCAATCGTCATGAACAGTTTCCTTGTGAAAACGCAGATAGACCAAGTTCAATACGGTGCCGCGCAAGAGCAGATCAACATCACCGATGCTGTCAACTTCCAGATTCCAACTCCCCCACTCATAGAGCAGGCTGCCATAGCGGCCTTTGCGAGTGAGGAAACCGCAAAGCTCGACACCTTGGCAGCGCAAGTCCAATCCGTCATCGAGCGCCTTCAAGAATACCGAACCGCTCTCATCACCGCCGCCGTGACCGGCAAGATTGACGTGCGGCAGGCTCCGGCGTCGGGGTAGGCTTCGGAAGGATCGCAATCATGGCAAAGAAACCAACACAGCCAACCGGCGCCAGTCCCTCGGGACCGGCCCGCATCGAGTATCTCAAGGTCGAGAACTATCGGGCCCTACGCAGCGTGGAGCTGAGGGACATCACGCCGCTCTCGGTGCTGCTGGGCCCGAATGGAAGCGGCAAGTCCACCGTGTTCGACGTGTTCAACTTCCTGTCCGAGTGTTTCCAGTTCGGCCTGCGGCACGCCTGGGATCGCCGGGGCCGCGCCAAGGAGCTGCGCACACGCGGGCAGTCCGGTCCGGTCACCATCGAGATCAAGTACCGAGAAAGGCCGGGCCAACCGATCATCACCTATCACCTAGCCATCGACGAAGGCCCCAAGGGGCCAAGCGTGGCGAGTGAATGGCTACAATGGCGACGCGGAGCCACGGGCAAGCCCTTCCGGTTCCTCGACTACAAGTACGGAGAGGGCGGGGCGATCAGCGGCGAGATGCCGGACGATCGCGAGACCCGTGCTCCGAAGCCCCTGCGCTCGCCCGACATCATCGCCGTGAGCACCTTGGGGCAGCTCGCCGAGCATCCCCGCGTGGCGGCCCTGCGCGAGTTCATCACCGATTGGTACGTCTCGTACCTTTCCATCGACGATACCCGCAGCCAGCCCGAGGCCGGTCCCCAAGAGCGATTGAGCAAGACCGGCGATAACCTGCCCAATGTCATCCAATACCTCAAGGAGCAGCATCCGCAAGAGCTGGAGGGCATCTTCGAGATCCTCACTCGGCGCGTGCCTCGCTTGGAAAAGGTGCTGGCCGAGCCCATGCCGGACGGGCGCTTGCTGCTCCAGATCAAGGACGCGCCCTTCGAGCAGCCAGTGCTTTCGCGCTTCGCCTCGGACGGGACGCTGAAGCTGCTGGCCTACATGACCGTGCTGCACGATCCGGATCCGCCCCAATTCATCGCCATCGAGGAGCCGGAGAACTTTCTGCACCCGCGCCTCTTACCCGAGCTGGCCGAGGAGTGTCGCTCGGCCGCTGAACGCTCGCAGCTTCTGGCCACGAGCCATTCGCCGTTTTTCCTGAACTCGCTGCGGCCGGAGGAAGTGCGGGTCCTCTATCGCGACGAGTACGGATACACCCAGGCCGTGCGAGCTTCCGAGATCAAGGGCGTGCCCGAATTCATCTCGACCGGCGCTTCCCTGGGGAACCTTTGGCTGGAGGGGCACTTCGGCGTAGGCGATCCGCTGGTTCGCTCAGGCGCGCCGGCCAGCACCAGGGCGACCAAGAAGGGAACAGGGAAGTCGCGGTGACTGTCGAGCACGTCGAGCTTCTGGTCGAGGAGCCATCCATGGAGGCGGCGTTGCGCGTTCTGCTGCCCAAGATCATCGGGACGCTGTCGTTCGAGATCCACCCGCACCAGGGCAAACACGATCTCTTGGGCAGCTTGCACGCGCGGCTTCTTGGTTATGCAGCCCGGATCCCAGCCACGTGGCGGATCGTGGTGGTAATGGACCGGGACGATGATAACTGCGGCAAGCTGAAGGCGCGACTCGACCAGATGGTGGCTGCGGCCGGATTGGTCACCCGATCGAAAGCCAGGGGCAAGCCGTATGCGGTGGTCACCCGGCTAGCCATCGAGGAGTTGGAAGCCTGGTATTTCGGCGACTGGGACGCTGTGCGCGCGGCGTATCCGCGTGTGGCGGCCACCATCTCAGCGCAGGCGAAGTATCGCGATCCCGACGCCATCGCGGGCGGTACGTGGGAAGCGTTCGAGAGGGTTTTGCAGAAGGCGGGGTACTTCAAGATCGGCCTGGCCAAGATGCAAGCGGCGCGGACAGTCGCGGCCCACATGGAGCCCGACAGGAACGTCTCGCGGAGCTTTCAAGTGTTCAGGAGCGCGCTGGCGGAGATGGCACCATGAGCCCACAGACCGACGAACGCGCGTTCGAGTCGCATGTCGAAGAGATCCTGCATGGCCATGGCGGCTGGCGGCGCGGCTCGCTTTCCGAGTGGGATGTCGATCGGGCGCTCTTTCCGGCGCAGATCTGCGGCTTCTTGCAGGACACGCAGCCCAAGCTGTGGGCGGCGATGCGCACGCTGCACGCAGGGGCGCTGGAAGGCATGGTCGTCAGCACCCTGGTCAAGGAGCTGGACCTTAAGGGCACGCTCCATGTTTTGCGCCACGGGTTCAAGTTCTACGGCAAGAACTTCAAATTGGCCTACTTCAAGCCCGCGCACGGGCTCAACCAAGAGGTGCTGGCTCTGTACGGCCAGAATCGCCTCGCGGTCACGCGCCAGGTGCCTTGCCATCCGGGCAAGGACCACACCATCGACATGCTGTTCTCGCTGAACGGCCTACCGGTAGCAACCTGCGAGCTGAAGAATCCCGGCACGGGCCAAACTTGGAAGAGCGCGGTTTGGCAGTACCAGAACACGCGCGACCCGCACGCGCCGCTCTTCGCATTCAAGAGGCGGGCAGTGGTTCACTTCGCCGCGGATCCGGACGAGGTGCACATGGTGACTCGCCTGATCGGCGAGACCACGCGGTTTCTGCCGTTCAACCGCGGCAGCCATCCCGGCGAGGTGAAATGTGGGTATGGCAACCCACAGCACCCGTCCGGCTATCGCACGGGCTATTTCTGGCATGAGGTGCTCGGCCGCGACAGCTTCCTCGACATTCTTGGCCACTTCATGTTCGTCGAGAAGAAGGAGCAAAAGGTTCCGGACGGCAAGGGCGGCCACCGCATGGAGATCAAGGAGTCGCTGGTCTTTCCGCGCTTCCACCAGCTGGATGCCGTTCGCAAGTTGGTGGCCGCCGCACGCGACGAGGGCCAGGGGCGCAACTACTTGATTCAGCATTCGGCCGGCAGTGGCAAGACCAACAGCATCTCGTGGCTGGCCCATCGCCTGGCCAGCCTGCACGACGCCAAGGACGGCAAGGTCTTCGACTGCGTCGTGGTCATCACCGATCGCCGGGTGCTCGACCAGCAATTGCAGGACGCGATTTACCAGATCGAACACGCGCAGGGCGTGGTCAAGGCCATCGACCAGGACTCGAAGCAACTGGCCGCGGCGATGATCGACGGCACCAAGATCGTGATCACGACTCTGCAAAAGTTCCCCTTCGTGATGCGCGGCCTGTTGGCTGCGGCCGGGGCCGAGACGCAAGACAAGGCCACGGACGAGCAGAAGCAGCAGGCCAAGCAGTGGGAGGCCGCGATTGCCAAACGCAAGTACGCCGTCGTCGTGGACGAGGCACATTCGAGCCAAGCCGGCGAAACCCGGCGCGAGCTGAAGGCCGTCTTGGGCACGGCTGCGGTTGACAATGAAGAGGGCGATCCCGATTGGGAGGATCAGCTGAACCTGGTGATGGCGTCGCGCGGGCAGCGGCCGAACCTCAGTTTTTTCGCGTTCACGGCCACGCCCAAGGGGAAGACGCTGGAGCTGTTCGGCCGGGTCGGGCCGAGCGGCAAGCCCGAGGCATTTCACCTGTACAGCATGCGCCAGGCCATCGAGGAGGGATTCATTCTCGATGTGCTGACCAACTACACGACCTACTCCACCTATTACCGGTTGCTCAAGGCCGCAGCGGACGATCCCAGCCTGCCCAAGCGCAAGGCGGCGAAGGCGCTGGCGAAGTTCATGAGCCTGCACCCGCACAACATCGAGCAGAAGACCGAGGTGATGGTCGAGCATTTCCGGGGCAACGTGCTTCACCGGATGGGTGGCAGGGCCAAGGCCATGGTGGTCACGTCGTCGCGCTTGCACGCGGTTCGCTACAAGCTGGCCTTCGAGCGCTACATCGCCGAGCGCGGCTACAAGGACGTGCGTCCCCTGGTCGCATTCAGCGGCACTGTGAAGGATCCGGAGACAGAGATCGAGTACACCGAACCTGGCATGAACCTGGACGTGGTCAGCGGCAAGCCCATCAGCGAGGGGCGCCTGCCCGAGCGTTTCGATTCGTCGGACTACCAGGTGCTGCTGGTGGCGAACAAATACCAGACCGGCTTCGACCAGCCGCTGCTGCATACGATGTACGTCGACAAGCGGCTTGACGGCGTGCAGGCGGTGCAGACCCTGTCGCGTCTGAACCGCATGATTCCCGGCAAGGACGCGCCCTTCGTGCTCGATTTCGTCAACGATTCGGTGAACATCTTCCGTGCCTTCAAGCCCTACTACGACAAGACCGAGCTGGCCGAGACCTCGGATCCGTCGAAGCTGGAGACGCTGAAGCACGAGCTTGACCAGGCGCAGGTCTATCACTGGAGCGAGGTCGAGGCGTTCGCGCAGATCTACTACAAGCCGGTCGACCGCCAGGGTCCGGCCGACCACGCGCACATGCAGCGGCACCTGCAACCCGCGGTCGACAGGTTCAAGGCCATCGAGGAGCAGGAGAAGCGCGACGAGTTCCGCGAGAAGCTGTCGATCTACGTGAAGGTCTACGCGTTCTTGAGCCAGATCATCCCGTACGCCGATCCGGACCTGGAAATGCTCTATAGCTACGGCCGCTACCTGCTGCCCCATTTGCCCATCGATCGCGATGTTACTGTCATCAAGGTGGGCGACGAGGTGGCGTTGCAGTACTACCGCATGGAACGGGTCTTCTCGGGGGCGATTACTTTGGCGGAGGGTGAGCCTGAATTCGTCAAGAGCCCGACCGAGGTCGGCACCGGCAAAGCCAAGGAGGAAAAGGCGCCGCTGTCGGAGATCATCCAGGTGCTGAACGAACGGTTCGGCACCGACTTCACCGAGGAAGACCGCCTCTTCTTCCAACAGATCAAAGAGAAGGCCATCAACAACGAGCAGATCGTCCGCACCGCCATGGCCAACCCGCTCGACAAGTTCGAGCTTGGCATCCGCAAGCTGGTCGAGGAGCTGATGATCGAGCGCATGGGCCAGAACGATAAGATCGTCACCCGCTACATGGACGACCGAGAGTTCCAGGGATCTGCGTTCCCGATTTTGGCGCGGGACATCTACGGGGCGATTCGTTCGCGGGATTCGGGCGAGGTGGGTGGGAAGTAGACGAGCTGGCTCGAAGCGGACTATCCACGTTTGGATCGTCCGCTCCGAGCCAGGCAGCGGCGCCACCACAAAATGCGCAGGCGGCACGAATCGCCAGTTCCCGAACTCACTCGGCGGAACTGGCTCGAATTCGGGTAGGGAATGCATCCCTCAGAGCGTCGGCGTCGAGTTCGCCCGGAAGGGGGCCGCGTGTGGCGAATGAATAGAGGATGGTTTTGAAAACCATCTCGCACGCGCTGACCACGGCGCAGAGTGCGAGGACGATGATCGCGCAGATGGCGAGACCCACAATCAACAGCGGCGGGTTGTTGCCGAATAGGTAGAACGACAGGAGCGCAAGCGGCAAAACGACGAGCAACAACAGGAGTCCCACGACCATCATTCCGCCGAGGCTGCCGCCCACGTCTTCGCCCCAGGTTTTCTTGAACAGGGTTGCGGAGCGCCGCAGGGCCTGCACAGGACCAAGTTTTTCAGCGGCCAGCACAGGCACCACCAGGACAATCGCAAGCGACCAGAGCGCACCCAAAATCTCGGAGAAGAACCGCGCGACAGAGTCCGCCCGTTCTTCGATCACACGAAGCACGAGGCCGACCGTCGAGGCGACGAGGGTCCAGGCGAGCAAAGTCGGAATTCGCTTCGCGGCCATGCGCAGGCCGGCCATGACCGAGACATCCTCGCCGCGAAAGGCGCTCAGGGCAGAGCAGGCAAGCGCGGTGTTGAAGAAGACAACGGTGAAGTACTCGAAGAAATAGAGTGGAAACACAAACCAGATGGTCTTGCTGGTGAGCTTGCCCTCGAGAAGCTGGAAGCCGTGGCCGAGCGTCGCCATGATGGACTTGCCCGGCGCCCCCAAGGCCAGAGCCGCCGGGATCGTCAATGCGAAGAATCCCAGCATCAGGCCGAGCATGGACAGCAAGGGAAAGACCGCAAGGCGTCGATACTGAGCGACGACATCCTTCGCTTCTTGCATGAGACGCCAACCACGTGCGAGTGAGCCCATCGCCGCCGACTATACACGCAGGAACCGGCAGTCGGAACTGGCAGTCGAGCGCCCTGCGAAGAAGGGCAGCGTCGGCTCTCTTCTAGGATCACCTTGGCGCAGGCGTCGGCGCCAAGGCCGGCGGATGGCCGTCGACGTAGAAATAGACTCCGGCCTGCACTGTGTTGCCTGCTGGGCTCTTTCGCCTCATCCACGCGTGGTAGAGCTTCTCTTGGCAACCGTCTTCGTATGCAAGGGCGAGCCCGTCTTTTGTGTGTTCCCAACCAGGATAGGGCTTGTTTCTGCCACACATCCAAGCTGCATCTCTTTGCAAGGAGTGAGGATCGAAGTAGTCCGCCAGGTAACACGAGTGCGTGAACTCCTCTTGCGCTGTCGCCTTCGCCTCGCAGAAGACCTCGACCTGCCGGACCTCGGTCGCACCGACAAGAGACGAGACCGGCAACCGCACTATCGCGCTTGCCTCAGGATGTGGAAGACGGTCCGACTTCAGGGGGCATTCAGGCAGGGCAAGCACCCGATCACAAATCGGTCCAGCGGCGTGGGCGAGATCCTCTATTGCTGCCCAGCGGGACGCCACGACCGGCGGCATGTCTTTCTTGCAAGCAGGCAGCAGGTTGCTGGCTAGGCAAGCAAGCGTGATAGCGAATACGAACTTGTTCATTCTAAGCCTCGGTGAGAGTGAGAACATGGCGACCGTTCATGGTCACGTCGACCCGGCGGCGATGCGGGTTGCGATACGGCTCGTAGCCCTTGCTCTTGGCTTCCTCGGCCTCTTGCTTTCCCATGGGCCTCTCCTCGAGACCCTTGTCGGGAATTTTCAGGCGGTCCCCGAGGATGTCTTTGATGGCCTGTTTGACATTGGCCGCGCGGTATGTGGCCAGCTTCATGCTGCGCAGATCGTCGGTCTTGGCCTGGTCACCAGGGGCCGTCGGCCCGGACTGACTGTCCGAAGTCGACGGACACGTTGAGTTGCGGCGAAACCTCACCAGATCACAGTGTGACGTCAGAGTGACGTGGGTGTCGTCGCGGAGGAACCACGGTAGCTCGGCTGCGCACAGGCGACGGAGAGCCTGCCGCCCTTCTGGTGATAAGATGGCCGCGCCGAGGTCGAAGTGTGCTCGGGCAGTGCCCTGAGCCGCGATTTGCATCTCGCGCAGACCGAGCGAACGGGTATCATCCACGGTCACCAGCTCGTCCGGCATGCGGATCCACCCGAACGAGCAGAAGAAACTGGCCCCGACTGCGGTTCCAACCTTCTTGGCAGCTTGGAACGGCACGATCTGTACCTCGTGGTTGCCGGCCCCGTTGATGATCAGGGCAACGTCGCGCACGCCCGCACGCAGGACCTGCTGGGCACCCGCGGGCAACTTTTCGATGGCCTTCTCAACCTCGTCATCGACCTTGCTCAAGTCGCGTTTGCTCTTGCCTTTGGTCGCCACCTTGACCACGTCCGACGGCCGCGGGGCAAACCACGCACCACCGTCCAGGATCTTGAACGTACCGGTGAAATCCCGTTTGCTCCAGTCCTCGCTGGACACGAAGGTGCCCTTGCCTGAAAGATCGGTCTGATCGCCCAACCCCAGTGCGAAGCCGAAGCCACCCGCGAAGACCTTGAAGGTCTGGTTCCACTTGTTTTCAGGAGAACGCTTGCTCTTCTTCGACACCTTCAACTCCCCCATCGACCCGCCTAACTTCATGCCTGTGGGTAGTTTGTCGAGAAGCTTCTGCGCGCTCTTCGTGACAACCGTGGCGATTTTTTCCACGACGACGTCATCGTCCTTCTCTGGCGGGTGCATGCTCAGCTCAAGCTCGTAGGTGAAATCGCCTTCCGCAACATCATCGCTCGTTCCATTGGGCTGAGAGCCGAGGCCGTTGTTGATGCCGAGGTCACTCGCCAGTTGCGGCAAGGGGTCGCGGTATACCTCTTCCTGCTGTGTTCGGACGCTCGCGGCGAGGTTTTCAATCCATTGCAACTGCGAGCGGGTGTTGTCGTTTTGAACGGATCTATTCAGGCACAAGATTGTGCGGGCCAGCGCCTGGATCATAGGAGCATCGTCCTTGTGCCAGAGACCTGGATCCGCCGACGTGACGGCACCGTGGATGAACTTCTCGATCCATCGCGCCACCGTCATCCGCCAGGTACTCTTCTCCATGGAGGTGTTGTACCAATGGTTTCTGTCGTAGGCGCAAAGCAGAAGTTTGTTCACGTAGTCGGGGTCGAGGAGCCTCTGCAGTTTCCTCACCTGCCAGCTATGCAGCGGCATGGTCTCGGTGCGGATCATGAGCGCCCTGGTTGCGGCGTCAATCGGTCCCTTGCCCTTGAGAACGTCGTCAACCGCTGGCCCGAAGAAGGAGGCGCGCTTGCCGTCCGGCATGAGGACGAAGCGTTGGTCCACAGGCCAGGCACCCTTGTTGAGCGTCACGATGAGATTCGCACCGTCGATCTCGATGGTGCCGTCAGCGGTCACGTCGGCGCTGTCGGGCTGGATCGCGAAGGCTGTTCCGCTCGGCGAAGCCTCGCCACAAATGGACTGGACCGCCCGAGCTCGCCTGGTGCGCGCGTCCAGAACTTCAACAAGCCGTCCCTCTATCCAGGTCGAAGACTGGTTGACGATGAGAATCCACGAAAGCTTTGGGGGATTGTGCGGATCCTCAACGACGGATTCCCAGCGCCCTGTAATATTGGGCTTCTGCGGCTCAGGGTGCGGCGAATCCGGGCGACAGCCGGTGACGGGGCGGAAAGTGATCGGCCCCTTCGTGCCTGGGGCAATCTTGTGAAAGGGAGCGTCGCTATCCATGGATCCCCCTCGTCAAGCCTTCTGCTCTTTTTCGAGCTGTTTGAGCGTTGCTGGACCGAGCAGCTCCGCTTCTTCTATCTTGTGCTGGGCGCGGAAACGTCTCAGGGCCGCCTGGGTGCGTGGCCCGAGCTCGCCTTCCTCATCGCCGCAGTGGAAGCCCAGATTTTCGAGCCGCGCCTGGACGCCGGACAGGTCTTCGATTGGATCCAGGTGGCCCAAGCCGAGGTCCAGGATCAGGCAGTCGGTCTTGCCTTTCGAGTCCTTGGGCCACAGGCAAAGGCGCAGCTCTGTCGCCGTTAGCGGGAGCTTTTCGTCCAGCAGCCCGTCGCCCCCGGTTGTGCCCTTGCGACGGTGGAGCTTACGGCCGTCGCGAAAAGTCAGTTCATAGCGGGCATTGGCCGCTGGCTCGCCGACGTCCAACTCGATGGTGAGATGAAGCCGCTGGGTGGGCCGCTTGGCCGTGATCTTGGTTTCCTGATCCGCCGGCAGCTTGAACAACGCCGCCTTGTGGGGCGGGATTGAGACCTTGTCTCCGGGCTTAAGAACGTCGGGGTTGGGCCGCGACTTGGCAAGCTCGCGATTGTCGGGGTGGTGCCATACGGTGCCAACGTCGGAGAAACCGTACTTCCACGCAATCTGCGCCGCCGTCTCCCCCTGGCGCACGACGTGAACGTGAAGCTCGCCGCATTCGTCGCCGGCCTTGGCGCTTTCGAAGGAGGTGGCGTCGAAGTCGACAAAGCTCAGTTCCACTTGGCCTTTCGGCAAACCGCGCAGCTCGACGATGCCGCCGGGCGGGGTTCGGCCCTCTGCAATGCGGCCGTCGGGAAGCTTGGCCGAATACTTGACCCACGCCACGGGCAGGCCTTCCTTGTCCTGGACCACGAACCTGAACCAGGACTTCTGGTCCTTCTTTCCCTTCGACATGTCCTTGGTGGCCACTTCGGGCGCCATCGCCGGCACGCTCATGGCGCCCATGAGGGGCGTCGGTGGCGTGTTAGGCGGCATCTTCGCCCCTGGCATGTGATTGGCGGTCCACAAGTCGAAAACCTTCAGCGCTGGTGAGCTCTCGATGAACACGTCGAACGAGCCCATGACCGGGTAGGCCGCGCCCTCTACGGCGTGCGAGATCACGCCGCCGCCGGTCGGGCGGGACACGGCGTTTCCGGTCGACTTCTGGATGTAGGAATTCATGTTGCCCACCGGGTTGCCCTCGATGAACACCGTCGCCGCGCCACACGTGAGGTCGGCCGCCTTGAAGATGTTGGGCAGAGGCGTCGGGATGGGTCCGGCCGGGGGGGAGGGTGGACACAGACAGACGTCAGGCATCGCAATGCCTTGGGCCGAGCTGCCCGCGTGGACCGCCTCTCTTCCGTTGATGAAGACCTTACCTGCCATCGCTACCTGCCGACGACGCTACTCGGGCACTGCACCAGCGTCAACCGTTGTGACCCGGTCGCTCGTACGAGGCGGCTCAGTTCCCGCCCTGGGCATCTCCCATCTGTCGCTTGATCCGCGCCAGCGTTTTCTCTGCGAGGGTCTCTGGTCTCTCGGGCCCGAGCGCTCCAAGAGCGTCGAACCTGTCCAAACCGCGGCGAATCATGGCCGACCCTTCCGCCTCGCGGCCCACCCTGACCAAGACCTCGCCTTCAATCTTGTCGGCGCGCGCGAAGTTCGATTGGTCGCCCACGCTCGCGAAGAACGTGCGCGCCTCGGCAAACGAGACGCGTGCGGCGTCCAGATCTCCACTTCGCCCGAGGGCCTCGCCGAAGCCGAGAAGCGCCTCACCTTGAGCACCCACCGAGGCGTGCCGGCGAATCGTTCCCATGTGTTCGCGGTAGAGCTCCACCGCGGCCGCGTATTTTCCCTGCGCCACGAGCACGTCCGCCAGTTGGGTGGACACGATCGCGACCGCCGCGATGTTCCCCAGCTCGAAGTGGATTTCGTGGGCGACCGCCAGGGCCCGCGAGGCTTCGTCATACCTGTGCAGGCGGCAGTACAACGTGGCGAGCGTGGCGTGGCAGCGCGCCTGGCCCAGCCGATCTCCCGTTTGCTGGAAGGCCGCCAGCGCCTCGTTGAGGGCGGCCTCGGCTCCTTCGGTACCACGCCAATCGGCACAGAACACTCCGACGTGGAAAAGCACACATGCCTTGACCTGCACATCGCCGATGGCGTTTGCCAGCTCCAGGGCGTCCTCGAGGCACTTCTGGGCGGACTGGATCCGGCCAAGGGCCACTTCGACTCGAGAGAGCGTCTGCAGTACCGAGGCTTCGCCATGCCGGTCCTTCAGGGCGACGAAAGCGTGCTTGGCCTCGATAAGTAGCGCGGCGGCGCGCTCGGGTCCGCCACGCCAGATCGCGATTTCGCCTTGTGCTCGCAGGGCAGCGGCCAGCCCGGCGCGATCGCCGGCCTTCTCGGAGATCTCCCTGCTGCGCGCGAACAAGACCTCGGCATCGTCGGCGCGGGACTGGTTTCCGGCGATCTGCGCGAGTTGGAAGATGCAATGGCCGTGGCCGGCGCCGTCGCCGAGGCTCTCGTAAAGAGCGGACGCTTCCTCTAGGGCTGGAATGGCAACGCCGTAGTTGCCGGTGAACACGGCCGCTTCGCCCCAACACTGCAACACCCACGCGAGGTAGTCTGCTTGCGGGCACCGACGGGCGAAGGGCACGAGTCGGCCGAAGAGTTCATATGCCTCGGCGACGCGCGCCTCGCGCCGTGCCGCGGAGGCCAGCTCGTGGAGGTTGCAGGCGATGACCTCGTATGAATCGCCAGGCCGTACTGTTCCCAAAGGCATTGGAGAGAGCCTGGCATGAAATCGAGTGGATGAGCAGCCTCAAATCTTCGCGGCCACCTGTCCTGCTCGCCCTCGATTTCACTCTTGTTCGGGCGAAACATGAGAAGCAAGATGGCCCCGTCCGCTCAACGCAGCATCCGGGCGGTCGAGAGAGGAATATCGTTATGCGTATTGCGTTCTATCTTGCCACCTTCGCAGTTCTCGCCGGAGGGGCGAACCTTGCCAATGCCGCGGGCACCAGAGAACAGGCGCAGGAAAAGGCAGCCAAGAAGGCTTGCCTCACGGGCGACTTCCACAAGGGAGTCGAGATCCTGGCCGATCTCTACGTCGATACCAACGACCCCAATTTTATCTACAACCAGGCTCGATGTTTCGAGCAGAACCACCGCTGTGTCGATGCCATCGATCGTTTTCGCGAATACATGCGCAAAAGCTCACACCTTTCCCAGGACGACAAGCTTGGCGTCGAAAAGCACATTTCGGACTGCAAAGCGCAAATGGCCGAGCAGGCGGTTTCGCAACCCGTCCCGGCCGCACCAGCGCCGCCTCCACCCGTGAGCCCGGCTCAAGCGCAGGTCTCGCCGCCAGCAGTTGACGTGGTTGCTGCCGTCAGTCCTGCGCCACCCGCAAGTGGGGGATCTGGACTGCGGATGGCCGGCATGGTCACTGGCGCTGCTGGCATCGTCGCACTGGGGGTTGGTGTGGTCTGCAATCTGAAGGTGAACAGCTTGAGCGATGAACTGAACACGCTTCGCCAGAGCGGGGGCTGGAACCAAGGCAAGGAAAGCAGTCGCAACAGTTACGAGACACTCGGCTGGATCGGGTACGGCGTGGGCGCGGCCGCCCTGGCTGCCGGGACCACTCTCTACATCTTGGGTGCAAGCAGGAAGACGGACACGACATCGACGGTGGCCTTGGTGCCGGTGTTTCTTCCTGGAATCGCCGCGGTCTCCGTGCAGGGAAGCTACTGAGGAGCCTAGTTATGAAGACAAACCCATTGTTCCGAACAAGCATTTCCATTCGGTGGCTGGCGCCTGCTTCTTGTCTCGTTCTCGCGGCCGGGTGTTTTTCCAGCCCAACCACCCCCAATGTGGCCACGCTGAAGTGCGAGACGAACCAGGACTGTCCGATCGGGTACGAGTGCAAAGCCAAGGGGCAACCCGGCGGTTGCTGCAAACCCGGCGCTCTGACTTGTCCCGTCATCGTGGTCATCGACGGTGCAAGCCCAGAGGCTTTTCCGCTCGACCAAGGGACGACGATCGAGACATCAGCGGAGACTGGAGGCGGCGATGGCGTTGGAGCACCTCTTGGCGACCGCCCTTGGGCATCGACCAGACCACCGGCGGCACCGGCGGCACGATTGGGTTGCTCGACGCGAGTGGCCTTGGCGGTGCTGGCGGCGCGACGACCAGCGCCACCGGCGGCTCCATCCTGACTGGCGGAAACGCCAGTGCGGGGAGTACCGCGACGACCGGGGGAACCACGGCGGCCGGTGGGGCCAGCGGAACGCTCGATGCTGGCTTGGCCGACGCCGTGCCAGATGCGCCAAGTCGGGACGTGGCTGCCGACGGATCTGTCGCCGATGCGCCTGGAACCTGCAGCGTGGACAAGGATTGCCCGGCGCAAAGCCCGCTCTGCTTGGGCAACAAATGCGCGAAGTGCGCCGCCGATACCGATTGCATCGGCCGGACTGGCACGCCGGCCTGCGCTGCCACCAGCGGACTTTGCGTCGTCTGCACGGCGAACAGCTACTGCACAGGCGATATGTCCAAAGGGTTCTGCGTTGCTAATGCCTGCGTCGGCTGCGGCGCTGCTGGCTCAACCGCCTGTAGCACACGAACCGACGGAAAGACCACCTGCGCGGCAGGCGGGACGGTGGCTGGTCAATGCGCAGCATGCTCCCCGAGCGACGTTCCTTGTAGCACAGCTGGCGTACCCCAGCTCTGCACTTCGGGTGGTATCTGGCAAGACCAGACCGCGTGCTCGGTTGGCTCTGCGTGCTCGGCTGGCACGTGCTTGTGCTCGAAGACGACCTGCCTCAGCGCATGCGTGGACACCGCGACCGATCCGAAAAACTGCGGCTCTTGCGGGCACGATTGTCTTGGGGGTGCTTGCATCACCGGCCACTGTCAGCCTGCGGTGGTTGTCAGCAGTACAGCGGCCGTTCTATCCGTCATTGGCGTAGACAATGCGGCCATCTACTATCAATCCTCCAACGGGGGCACAAGTGCCTACCAGGCTAGCAGGACCGGACAAGATATGACGACCGGTTCCCTCTTGGATGTTGGAGACTTCGAGACGGTCTACCTCGGTGTCGTCGGCACAAAGCTTTTCATGTCGCCAGCTGAAACCACATATCAGTACTGCGATATCAACTCGACCGATTCCAGTCACTGTGCGGCCACCAAGGCCGCATTGCCTGGTTCCGGCAATCTCATCAACTTCAAGAGTCAGACACCCCCGGCGCAGTACTTCGCCCTTTACGACAATCCGACTCAAACCGAGGCAACCATTACCTGGTACACGCCGGGCGGCACAATTGTGAAGACCGTGACTGACACCCCATCGGTCACCGCATACTCGTATTTAGGGCTCTTTGCGTATGGCGACGCCGCTTACTGGGTGCGCAGCTTCTTGAAGCCCGACTTCACACCCAGCGATGCAATCGTCTATTCGGCAAGTGTTACGAGCCCGCAGCTTACCTATTTGTCAGCGAACATGCTTCCCGATACATATTCGATAGTCGACGCGAATTCAAAATCAGTGCTTCTTGTCGGACCGAACAACGGCCTTTACCGCGTGGCCCTGCCTAACGGGAACCCGACCGCCAAACCCTCATTGCTGTTCTCGAACCCGAATTCCACAGCGGTCATCGGCACAACCGAGGATGCAAGTGCAGTGTATTGGATCCAATCGGATGGCAGCCTAAGAAGTTGCCTTCCCGCATTTTGCCAGCCGCAAACTCTTGTATTTGGCCTGTCGGGGGTTGGAGATCTTTATCAAGATGCTTCTGCTCTGTACTGGGGTAACTCAACCGGCACCGGCGGGCAGGTGATGCGGCTCGCGAAATAGCGGGCCAAGCCGATGGGGGGCGGGATCATCGTAGCCGATCTTCTCGGCCTACTTACCAATGCCCATTGCGGTCAGCCAGCCGAACATGGCGGCCTCTGCGTCGTTCCACTCTTGGGTCGTGGCGAATCCGTGACCCGCATTCGGCACCTGATGCATGGTGGCATTCGCCCCAGCCGTCGTTAGGTTCGCAACCAAACGTTCGCTGTCCGCGACCGGGGCCGTGTTGTCGTTTGCCCCTTGCACCACGATGAGCGGCGGAACGTCTTTGCGTACGTAGGTCATGGGGTTGACCTCTTTGGCAATCGCCGCGCGATTGGGCAGGCTCGTCGGTAGCCAGCCTGCGGCGACGGCGTTGATCTCGGCCTCGATGTCTGCGGGGCCGTATCCGTCGACGATGCCGGCGATGGTGAAGTCGGTCGGGGACGTCGGCCCCAACCCAGCGGCGGGCGTCGTCATGCCGACCATCAGCGCGAGGTGCCCGCCCGCGGAAGCGCCGGTCACCACGTATTTGGTTCGGTCGCCGTGGAAATAGTCCATGTAGTCCCAGCACCACTTGGCAGCGAGGAGCGCGTCTTGAACCGCGGCAGGGGCGGGCGCACCGTCGACCGTGCCATCGTTCACCCGGTACTCGGCATTGCACACGATGAATCCGTGGGCCAGGAAGCGGTCGAAGAACGTCGACATGTGATCTTTCCCAGAGCCGTAGTTGTTCGTGTACGAATGAATCCACGCGCCGCCGTGGTACATGACGACCACGGGCAATACCTGGGTTGCCTTGGGGCCGCCACCGGTCGGGTAGAGCAAGTCGATACGCTGTGCCGTCAGTGGCCCGTAGGGATAGTTGCCCTCGACGGTGTACCCGGCGGGAGGACTCGAGATTGGCACTTTCGAAGCCGTGTCGCGAACAGGTGGCGGGAGCGGGCCGGTGGAAGTCGTGCCGCCTGTTCCGCCCGTGGCGCCGCCGCTGCCGCCAGCCGCTAGGCCCCCCGAAGCGGCGCCACCTGTGGCCTTGGTCGTTCCGCCGGTCGCGACGTTTCCGCCGGATTGGGTGACAGAACCTCCGGTGACTTGTGCGCCGCCAGCGGCGCCGCCCGAGCTGGGCAACGAGGTCGTTCCGCCGGTTCTGCTGGTGGTCGACGTCGTGCCGCCTGTTGACGAATTTGT
>Ga0265316_10002731_pt1 | contig 18101 bp, 10 predicted proteins | sample 4522metaG_FD_202092 | JGI IMG/M metagenome (GOLD analysis project Ga0265316, IMG submission 202092) | Rhizosphere microbial communities from Carex aquatilis grown in University of Washington, Seatle, WA, United States - 4-5-22 metaG | ecosystem: Host-associated > Plants > Roots > Rhizosphere >... | reverse complement strand
ATGACATTGTATACGGGGGTAACCAATAGCATAGAACGTCGCGTTGCTGAGCATAAATCGCATTTGAATCCTGGTTTTACGTCCCATTATAAAATCTCGAAGCTTGTGTATCGCGAAGAATTCGATGTCGTGCGCCATGCGATTGAAAGAGAAAAACAGATCAAAGGATGGACGCGGCGGAAGAAAATAAATTTGGTGACTTCAACAAACCCTGATTGGAAAGATATTAGCCTGTGGTGAAATGGTCATTTGCAAGGGTCCTTGCCCCCCGCCCGATCCGGACCCTTCTCCCGCCAATCACGAAGTGATGCCTTCGGCAATAACGGCGGGATCAAGGTGACACCATATAGAGATTGCCATTCTGAAGAATTCGTGGCAATAGAGTTCTGTGAATCGAAAATGTTTTAATGTTGTTGATCCCCTCTCACACCGTTACCTGTGATGCTTCTGTTCAGCCGTATACCAAGCCCCAGCCATTGACAGACTTTTCAGGCCACAAAAAAATGATTACGAATAGGATACTCAGATGAATTCTTACCGGGAACCGCAGAGCAACGACAAGGGGAACGGACGGCACCAGGACGGCCCGCTTGTGGCACCTATGTGGGAATATTTGGCAATTCTTCTCCGCGGAAAGTGGGTCATCTTGGCCTCGGTGTGTGCGTTTACCGGCCTCGCTGCACTGTACTCAATCGACACAAAACCTACGTATGAAGCGAGTTCTCTCGTTTTGATCGAGCCGAAAGCAAGCGATAAAGCGAATCCGATGCTCGATCTGACGGGAGCGACAGCTGCAACCAAGATTTCGAACGAAATCGAAATCTTGAAATCCAATTCTACGAGCCAGGCCGTTGCCAAAGCACTCCTTTCTCAGAAATATATCAACGACAAAAAAACACGGCTCATTCCTATTGTATCTTCACTGGCGAGTAAAGATTCTTTGGCGACCGTCGAAGAAGTGTCGGAGCGGCTCTCCGGAGTTGTCGATTTTTCGCCGATCCATGAAACCGATATCGTCAAAATCAGGGCGGTGAGCGGGGATCCCGTAGAGGCTGCGTTGATCGCCAATGTGTACACCGAAATTTACACCACGCAGAATCTGCAGGCAAGCCGTCTCCGCACGACTGCGATCCGTGAATTTCTTCAATCGCAGCTTCAGTCCAGAAAAGGCTTGCTGGATTCAGCCGAAAATAATCTGCAGGACTACATGCGTTCTTCAGGTGTTGTTTCCCTCGATGCTGAGGGAACCAAGGTCGTCGACCAATTATCGGCTCTTGAGGCCCAGCGTGACGCGATCGAAGTCGATAGAAGTTCGAGACTGAAAACCCTGGCGTCGTACAAGGAAGAATTCGAAAAGCTGGGACAAAGCTCTGCCAGAGCCATTGAGGAATCGAACGACAGTTACATCGCCCTTTTCCAGGAACAGATCGCTAAGCTCGAGGTACAGCGCGATATCGTCATCGCACAAAATCCCGGGCTTGTCGATCAGAAACTCTACTCGGACAAGCTGAAAGAGATCAACCAGCAGATCGCGTCGTTGAAAAAAACGCTCACGAGCCGTACAGAGCAATTTCTGAAGTCGGTTCTTCCCGGGAACGGCAGCTCGGCCGGATCGAGCGGGTCATTTCTCGCCGAGGCAAAACAGAGAATCATCGAGCAAAGCATCGAACTGCAGGCTCTCGAAGCCCGGAAAAGCGCGCTCGACGGCGTTATCCAGGAGTATGAGAGAAAATTCAACCAGATCCCGAGGAAGAGCATGGATCTGGCGCGGCTGCAGCGTGCGAAAATGAGCAACGAAAAACTCTATCTGCTCGTCGAGGAGAAGTACAACGAAACATCGATACAGGAGAAATCAGAATTCGGATACGTGAACATTGTCGACCCGGCCGTGGTGCCGTTGATACCAGTGGGGACGCGACTTCGCGTCTTTCTTATTTTCGGATTTGTCGCGGGCCTCACCCTGGGGGTTTTCGTCACATTCGTATGGGCGTTTGCCGATGTACGCATTCGAACGCCGGAGGACTTGAAGCGTCACGGTTTTGTCCCTCTCTCGACAATCAGCAGGATGAACTACGAAATAAAGAGGATCAATCATGATACGAAGGACACCACGGCGCAATCTCCGCTCGATGTACACCTTGTCTCTTTTTACCGGCCGTTCGGCCCGGTTGCGGAATCGTACCGTCATTTGCGGACGAATGTGCTCGCAACTCAGCAGGAGAACGTTTCCCGGTGTATTATGATGACGAGCGCGATTCCCGGGGAGGGAAAAACGACCACCGCATGCAATCTCGCCGTTTCGCTTGCTCAGGCGGGGGAAAAGGTTCTGCTCATCAATGCGGACTTGCGTCGGCCTGCGATCCATGAATTGTTCGGGCTCACAAACGAGAAAGGACTTGCCGGTTTGCTTTCCGGCGTAGCGGGTCTTGAGGAAGTCCGCCAGCGGGGAGTGCTCGAGAACCTCGACATCATCGCTTCCGGAGAGCTGCCGGACAATCCGTCCGAACTTCTCGGTTCACATGCAATGAAGGAATTCATTCGGACCATGAAACTGGAATACGACATTGTTCTTGCCGACGCGCCTCCGCTTTTGGCCGTGACCGATGCAGCCGTGATGGCAAAAGAAGCAGACGACGTGGTGATCGTTACTTCCGCCGGGATGACAAGGGTCAATGCCCTCATGTCGGCAGTCGAACTGCTTCACAACTTCGACGCAAAAATGCTCGGCGTGGTGCTGAATAACTTCGACATACGGTCTTCATTCGGCTCATATGCGTACGGCCACCCGAACGGCTACTATGGGTATGAGTCGGGCTACTACGGTTCCAACGGGAAGAAGAAAAAAAAATCAAAAAGAAACATGAATCAACGGTCGGAATCCCACACTTGAGCATGAAGGATGTCATGAGAATTTACAGCGTTGTTTTTGCCGGATGTCTGATAGTATGTTTGACAGACGCCAATGCGCAGGTCAATCCAAGCTCTTTTTTGTCAGCGACATCGGCGGGGGAGACAAGCACCAACTTCTATTTTGCCCGCCCGAACGACCTGACACTCATCGTGAACGTGATCGGTTTCGTTCAACGACCCGGCCGGTACGAGATAGCGAGTTCGATCGACCTGATAAACTTGATTTCGCTGGCCGGCGGACCGACGCCCGACGGCTCAATGAGCAAAGTAAGCATCATCCGCATCGACGGAAAGGGAGATAAGATCACTCGCCGGGAAATTCACGTCGACCTGGAGGACCTTTCCGTGGTGAAGCAGGAAGATCTGCAGCTTGCTCCGGGAGACCTGATCCTGGTGAACCGGACAAGCTGGGCAAAGTTCAGGGATGCTTTCGAGGTGATTGTCGAGGCCTCCGCGGTGACCATTGCCGTTACGCAGATTATTTCCGCCACGAAGAAGTAATACGAAACATCTGAAAAATTGTTTCTCAATTGTCATTCTGATCCCGCCGTTCTTTGGCGGGAGAAGAATCCATGTCAACACTGCATGGTGTACCCTCGCTGCCTCAGTGTCATGGATCCTTCGCTACGCTCAGGATGACAAACCAATGGCAGAATCCGTGCCATTCTTGTCCCGCTCCAAAACCGGGGATCAAGACAAACACGTTTGACGAAAGACAAGAATATTTTTTAGGAATGTCAGTAGTGATACCACAGTGGTATGCTCTTTATCTTCGGAGCAGGTTTGAAAAGAAAGTGGCCCAGGAACTGGAGAGGAAGAACATTGAACAATTCCTTCCGCTGATCGAAGAGGTGCACGTCTGGAGCGACCGCAAGAAAAAGGTTATGGAGCCTCTCTTCCGGGGATACATTTTCGTCAAGACCGATTTGCGGGACAGAGAGATCGTCCTGAGGACAAGCGGTGTTATTCGATTTGTCGGCATCCTGAACAAGCCCTCGCGGGTTCCCGATTTGCAAATAGACTGGCTACGGCGGGTGGTCGGCGGATCAAAAGAAGTCCAGCGAGAATCGTATCTCGAGGTCGGTGAAAGGGTCAAGATCATCAGCGGACCGTTGGCCGGGGTAGAGGGAATCATCAGCAGGGTGAACGGGACTTCGCGCGTGATCGTCCCCATTGCGGCAGTTCAGCAGTCTGTTTCTTTTCAAGTGCCGTCGGAACTTCTGGAAATTATCCGCACCAATGACGAGTGAGCGTTTTTTGTAAGGGGAGACAAAGATCTCTCGTGAATCATCCGATACCAGATCAGAGATTTGTTGTTTTCATGTTGCAGGATCTTTACCCCCCCGCATGCATTATCATTCAGCCGAAATCCTTAATCGAGGAAATGGATGTCTGCCATTGAGGGCATGACAATTACCTCACTGCATGCTGCGGGGGTTATTTACTAGAAGCTCAAAAATGTTTTCATGCAGAATGCACCTGTAAATGTCATGCTGATCCCGACGAAGTCGGGAGAAGCATCCACGACATGGAAGCTTTGTAAATTTAAGGTGTGTCATTGTCATGGATTCTCCCGAAGGGATGCCTTCGGCATTCTCCCGCCACAAAGCGGCGGGATCAGAATGACAATGATCTGGTTGTGTTCCTTCGGAAGGACATAATCCAGAGTTTTTGAGATAGCTTCTAGAGGAATTCAGAATGGATTTCCCTTTCATCGTTGTTGAAGGGAATAATGCTACTTTTTTTGCCGGAGGGCTAAAGAAATGAAGCGAATACTCTACCTCTTTATTCTGATGTTGATTACCATTCCGTTGTTCCAGCCCGGAGGCGGTTTTGCGAGTGCACAGACGACGTACCATGTTGCCGCCAATGGTAACGATGCGAACCCAGGGACACAAGCCCAGCCTTGGCTTACGCCAATGCGCGTTGAATATGCAAAGTTAAATCCCGGTGATTCTGTTCTTTTCAAGCGCGGAGATGTCTTTGAAGGCGAGATATTTGATACCTTGATCGGCACATGGGCAAATCCCGTGGTGATTGGAGCGTATGGGTCAGGACCAAGGCCGATTTTTTATGGCGACTTGAGGGGGAGGACATGGACACCAACTCCCGGACATCCGAATATTTATCAATGCTATGTTGGTGCGGGAAGCGACTTCCAAAACGGCTTTAAGCAGTATTTCAATGGCGCATGGACAAACTCAAACGGTATGCACTATCGCAACGCCTTCCCCGCAGAATGGGGAGCCTTTTGGCCCCTAATGACCGCCGGTTCCATGGGTATTTCAACTGACGACGATACGGTTTTTGTCCATCTGTACGGTGATGCTTCAGGACTCGGGCATGATTCTCTCCGGTGCTATCGGTATGCCGGAGTTCAAATTGTAACCGGGTCGAAAGGCTATTATATCCGTGATCTTGACCTTCGGGATAATTATATCGGAATTGATTCTTGGGGAGACTCAGCAAGAATCAGAGACATCCATACGCAAATGTCAATCACCGATGCAATCGTTTATCAGTACGGATCAAATTCGATTTGTGATTCTTGCCGGATAGATTCTACGGGTGATACGGGATTTTATTTCGTTCAGGCTTTGAGGTGTAAGCTCGCCACGACAGTCATCACAAATACCGGACTTGCAACCGTTGACGGCATCCCTTCCGGTGGAATTGACCGTGCAGGAATAGGAATTTTAGATCATCACACCGCAGCACAAACCGGCTACGGTTACAACACGATCGACTCCAACACAATTTACAATGCTTTGTCAGGGACGTTAGATTTTTTCTATTGTATCGGAGACACGTTCAGGTATAACGTCGGGCACAATTGCGGGGGTGGTGCTTATCCGGCAGGAAACGACCTAGTTCTCTCGCATAACCATTTTACAATGACTCCCTCGGGCGCCGATGGTATTAACTGCGCGCAGTACCGGAATGGAAATATCACAATAACATATAATACTCTCGACAGCGTAAAAGATTACGGGATACAGATATCGGAAAACGACAGCAGCGGGACATTTACGGTTAATAATAATACAATAAATATGTTAATTCCCGCCAGGAATTTTATTAACTACTCCGTGTCCGGTATTACATCAACAAACAACCACTATAATGGAACGGGCGACCGTTTCACATTGAACGGAGTGAACTATAATAGCTTAGCGGCATTTCATGCTGCAACCGGCTTTGAAAATGGATCGACGCCCTTAGTGGCGTTCTCTTCGAATGTGAACCAAATTGATTTTGGCGGATATAAACTAGGCCAATTTAAGGACACTGTCGTATCAATGACAAATGAAGGGGGGGATACCTTAAAAATTACGGGGGACACCTTAACGAACAATGCGTTTACTCTTACACCAGCGCTTTCACAAAAAAATATAGCGTACGATTCAATCTTTACGGAGTCCATTCGTTTTACACCTCTGTCATTCGGAACGTACAAAGGGAGTATCGTTGTCAAGAGCAATGACCCGTTAGGACCGGACACAATTAAACTTACGGGAACGTCGCCGTATCCGACAATTGCTGTCAATCAGCCATCGCTTAATTTCGGAAATGTTGTCCGGAGTGCTTCGAAACCTCTGACGATTAAAATTACAAACTCCTCAATCAACACGCTGATAGTCGATTCTATCTATACAAAGACGTCACTCTTTGCTGTCAACAAAACGAAAGACTCTGTCGCTGCGAGTGACAGCGTTGTGATAACATTGACGCCTGCCGCTTTTGGAAGTTTCACCGATACGCTGTATCTCCGGAATAATTCGGCTTCGCCTTTGATAAAAGTTCCATTGTCCGGAACGTCGCCGTATCCGACCATCGCCGTCAATCAGCCGTCGCTTAATTTCGGAAATGTAGTGCGCAATGTTCCAAAGCTTCTAACGATTCAGATAACAAACTCATCAATCAACACGTTGATAGTCGATTCTATATATACGAAGACATCGCTCTTTGCTGTCAATAGAACAAAAGATTCTGTCATTACGAGTGACAGTGTTGTCATAACGTTTACACCGGCAGTCTTTGGGAGTTTTATAGATACATTATATCTCCGGAATAATTCGACTTCGGTTTTAATAAAAGTTCCATTGTCCGGGACATCGCCGACTCCGACTTTGGGCCTTAATCACTCATCGCTCAATTTCGGAAACGTCGGTCGCGATTCCTCAAAACAGCTGATGCTGCAAATTTCTAATTCAACCGTCAACATCTTGACGGTAGATTCGCTCTATACAAGATCGTCAGTGTTCAAAGTTTCCAGGACAAATATTTCCGTTGCAACCGTTGATAGTATTGCCGTAACGTTTTCCCCCATTGTCGTGGCGTCGTTTACCGATACGCTGTACCTTAGAAACAACTCAGTATCGGCAATAGTGAAGATACCGTTGACCGGGAACTGCCCCTCGCCGTTGATCATAGCATCCTCAAGCGGAATAACTTTCCCCGACCGGGCTCTTCAGGATTCAGCCGTTATCACGGTGTCTGCGCGGAACGCTTCAGTCGTTCCTCTGACAATAACCAACATCACCACGGCAAGCAGCGTTTTCACCGTATCGCCGAAAACAGCGGGCATTTCGGCCGGTGACAGCGTGGCATTGCGATTGGTCTTTAAGCCGGCGTTGTTTGGAGCGGCCATCGATACCATGACTGTCATCTCAGACGCAGGCGTCATTAAAGTACCGTTAAGCGGAACATCGCCCTATCCGGCGATCAGCGTGAACAAGTCGGCGATTAATTTCGGGCTTGTTGCTGCCAACGATTCAAATTATCAAGGAGTGGTATTCAGAAATGCATCGATAAACAAATTGAGGATTGACAGCATCTATACAACAAACCCTATTTTTGCCGTTTCAATTCACAACGCAACGATCGCTGATTCCTTGAGCGGTCTCATCCTTTGTTACTCGAAAAACGTGGGTGCGTTTGCCGATACGCTGTACCTTAGAAATAATTCCGCGACCCCCCTCTTAAAAGTCCCCATTGCAGCAAAGCTGTATTCAAAGCCGGGGAGACCGCAATCGGCATCTATTTCGCCCAACCATTGGACAAACATGACGGCGGACACCATTACATGGAACATTGCTCAGGCGGGAATGTTATCGACGCCTCGTGTTTGGTATTCTCTTGATACTCTGCCGCGGCTTGCAAGCACGCTACTCAGCCAGCCAGTCGTCAATAATAGTTTTATGTTTGCAATGAATAAAGTTGGAATGCATACGATTTATTTTTTCCTTGAAGATTCTCTCGGCAATAAAAATCCTGATTCGACGGGTTCTGTCGTTGCGCGCTTCGATACGACGGCTCCGACGATACAATATGATGCAACGAAGCCCGATACCGTAGTCGTCCAACAAGACGGCAGCATCAGCACCGTTCCTCCCATTACTGCAAGCGCAGTCAAACCATCGAATCAAGCCGGCGTCGCGTCGATGCAATTGAACTATCGAAAAATAAATGACGTCAGTTCGTCGTCGTTAAATTTCCCCGGCTTTAATAGTTCGTCCCTTACTCTGCCGGTATCTGCTTTTAAAAGCGGGGGGACGACCATTGGCGTTGATTACCAGATCCAGTCGAGTGACAGCGCGGGCAACACTTCAGTATCCGTTTTCTATTCTTTCATCATGAGGCTTGCGCCCGGCGCCGCTGTCACGAATCAGCTCGCCATCCCTTCTGCTTCGGCTTTACCGGCAGCCCAGGAGGTCAAGGCGTATCGCATATTCTCCATGCCATACGATCTGGATAATAAAAAACCGAGCAGCTTTATGGAGACAAGCTTCGGAAGCAATGCCGAAAATGGAACGGCGAATGTCCGATGGAGGATGCAGCGGCTTGTCGATACCACGTGGGCGGACTATGATACATTCAAAGATTCTCCTGTCGTGGTTCCGGGATCGGCATTCTTTCTTATCTCAAGAGATCCGCAAAAGTCGATTGTCGTTTCGAACGCCCAATTGGTCAGGTCGGATGTGATGTCAACGCAGGGAGTTCCGCTGAACAAAGGATGGAATCTTCTGGGTAACCCCTTCTTGGTCAACATACCTTTTGATCGCTTATCGTTTGTCGGGGGAAATCCTCTGGTCCGCTATTACTACTCGGGAACTGGCCCTCAAGGAGGATGGGAGAGTTCGGGCGCCGACGTCGACACGTTGCGGGCATGGCAGGGCTGGGCAATCAACATGGACAGCGCCTGCACGATGAAAATTAATTTCCCGAACGCCTCGATACCCCCCTCAGCGAAACGGAGCGTTCATGAAGAAAAGACAATATCGAATACCGACACAACGAAAGAGTGGACGCTTCAGATAAGCGCGTCGAGAAGCGACATTCACATGTCGTACACCGGAGCCGAGATCGGCATGAATTCCGAATCGGCAAAAGGATATAACAAAAATGACCGGTTGAACCCTCCATTTATAGGAAGCCGAAGTATTTCTGTAGGTTTTAGCAGTGACGCAGGGCCATTGTTAAAAGATATGCGGCCGGTCAGCAATGACGGCGATGCATGGGATCTGACGGTAACAACGGGCGACGCGAATGCAAAAGCGACACTGCGCTTTGATGCTGTTGAAAAAATTCCCAATACGAATTTCACAGTTTGTCTTCTTGATGCAGTGAAAGGGTTAGCCTACGACCTTAAAAACCAGAATTCCATTGACGTTGTGACAGGAAAGGAAGGATTCAGAAATTACCGCGTGTTGATCGGGACTAAAGCATTCGTGGAAAAAAATCTGAACGGAATTGCGTTATTGCCGAATGATCCCCAGTTGTATCCAAACTATCCCAATCCATTTAATCCCGCAACAACGATTCGGTATGCAGTACCAAATTCGGGGAGCCGTTTTAGGGTCGATCTGAAGGTGTACAATGTGCTGGGGCAAGAGGTGCAAACTCTTGTGAAGGACGAAAAGGGACCTGGCTTCTACGAAGTGAGCTTCGACGCGAGGGGGTATTCATCGGGCGTCTATTTTTATCGAGTAGTCATTTCAGGAGGGGGAACGAACTACAACAACACCAAGAAAATGTTGTTGATCAAATAGAAGCTACCTCAAAAACTCTGGATTATGTCCTTTTGAAACAAGATAACTGGATTATCGTCATTCTGAACGAAGCGAAGCGGAGTGAAGAATCCATGACATTAAAACTCCTTGAATCTACAAAGCTTCCATGTCATGGATGCTTCTCCCGACTCCGTCGGGATCAGCATGACATTTACGGCTGTTTTCTGCACAGAAACCATTTTTGAGATAGTTTCCAGTATCATGTATGTGAGAATTCGTTCAAGCTGACCGGAACAATGTCACCTTGAGTCCCGCTTCACAGCGGGATAGATTCTTCGTCTACCGCCGAAGAACGTCGGGATCCTCAGAACGACATAGACTTTGCTTTTCGTTTGTCACTCTGATACCTTGCCGGTGACCGGTAGGAGTAGAATGATATGAACCGTTTTTCATTTGTCACCCTAATCCCGCCGTTGTTTGGCGGGAGAAGGGTCTGGATTGTGCGAGGGATTTGTGTAACTGAATTTTCGTCCTTTGACTCTCCCCGCGCTGTCCAGATTCTTCACTCCGCTTCGCTCCGTTCAGAATGGCATAGGCCCTGCTTTTCGCTTGTCACCCTGAGCGGAGCGAAGGGTCCATGACACTGAACCTACGTGAAACTACAATGCTATGTTGTCATGGATTCTTCACCCCGTCTGAGAAACGACGGGGTTCAGAATGACAATAGAAAACATTTTTGAAATGGCCACTAACTTTAAATAAGGAAATACCTATGGATCACTACGGAATTCATCACCGCGGGCTGGTAGCTGTGGTTCTTCTGGCGTTTGTTTTATTTGCCATCCAGGCCCCACTCCATGCTCAGACCAAGCAGGTAATGAAGGTTGTTTTGATCGATTCGGCCGTCAAAGGGTTATCCAAAGGTCAATCGGAGCTGTTCTTTACAACACTGCAGAAAAAAGTTTCCCAGTATGAGATGCTCTCTGTTTCTTTGAAGAGCGATCTGATGAAAGAATTGAGCCCCGCTGATAAAAACACTCTTGCCGGGTGTTCCACACTCTCCTGCCTGCAGCAGGTCTCATCGAAAATCGGCGTTGAGAGAATTATTCTCTGCACGGTGACGCTGCAAGGGAATGCCTATCATTTCGAATCTTCGGAATACGGAGTGAAAAGTTCTGTAAAACTTTCGGATGTTAATGAAGATGCAGCGTGTTCGTCCGCCGCTGATCTCAACGATTACATTTGCAGAGTTGCGGTTGCCGTAGGACAAAAGGTCACGCGTTCAGACTATGTCCCTGATTCCCTTAAAACGAGCACGATCAGTTGGTGGTGGTATGCCGGGGGTGCGGCTGTCGTGGGATTGGGGACGGTAATCCTTTTATCTTCCAAAAAATCAAACGAGGGAACTCCTGCGGAGCAAACCCTTCCTGGAGCTCCGGACCTTCCGTAGTTTTCTGTAGGATATTTTTTTTCCATCTCAAAAATAGTTTTCATGCAGAAAGCAGCCGTAAATGTCAAGCTGATCCCGACGAAGTCGGAAGAAGCATCCACGACATGGAAGCTTTGTAGATTGAAGATGTGTCATTGCCATAGATTCTCCCGAAGGGATGCCTTCGGCATTCTCCCGCCACAAAACGGCGGGATCAGAATGACAATGATCTGGCGGTGTTCCTTCAGAAGGACATAATCCAAAGTTTTTGACATAGCTGCTCATCAATTTCGTGCAATTTTTTTTCAGAAGGATGTTAAATGCTGACATCACGGATGGTTTGGTTTTTTAAATATGACTTCCTTGCGTTTATGTCTCTGCATATTTCTATAATAACCCGATCATGCTTTTGCATTCTCTTTATTGGTTCTCTTGCCAGCGCAGCGACGTACCATGTTGCCGCCAATGGTAACGATGCGAACCCAGGGACACAAGCCCAGCCTTGGCTTACGCCAATGCGCGTTGAATATGCAAAGTTAAATCCCGGTGATTCTGTTCTTTTCAAGCGCGGAGATGTCTTTGAAGGCGAGATATTTGATACCTTGATCGGCACATGGGCAAATCCCGTGGTGATTGGAGCGTATGGGTCAGGACCAAGGCCGATTTTTTATGGCGACTTGAGGGGGAGGACATGGACACCAACTCCCGGACATCCGAATATTTATCAATGCTATGTTGGTGCGGGAAGCGACTTCCAAAACGGCTTTAAGCAGTATTTCAATGGCGCATGGACAAACTCAAACGGTATGCACTATCGCAACGCCTTCCCCGCAGAATGGGGAGCCTTTTGGCCCCTAATGACCGCCGGTTCCATGGGTATTTCAACTGACGACGATACGGTTTTTGTCCATCTGTACGGTGATGCTTCAGGACTCGGGCATGATTCTCTCCGGTGCTATCGGTATGCCGGAGTTCAAATTGTAACCGGGTCGAAAGGCTATTATATCCGTGATCTTGACCTTCGGGATAATTATATCGGAATTGATTCTTGGGGAGACTCAGCAAGAATCAGAGACATCCATACGCAAATGTCAATCACCGATGCAATCGTTTATCAGTACGGATCAAATTCGATTTGTGATTCTTGCCGGATAGATTCTACGGGTGATACGGGATTTTATTTCGTTCAGGCTTTGAGGTGTAAGCTCGCCACGACAGTCATCACAAATACCGGACTTGCAACCGTTGACGGCATCCCTTCCGGTGGAATTGACCGTGCAGGAATAGGAATTTTAGATCATCACACCGCAGCACAAACCGGCTACGGTTACAACACGATCGACTCCAACACAATTTACAATGCTTTGTCAGGGACGTTAGATTTTTTCTATTGTATCGGAGACACGTTCAGGTATAACGTCGGGCACAATTGCGGGGGTGGTGCTTATCCGGCAGGAAACGACCTAGTTCTCTCGCATAACCATTTTACAATGACTCCCTCGGGCGCCGATGGTATTAACTGCGCGCAGTACCGGAATGGAAATATTACAATAACCTATAATACTCTCGACAGCGTAAAAGACTATGGGATTCAGATATCGGAAAACGACAGCAGCGGGACATTTACGGTTAATAATAATACAATAAATATGTTAATTCCCGCCAGGAATTTTATTAACTACTCCGTGTCCGGTATTACATCAACAAACAACTATTTTTACGGAACCGGCGACCGTTTCACATCAAACGGAGTTGACTACAATACGTTAGCAGCCTTTCAATCGGGAACAGGATATGAAGCGGGTTCGGTATGGTACTCGAGCCCCACCGCACCGACGGGAACATTCACCATTACGCCGGATACCCTTCCGGCGAACGGTGGAACTGTCATGCTTCATTGGACCAGCTCGGGGGCTGCATCCGCATCACTCAGCTACACGACCGGCACTAATGATACAGTCATCAGCGTGAATCTGAGCGACAGCCTCTCGGTTCACGTTTCCGCCACTACAACGTTTGAACTGACGCTAACTGCACCGTTAGGGTCGACCGTGCTCACCGCCCATGTCGTTGTGGGGACGGCGTCGACGGAGTATTCTCTCGCACAGAACTATCCGAACCCCTTTAATGCAGGCACAACCATCGGGTTCGCACTGCCGAATGTCGAGGTTGTTTCCCTGAAAGTGTATGATCTGCTTGGCCGTGAAATAGCAACGCTTGTCGATGGGATGCAGACAAGCGGAGTTCACCTGATCCAGTGGACGCCTAAAGGAATTGCGAGCGGTGTTTATCGCTACCGGTTAAAAGCGGGCTCATTTTCTAAAACACGCCGTTTGGTCATCGTCCGCTAAGAGCAGTTGCCGCCTCTTTGTTGATCCGTCTTTCCGTATTTAACAGACAATTACGGTGAAGAGCTAAGAGAAAGTTGAGTGTGTTTTACTGTTATCTCGAGCCCATGATTACCCCGTGCAATAGAAACCCGCCTCCGAAGGAATCGTTCGCGAGATCCAGTAGCTGTCTCAGACACTCCGACGACATGCAGTAAAACGACGGTTTCTCATCCCTTATTCGTCGCATCATCATTCGAACCTATCTCAGAAACACAAAAGACGCATTCTTATCTCGAAGCTGTACCGTCGTCAGAAGGCCAAGAGAGGAATATTTTTTCAGATAAGGAATTGTCAGAGAATATTTCACCACATAAATAGCGTATGCTTTTTAACTCGTTAAGCTTTGCAATATTCCTGCCGATAGTTTTTTTATGCTATTGGTTCGCGACGAAAGGGAATTTTAAACTCCAGAACATTTTGCTGCTTGTTTCCAGCTATTTTTTTTATGCATGCTGGGATTACCGGTTTTTGTTCTTGCTGATCTTTTCGACGCTATTGGATTACTCAACCGGCATCAAAATGCATGGCGCCAAGAACCAAAGTATGAAAAAATTTTGGTTAGCGCTCAGCGTCTGCATCAACTTAGGGTTTCTGGGAATCTTCAAATACTATAATTTTTTTGCGTCTTCTTTCGCAGATGGTTTGTCCCTTTTGGGAATATCATCAAGCTTTGTGACCTTGCAAGTCATATTGCCCGTCGGAATTTCCTTCTATACGTTTCATGGGCTATCCTACGTTTTAGACATTTACAATAACAAGATAGAGCCTGAAAGAAACTTTGTTGACTATTCTGTTTTCGTCAGCTTTTTCCCTTTACTGGTTGCCGGACCCATAGAAAGGGCAACGCATCTTTTGCCGCAAATTATTAAAAAAAGAGAATTTGATTATACGAAAGCGGTCGATGGCATGCGACAGATCTTATGGGGCTTGTTTAAAAAAATTGTCATAGCCGACAATTGTGCTGTCTATGCAAATACAATTTTTAACAACTCTGCTGCTTATTCAGGCAGCACGTTGGTTGCCGGTGCACTATTTTTTTCGTTCCAAATTTACTGCGATTTTTCAGGGTATTCGGATATTGCGATTGGCACAGCACGGCTTTTCGGAATAGACTTATTACGGAACTTTGCCTTCCCGTATTTCTCCCGGGATATCGCCGAATTCTGGAGGCGATGGCATATTTCGCTTTCATCATGGTTTAGAGACTATTTGTATATTCCATTAGGAGGCAGCAAAGGCGGAACGTGGTCTAAAGTAAAAAACACATTCATTATCTTTATTGTCAGCGGGTTTTGGCACGGAGCAAATTGGACCTTTCTTGCCTGGGGGGCGTTGAACGCTCTTTATTTTCTCCCGCTCCTCTTATTACATAGAAATAGGGCGAATATTGAAATAGTGGCGCATGGTAAATATCTGCCCACGGTAAGAGAATTCTTCAACATGATCATGACCTTTGGCTTGACTGTTTTTGCTTGGATATTTTTCCGGGCAAGCAGTCTTCACCAGGCTTTCAGTTTCATCTCTCATATTTTTACGAGATCATTATTTTCTTTGCCCGAAATACTGCCGCCGGAATTATTGTTCTTGCTTGCCTTTTTTATCATCGTTGAATGGATTGGAAGAGAACAGCAATATGCCATTGCTAGATTGAGTCAAAAATGGTACAGGCCCGTGCGCTGGGGGTTCTATTACGGGATCCTTTTTATCATTGTTTGTTTTGCAGGAAAAGCGCAACCGTTTATTTACTTCCAATTCTGAAACACTCAAAACAATTCTCGACAGCCGCACGTTCATCCGAAGAACACTTCAATTCGCTGAGTTCCCATGTCAAGGTTTCTGGTTAAACTAACCGTTTTTCTTTTTCTCGCGTTATCGTTACTCTCCTTGCTTCTCATAGAAGACGGAGGGTATGTTGACTACTTCTACGAGAAATTTACTACGCCGAAGACTCAATCGATGATTCTTGGCGATTCACGGAGCATGCAGGGCATTCAACCATCCGTTATCAACTCGTATTTCCGCAAGGGAGAGTACGCCACCCCGATATTGAATTATAGTTTCACTGTGGCACAGATGGCATACGGCGAAATATGGAAAGAGAGTATTGTGAGAAAGCTTGATACAACGTCGGGGAATGGCCTTTTTATTCTGACGGTGAACCCCTGGATATTGTCAAAAAGAGACGGGGATGATGAATCCAAGAAAGTGTTTTTTGAAGCAGATGTTCCTCCGAACAATATGAAGTTCGTTTCCATGAATCCGAACTTTGAATATCTCATAAAAAATTGGAATTATTTCCACTTCAAATCTATCTTTAGAAAAACGTCTGAGATGCACAAGGATGGCTGGCTGGAAGAGAGCAACCTGACCAACGATCAGAATACACTGGATGAGTGGAAACAGAACCAGGTGAACATCTTCAGCGGATTTTCCCATAAAATGCAGCCGTCACAGTATCGACTGACAGAATTCAATAACCTGGTGAAATATCTGAACACGAAAGGGCATGTTTTTATCGTCAGGATGCCGATGGATAGTGTCCTTATCGAGATTGAAGCCGCTTATTGGGCTTCTTTCGACAGTGACATTGAGAAGGTAGCAGAGGCAAATGGTGTGAAATATTTTAATTTTACGAAAGACAAGCTGAAGTATAGAACCTACGATGGGAATCACCTTGATAAGTACGGAGGAGTCGTCTTTACCAAGGATTTGTGCGATTCAATTTCCGTAGGCATGATTTCGAAGAAATAAGTTGAATTCTTCTTTTGAAAATGAAAGAGCGTGCAAAAAGTGTGAGAATACTTCAAGCGGTCGGCATGATGAACCGCGGCGGAGCGGAGACCATGTTGATGACCATGTTCCGCCACATCAACCGCGATGAATTCGAATTCATATTTTTGACTCATTCTGATGCGGTAGGTGCTTATGACCAAGAGATTCTGAACCTTGGCGGAAAACTCCATTCAATTCACTCGTTGGGCACACTGGGCTACACAGGGTATTTCATTAGCCTGCGCCGATTCATTCTTAATAACGGACCTTTTGATGTGGTCCATTCCCATCTCGACTGGCAGGGAGGAGTAATTGCACTAGCCGCAAAATCTGCCGGCGTGAAAAAAATTATTGTGCATTCTCACTCCTCATCGTGGGAAAAACCGAACACTTTCATCTATCGTCTTCTTCATACATTCAACCGGTTTCTCATTGTATTATGTGCTGATGAAGGATGGGCGTGTTCGCGCGAAGCGGGCGAATTTTTATTCTGGAAGCGATTTTTCAGGAATGGCAAATATAAAAAGATTCCAAACGCGATCGATCTTGATCTCTACAGCAAGCTCACTATCGATAAAGCAAATGCGATGAGGAGGACGTTTGGTATACCGGCACAAATGCTCGTCTTTGGACAGGTTGCCAGTTTCTCCTGGTTGAAAAACCAAACATATCTGATTGAACTGGCAACGGAACTGAAAAAGAAAAAATGGAATTTTCGCATCGTCTTTGTTGGCGATGGGGCTATGCGGCAAGAGGTTGAGGATCTCGCCTCTGCCCGTCGAGTTTCCAGTGAAATTCTCTTCCTTGGTTTGCGTGATGATATCCCTGAATGTATGAATATGTTCGACGCACTGCTCCTCCCTTCGGTTTTTGAGGGCCTGGGGATTGTCGCAATCGAGGCCCAGGCAGCGGGCATCCCCTGCCTTGTCTCCGCCCGGGTGCCGCAGGAAGTTGATATGGACCTCGGTCTCGTTCATCATCTTCCTCTTGAGTCGCCGGATCAATGGATTGCTTCCCTCGAGAATGTGAAAGGACGTCGATGCTTCGACCGTTCACGTATCAATAACAGCATCACCGCCAGAGGATATTCCATAAGAGAAAGTATTGGTGAGATTGAACGACTTTATAGACTAACTGATGCATGATGGAAAAAGGATCGAAACCCAGGGTCCTGATTATTTCGGCCGACCTCGAGATCGGGGGCATCGAGCGCAGTCTCCTTGGGCTTCTCGAAGTATTTGATTATAGCAGATTTGAAGTCGACCTCCTCTTGTACCGGCACACGGGACCGTTTCTTAAGTTCCTGCCGACAGGGCCTCACCTGTTGCCGGAGGTTTCTGAATACACAACCTTCCAGCGTCCGATCATTGAAATTCTTCGAGAAGGACATCTGCGAATTGCTTTGGCACGGCTGCGTGCTAAATTGTCGGCATGGCTGGATGGTCGACAACAAAGTGTGGCAGAAGCAGGGTATCTCGTTATTCAAAGAAGCTGGCGCTATGCCTTTCGCTCGCTTCCCCTGGTTCGTGGAGAGTACGATCTCATCATTAGCTTTTTGGGTCCTCACTATATTGCCACCGACCGGGC
>Ga0265316_10002730_pt1 | contig 18110 bp, 15 predicted proteins | sample 4522metaG_FD_202092 | JGI IMG/M metagenome (GOLD analysis project Ga0265316, IMG submission 202092) | Rhizosphere microbial communities from Carex aquatilis grown in University of Washington, Seatle, WA, United States - 4-5-22 metaG | ecosystem: Host-associated > Plants > Roots > Rhizosphere >... | reverse complement strand
CGCGCCTGCTGCTCACCGTTCACGATGAACTGGTTTTCGAGGTCAAGACCGACGAGGTCGCGGCCTTCTCGGCCTGGGTCAAGGGCGTTATGGAGTCAGCCTATGCCCTGCGCGTTCCCTTGGTGGTCGACGTGCACGCCGGCGCCAACTGGGGCGCGGCCCACTGACGGGATCTACTTCTTCTTCCCGCCCGGGACCGCCTTGTCACCCTTGGGCTGTTCGCCCTTCTGGTGCGCGGCCCAGCCCACCACCTGGGGTGCCTGGCCCTCCAGTTGGATGGTCTGCGCCTCGGGGGGCAGGACCGCATTGCCCTCAGCAAGCACCTTGCCCTGCATATCCTCCAGCTTCTTGTGGATGATGAGCCCGTTGGACGCGGCAAACCCGGTGATCGAATTGATGGAGAAGGTGCCGGTCACAATGACTTGCTCGCCGGGTTTGATGGTCAGGGGCTTGGGGTCGCCGGTGTCCCAGTCCTTGATCGGGTAGTCGGCCACCAGAAGCGCGCGCTCGCGCTTGGTGCCAGGGCTATCCGCGACGAAAAAGTGCGGCTGGTCGCACGGCCGGCAACCCGTTCGGTCGACCGCGATCGGCGCGGTAAGGGCATCGCCGCCCTTCTTCATGGCCTTCTTCTTCTCTGCCTTCTGCTTCTCGAAGAGAGCATCGTTGCACTTGCGCAACTCGGCTGGGCATTCATAGATCTCAGTCAGATAAGCTTTGACCCGCACATCCTTGTCCATGTACTTGTCTTTCTGCTTGCGCAGACCAAACACCGACAGCTCGCCAGTCGGATACTGGACAGGCGCACTCGACACATTGAAATTGGGCGAGGGCGGCAGGTTGACCTTCACCGGCGGGAGAGCCTGGCCCTGAGCCAGTGCCGCACCCGATGCCAGGGAAGCCATAGTGAAAACCGATACCATGGAGATTCGGAGCATGAGTTTCCCCTCTTCGAAGGCCAAGAATCGCCGACCGGGCGGCTCGTACGTGAGGTTCCTGCATAACATGGTCATTTGCGCGCCACAAGGCCCCAGAACCGCCCTTGTCGTCTTGCTGGCGTCGCTTGCCTGTGTCGCCTGCACCCGGCACCACGGCAGCTCGCGCCGGCCGACCGCCACGGCATCACATGATGCGGGCGTTTCGGAATTCCATCGGCCGATCCACGTGTCAACCGGCGTCAAGCTTCCCGAAATCGCCCCCAAGCCAACCCGGCCGGATCCCTATGGCGGAACGCTCCATGTCCACCTGGAGGCCGAGCCGCCGCACCTCAACCCGCTGCAGGACCATCTTCAGGTCATCCAGCGCGTGGTGGACCATCTGATCTATGAAACATTGATCGAGTGCCGGGAGAACCAATATCGCCCGGGGCTGGCCGAGAGCTGGGAGGTCTCGCCCGACGGCGAGCGCATCACTGTCAAGTTGCGCAGCGGTGCCCGCTGGCACGACGATCGTGTGGTTTCCGGCCTCGATGTCCAAGCCACTCTTGAACCGCTCCTGCGCACGGGCAGTCGCCAGGCAATCTGGCACGCCATGCTGGAAGACGTCGAGGGTGTGGACGTGCTGCCCGAGCGAGGCGTGCGCTTCCGTCTGCGCCGTCCCTCTGACCTGGCTCTGCGTGCCCTGTGCGAGATCCCCATTCTGCCCGCCGAGAACCTGCGCAAGACCGGGTCGGCGGTCACCCAGTTGGGTCGCCAACCGGTGGGCACCGGCCCATTCCGTTTCTCCTCCTGGGAGCGCGGCAAACGCATTCGCCTGGTTCGCAGCCGGCCTGCGGATCGCCCGCAGCCGCCGTTTCTCGACGAGATCGTGTTCGATATCGACAGCGACGGATCGCGGGCGCTGGTCCGAACCCGACGTGGCGAAATTGACATTCTGCCGCGCGTGCTCGACGTGCTCTATCCTGAGCAGGTGGCGCCGGCGACCCTACGCGACACCCTGCAGCTGTGGTGGCTGACACCGGATCGCTATTCGTTCGTCGTGCCCAACCACCGGCGCGGGCCGCTCGCCGACGCCCGCTTTCGTCAGGCGCTCAGCCTGCTGTGGGATCGGGCGCGGTTTGCCGACGAAATCCACCACGGACTGGCACAGCCCATCGGTGCACCCACGTTCGCCCAGGTTCCCCCTGACTCCCTGGATCTGAAGCTGGCAATTTCCCTGTTGGAGAGCGCCGGTTTTCGCGACAGCGACGGAGATGGCGTGCGCGACGTGGGGGGTGTGCCCATTCGTCTGACCATTTTGTTGCCGTCAGGCGCGCGCAGTTTGGCGGCCGAGGCGCGTGGATTCGCCCTTGATCTGCGACGCGCCGGGCTTCTGCTCGACACTGTCGCAGTCGACGCAAACTCGCTGCAGGCGCGCTTGGATGGCGGTGACTTCGATCTGGCAACCTTGACCTGGGAGGGCCGGCGGGACGAAGATCCTCGGCTGCTCTTCGGCAGCCAGGGCCAGCTCAGCTTCAGCGGCTATCGTTCAGAGCCATTGCAATCGCTGCTCGACCAAGTGCGACTTGCCACAGGCCCGCTGGCGCGCGCGCCGATTTTGCAGCATCTCGGCGAGTGGCTGGCCAGCGAACGCCCGGTCATCTTTCTCTATCGCCACGACGTCCCTGCGCTAGTGGCCAAGCGGGTACACGGCCTGGCCGGCGTCGGTGATCGTTTGGATCTACGATCCGTGTGGGTCGATCCATGATCGGGGTTGCTAGCGTCTGCCTGCTCCTGGCGGCCTGTCCTGCACCGGAGCCGGACGCACATGGCCTTGGGCCAGCCCAAGTTGCGCACCTGCCGCCACAAGCAGCCATGGATCTCAACCGCGAAGGCAAGGTCCTGTATCACGAGGGTCGTTTTGCCGAGGCCCGCACAAAGTATCAGCTGGCCACGAAGCTCGACCCGGACTTCCTCGCCCCTTGGCTCAACCTGGCTTGCACGTTTGCGCGCGAAGATCGCTTTGCCGAAGCGACCGAGCAAGCCGTGGCTTTGATCCGCCGTGCCTACATTCCCGGGGCGCGCGAAGTCATGGAGGCGGCTGACCTCGGAGCGCTGCAGATTCGCCCCCAAGAACTGGCCAAACTGAAGTCCGCCCTGACCCAAGCGTCGATCGAATGGAGCAAGGCCGCGCAAGGGGGCTTCTTCTTCGTGGCGCGTACCCACCCCCCGGTCAAGCTCGAAGGGCAGGGGATCTTGGTGCTGGGGATGAATCAAGAGATCTACGCGTGGTTGCCGCGTTCGAGTCGCTACCTTCCCATAACGGCCGAGGATGGGCGCGTGCTGGCATTCGTGCAATCGCCGGACGGTCGCCGAATCGTGTTCGTGCGCGCGGGTCGCGTCGTGCGTTCGCCCGGGCAGCCAGACCTGCTGCGCGGGCTCGGCATGCGGCAACTCGACTTGGCCAGCATGGCGTTGGGGCCCGTCGTCGAATTGCCCGGAGATGTGCGGCAGATGACCTTGTGGTCTTCCGGAGGTGGCTCGGTCGAAATCGAAACTGCCGGGCCAGAGGGCACGTTGAGCAAGTTCGCCTTCGACGGGCAGAAACTGGATCCCGTGCGGGCGATCCATCGACGTTTTTCCGCCAATGTTCATCCCGTGATCCTGACTTCGGCGGGCGTGGCGCCAGCCGGCCGTGTTGTCTCGGACGCGGCCTGCGGATTCTCGGCGCGCGACGAAATCGACGGAAACGGTCAACCCGGCATCCGCATCTCACCGCGACCGGGGAGAGACTTCTTGCTCGACGCCCGTTACGGAGCCGGTCTCGATGGGCTGCCCTTCCCAAGTTCCGCTCTTTCGCCAAGCAAAGCCCTGTCCCCGGCGAGAAAAACGCGCTAGAGGTTTGCCAAACTGAGGTTCTCGCCCCCCAATGTCCAGAAGGTTCCGTCAGCCGAGGTCGACGCCTTGAGCACTTGTCTGCTCAGCATGACTGGGTTCGGGCGGGGGATGGCCGAAACCGGCGCGCGGCGGTTCGTCGTCGAGATGCGTTCGCTCAACGGCCGGGGGAGCGAGGTCAAGATACGCGGCCGCGAAGGGGACATCCCGGCAGGTGTGGAAACCGAGATTGTGCGCGCGGTTCGCGCGCAAGTCGCGCGCGGCACGGTGAGCGTCACCATTCGGGAGGAAGGCATCGAGGCGCCTGCTGCCATCATCGATCTTGCGGTTGTTCGCCAGGCTCACGGGGTTCTCGAAACACTGCGGCGTGAACTGGGCCTAGCCCAACCGGTCGACCTGGCGACGGTGGCTGCGTTCTTGGCTGGCCCTGGAGCCCGTCACGTCCACCGCGACGAGATAACCTGGGATGGTCTGCGGCCTGCGGTCGAACAGGCCCTGCGGGAAGTGCAAGCCACGCGGGCTCGCGAAGGAGCCGCTCTCTCTACCGATTTGCGCCAACGACTCGATCGTCTGTGCGAGCTGGCGGCGAAGATCGAAAAGGCTGCCTCCGGCCTGCCCACCCGTGCAGCTCGCAAACTGGAGGAACGCCTGGCTGCCGTGGCGATGAGTAGCACCGTGCTTGATCCCGGACGCCTGGCTCAGGAGGTGGCCATTCTGGCCGAAAAGCTCGACGTATCCGAAGAGCTGGTCCGGTTGCGCACGCATCTCCATCACTTGGGCGAGCTTCTCGCTGGGAACGCGCCCGAGGCCGCGGGGCGCAAGATAGACTTTCTCGTGCAGGAGGTCGGCCGCGAGGTCAACACCATAGGATCCAAGGTTCAGGACGCCCCTATCACAGCTCTGGTTGTCGAGAGCAAGGCGGAACTGGAGAAACTGCGCGAGCAGGCCCAGAATATCGAGTGATCGTCCGAGAAACACCGAAGAGAAAATGAAGCCACCTGACAGACGTTCCGGCCTTTTGCTGGTCATCTCCTCGCCCTCGGGCGCCGGCAAGACCACGCTGGCGCGACGGCTGGCTGGGGAGTTCGACCTGCGCTTTTCCGTGTCGTACACCACGCGCGAACCGCGCAGGGACGAGGTGCACGGCAAGGACTACCACTTCGTGAGCCGTGAGCGATTCGCCCAGATGGTCGAGGGCCACGAATTCGCCGAATGGGCTGTCGTGCATGGCAACCAATATGGAACCAGCGTCGCGACGGTGAACGCCTCGCTGGCCGACGGCGTGGACTGTCTGTTCGACATCGACTACCAGGGCGGCCGACAGATTCGTCAGCTGTGGCCCGCGCAGAGCGTGCTGTGCTTCATCTTGCCCCCCTCGATGAAGGAACTGGAGCGCCGGCTGCGCCAGCGTGCCACCGACTCCAGCGACGTCATCGAGCGCCGGCTGGCCATGGCCCACGAGGAGCTCACCCACTACGGCGAGTACGACTATCTGGTTGTCAACGACAACCTCGATCAGGCCTACGCCAAGTTGCGCGCTATCTACGTGGCGGCCCGTTGCACGCGCGTCCGCAACGACGCTCTGGCGCAGTCTCTATTGCGTGAGGCGGCCGCTACGGTCCACAAGCCGTGATGGAGATCATCGACCTCATCTGCGAAGCTGCGCAGAAGAGCGCCCCCACCGCCGACCTCGGGCTTGTCCGCCGCTGCTATGACTTCGCCAAGGAACGACATGCGGGACAGATGCGGCGTTCGGGCGAGCCGTACTTGGTACACCCGCTCGGGGTGGCCAAGATCATCGCCGAGCTGAATCTGGACGTGGCCTCCATCTGCGCCGGACTGCTGCACGATTGCGTGGAGGACACCAGCGCCACCTCCGAAGACATCGGCCGCCTCTTTGGTGCCGAGATCCAACGGCTGGTCGAGGGCGTCACCAAACTGGGTCAGATCCCCTGGAATACCCGCGAGGAGCGCCAGGCCGAGAATTTCCGCAAGATGCTGCTGGCCATGGCTCGCGACATCCGGGTCATCCTGGTCAAGCTGGCCGACCGTGTGGACAACATGCGCACCCTGCAGTACGTGTCGCGCGAGAAGCAGGAGCGCATCGCCCGCGAAACCCGAGAGATCTACGCGCCCATTGCCAACCGGCTGGGAATCCAGTGGATGAAGGTGGAGTTGGAAGATCTCGCCTTCCGCTACCTCGAGCCCGATGACTACCAGGATCTTTCGACCAAGATGGCGGGCACGCAGGCCGGCCGCGATGCCCATATCGCCGAGGTTTGCCAGGAGCTGTTGCACGTGCTGGCTGCCGCCTCGATTCCCGCCCAGGTGAGCGGGCGGGCCAAGTCGTTCTGGTCCATCAATCAGAAGATGAAGCGCACGGGCCGCGAGTTGGAACAGGTCTACGACATCGTTGCATTCCGTGTCATCACCGATTCGGTGCAGAACTGCTATGCCGCTCTGGGCATCGTGCATTCCAACTGGATGCCGGTCCCCGGCCGCTTCAAGGACTACATCGCGCTGCCCAAGCCCAACCTGTACCAGTCCCTGCACACCACCGTGATCGGGCCGGGGGCCGAGCGCATGGAGGTACAAATACGCACGGCTGAGATGCACCGGACCGCCGAACAGGGTATCGCCGCCCACTGGCAGTACAAGGAACATTCGGTGCTGGGCACCGGCGACCGACAGGCATTCGCTTGGTTGCACCAGCTGATGGAATGGCAGCGCGACCTGAAGGATCCGACCGAGTTCATCCAGACGGTCAAGATCGACCTGTTTCAAGAAGAGGTCTTCGTTTTCACACCCAAAGGCGACGTCAAGGCACTACCCAAGGGAGCGACCCCCATCGACTTCGCCTACGCGGTCCATTCCAAAATCGGCGACCATTGCTCGGGCGCTCGGGTCAACGGAGTCATGGTTCCGTTGCGCTACCCTCTGCGCAACGGCGACACGGTCGACATCATCACCTCGACTTCGCAGAGGCCGTCCAAGGACTGGCTCAAGTTCGTGGTGACCAGCAGCGCCCAGACCAAGATTCGCCATCACCTGCGCAACGAGCAGCGCGAACGCAGCCGCCGTCTGGGACACGACCTGCTGGCTCGGGAGCTGCGCAATCACCATCGTTCGCTGGCGACTGCCGAAAAGGAGCGGTTGCTCGACAAGGCCGCCGCGGCGCTACACCTGAGCAGCGCCGACGATCTCATCGTCCACGTGGGCTACGGCAAAGTCGCACCCGAGCAAGCCTACGCCGCAATCTATCCCGAAGCTCAGTCGGTGGACGTGACTTCCGAGAGTCTCTCGGCGATTGTCGCGGACGCGAGCGCGCAGGCCAGGCGTTCGGCCAAGCGCTCGGTCGGCGGCGTGCGCGTGCAGGGCGAGGCCGACATCGTTGTCCGCTTTGCCAAGTGCTGCAGCCCGGTGCCCGGCGATCACATCGTGGCCTTCATCAGCCGGGGACGCGGTGTCATCGTGCACACCTTGAGTTGCCCAAAGGCGCTCAATCTGGATCCCGCGCGCCGGGTGGAGGTGTCCTGGGATGAAGAAACCCGCATGCTGCGGCCGGTAGCGGTAGAGGTCATGTCGACCGACCGTCCCGGCATCTTGGCCGCCATCTCCAAGTGCTTCACCGAGTTTGGCGTGAACATAATTCAGGCCAAGTGCAAGACCACCGAGGACCGTCGAGGCATAAACACCTTCCAGGTCACGGTCAGCCACGTGGACCAGCTGAAGAAGGTCGTGCGGGCCTTGCAAGGAATCGATGGTGTGACCTCGGCGGAACGACAGTAGTCACGCTGCTGCGGCCTTTGCGGCTGCACTTATTGCAGCCTCAGGCACGGACACACGAGTATAGTTGTTGAGACGGGAGGCTGCCTTGACGCACTCACCTTTCTCACCAAGTCTTGCCCGATTGCTTGGCATCTTCGCGCTGCTCGCCGGAACGGTGGCGGCAGGCGAGGCCGCGGCGGCTGCGCCTGCTTTCCCTGGGGCTGAAGGGTTTGCGGCTCTGGTCACCGGTGGCCGCAAGGGGCAGGTGTATCACGTCACCACCCTCGCTGATTCCGGAACGGGATCGTTCCGCGATGCCGTCAGCCAGGGCAACCGCATCGTGGTCTTCGACATCAGCGGCGTGATCAAACCAACCGACGTCATCGTCGTCGCTGGCGACAACATCACCTTGGCGGGCCAGAGCGCCCCGGGCGATGGCATCACGATCTATGGCAGGGAAACCAGCTTCAGCAGTCGCAGCAACATCATCGTGCGCTATCTGCGTTTTCGTCAGGGTATGACCGACGCCTCGGGCAGTGCAAAAAAGACCGTCAACATCACCGATGGCCAGAACATGATCTTCGATCACGTCTCCATCCAATGGGGACGCTGGGACAACTTCGGCATCACCGGTACCAGCAGCACCGTGACCCTGCAGAACTCGATCGTCGGCGAGGGCGTGCCTCCGCAAAATTTCGGCTCCATCATCGATGGAGAGCAGGACATCTCCATCGCCCACAACCTATGGATCGACAACCAAGAGCGCAACCCCAAGTTCAAAGCGAACGGAGAATGCATCAACAACGTCGTCTATGACTGGGGCACTGGTGGCGGCATTATCGGCGGCCACTCGGGGACGCCCTGGTACGAGGACTACATTGGCAACTATCTGATTGCTGGCCCCTCGGCCGTCGACAAGTTCTTCACCTTCTACACCAATACCGACCACGCCTACCAAACCGGCAACATGGTGGACGTGAACAAGGACGGCCAACTCAATGGACGGGCAGTGGTCGAGACAGATTTTGCAGGCACTTCGCCACCGACCTTCGAGACGGCAGCGCACAGCAAGCCTCCTGTGCCTGTCACGGTGCTAAGCGCAGAGGATGCCTATGCGCGCGTCGTGGCCCAGGCCGGGACCTGTCAGCATCGAGACGCCGTCGAGTTGCGACTTATCGGCCAACTCACCTCGCTCGGAACAAAGGGGACCATCATCGCCAACGAAAGCGATGTGGGCGGTCAACCCGCCATGACACAGGTAACGCGTCCCACAGGTTTCGATACCGACGGCGACGGCATGCCGGATACCTGGGAGAACGCGCATGGGCTCAACCCGAACAGTGCCAGCGACGGCACCGGCGACTACAACGGCGATGGCTACACCAACGTCGAGAAGTATCTCAATGAACAAGCCGATCTCGCTTGCCCGGCTGGCGCGACTGCGCCATCCGACGCCGGCGTTCCCAAGCCGGCCGACGCCGCAAGCGCGGGCGTCGATGCCGGGATCCTGCCAGGAAGGGACGCTGCTGCTCAGACCGGTCACGACGCTGCGATTGCTGGCGGCAGCGACGCAGCGGTGCCGAGCCCGGATGCGGGCACCCCTGGCAGCGATGCGCCGGCGCCGGGCCCGGACGCCGCCAGCCCTGGTAGCGACGTCACGGCCACTCGGCCCGACCTCGCCGTCATGGCGAACGATGCGCCGGTCTTGCCAGTCGACGCCGTTATTGTCGCCGTCGGTGACACCGCATCCAACTCCAACGATAGCCGAGTCTCTGGTGCCGCCGATGCGCCAGTGCAAGCGTCTACTGCCCCTGACGCTGCGGGCGCATCGACAACTGCGCCCGCGACCACTGCCAGCGGCTGTAGCTACTCGACCGGATCCGGCCGATCGAGAGATTACCTGGCGTTTTTTCCGTTGGCAGTTGGCCTGCTGTTCGTCACGAGAGGCTGGGACCTGCGTCGGCGGCGCCGACCGTAGTTTGGGTGAGAATCCGTCTGCATTTGACCTCGCGCTTCGCCCCTGCTAAGTCAAGCGTCCCATGGCATCGAATAGCCGTCAGACCTGGAAGCGCCGCCAGCGACACCACTCGAACGCTGGACACAAACGCAAGGCCAAGGAAAGCGTTCGCTCGACGAAGTCCGAGGCGGACTTGTTCGCCGGGATGGGTGCTCCGGGGCAGCTTGCGCCAAAAGCAGCCAAGTAGCAGCAACGCAAGGCGGCACCACGTTTGCGTGTTCTGGCCGGACGCGCAGAAGCCTTTGTTGCTTTCGCCGGTGCCTTCGGCTTAGGATTTGTCCGCTTTGCTTCTGTCGAGGGATTGTCCTCGCAGGAGAAGCGCCCTAACCTCAGGTACCGGATGAAAACCTGCCCAATCTGTAAGTCAAAGTACCCCGAGGACGCGAATTTCTGTCCTCAGGAGACGTGTGCCACAGCGGATGGCCCGCAACGACTCGAGTCCGTGTCTGATGCGCCCGAGCCGCGCTTCAAGCCTATCGAGCGCATCGGCGGCGGCAGCACCGGGGAGGTGTGGCGAGCGCGCGACGGCCAGACCGGCACCGAGGTTGCCCTCAAGATGGTGAATCCGACTGCGTTGGGCTCGGCCGCCACCCAATCCCGCGCGGAACGAGAGTTCAAGCAATTGATGAGGGTTTCCAGCCCGCGGGTCGCCACGATTATCGATTGTGGCAAGCTTCCGGACGAGCGGCTCTTCGTTGCCATGGAGCTGTTCCCGTGCGAGTCCCTGGCCAGCGTTTTGCGGGCCGGCCCGGTCGACCTGGAGACAGCCAAGGCCATGATCGCACAGGTGGGCCAGGCTCTGCTCGAGGCGCAGAAGGCCGGCTTGGTCCATCGTGATGTGTCGCCCGAGAACGTCCTGGTTGGTCCGAACGGGGATGTAAAGGTAATCAACTTCCCGTTGGCCCCGCCGGTAACTGACAAGGTGGCCGGCGATCCGGCCTACGTATCGCCAGAGCAAGCTCAGGGCAAGCCGGCTGACCAGCGTTCGAATACCTACAGCCTCGCGGCCATCCTCTATCATATGTTGACCGGCGAGCCTCCGTTCCAAGCCGCTACGCCGCAGGCCGTGCTGGACATGCATGTGTCAAGCCCGCTCTTGCCACCCAGCCAGCGACGACCAAATGCGGGAATTTCTGCCGAGGCTGATCGCCTCATCCTAAAGGCGATGGACAAGAGTTCCAGTCGCCGCCACTTAACCCTGCGCCTCTTCCTGACCGAGCTGGAGGGTGTGAAAGCCGCGGCTCCAGGCGCTGCGGCCAGCGGGGCTGGCAGGCCTGCCGGTGGCGAGGCAGGGATGGCCAAGACCATGCTATTCGCCGGTAACCAGGCCGATGTCGCGCGCATGGTCGCCGAAGCTACGGCGGCCAAGGCCGCTGCCTCGGCGGCGTCAGCTCGCAGCGAGCCTGCGGCGCCGGCACCTGTGGATAGGGGCGCGGCCAAGAAGCCAGCCATGAGAGCGCCGGTTGCTCCCGACGAGCCCACCATCGCGGTTATGGAGACCATGATAGCCGGCGAGCCAGCGGCTCCAGTGCGACCTGCAGCGGCTGCTCCGTCAAAGCCGGTTGCGCTCGCCGCACCGCCAGCGGCATCTCGCTCGGCAACCCCGGCGCCCAAGCCCGTCCAGGCGGGACAGCAGGCCCCTGCCGCCCAACGGTCATCTGGGCTAGGCGGTGGCGGAATCAAGCCCGCGGAAGCCGGCAAGGCTCCACCGCCCAAGGCGGGCGCTGCTTTCCGCGAAACCCTTTGGTTCAAGAAGGGGGACGTCGATCAGATGGTGGCCGACGCCAAGTCCAAGCTGGCGGCGGGAGGGAAACCTGCCGGCGAGGAGCCCGAGTTGCCCACGGACGACGTGAGGCCGCTGGAAGATCGCTACGTCGATGACGGCTCTGTGACCACCGAAGATCGGAAGAAGTTCTCGTTGCGAACCGGCGGGACGGCGACTGCCATGCCTGCGGCGGCCGCCGCCATACCAGGCGAGAAAATGGACGAACGTGAACTCGTACAAGAAATCGGACGCGGCCGGCGAACGGCCATCCTAGTCGTCGCAGCCATAGTGATCGTGGCTGTGATTGTCGTGGTCGCCATGATGATGAAGGGCAAGGGAAGCAACAAGGCGCATACCAGCCAGGCCGCACCGGCTGCGGCCGTGGCCGTTACTGTTCCACCACCGGTAGTCGCTCCTCCTGTCCCCGCTCCGTCCCCCGCGCCCGCCGCTGCGCCGACGCCGACCGCGGGTGCAGCTCCCGTCCCGGCCGCCGCGCCCACGCCGCCGGCTGCCCCCGACAATAAGGCGGCCGGGGCAGCACTCGGCGCCGCAGACGACGCCGCCAAGCCTAGCGCTGGCGGCGCGGTCCGTGGCGCCGACAAAGCGGCCGGGGCCGGCAGCAAGCCAGCAAAGGCCAAGTCCCCTCACCGGGGCAAGGGCGGCAAGAAGAAGCACTAGTTAGCTTTCTACTCGTCCGCGATCTGCAGAGTCAGCGTTTTCGGCTGTCCGTCTCGCAGGAAATTAACCACCAACTCCGGAGCTGTGCGCAAGCTGCTGAGAACATCGAACGCTTGCTCTGGCTTTTCAATCGGCTTGCCATTCACCCGGATGACCACGTCGTGTGGCCGCAAGTCGACGGCCTCGTAGCAGGGATCACCGGAATACAGGCGCCGGATCTCCCAGCCCTGGAAACGGCTCTTCGCGATCTTTCGTTCCACTTCCGCCCCGCCGGCCAGCCAGCGACCGATGCCCGCGTCCACCACGCCAACTACCGCCGAACGCTTCAACACCCCCGATCTCACAAATGCCGTACATGCGGCTGGCTCAGGCGCAGGCGGCTTGGGCGGCTCGGCCACGGGGGCGGGGAGGGCGGTGACCATCGGCGTGGGCTGCTCACCAACCGGCGTCGGGCTGGCCGACTCGGGTTTGCTGGTCGCGCAGGATGAGACCAGCAGTTCCACCGAGAGAACCGCGCCAACTACGGAAGCAATGGCAGCGAGATGGCGATGCATGACAAACATACTCTCATGGCGTCGTCGGGGATGCGAACCGCGCTTGCACTGCCGCCGCCACGGCAACTGCGACCTCGTCTCGCGAAGCAGAGCCGTCGAGGATCAGCGCGGACGCGGTGGCGCCCGCCAGCCGGCGGTAGTTGTCTGCCACACGTCCAAGGTAGGAATCTGCGTCGTAGCGTTCTTCGGGACGCCCGGCAAGAAGCCGGCGCTGTGCCGCAACTGCAACGGGGATGTCGAGCAAGATTGTCAGATCCGGTGGCCGAACCCCGCGCGCCAGCAGCGCCACCCACTCACGATCGGCCTCCTCGGCTTGGTAGGCCAACGAGGACATGAGATAGCGGTCCGATACCACGTCGGAGCCTTCCGCAAGAATGGGCTCGACCTCGCGTTGCAGGTGGTCAAGGCGGTCAGCGGCAAACAGCAGGGCCATGGTTCGCCCGCCGACGGAATTGCCGCCCGGCATGCGATGTTGGCCAAGCAGCAGCTCGCGCAATAGGCGACCGATGGGCCCGCCGCTGGGCTCACGCGTGGACACAGCGGTCCGTCCCTGCTGGCGCAGGTGCTGGACCAGACGCTCGGTCTGCGTCGTGGTGCCCGAGCCGTCAATGCCCTCCAAGACGATCAATCTGCCGCGAGTCAAGGCTTCATCACTCCTTGATGGTCTTCTACAACCAATCGGCGCGCTTGCCGAGAGCGCGTGATCCTATACTCTTCTCCTGTGTTCAGTCCTTGCGCAAGACAACCCGCGGGCCATGCACCTGCAAGATTCTGCCTTTGCGCTCTGCTGGCGCTGTTCTTCGCCTTGCCGGCCTGCAAGCGCTCCGTCCAAGTATCGAAAGCACGGCCGGCCGACGTCACGAGCGCATCTCCCCGCGGCGTCCTGTGTGTGGAACAGCCGGACGCCTGTCTGTACTGTGTCGGGCGCGAGGGAGAATCCGCCTTCCTGGAGACCTTTCAATCGCGACCGCGGGCGTGCGACCCCAAGGATCCTGAGGAGTGCGTTGAGTTCTGCTCCGCGCTAGCGCCCCCCTGCGCCTTGCCATGGGCACCTGAACCGCACTGTGTGCTGGATTCTGATCTGGCCTTCCATCGGGCGCTATTCAACCGAGACACGGCCGACCGACCGGAGGTGACTTTTTCTGGCCGTGTAGCGGATGAGGCGGGCCACCGGCTCGAAGGCGTTCACGTGGACGTCTGGGTCGCGCGCGGCACGCAATTCACACCGCTGGGCGATGAAGTTTCGGCAAAGGACGGCACGTTCAAGCTTCACCTGCGCAATGGTCCGTGGACCTATGCCCTGCGGCTGCGTCGCACCGGCCTGGCCAGCGAAATCGTCGACCGGTTGGCGCCAGACAAACTTGGCGCGAGCACCGCCGCTGCCACGCGCACTTTCCGCATGGGGCCGGAGTCACTCGCACGAGGCCGCGTGGTCGACGCCGAGACCGGCGCTCCGGTGGCGGATGCGTTACTACAAGCCGTGCGCACTCCCGAAGACGCGCTTGAAATCAGTGAGGCCCGCACGGGCGCAGACGGAACCTTCGTACTCGGCGGCCTGGAAGCCCACCGATATTCCCTGCGCGTTTCCAAATTTGGTTGGAAATCGGTTACCACCAAGAACGCGCTCAGTGCCCCGGCTACGCGGCTTGCGGTGAAGCTTTCCCACGGAACCGTAATCCGCGGCATCGTGCACAACGCCGACGGATCGCCCGAGCCCAATGCCACGGTCGCGGCGGTGCTGTCCGACGTCCCTGGCGCGCCGACGCTGCCCATCTTTTGGACGACAGATTTGGAAGGGAGCTTTGCTCAGGATCATTTCGCTCCCGGCACCTACTATCTGTGGGCGCGTCGGGGCGACATGCTGGCCTATCCCCCCGAAAAGATCGAGCTGGTCGAAAAGGGCGATGTCGCGGTCGAGCTCCGTCTCGACCACAAAGGCGCGCGCGTGACCGGCCAGGTGATTCCGCGGCCAGGCTATCATCTGTCATCCGATACCCGTGCGCTGCTTCTGGGTCGCGCACTCTCGCTGGGCTTCCCCAGGCCGGCGGTGGGAGCGTTGGACCAGGACGGACATTTTCTTGTGGCCGGCGTGCTGCCGGGACGCTACGAGATCAGCGTGCGAGAGGGCACGCGGACGCTCACCATCGCACAAGGCCCCCGCGACGTGGAGGTTCCCATCGACCCCGACACGACGGTCGCTCTGCCGGAGCCGGTTGTGGTGAGGGCGCAGCTAGCAGAGTAGGACGGCTAGTTGAGCACGCGGAAGCGATCCAAACAATCCGCCAAGATCTGCTGGCTCTCGTTCTCGAAACCGGAGAAGCGCACGGCCATGCCTGAGACGGAATGGGTAAGTCCTTCTTTCGAGAAGTTCATGAAGTAGTGGTTCTTCACTTCACCGAGCGCGACGATCTCGGCGGAGTTGTCAGCGCTGAGGAACGAAACCCGCACATGGGCTCCCAAGGGGAGAGGCTCGCTCATCTCGACGAAAATTCCGCCAGCCGAAACATTCCGGGCCACACAATCCAGCTCGCCGAACAAAATCGACTCCACCCGAACTGGGAAAACCTTGTCGAAGCGCAGGTGCTGGCGCTTTTCTTCGATTGGGGGGCAGGGTGCTCGGTCAGCAGAATCGCGGTTTGTCATGCTGACACAGTGTCACTACCCACAATGAAGTCAAGAAACCTACATGTGACCCCATGTGCGCTTACGTTTGGACGCAACGTGACCAGTGCTAAGCGTTGAAGAATCACACGGTTTTTGATACGTTGATTCCCGGCGCGGGATTCGCCGTCGAATGCTAAGTGAACGGACGACACGAAACGATGTCGTACCAACCCCGGGCCAGGTCGAAGGCCTGGTGGTTGCGGCAGGCCGGCCATCCGCTCGGCGCCTGGTGGAGTTCCTCAAATCCGAGGGCATCAACGTCCAAGTCGCTGACAGCGCGGATCTCGCCTTCGAAGAGGTGCTCCTGCACCGCCCGAATTTGGTTCTGATCGAGACCCACGTTACAGCGGCGGGCGGCGCCGACCTATGTGCGCGCCTCAAGGCGAATTCCCGCACGCATTTTGTGCCAGTCGTCTTGTGGACAGACGACAAGAGCACCCAGCCGTTACACCTGAGCGCCGTGACCGCTGGCGCGGATGCTGTCTTCTCTGCCGCCACCAGCGTCGACGAACGGCGGGCTCGGCTTTGGGCTCTCTTGCGAACTCAGGCACTCTACCGGCGCGAGGAAAAGAAGCGCTTGGTTCAGGGTGCCACCATCCGAGACCGACGCCGCTGGGTGGGTGGGTTGGTCCATGATCTGCAAAACTCGATTGGCGCCGTACAGGCGAATTTCGAATTCTTGGCGCAGGAGATTGCGTCTGTCGTCCGCGTTTCCTCCAAGAGTGAGGTCGACGAGTGCGTTCAGGACTGCCGCGCCCTGTTTCGTGATATGGCGCGCGGCCTGCGCACCGTACTCGAGTATGAACGATTCGAGTCAGACCGGATCGCCTTGCGCGAAGACCAAGTCTTCTTGGCCGATCTCGCCGAGAAAGCCAAGTCCGTCATCGAGTCCTCGACGGGAACCCACAACAAGACCATCTCCATCGATGCTCCGGCGAACCTCCAGCCGGTGCAGGGCGACCCAGACTATCTGCAAGAGGCCCTCGCGAATCTGATTGACCATGTCTTGCGCCAGCCGGGCAACCGCCAGTGCCGAATCCACATTTCCTGTGCGGGTGGGCTGACCCATGCGCGGGTGGGCGGCGATCATGACCACATTCCGGCGGACCAGCGCGCGCGGATTTTTGAGCCCTACTACCAGGCAGGCAAGCACGTGGCTATAGGTCACGGTCTGGGGCTCGCTCTGGCAAAGTTGATAGTGGACGTGCATGGCGGGACAATCTGGGTAGAGGACAGCCCCCGGGGCGGATCGGCCTTCGTCATCGAGCTTCCGTCAAGTGGGCCGTCATCGAGGCTGCGCACCACAGGATGAACGCCGCATTCTCTCGGTCACGCCTACCGATGGCTGCAGTCGCCACGGTGTTCGCCTTGCTGGTCGCAGCCCGGCTTGGCTGGGCCGGCAAGGTCGAAGATCTCTCCAAAGCACTACTGACCGATCCCAGCTTCAAGGTGCGGGTGCAGGCTGCTCTGCTCTTGGGGAAGCTGGGTGAGAAAGGCGGGGCGGATGCGCTCATCAAGGCGCTGGGAGACGAGGACAAATCGGTGCGTGCCATGGCGGCGCAGTCGCTTGGCAAGCTGGGTGGCGCGCCAGCCGTCGAAGCGCTGAAGGCGCTCCTCGGACGCGAGCACGATTCCTTTGTCACTGCCCAGATCAAGATCGCGCTGTCGGCGCTCGAAGATCAGGAGGTCAAAGACCGAAAGATCTTCGTGACCATCGGACCGTTTTCCGGGGGCGTGAAGCTTGCCGACTCGAACATCCTTGCCTTGTTGCAGACCTCACTCAAGCAGTCTCTGCAGAAACTGCCCAAGCTTACCTTCAATTCGGACACGCCAGCCAAGGGGCGGGGCCGCGCCCCGCAGATCGGTTTTCTCGTGGACGGCAACGTGTCACGCCTGCAGGAGGTTTTCGGCATCGGGGAAACCAGTTGCGAGATCAAGCTCATGGTCGCGCGCTGGCCGTCCAAGAGCATCATCCTTTGGACCAGCGCTGGGGCCGCAGTCCAGGCGGGTAGGCGGGACAGCGACAAACTGAACGCCCGGCGGGATTGCATCGAAGCCTCTGCCGGCCAGCTGGGCGATAGTCTTCTTGAATTCTTCCGTTCTCAAGGTGGTTAGCCGGGATCCGGGAGGAGAGACGAGCATGACCAAGCAAAAATCCGATAGGGCGACATTCGCGGGCAAGCGCAAGCTGCGCAACTACTTGCTCGACGTGGGACTGCAACTTCGCTACACGGCCTTCATCATGGCGGTGGCCGTGCTTCTCACCGGCGTTCTGGGCTACAAGATCTACCAGGCCACCCAGGTGTCATCTCGCATCGTCATGATGACCGTCCAGGCCGATCCAGTTGCCGGCGCCGAGCTGTGGGCTCAGTTCAAGGCCAACGACCGCATCGTGCTCTATGGCATGGCGGGATTCGGTGTGGTGCTCGTGCTCTCAATAGCCGTCGCTGGAATCTGGCTGACCCACAAAGTGGCGGGACCACTCCACAACATCGCCACCACATGCGCTCGCATTCGCGACGAACACCTGCCGCCCGTGCTGCGCCAACTGCGCCGCGGGGACGAGTTGCGCTCTTTCCACGCCCAGTTCGCCGAGATGTACGCGGCATTGCGCACCCGCACGGTCGCTGACATCGCGACCCTCGACAAGGCCATCGCGGCCATCGAATCCCAGCCCACGCATTCCCCCGAGCTCGACCTCGCGCTGGCCGACTTGCGCGAGCAGCGCACCCGGAAACAACGCAGTCTCGATCCCCCCCGCGGACAGGCAGGCTAGGAATTTGCGGCCAAGACTGGAGAAATCGCCCGGCTCGGCTAGTTGACATAATATCTGTTATCGGACATTCGCGTGTAGC
>Ga0265316_10002728_pt1 | contig 18119 bp, 14 predicted proteins | sample 4522metaG_FD_202092 | JGI IMG/M metagenome (GOLD analysis project Ga0265316, IMG submission 202092) | Rhizosphere microbial communities from Carex aquatilis grown in University of Washington, Seatle, WA, United States - 4-5-22 metaG | ecosystem: Host-associated > Plants > Roots > Rhizosphere >... | reverse complement strand
CCAGTGGGCAATGGCATGGGTCGTGGAAATGTTGACGCCTGTGCAACCAGCGCTGCTGTGGTACGCGAAATCTGTTCCGTGAACCGCCGGGGTCTTCAGGCCGTTGCTGGCATACCAACTGATGTCGGTGGGGTTGTCGCTCCAGTTACCTTCCTGCTGTCCCGACAGCACGTGGTTGCCATATTGGTTGTACAGATAGCAAAGGGCGTTCTTGGTCTGCTGAGAGGCATTGGGAGTGACTGGCTGGACGCCGCACGAGCTGGTCGATGTCGAACCGCCTGCGCCTGGCGCGCTTGTGCCGCCGGCCGAGGTCGTGCCACCGGCCGCGGTGGTACCGCCCGCAGTGCTGCTGCCTCCGATTCGAGTCGTGCCACCGGCCGAGGTGGTGCCGCCTGCTGCGGTCGTACCGCCGGTCGAGGTGCGACCGCCGGTTGTGCCGACGCCGCCGGTTGTGCCGACGCCGCCGGTTGTGCCGACGCCGCCGGTTGCTGTGATCCCGCCGGTTGTGCTGACGCCGCCGGTTGCTGCGATCCCGCCGGTCCGGCTGACACCGCCAGTGGCTGGCAAACCTCCCGTCTGGGCAACGCCGCCGGTTGCATTGCTGCCGCCGGTGTCGCTGACGCCACCAGTGGCGCTGGCGCCGCCGGTCGCGGTGACGCCGCCGGTTGCACTAGCGCCGCCGGTCGAGGTAACGCCGCCAGCGGCCGTCCCTCCTGCCGCGGATGCGCCGCCAGCCCCCGGTTCAGGGGTCGTGGTGCCGCCATCTCCGCAGCCAACGAGAGTGGCCAGCGAAGCAGCCAGGGTCAGAGAGAGAATCTTGGTATTCATGCGACGTCTCCAGATCGGGTGAACGGATGGGCAGGCGCTAGGTTCCGGCCTGCCGTAACAAGGGCGTTGCATTCCGGGAAGCTTCACAGATTGGGCGAACGAGGCAGGGCTTCACAGGCTTGCCGACAGGCTTGCCGGAACACCTGGGCGCGCGCGCAGCCCGCCTGCGCCCACTCTTAGTCGAGGCCCATGGCCAAAAAGGGCGTGTCGTCGGTGAAATCCTTCACTTCAAGCTTCTCGCGAATCAGACGGCGCACGGTGGTCGCGATTTCATCGCGGGTGCGCAAACGCGCCACCTCTTGTGGACCCGGCGTGCCACGATTGGAAAGCTCGATGGCCGTGTGTCCCACGATGGCCGCGGCCCCATGTTCGCGGCGCAGCGCCCCGCGGACGTAGTCTTCGATCCGGTGCCACGCCTTGTCGGCCAGGGCATGCGAACGAGGCAGCAGGCTGTCCCATGTGGTCGACGGAACGATCTCCTGGCGCTGCGGCCCGAGCACATGCACGATGGCTTCGCACAAGGTGGCGAACGCACGTTTGGAGGAATGGGTCTCGGCCTCGGGGGTCGGCGCTAACTTCTCAAGCAGGTAGTCCACCAGCGCACGCGGCGTGGGAATGCGATCCATGTCCTCGTCCGGGATGGGAATCCCGAACGCATCCTCGGCAACAATGACGACTTCGACCAGCGCAAGACCCATGGTGTCCTCTGTATGCCCTATGGTCCTTGTGTTCAAACGTTTTTGTCGACTTCCTCGATCACGACGGCTCTTTCAGCGCAACGAGCGCCTGGGCCCCGCACTACCCATCAGCCTCCGCAAAGCACTGCGCCTAAACTCGACGGCCTGCAGCTTCGTGCCACCTTTGGTTGGCGGCGTTGCTCCTCGGTCACATGGTTGACTATGCTCCCTCGTCGCGCCTTGCCTGCCGGGCGCCTGGTCACCCAAAATATGGCCGATCTTCTGACCGGCGGCACCCTCCCGTCTGCGCGACGTGCCGCCTCGCTGCGCGCCGGTCGTACAGCAGAACGCGCAGCCTCGAAACGGGTCTTGCCTCGGCCGACGGCCGCCACGCTTGGCGGCTATCGCCGTCGCCTCGGGCGACGCGAGGAATCATTTGCGCCCATCGCCCGGCCTGCGATAGAAGGCGCAGGTGCGTTGGCGTTTGTTCGCTTTTGCCGTAGGCCTTGCAAGCTGCTCGACCATCGCATTTGAGCTGCTGTTGACCCGGATTTTCAGCGTGACCATGTACTACCACTTTGCGTACATGGTCATTTCGATCGCCATGCTCGGGCTATCGATTTCTGGCGTCGGGATCTACCTGTTCCCCAGTTTCTTTTGCCGGCGTCGTACCTCGCTGCTTGCGGCGCTCTTCATGCTGGTCTTCGCCCTCCTGGTCCTTTGGACGTTGCGCACGGCCCTCGCCAACCCGATCAGCTTGTCCACTTGGCGTGCCAACCTCGGGCGACTGGGCCTTCTCTACCTGAGTGCCGGACTGACGATGCTGGCGCCGGGCTTCGCGATTTCCTTGGCCATAGCGAATGCGCGTGAGCGAATCGGTCAAGTCTACGCCTTTGATCTAGGCGGGGCATCGTTCGGCTGCATCCTCATCATTCCTGCCATTTCTGCCTTCGGTGGGCCAGGAGCGCTGGTCGCCTGCGCGGGGGTAGCCGCGATCGCTGCCTGCCTATTCGCGTTGTCTTCGGGCGGCGACTCGTCGCCGAGAACACGCTACGGCTTCGGCGTCATCGCGGCGGCCACCGCTGCGGTGTTGTTCGTTCTTGCCGCCGGGGAGAACAGTGCCGGCCGCTTCGGGCTCGCCCGCAATTCGGAGAAGTTCCTCGGAAACCGTAAGGTCCTCTTTGAAAAGTGGAATTCGTTTTCGCAGATCACGGTCGCCCCGGCGGGCGCGCCTGATCACTTGTGGATCTTCATCGATGCAGACGCAGCGACGCGGCTCTGGTCGGCTGACGTGGCCAAGCGGCACGCCAGCGAGCCGAGACGCTACAGCGAGGTCCGGGCCTCGTCGCTCGTCTATGCCCTTCGCCACGAACACCCGGCGCTGATCATCGGCCCAGGCGGCGGAACCGATGTGATCGCCGCGCTCGATCACGGCGTGCCCAAGGTGGTCGGCGTCGAGGTGAATCCCATCATCGTCGAGGACATCGTTCGCGGCCGCTACGCCGACTACGACGGCGATCTCTACCGGGATCCTCGGGTCCACGTCGTGGTGGACGAGGGCCGAAGCTTCATTCGCCGCTCGGGCGAAGACTACGGTTCCATCCAGGCCACCTTGGTGGATACCTGGGCGGCATCCTCATCTGGTGCCTTCACCCTGTCCGAGAACAACATCTATACCGTTGATGCGTTCGAGGAGTTTCTCGCACATCTCGCCCCCGGTGGCATCATCGCGATTACGCGCTGGTATGACGCCAGCAACCCCAAGGAGTTCCTTCGGTTGGTCGCCTTGGGCCGCCTGGCGCTTGAGCGCCGAGGCGTTCCATCGACCGAAATTGTGCGCCACTTCGCATTGGTGGCAGACGAGGAGCGACACGGAACCATGTTGCTCAACCGCGACGCCTTCACCGCAGAGGATGCCGCCCGGCTTCGCCAAGTGGCGAGCGAGCGAGGGCTGCACTTGTTGTTCGCTCCGCAAGTGGACGTAGGCGTCGCAGCCGCAGGCGAGGATGTGGTCCTTGGGGCCTATTTGCGGGCTTCCTCGGGCACCGATTTTCTCGGCAAGTTGCCCTACGATGCGTCGCCGACGACCGACGACCGACCCTTCTTCTTCTACAGTTTGCGACCGATGGACATGCTCTCGGTGCTTGGCCGCCTGAAGGACATCGAGAAGGACAATCTGGGTGTTGCTGTGCTCTTGGTACTCCTTCTGCTTTCGAGCACACTCATTCTTCTCCTGGTTGTCGTTCCACTGGCCGTGTTTGAAAGGAAAGCTCTGCGCGAAGATCGAACCATGAAGATGCGCGTCCTCGGCTACTTCTTGTCCCTTGGGATGGGTTTCATTCTGGTCGAGATCGGCTTTATGCAGAAGTTCGTCCTATTCCTCGGCCATCCCATCTATTCGCTCGTAGTGGTATTGGCGAGCCTTCTCCTGGCCTCCGGTCTCGGCAGCGCCTTGTCGGGAGCTGGGCTTCGTCGGTTCGGAAACCAGGGGTACGTTCGTCGTGCAATCGTCGCGCTGGCAGCCGTTCTGGCGCTCTACGCTGTGCTGCTGTCTCCTTTGTTCCATGCCTTTCTCGGCTTGCCTTTGGGCGTGCGGATTCCCATCGCCGTGGTTCTCGTCTTCATTCCAGGGCTGCTGATGGGAACGCTGATGCCCGCTGGCGTGCGCACGGCGAACGAGTTGGGAACCGGCACGGTCGCATGGGGATGGGGACTGAACGGTGCCGCTGGTGTGGTCGGCTCGGTTCTGGCCGTCACGGTATCCATCAACTACGGTTTCAACGTCGCGTTGGCCATTGGTGTACTCGTGTACCTTGCCGGGATGACTCTCTTTCCGCACCGGGCACAGGGGGCATAAGGTTCTAGCTGACAGACTGATCAAATGAGCGTCTCTGTCTTTGCGACTGCGGCTTTGTTGCCAGTGCGCCTGCGAATTCCCGGCCCCTTCCGGCTGCTTCTTGCGCTGGTCGTCGGGGGGGTGTCGGCAGAACGATTTAATGCGTTTTGGCGTGCCGGGCCCACGGATTTCGACGACGCGTATATGTACCTGCGCTATGCCCACAGTGCCCTGGCAGGCCAGTGGCTGGCATGGAACCCGGGAGAGCCGCCCGTCTACGGTGTGACCAGCCTGCTCCATCTGCTGTTCGTCACGTTGATCCGCGGATTGCTTCCGGGCGTTGGGCACGCGGTCGTGCTGCAAGTTGCGTCGGGCCTGGCCACAGTTTTTTTGCTGGCCGGCCTGGCTGCGCTGTGCGGCCGTTTCTGCCAGTGCGCCCGTTTGCGCGGCAACTACCTGTTTTGGGGCGCTTTGCTGTTGCCGCTGCTCTGCTTTCGCGAGGCGTTCTTCTTCCAGGCTCACACGGGCATGGACACCATGCTGGCGGCGTTGGCCAACACCGCCGTGGTATTCGCGTCGCTGCACCTGGCGGAGCGGCCTTCATCGGGCAGAGCCCTGGCAGCCGCGGTGGTGGGCCTAGTGGCCATCGAAGCCCGGCCGGACAATGTGATCATTGCGGCCCTCTGCCCGTTGCTGGCGCTCGTGCTTCTCGCGCCGCGACCACGCCTGCGTCCGCTGATGCTTTGGGCGGGCACGTTCGCGGGGCTCGTGCTGATTGATCTGACGCTGAAATGGCGGGTGCTCGGAACGCCCGTGCCGCTGGCCTTCTACGCAAAACAGCCCTGGTACTACCAAGGCTTTGTCGGCGAGTTCACTTGGAATCCGTTCTGGTTTCTCGAAGTCGCCTTGGCGACCGTGTCGCCATTTCTGGCGGCGACGTTGATTTTCGCTAGGCGAGCAAGCCTTCGATTGCTGCTGGTCTTGTTGATTCCTGCGGTGGCCACGATGGCTGCCCTGTTTTTCGTCAATCAGATCATGGGTCATTTGGGACGATTGTATTTCCCCTCGCTGCCGCTGCTTGTGGCGGCGGGTGTGCTGGTCACCGACCGCTGGATGTCCGATCCGCCGACCACCGGTTTGCTTCGTTCACTACTGATCCGCCTGGCCTGCGCGCTGCTCGTGCTTTTCGGTGGGGCCCGCGCGCTCGAAGCTGCGGGCCGCGTCTACCAGGACCGCGCCCAGACCCAGACGCTCGCTTCACTTGATGGCTACCAAATTTCCGCGGCCGAGACGCTGCCCGAGATCGACTCGTGGCGGGCCTCGCGTGAAATGGCTCGCCTGGCTGCTGAATCTGCGCCAGGGACGAGCTTCGCCATGTCCGAGCATGGCCTGGTGGGCGCCGAAGCTCCCCGCGCCGTGATCATCGACCTGCTCGGATTGCACGACGCCATCTTCGCCCGCGCCGGATTTTCAGCCGCGGAACTGTGGCGTCGCCGGCCCGACGTGATCTGGATGCCCCACCCGGACCACACCCAGATGCTGCACGACATTCTAGCCAGCAACCAGCTGTGGCAGGATTATGTCTTCTATCCAGACGCCTTCACCTATGGCGTGGCATTTCGCAAAGACGGCCCAGAGTTCTCCGCCTTGCAGGCCCACTTTCTCAAACAGTGGGCGGGGCTGTATCCCGGGTTTTTGCCTGAAAACTATCTGGCCCGTCAGTCGCGCAGGTAGTGGCAGGTGTAGCCGCCGGGATTCTTCTGCAGATAGTCTTGGTGGTAGTCCTCGGCCGGATAGAACGGGCCGGCCTTCACAATCTCGGTCACCACCTTCTTGTCCCATTTGCCCGAGCGATCCACCTCAGTCTTCACCCGCTCGGCGGTTTGGCGCTGTTCCTCGCTGTTCCAGAAGATCGCAGACCGGTACTGCGATCCCATGTCATTGCCTTGCCGATTGAGCGTGGTGGGATCGTGCAGCCGGAAGAAATAGCGCAAGATGCTTTCGTAGGAAATCTGCTTGGGGTCAAACACGATCTGCACCGCCTCGGCGTGCCCGGTTCGGCCGGTGTGAACGTCTTCGTAGCGCGGGTTGGCCAATGTTCCGCCGGTATAGCCCACGGTGCTTTCGATGACCCCAGGCAGCTGGCGAATCAGTTCCTGAACGCCCCAGAAACAGCCGCCTGCCAGGGTGGCCACTTCGGTCTTGGGCTGAGCTGCGGGTCCCGGCTTGTCGGCAGTCGCCTTGAGCCCAAACAGGGGCAGGTATTTCCCAAAACCCTCCGCCTCAAGCCGACCCACCGGAACAAAGCGCAGCGCAGCCGAATTCATGCAGTAGCGCTGGCCCGTGGGCGCCGGCCCATCGTCGAAGACATGCCCGAGGTGCGAGTCCGCCTCGCGCGATCGCACTTCCACCCGCGCCATGCCCAGCGATCCATCCGACTTGGTCACCACATTTTTCGCTTCGAGTGGCCGGGTGAAGCTCGGCCAGCCGGTGCCTGAATCGTACTTGTCGCGCGACGAAAAGAGTGGCTCGCCCGACACGACGTCCACGTAAATGCCATCCTCGTGATTGTTCCAGTACTCATTGCCAAACGCAGGCTCGGTCCCGTTTTCCTGCGTGACATGGTACTGAATCGAGGTGAGCCGCTTGCGCAGTTCGCTCCTCCTTGGCTTTCCGCCTTCATCTGCATTGGCCATGGTGTCAGTCCCGTTCGATGCCTTGAACCACATTACGCCGCCAGCGCCCAGCAGCACCAGCGTCAAACCAATCATCCGAATCGGTGTGGTTCGCACTATCGTCCTCTTTCCATGGCGAGCCCCCGGCCGAGCCGCCAGGCTCACCACACTTTGTTTATAGGATGCCGGTCACCGAGAGATGGTCGCAGTGCGACTGCCGCGGATGGCGCGGGTTCTTGCTACCCTGCGACTTCGCGGACAAAGGCGCGCAATGGATCGAAGGCGGGATGGCCGAGGTCAAGCAGGGGCGGCTGTTTTTCGGCCGCGCGGCCAAGTTGATATTCCCGGACGTCCTTGCAGGCTAACCACGCGTGGATCCGTGCCTTGGCGGGATTGGGCGGATGGGGCTGCCCTTTCTCGACACAGCAGGCCAAGTACTTGTTTACACACTCAAGTTCAGGCCGCTCGGCGAGCGATGAAAGGCAGACGTCTTCCAGCATGCCCCGTCCGTCCCGATGGAGAACGTGCACGAGTACCAGCGGCTGTCCCGGTCCAGCGCCGAGTTTCAGGCCAGCGCCCGCAAGCGCCGATTCGACTGAAGCCCTTGCGCTCGCATCAGATTCGTCAGCGTCGCGAGTGATCCCCAATGCCACTACGTCGCCGAATCCTGGCCTCTTGAGCAATTCCTTGAGAGAAGCGGCGAGTCTTCTCTTCCCGCCATACTCCATGACCTGGACGTTCGCGATGTGTTCAAACTCCAGCAGGGCTGCGAAGAAAACCTCCTCGTCCTTTCCCTCGCCAAGCAAGATGCGGTTCTTGATGATTGCTTGCTCTGCCATCACCGAACCTCGTGCTTCATGTCCACCGCCGTGGCCAGATCCTCGGAATCGAAGGTGATTGCTTTCAAGTCTCCCTTGACCACCTCAAGCCGGTGCAGCCGCAAATCGTTCGCGTGCTCGCCCGCGAAAGCAGTCTGCGCAGCCTCGATGCACTCGTGGCTGTGTGTGGTGGCGAAAATTTGCACCTTGTTCTCCCGGGAGGACTGGGCGATGACTCTGAAGAAATCTTTCTGAACAGAATGGTGAATGCCGTTTTCAATCTCGTCGATGAGCAGCAAGCCCCCAGACGCGGCGATGGCGGCCATCAGTATGGAAGTCAGTCGCTGCACGCCGTCGCCCATGAGCGAGATCGGAAGCATTCGGCCAATTCCAATGTCGCCATGGAGCGAGGCATCCTGCGAGGGCGGAACCAGGATCTGAAGATCCGTCAGCCTCGGCTCGAACAAGCGCAGGGCCTCAACGATTGCGCGATCGCGCTTCTCAGCCTTCAGCTCGCTAAACCGGGTCAGGTCCTTCTCATTTGGTTTGGAGCCGGGCGGAAGGAACAGGCACGGAAGGCTTTCACCCTGTCCCCGCAATTCGGTGTGCGAAGCGAGGTCGCCACTTGCCAGATGGATCTTGGCACGCAACACTTGGTCGCCTTCTTGGAATTCAATAAGCAAGTCATCCTGTTGGGTATCTTCGCCGAGAAACTGCGATACTTGCCCGCCTTGCCAGCCCTGATCGCCTGGCCCCGGAACTGGACGAAAACCTTGGACGGGCGAAAGGCGAGCCGAAACGCGGTTGGCCTTGCCTCCTTGGGGGACGCCCTCAAGAGCGATGCTAGTCTCAGCCGCGTGCTGCCGGTTGCGAAACAGCCACTTGATGCCGTCAACCAAATTCTCCACGCTTGGCGTGGTGCTCGATCGGGCTCGCGGTCCCCTGGCCACGAGATCGAGCCAGCGGCTCGGCCGCTCCGCCCTGGCTGTGTAGACGAACAGGGCTTCCAGCAACGCGGTCTTCCCGGCGTTGTTCTTGCCGGCGATCAGGTTCACGCGTCCGAGCGGGCCGACGGTGAGGTCGGCGAAACAGCGGAAGTTCTGGATGCGAAAGGATTCGATCATGGCAGCTTCTCGACTTTCATGAGCTGGTTGCCGCGTTCGTCATAGCGAATCTTGGGATCCGATCCATCAAGTCCTCAATGACGCCGTGGGATGATACCCGCGAGGCTGACGAAGACGAAGGGCGAAGTGGGATGGAATGAAATCAAACCGGGTTTCGCGGTACCATGCGTACCCATGCGCTCTGCTGCTGCTAGCCAACGCCTTTGGGCTATCTTCCTCTTTCTGCAGGTGGCGGGCTTTCCGCTTGCTGCGCGGGCTGACGCCATTCAGTTCCGCATGATCACCAAGGTGGGACTCGGTCAGAAGCCCAAGCTGGAGGTCACAGCGTTGCAACCCCTTGGGCGCGTCGAGGTGATGCTGAACCGCGAAGACGGCAAAAATATAGGGCAGAACCTGGGGGCCATGGGCGTGGGCGAGATGCGCGAGGTGCTGCTCGACGGAACGCCTGGCAAGCACCACTACACGGGCCGGGTCACCTGTGTCGTCGATGGCGTGCCCCAGGACAACCCAGTCTTCTTCGACACCCTGGTGGGCGGAGAGCTGACCGTGATTGTCGACAAGACCAAAGCGGACCTTGGCGCCGGCCGGATGCCGATTCAGGTCAACAGTCCGGACGGAAAAGTCGAACTGCGAATTTTCGGCGCGTCAGGTGGCGAGCCGCTGCTTGAGCACGAGCAGGACTTCGCGGACCACGATCCGGCGACGCCCTTGTTCGTGACCTGGAAGCCCCTGGCCAAGGGCACCGAGGTCGGGCGGGTGGACCTCAAGATCAGCGACGCCAGCGGCGCGTTCAAGAGCTTTGCGCTCTTCCCCTGGTCGATCTACATTCCGCACGAGGAGGTCAACTTCGCGACCGATTCGTCTAGCATCGACCGCAGCGAAGTGCCGAAGCTGCAGGCCAGCCTGGACAAGATTGCCGACGCCCTGGCCAAGCACAAGGATCTCGGCCCGATCAAGCTGTACATCGCTGGTCACACCGACACGGTTGGCGCCGCGCCCTACAATCTGAACCTGTCGCGCAAGCGGGCCCAGTCCATCGCCGGCTGGTTTCGCAAGAACGGGCTGCGCATCCCCATCGCCTATGAAGGCTACGGCGAGTTCGCCCTGCTGGTGGCCACAGCGGACAACGTCGACGAGCCACGCAACCGGCGGGTGGACTACATCCTGTCGGTCGAGGATCCGGTCTTGAAGGCCACCAGCTTCCAGCCCGCCTGGAAGCTGATCAAGTAGTTTTCCCGATCGCCACGGTCACGCCTGCGCTGGTGCGCGACAGCTCCTCGACCAGGGCAAAGAGATCCACTCCCTGGCCCCGGTCGTCGATCCAGCCCGCGCCATCGCTGCGCAGGTCAAAGTGCCAGGCACGATCCTGGAACGCGACCCAGATCTGACGCGTCGGGGTCTGCGGTGACAGGATCAATTGGTGTTTCTCGCGAAACACAATGATCAGCGTTCCCTGCGAAAACGTGGACTCGGCCAGATCGGGATCTACGTTTTCAAACGCGGCGTCGATGCGGCGAAAGGCTTCGTCGACCAGTTGTCGGTATTGCTTCTCTTCCATGGGCCGAAACAGTCTACGATCTTTGGTCCCAGCCGCACGCGCTAGAAATCTACTCGCTGGGCTTGAGGCGACCCTGTCCGATGATGTTGCGCAGGGCCTTGCGGTCCTGGGGTGACAGTTTCTCCTGGGGCGGCTCGTTCGGGATTTCCCCGGATTCGCCCTCGCCGTCCCCGCGCATGAGCACCTTGCCCGGGGCACTCTTGCTCACGCCCTTGACCACCTTGTCGGTCGCGTCGTCCACCAGGCCACCGACCTTCTGCTTGGTCCCGCGCCGAAGCTCTTTGGTTTCCTTGGTGTCCCAGATGGCGCGGACGTGCTCAAAAAAGGTCCGCTCACCCAGTTTCACCGTCATGCCATAGTAGATCCCGGCGCCAAGCAGGCCGACGATCACGACGAATTTCAGCAGGCGAAGCACTTTCGTCTAGCTAACACCCGGCCAGGCGGTCGCGCCAGTTTTCGCTAGTGCCTAGGCTAGTATTCAAAGTGAAGGCGGACAGCCACGAATTTCACCGGCCCGCGATCGGCATTGTAGCCAGGATTCATGGCGTACTGGCCGTCCAGCGTCAGCCACAGGCCGGAAAAGGCGGCAAACGAATAGTAGGCCTCCAAGATCCGTTCCGGCTGGTAGTTGAGCCGGCCGTCGCCAAGGAAGTTTCCCAGGCCTCCAGCCGCCAGGTAGTCGCGGTGGGCATCTGACAGGCCATTTTGCGCGAAAGCCGCGCCGATGGTATCGCGCGGTCGGAACCAGAGCCGTCCGCGCATGGCCAGGCCTGCGGTCAGCGAGCGATCGATTTCCGTGAAGGCGAAGGTCTCCGTGCGCCCATCATTCCAGCTGTAGCGGCCGAACAGGCCCAGGTCGGTGGTGAGGTCTTGGTCAAAGCCGACCCCGAAGCCCAGCTTCGCTTGATCGCGCCGCACGTTGGCCAGATCGGGCTGGCTGGCAGTGGTGGCGCCGCAGGCCAGTGCGTCTCTGAAGCCGCCCATCTTCGCGTAATTCAGGAATGGCGTCACGCGCACACTTCCGCCGCGTCCCCACAAAGTGTGTCTATGCTCGACTTCGAGATTTTCCCCAAAATGCCTCCACAGTCGGTAGTCGAGCGTGGGCCCATTGGATTGCCTGGGCTGCGCAAAATGGCCGAAACGGAAGGCCCAGTTGTCGCGGTAGTATTCGATGGCAAGACCCACAGTGTAGCCGCGGGCATCAGCCGCGTAGTCCGAGGCGCTGCCCGCCATCAAGGCCCAGTTGAGAAACTGGGTGCGTGGATCGTGCGCGAAGGCATTGTTGTCAAAGATGTCAATCAGCGCCATCTCTCCGACGGTCACGACCAATCGGTGGGAAAACACCTGCCCGGAGAACTGATTCGGACCCGCATCGACCGGCGCTTCGTCTCCGCCCAGCCGAATGGTTTGGCGCAGGAAAGCCCGCGCGCTGTACACCCGCGCGGTGGGGCCGCCGGTCTTCTGATTCTCGCCGTTGGGCAGGCCGCCAAGGCCGTGCAGATCCGACAGCGCCACGCTTTGGATCATCTCGGGGTTGAAGAACAGCTCGGCGCCCCGCCAGAGTCGGTGTCCGAGAAAGAGCGTCGCGGTGAGTGTGTAGCCGGTCTCGCGCTGCGACTGCAGGCTGTTGGGTCCGTCATACGCCGCCCCAAAGCCCGGGTGCATCTGCCAGACGTAGGTGGTCTGAAAGTGCGCGCTCCAGTCTTCGGGGCGCAACGCGCGGGCCAACCACGCGGGACGCGGATCAAGCTCGACCGCAGGCGCCTCGGGCGGCACCGCCGACTCGGCCCAGGCCGGAAACACCAAGAGCATGGCACCGGCGACAATGGCGGGTGCGAATTGGGAGAATGGGCGGGTGCTCCGGCGAACCAGCACGGCCCCTGCCTCTAGCACGACTTGGCCTGCGAGACACCCGACGAGATTGCAACATTATGCGATTATCGAAGTGAGGGTCGCCGTGGCGGTCGCCCTGGCGGGGCTCCTTTCGCTAGTCCCATATCAGAGCGGCAACTGCTTGGGCAAGCCTGTCAGATGCTGAATCTCGATCAACGCCTTGGCGTGATCCTCAAGGGCCTCTATTTGCTCCAGATAGATTTCGTTGAGCGTCTGCTCGGCATGAAGTTCTTCGAGCAAGCTGGCGTCCCCGCGTTGGTAACTGTAAAGCTTCGCGTTGCGGACCTTCTCCGCATTCTGCACGATGGGCCCGTTGAACAGGGTCAAACGCCGGGTGGCGGCGTTGTACTGCTCGACCGCGCGCCTCACCTGGTTTTCCAGGGCGCGCTCAGCCGCCTCGACCAACCTGCGGGCATACAGTTGTTCAGCAATGGCCTGATCGACGGCGCCGCGGTTGAGCATCGAGAACGGCAGGGGAATCGACGTGGCGATCCTGAGGGCGTCGAGCGGCGGAATCTCAAAACCACCCCGGCCGGCCGTGCTGTGTTGCCATCCCACCCCCACCGTCAGATTGGGCAAACGCTCGGCGCGCACCAGCTCGACCCGCTTTTCGGCCGCGGCTGCGGCGGAGCGCGCCGACTTCAGCGCCAGGTTGTTGGCCCGGGCCGCGCTGAGCAGTTCGTCGACCGTCACGGCCTGGGCCTCGATGGCCAGACTCCCGTCCAGGACGACGCCCATCTCCCCTCCATTCATGCCCGCCAGCGCGAAAAGCTCAAGATCGGCGTCTCGGGCGGCGGCCTGCGCCTTGGCAATCTCACCGCGAAAGCGCTCGACCTCGACTCCCGATTGCGCAACCTCGATCTCGCCCACATCGCCCGCGCGCACGCGCTCCCGGTTGATGGCATGCAACCGCTCAAGACTGGCGAGGGCTTGCTGCTTGCGCACGAGTTGCTGGTGAGCAGCCAAAGCCTCGACCCAGGACTCAGTCGCCTCTTTGACCAAATCAGCCGTAAATGACCCATTCTCGGCCACGGTTTGGCTGTGGCTGGTCTGTGCGGAATCAATACGCGCCCCACGCTTTCCCCCCAACTCGAACTCCTGCTCGACGCCGACCGAAAAGGACAGCGGCGCGTCCCGCTGGATAGCTATTGAATCCGCCGACAATGCCAGGCTGGGGTCGGGGAGCTTCCGGGCGGCCACAATCGCAGCCTCGGACGCCCTTTGTCGGGTCAATTGGGCGATGCGATCCGGATTCCTGTCGAGCACGTTCTGAATGAAGGTACCGAAATTCAAATGAACTGCGTGGAAATCCTCGGCGCCTGCGCCGCGTTGCTGGACGAAAAAGCAGGCGAGACAAGCGGACCACAACCATGGCTGCTTCACGGCGACACCTCTTCGCGGCTGACAGCCCGTCGCAGAGCCCGCCGTTCAAACTCGAAATACAAAGCCGGCAACAGATAGAGCGTCAACAAGGTGGAAATGCAGATGCCCCCGACCACGACGGTCGCGAGCGGCCGCTGCACGTCGCTGCCGATCCCGGTCGCCATGGCCGCGGGTACCAGCCCCAGGGCAGCGACCAGCGCCGCCATGAAGATCGACCTCAGGCGATCGCCAGCCCCTTCAATGACCGACTCGCGCAGCGAAACCTGGCCCGAACGTAGCCGGTTGATGTTGGCAACCATGATCACGCCGTTCTGCACCGCCACGCCGAAAAGCGCGATAAACCCGACCGAACTCGACACATTCAGAGTCATGCCTCGCAGGTGCAAAGCGGTCATGCCGCCAAGCAAAGCCAAGGGAACGCTCGACAAGATCAGCACCGCGTGGCGGGTGGACGAGAAGGCGCCGTACAGGAGAATGAAGATCAGGCCAAGGCTGATGGGCAGAATGATGGCCAGACGTATCTGGGCGCGGCTCTGGTTTTCGAACTGTCCGCCCCAGACGATGGCTTTGCGGTAGGCCGCGACCTGCGCATCGTCGGCAACTTTCTTCTGGGCCTCTCCGAGGAATGAGGCAAGATCCCGGCCGCGCAAGTTGATCTTGACCGTCATGTGGCGGCGGTTGCTTTCGCGCGTGATCACGCTTTCGCCATCCGAGAGCTCGATCTTGGTGACCGCCGACAGGGGCACGCGCGCGCCCGAGGACGTGCTGACAAGCAAAGCCGCAATGGCCTCGGGATTGTTACGCACGGGTTCCATCAGGCGAACCGCAATGTCGTAGCTCCGCTCGCCAATCAGGACGCGATGGATGGCCTTGCCACCAACCGCGGTTTCAACCAGCTCGCTGATGCGGGCGACGTTGATGCCAAAACGCGCGGCAGCAGCGCGATCCACAGTGATCTGCAATTGCGGCGCCGGAGGCTCCTGATCCACGGCCACGTCCGCTGCGCCCGGCACCGCGCGCAGCAGTTCAACCAGGCGCTCGGCCACGGTGCGCATTTCGCGCAAATCGGTCCCATAGACCTTGACCACAAGTTCACTGTGCGCGCCGGCAACCTTGTCATTGACCATGTCGATCATGGGCTGCGAAAAACCAATGGTAAAACCGGGCAACTGGGCCAGTCGGGCGCGCATCTTTTCAACCAGTTGCGCCTTGGTCATCTGCGATTTCCAGCTGGAATAGGGGTGCAAAGAGATGGGCACCTCGATGTGCGACGGCGTCCAGGGGTCCATGCCGTCGTCCACGCGACCGAGCTGGGTGACCACGTCGCGAACCTCAGGAAATTCCTGCACGGCTGCCCGCAACTCATCCGCCATGTGGGCCCCTTTCGCCAGCGAGATGCCGGGGGGCAATGTGACTTGCAGCCAAAGCGACCCTTCGTCAAGCTCGGGCAGGAATTCCCGCCCCACAGTTGCACTCAGAACAACGGCCAGCACGATCGCCGCAGCGCCTGGGATCAGAACCGTCCAGGGCCGATCGAGAATGGCCCGCAAATGGCGATGGTAGGCGCGCTCGCACCATTCCATGACTGGATTGCGAAACACCCGTCGCCGTTTGGAGAAATACAGCAATGCCAGCACGGGCGTGAGCGCAAGCGCGACCAGGGTGCCGCCCAGCAAGGCGTAGGCGACTGTGAAAGCAATCGGCTGGAAGAGCTTGCCCTCGACGCGCTGGAAGGAAAACAGGGGCAGGTAGGCGATGATGATGATCGCCATGGCAAAGAGCATGGGGCGGGCCACTTCAAGCGTGGCCGCGCGAGCCGAGGAGCGGTCGAGCAGGGCCGCGGGGTGACGCTCGCGCCACTGCAGGAGATTTTCGAAAACCACAATGGCGCCGTTGACGATAATACCGAAATCAATCGCCCCCAGTGAAAGCAGATTCGCCGGCACATTGGTGAAGCGCATGAGCACGAAGGCAAACAACAGCGACAGGGGCACTGTGAGCGCCACAATCAACGCCGAGCGAATGCTGCCAAGAAAGAGCAGCAGCACCAAGACCACGAGTCCGATGCCCATCAGCAAGGTGTGGGAAACCGTGTGCAGGGTGGCGTGGACCAGTTCAGTGCGGTCCAGATAGGGAACGATCTGCACATCGCCAGGGAGAATTCCGTGATTGAGTTCGTCCACCTTGCGGTGGATGTCCTCCAGTACCCTCGAGGGATTGCAGCCACGCAGGAGCAGCACCAGGGCCGAAACCCCATCAGGATTCTCGTTCTTGCCGAGAATTCCCCGGCGCTCCATCCCGCCCATCTGCGGGGTGCCGAGGTGTCGCACCAACACCGGGGTGCCGTCGCTTTCGGCGACCACCACGTTGCCGAGATCGTCGAGAGTGCGAATCTGTCCAATGCCCCGGATGACGAATCCTTGCTCGCCCCGCACCAGCAAGCTGCCGCCCGAGTTGGCATTGTTGGCCTGGATGGCCTCGACGATCTGCTGCAACGTCAGATTGAAACGCACCAGCTGTGAGGGATCGAGCACCACCTGGAACTGTAGGGTTTCGCCCCCGAAGCTGGAAACGTCAGCGACTCCACTGATTTGGCGAAGCGCCGGGGCCACCACCCAGGTCTGCAGCTCTTTCAGTTCGCGTTGTCCCTGGGTGCGCGATTCCACAGTGTATCGGTAGATTTCACCAATCGGCGAGCTGAGCGGATCGAGCCCAGGCGCGGCGTTCTCCGGCAACGTCACGCCTTCGATGCGTTCACGAATACGCTGGCGGGCCCAGTAGTCCTCGACCCCGTCCTGGAAAACCAGCGTAATCAGCGACAGGCCGAATGTGCTGCGCGAGCGCATGACGTGAAGCCCAGGAATGCCATTGAGCGCGCGTTCAAGGGGAACTGTGACCTGTTGTTCGACCTCCTCGGCGGCATGGCCTTGCCACTGGGTGATGACCTGTGCAGAGGTGTCGCCAATATCCGGGTAGGCTTCAATGGCCAGCTGGGTCCAGGCATACCAACCGAAGATCGCCAAGGCACAGAACAGGGCGACCACCAGTCCGCGGCGGGCCAGGCAGAGGCTGATAAGCCGATCAATCATTGCAAGACCACGGCGTCCTGGGCGACCACCTTCTCGCCCGCCTTCAGTCCGGCCAAAACGATGGCCTTTCCGTCAATGGAAGTGTCGAGTTGGACGGTGCGAACCTCGAAGCGCCAGGGGGCCACCTCGACGAAGACCTGGTTGTCGTGCCCGGTGTGTACCACCGCCGAAGTGTCTACAACCAGGGCGCTCTCAGGGTCGGCCAAGAAGTCAACCGTGCCGAACATGCCGGGCTTGAGGTGTCGGTCGCCGTTCTTGAACAGCAAGGTCACACTGAGCGTCCTGGTCTCAGGGTTGAGCAGATCGCCGACCACATGGACCGTGCCCTCAAAGCGCTTTTCGGGATAGGCGATGAGCGAAATGGAGGCGGCCTGGCCGACATGCACCCGCCGCGCGTCCACTTCCTGCACATTGGCGGTGATCCACACCTCGGAGAGGTCCGCGATCGACATGACGGCCGTGCTGACATCATTGAGCATCTCGCCCTGGGCGATCTTGAATTCAACCACCCGGCCTTGGATGGGAGCACGGATCACCAGGGGTTTGCCGATGCTGTTGGTGTCGCTGCCAAGGAGGCGCAAGCGAAGGCTGGTTCTGTGCAATTCACGATCGCAGAGATCGAGTTCAGTCTGGGCCTGCTCGACCTCGCGCTGTGCCGCTATGCCGTGTGCGCTGAGATCCGTCTGGCGGGCCAGAACCCGCTCGGCCTGCGCCCGCGCGCTCGCGGCCTTGAGATAGTCACTTTGGGCTGATATGAGGTCGGGCGAGTCCAAGGAAAACAGAGCCTGGCCCTTGCTGACTGTGTCGCCCAGGCTGACGTACACGCTCGTCACCCGCCCGGACAGCGGCGGTGACACACTGGCAAAGCGGGCTGGATCGGCCTGCACAGCGGCCGGGACGCTCAGGTGTTTCTGTATCGTTGTTGAAGACACGGGCGCGACCTTCAGACGGGCGCGCAGGGGTGATTGCTCGGGAATCACACGGTACTTGCCCTCAATCACCACGGCCCGGGCTGAAGGGTCCTCGGCTTCCACCGGGGGCTTCGCGTGGCACGCCAAGCCGCTGGCAAGGGCGAAAAGGACGACAGCGGTCTTCGCAAAGGTCAGGCGACTGTGGGCATCAAGGCATTCGTTGCGACAATTCATGCGAATATCCATCCAGAACAAAGCGATGAAAAAAGGCCAATGCCACTTTCAACGTGGCCCTTGGCGTGCAGGCGCAGCTAGAGACGATGGAGC
>Ga0265316_10002725_pt1 | contig 18124 bp, 11 predicted proteins | sample 4522metaG_FD_202092 | JGI IMG/M metagenome (GOLD analysis project Ga0265316, IMG submission 202092) | Rhizosphere microbial communities from Carex aquatilis grown in University of Washington, Seatle, WA, United States - 4-5-22 metaG | ecosystem: Host-associated > Plants > Roots > Rhizosphere >... | reverse complement strand
CTCGCCACGGATGGCGCCGATGCACTCCGGGAGCGCTTCGCATCGCTGCTGACCAGGTCCGACGCGCTGCCATTCGGCGATGCGGCCGCGTCGCTCATGCCGGCGCCGGTTGTGCCAGGCGCGCCCGTCGAACCAGCCGGCCCACGCCGGGCCTTGCTCATCGTGGGCAGCCCCAAGACCGGCGAGCCCAGCACGTCGGGCGCCCTCGGCGGCTACCTGCTGGATCGCCTCCAGGAGCGCGGTTGGGAAACCGAATCGCTGACGCTTCGGGCCAGCCTCAGTCGCCCGGAGGGTGAACGCGCACTGCTTTCGCAGGTGGACCGCGCCGGGGTGATCCTCCTGGTCTTTCCTCTTTACGTCGATGCCCTGCCCTATCTCGTGACCAAGGCCCTGGCGGCGATCGCAGCCCATCGGCAGGCAGGCCGTGAACTGTCCCCGCAGCGTCTGGTGGCAATTGTGAACAGCGGCTTTCCCGAGACGTTCCAGAATTCGGTGGCGTTGGCCATCTGCCGCGAGTTCGCCGCGCAGAGCGGCTTCACGTGGGCCGGCGGTCTCGCGATAGGTGGAGGAGGGGCGATCGGCAGCCAGTCTCTCACGGACGCGAAACGCTCGGGTGCGCCCGTCCACAACGTTACGGCGGCCCTGGAGATGACCGCCGCAGCTCTGGCCGAGGGACTGCCGGTGCCGGCTGAGGCGGTAACGATGATCGCGAAGCCCCCCATGCCCTTTGCTATCTGGCGGAGGCTGTACATATGGATGGGCGGCAAGGGCTTCCAGAAACTCGCGGCTAAGAATGGGGTCGGCAAAGACAAGTTACTCGCCCGGCCGTATGCGGCGTAGGAGCACCGAGCGAAGCCGACCTGGCGGTGGTACTCCCCGAGCGCCTGGAGAAGGCGCGTGCCCGATGGCCGTGCTACCTTATTTAAAGACCATATAGTCTGATTCTCTATAGAGAGGCTCTTTTGCCACGCTTCTATAGTTCTGCCGTCGCTACTCTTCGGCTGCTATGCCTCGCAGTTCTTTTCCAAGCCATCGTCTTCGGCCTGACTCCCTCCACCGTTTCCCTCACCGCGTCGCCTAACCCGTCGAATTACGGGCAGGCCGTCACGCTCACAGCCACCGTCACCGCCGGCGCCACCGGGAAAGTCACGTTCTACGACGGCGTCACGATCCTGGGCATCGGCACAATCTCGGGCACCGAAGCGGCCACGACTACGGTGATGCTGGCGTCCGGCAGCAGATCGCTGCGGGCGTATTACGGCGGCGATGCAACGTATGCGTCCAGCAGTTCCGCGCCCCTGCCGCAAAGCGTGGTTGCGGGAACGTCGCTAGGATTTCATCACCCGGTCGTCCCCAAGCCGGAGGTGGGTGGTACCGCCATGGCCGTGGGCGATTTCAACGGCGACGGCAAACTGGACTTCGTCTCGACGGGCAATGCCAATGCCGTGTACGTGTACCTGGGCAACGGCGATGGCACCGTTCGGTATGGCGCGAGCTACGCCACAGGTTCGTACTCCGGGTCCGTGGCAGTAGGGGATTTCAACGGGGACGGCAAAATGGACCTCGCGGTCGCAAATTACGCCTCCGCCAATGTCAGCATCCTGCTGGGGAACGGAGACGGCACCTTCCAGGCCGCCGTGAACTATCCCGCCGGCCCGTCGCCGGGGGCTCTGGCCGTGGGCGATATCAATGGCGATGGCATTGCCGACCTGTTGGTCCCCGGCTACACTGGCAACGGCGAATTGTACGTAATGCTCGGCAATGGCGACGGCACCTTCCGGGCGCCCACCAGTTATCCCGTGGGCTCATACCCGTCATCCGTGGCGATCGGGGATTTCAACGGCGACGGGAAGCCGGATGCGGTGGTAGCCACGACCTCCGGCGTGAGCGTGTTGTTGGGCAACGGCGACGGCACCTTCGCGGCGGCCGTGAACTACCCCGTGGTAGCGGGCTGCACCAGCGTATTGGTGCGCGATCTCAATGGCGACGGCAAAACCGACCTGGTTGTCCTCGGAAATGCCGAGGCGAACGTCCTGTTGGGCAATGGCGATGGCACCTTCGGGACGGCCGTGACCTACCCCGCCGGTCTCGATGTTACCGGACTGGCCGTGGAGGACTTCAACGGCGATGGCAAACCTGACATTGCCGCGGCCATTCCTGACGAAGGCATGGGCGTTCTGCTAGGCAACGGCGATGGCACCTTTCAGTCCGCGGTGTATTACGCCGACAACACGAACAGCGCTGTCGTGGTGGCAGGCGATTTCAATGGCGACGGCAAAATCGACTTACTGGCGTGCCAGGGCTGTGTGGTCCTGCTGGGTGGCGCCGCTCCCGATCTCGCCATCGCCGTGTCTCACGGCGGCGGTCTCACCCAGGGACAGCAGGGCGCGGAATACATCGTTACTGTCAGCAACGTTGGCGATTGGGCTTCGGTGGGCGCAGTCAACGTAGCGATCGCGCTTCCGGCGGGCCTGACGGCCGCCAACTTCTCGGGTAACGGCTGGACTTGCACCGTTGCCACCCTCGCCTGCACCCGCACCGACTCGGTGGCCGTCGGCGCAAGTTATCCTGCAATCAATCTCAAAATAAACGTGGCCAGCGGGTTGACTGGCAACGTCGTTACGACCTTCACGGTGTCCGGCGGCGGCGATCAAAGCCCGCCTAACAATTCTGTCACCGATACTACCCTTGCCCGCACGCCCACCTCTACCACTCTGACCTCTTCGCCGAACCCGTCCGTGCTGGGACAAGCCGTCACTCTGACCGCAACCGTGACCGCGGGCGCTGCCGGTAACGTCGCTTTCTACGACGGTCTCACGTACCTCGGCTCGGCGACACTCTCAGCCGGCCAAAGCGTCCTTACCACTACCCTCCTTCTGCCGGGCGTGAGATCGCTCAGTGCAATCTATACCGGCGATTCCAACTATGGACCGAGCACGCCGGCCGCGCGGGCCCAAACCGTTACCCCGGCGCCGGAGAACGGCACGCAGCCGCCCGCCAGTTACAGTTACACTACTGGGGTTTGGCCTAACTGGATCGTAACCGGCGACTTCAATCGCGATGGCAAAGCCGACTTGATTAACGCAAACACCGGCACCAATGCGGGAACCATCAGTGTACTGCTGGGCAACGGCGACGGAACGTTCCGGCCCGCGGTCAACTACAACGACGGTGGCAGCGGTGGTATTTCCAGCCCGCCCAGCAACGTTGCCGCGGCAGGAGACTTCAATAACGACGGCAATCCGGATGTGGCCGTTGCAACTTACTCCGGTATCTTCCTGCTTGCCGGAAACGGCGACGGAACGTTCCGTACCGCCGTGGCGGTAGAGACGGCGGCCAGCGCCAGCGCCTTGATAGCCGCCGACTTCAATGGGGACGGAAACCAGGACTTGGTGGCCCTCAGCAATGGCAACATCGTTCTCTATCCCGGCAATGGAGACGGCACCTTTCAACCGCCAGTGGCTCTTACTCCCAGCGGCGCGTTGTACTCTTCTCTGTCCGTGGCCGACATGAACGGCGACGGCAAGCCGGATCTGCTGGCCCTGAGTTCGGACGACTCGACGTTCGCAATCTTCCTCAACAATGGCGACGGCACCTTCCAACTCAGCACGAATCTGTCGGTCTCCATCGTTGGCGTCTGTGCTATTGCCGTGGGAGACTTCGACGGCGATGGCAAACAGGATGTAGCCATGACGTTCTGGAACGGCATCGCCCTGTTTTTGGGGAATGGAGACGGCACTCTAAAACCCGCCATCCATTCCGATCTGGGAAACGCGCCGGGCTCCTTTGCCATCGCCGGGGATTTTAACGGCGATGGCAAGCTGGATCTCGCCGTTGCCGCCGATGGCGGTAACTATGTCTATCTCGTGTTCGGCAACGGGGACGGCACTTTTCAACCTTCGGTAACCATAGTCACCGGCGGCAACGTGAACTCCGTGGTCCTGGGCGATTTCAACGGCGACGGGCGAGCCGATTTCGCCGCCGCCACCAACGCAGGCACTGAAGTCTTCCTGGGCGGCCAGTTTTCCGGCCTCGGGATTTCCTCCGTACATTCCGGAAACTTCACCGTGGGCCAAACGGGTACCTACCAAATTACCGTTGAGAACCCATATTTCGCAAGCAGTAACGGAACCGTCACGGTGACCGACACCCTGCCCGCCGGCCTCACCGCAACCGCCATCGGCAGCACCGACTTCTCATGGACGTGTACCCTCAGCACACTCACCTGCACAAATAACAACTACCTCTACAGCGGCGCGACCCTTCCGCCTATTACGGTTACGGTAAATGTGGCCGCCAGCCTTCCGCCGTCCGTTGTCACCAACCACGTTTCTGTTACAAGCAGCGCAGGTACCAGGGCGGCAACCGATCCCACCACCATCGTCCTGCCCAGCACCACATCTCTGACGGTATCGCCAACGCCATCGACCCTCCTTCAAACGGTCACCATGACCGCTACCGTCACTGGTGGACTTACCGGCATCGTAGTCTTCTCCGATGGCGGCAACACATTGGGGACCGCTACCCTGACCGGCGGCCAGGCCAGCTTCAGCACCCGCTTGTTGCAATCGGGGCTGCGTAATCTGGCGGCCACTTACTCCGGCGACTCCACCCATGCGCCCAGCATCTCCGCAGTCAAATACCAGGCTGTAAACGCGTCCCCGGCCCGCGGTCTCATTGCGGGCGGAACGTACTCGACCGGCGCCGCTCCCATGTCTATCGCCGCGGGCGACTTCAACCTGGATGGCAAGGCCGATCTTGTCACGGCCAATTCCACGGCGAACACGATCAGCGTCCTGCTGGGCAACGGGGACGGGACCTTCGGCGCCAACACGGACTACGCGGTCGGAACCCAGCCGATGGCGGTGGTAGTCGCCGACTTCAATAACGACGGCAAGCCCGATATTGCCGTCGCTAACCAGAACAGCAACACGGTAAGTATTCTGCTGGGCAACGGGAACGGCACGTTCCAGCCGGCCTTCTCGGTCGCGGCCGGCACGGTGCCCTCTTCCCTGGCGGTGGCCGACATCAATAGCGACGGGAAGCCCGATTTGGTGGTTCTCAGCGCGACCACCGAAGATTTCACGTTTCTGTTAGGCATCGGTGATGGCACCTTCCAGCCCGCCGTTCCTTTCACCGGCGACCGGGCTTCCATTTTCGCCATTGGCGATTTCAACAATGACGGCAAGGCCGATATTGTCGGCTCGTTCGCAGGCGTCGAAGTAGAACTCGGCAACGGTGACGGCACCTTCCAGTCTATGCTCTACACTAACGTGTCCGCCTTCTCCCTGGCAGTGGGCGATCTCAATGCCGATGGAAAGGCCGATCTTGTCGTGGGCGGTCCCGATGGTGTAGGAGTCTTGTTGGGCAATGGCGATGGGACCTTCCAAGCGCCCGTGCAATATATCGGCAACGAGCCCGCGTCCGTACTCCTGGCCGACGTGAACGGCGACGGTAAGCTGGATGTAGTCGCCGTGAACTACGTCAACACCTTCACGGTGTACCTGGGCAATGGTGACGGCACCCTGCAAGCGCCGTCCTCTTACGCTGCCGGCAACTCCCCGCAGGCCGCGGTGGCCGGCGATTTCAACGGCGATGGACGCACCGACCTTGCCGTCGTCAATTCCGGTAGCACTGGCCTCGAGGTTCTTCTCGGTTCGCTGGCCCCGGTCTTTTCGGTGACCAGTTCCACCATGGGCCCCTTCGCCTTCGGTCAGACTGGGGCTTTCACTTTGTCCTTGACTAACAATGGCCCCGGAGTAACTAACGGAACAGTTACCGTCGCCGACACGCTTCCCCCGGGCCTCACAGCCACCGCGATAGCCGGAACCGGCTGGACCTGTGTTCTGGCGACTATCACCTGCACGCGATCCGACTCCCTCGCCGTGGGCGCAACTTACCCGGCAATCACCCTGACCGTAAACGTAGCCGCCAACACGTTGACAACCGTGACCAACACAGTGAGTGCATCGGGCGGAGGCGCCGTTCCGGCCCTGGGGACGGATCGAGTCTCAATCGTCGCGGGCATTACCATTCAGACCAACCCCGCCGGCCTGCAGTTCAGCGTCAATGGCGGCGCCACGCAAACCGCCCCGCAGACCTTGCCACTCTGGCCTGGATCCTACACTATCTCCGTGAGCTCGACCCAGGCCGGCTCGCCCGGTACGCAATATGTTTTCACCGGCTGGAGCGACTCCGGCGCCGCTTCGCATACCATTACAGTAACCGCCGCGTCAGTCACTTACACCGCCAGCTTCAAGACTCAGTACCAGTTGACCACAACGGCGCTTCCTTCGGTGGGAGGCAGAGTGAGCCTCCCACTCAGCACTTACTTCGACGCCGGAACCATTGTACCGGTGACTGCGATGCCCACCACGCCCTACGCCTTCAGTTCGTGGAGCGGTGACGCCACCGGGACTGCGAGTACGGTCTCGGTTACCATGAACGGCGCCAAATCGGTGGCTGCGAACTTCGCGGTTCCCGGATTCACGTGCGACATAGATGGCAATGGGGTAGTAAATAGCACGGATGTTCAGCTTATTCTCAAAGAAGCTCTGGGAACGGCGTTGCCGGTACACGATTTGAACGGGGACGGCGTAGTCAACATCGTGGATGTCCAGATCGCCATCGACGCCGCCCTCGGTTTGGGTTGCACGGCGAGATAAACGGCGCTGAGGCCCGGTTCCACGCCGTGGCCAGGCCAGGAGACTCGCGCCGATCTGGCCCAACTCGCCCGTGGCGACGCCTGGCGCGGCCGCGCGAATGCGGCCTCCCCCGCGCATGCGGAGGGCCGCGGGAAGGTCGGCGGCCGGCCGCTAACGGGAGGCGATGCCGCCGGGGCTGGTCCGCCGCCGGTGAAAGGGGATTACAATCGCAGTGTGGCGCGGCTTGCCGCTGGTTACCGCATGGTGTGGGATCGCGGCGAGGCGTCATTTCACGGCCGGTGGCCGTGCCTGTTCCGCGCCTGTGTGGAAGACGCCGCGGGGATGCCGGCGAGAACGTGAAGCCGCGTATGAGGATGCCTGGATACGCCGCGCTGGAGCGCGTGGAGAACTGATCCTTTGAGCACCATTCGAGACAAGAGCGTTCTGATCACCGGGGCTGGCCGGGGTATCGGAAAGCGGCTGGCTCTGGGCTTCGCCCAAGCCGGGGCGCGGGTGGGCTTGCTGGCGCGCAGCCAGGCCGAGCTGGACCTGGCCAAGCTGGAGATCGAACAGGCCGGCGGCAACGCGCTCCGCCTGCGCGCCGATGTGCGCGACCTGGAACAGTTGTACGCCGCGGTGGATCGCATGCGGGTGGTCTTCGGGAGTCTGGACGTGCTGATCGCCTCGGCGGCCGTGCAGGGTCCCATTGGGCCGCTGCTGTCCACCAAGCCCAAGGCGTGGAATGAGACCATCGAAGTCAACCTCTTCGGGGTGGTCAATTCCTGCCGCGCGGCGCTGCCGCCGATGATCGAAAAGCGCTGCGGGAAGATCATTCTGATCGTGGGCGGCGGGTCGGGCCACTCGCGTCCGAATTTCGGCGCCTATGCCGCGTCGAAGGCCGCGGTGGTGCGCTTTGCCGAATGCCTGGCGGAGGAGGTGAGCGACCACAACGTGCAGGTGAATTCCATCTCGCCCGGCAACGTCTACACTCACATGACCGACGAGGTGCTGCACGCCGGCGAAGACAGGGCGGGGCGCCGCGAGATCGAAGACGCCGAGCACGCGCGCATCACCGGCGGCATTCCGCCCGAAAAACAACTTCAGCTCGCTTTGTTTCTGGCGTCGGAGCGCTCCAATCACATCAGCGGCAAGCTGATCCACGTCAACGACGATTGGAAGCGGTTCGAGCAGCAGAATATGAAGCCGGAGCTCTACACCTTGCGCCGCGTGCAAAAGATCTAGTGTTGTGTCCACGAAATGACTGGACAGGCATTCGGCGCTTTTCTCGTGGAGCGGACCTCCGGTCCGCAAAGCCGGCCTCCTGGCCGGTTCGCCGGAAGCGGCGAGCAGTTGGTACTTCGAAACAGGGGCCGCGCCGGAGGACGGCCCCACGGAGCTTCAAAAATCTGTCCAGTTATTTCGTGGACACCACACTAGCGCCGAGAGCGCCGGGAGTGATGCACTATGTGCCGGAACATCAAGCCGCTGTTCAATTTCGAGCCGCCCGTAACGCCCGAGGAAGTTCGTGCCGCGTCGCTTCAGTTCGTGCGCAAGATCAGCGGCTTCAGCAAACCGTCAAGGGCCAACGAGGCCTCGTTTCTGGCCGCCGTCGATGAGATCGCCGCCATTTCGGCTCGCCTTCTCCGTTCGCTCGAAACCAACGCGCCGCCGAAGACTCGGGAACAGGAGGCCGCCAAAGCGAAGACGCGTGCGGCCAGGCGATTCGGCGATTGAGTGACGTCCGCGCCCGGCGCGGCCGTGCGGACTCCGCAAGCGAGCGCCCGGCCGGCCAGTGCTCGGCCCTCAAACCGGACCAAGCTGGCAGGGAACTGGCGCTGGCGTGCCCCACCGGGCCGGCGCACCAGCGGACAAAGCAAATGGGGCGCGCGGGGAGCCGCCTGAGCCCCCCCCTTGAGCCCCCCCCTTGAGCCCCCCGCGGGAGCTCCCGGCGGGAGCTCCCGGCCGCGAACAGCCGCTTCCCGGCGGGCGCTAAGATGAAAAAGATGTCTAAACCGGCAGACAAACGACGGAAGGCCAGGAAGAGTTCGACCGCCCCTGCTGGAGCCCAGGCGGAGGCAAAAGGGAACGGGATCATGACCCCGCAGTCCTGGGCCATTATCGCGGGGAGCTCTCTGCTATCTATCGTTCCGCTGTTGGTCTGCTGGCGCCAATTCAGCGAGCTGTTTTACTATCACGACGACTTCAATTTGCTTCAGGAACTCGCCGGCTCGACCTTGTTCCGCTGGATCTTCCATCCTTTTGCCGGCGAGAGCATCTTCCCGCTTTTCAAATTCCTGTGGATCTTCGCCCTGTGGTCGTTCGGTGGCAGTTACATGGCGCTGATCGTGCTGCAGTGGCTTACGCATCTCGCCATCTGTCTGGCGTTCGGATGGCTGTTAGTTCGCATGCGTGTGCCGGCCGTGGGAGCGGGATTCGCCGTCCTGACGCTCGGCCTGCCGTCGTCCAATATTGAAACGCTGGCGTGGTCGATGCAGTGGAACTCCCAACTGAACATACTTTTCTTTCTGCTGGCATGGCACGCGCTGCTGACCATCTTGGAACGCGAGACGGGCATTGGTTGCTATGTGTGGTACGTGTTCTCGATCTCCGCGAGCGCGCTCGCCTCTTCGCGCGGCATTGTTTGCGGCATGATGTTGGCGTTGTTCATCGTACTGGCGGGAGAGGGCCGCCGCAGAATCTGGCTTTGCGCAGTTTCCCTGGTACCCACGGCGCTCCTGATCCTGGCGACGTGGCTATTTGTTCCGCCGTTTCAGCAGACTCAGCTTGGGCACTTCACATACAGCCTGAATTACTTGCTGTTGAATCCGCTTTCTTCGCTAGTCCGGATTACTAAATATCCTGGGAACGCGAGCCCGGTACTTCTGTTCGGCGCCATCAAGCTGTTGGTAATTGGGTGGGCGTTTTACAAATCGCCCCGCCGTCTTTATCCGCTTTTCGTCACGCTGATCGCCTTCGATCTGGCCACCGCGGCCGCTCTTGGATACGCCAGAACCTGGACCGGACTTTTTACCGCTACCAGTTCCCGGTACCAATACATTTCGTTGCTGGTCTTTGGCCCCATGGCCGGCATCATTGTCGCAGGGTGGCGACGGGAGTTACAGATCATCGTATTTGTTCTATGGATCTGGCTGCTGGCATACCGATGGGAGCCGGCCATCACTTACTGGGCGACCTGGCGCGGAACGGCGATCCGCAACGCCTTGGCCCGCAACCAGGCGTCTCTGACGTTCGATCCTTCGAAGCTCACCATCGCGCAGGCACGCAAGTTAGTAGAACAGTTTCAGTTGCATTGAGCGGCATCGCTGATCCATTGCCAAGGCCCGCGGCGAGCCGGCGGGGCGGGTTCGGCTTCACGTTCGCGGGGAACGGGCCTGCCCGGATGGCGAGGCGTCAGAGGCGGTCTTCCGGAGCGGGTTCGGCTGCCGGAACTTTGTCCAGCGCGGCCAGGAAACAGTCGCGGCTGCCGCGTTCGGCCATTTGCTCCACGCGGGTCCAGCCGGATACTTGTTCGGCCAGGGCCGCCGCTACGATCCGCTCCACGGAAACCTGCTGCCGCGCAGCCAACTCGGCAATTTGGCGGTACATTCCGTCGGGAACAGTCACATTGAGTGTCATGGGGCCTCTCCTATTATGGCAAGGAACTCCCGCGCGAAATTACTCGAACGCCGCAGCGGCCGGCCCCCACGAAATACCAGGGGCGCCGGGAGGTTGAGCCGCCACCGGGGATCGCCTACGCCGCAGCGAACCCCGCGCGCCACCCACTTACCCCAGGCTGCGTTTCAACTGGCCGCACGCCGCGTAGATATCCAACCCCCTGGGTTTGCGCACAAAGCACGGAACCGCGCGCCGCACGATCTCCTGGAAGCTGGCTACCCGCTCCGGCACCGGCGTTTCATAGGGGATTTCCGGGCCGGGGTTCAGCGCGATCAGGTTCACTTTCGAGTTCAGATTCGCCAGCAATTTCACCACGCGGCGCGCGTCCGCGTCGCTGTCGTTCACGCCCTTCAGCAGCACGTACTCGAAGGTGAGCTTCTCCCACGGCCGCAGAGGATAGGCCCGGCACGCGGCCATCAGGTCCGCCAGCCGATACTTGCGCGTGATGGGCATCAGCTCCTGCCGCGATTCTTCGGTGGAGGCATTCAGCGAAATCGCCAGTTTGGGACGCACCGGCGCGCGGCCCAGTTCGGCGATCTTGGGGACGATGCCCGCCGTCGAAACCGTGATGCGGCGCGGCGAAAGCGCGAAGCCGGCGGGATCGAGCAGAATGCGCGTGGCCTTGATCACGTTTTCCAGATTGAGCAACGGCTCGCCCTGGCCCATCATCACGATGTTGAGGCGGCCGCCATCCTGGCGCAGGCTGTTCTCGCGCGCCACCAGGAGCACCTGCCCGACGATCTCGCCCGCCGTGAGGCTGCGCTCCAGGCCCAGCAGCGCGGTCATGCAAAACTTGCAGTCCACCGCGCAGCCCACCTGGCTGGAGATGCAGATGGTGTCGCGTTCCCCTTCGGGCATGAGCACGGTCTCGACGGTCCGGCCGTCGTCCAGCCGCAGCAGGTAGCGCCGCGTGCCGTCCGTGGATTCGTAGACGCGCGCAATCTCGGGCAGTCCCACGGTATGGCGCGCCGCCAGATCCTGCCGCAAGCCCTGCGGCAGCGTGGAGATGTGGACCAGGTCCGGCGCCTGTCCGCGGTAGAGGGCATGGTAGATTTGTTTGGCCCTGTACCCAGGCGCGCCCGGACCCAGTGCCTCGCGAATATCGGCGAGATCCATCCCCACCAGCGGTTGCGGCATACTAAGGCCAGTGTAGCCGATTGGATCGGGGTGCAGCCGCCGACGGCTCGGACCGGAGGCCGCGGGCGTGGCAGCGGCTGGTCCGGCCGTTGTGGCGCGCGGCACCCTCTGGCATCCGCCTCCACCGGCCGGGAGCCAGAAATGATACAAAGGAAGTAGGCCTTCCGCCCCTTCCAGCATGACTTCACCTACCAGTCCCACACGGGACATTGAAATGACGACGCTCGCGAACGGCGTCCGTGTGATTACCGAGACCATGCCGCACGTGCGCTCCGTGTCGGTGGGCATCTGGATCGCAACCGGCTCCCGCCGGGAAACTTCCGGGCAGAACGGGATCTCGCACTTCATCGAGCACATGTTGTTCAAGGGCACCACCAGGCGGTCCGCCGAGGAGATTGCGCGCTCGGTGGATTCCATCGGCGGCAACCTGGACGCTTTCACCGCCAAGGAGTTGGTGTGCTTCAACACCAAAGTGCTGGACCAGCATCTCTCCCTGGCCTTCGATGTTCTGGCGGACCTGGTACTGCACCCCATGTTCCGCGCGGAGGATATCGAGAAGGAGAAGGGCGTCATCCTGGAAGAAATCAAAATGGAGGCCGACAGCCCGGACTACCTGGTCCACGAGATTTTTTCCGCCAATTTCTGGAAAGGGCACCCTCTGGGCAAGCCGATTCTGGGAACCAGGGAAACCGTCAAGCGCCTGGACCGCCAGGCTGTCAAAAGCTACTACCGCCAGGTTTACTCGCCCGCCAACCTGCTGGTGACGGCTGCCGGCCACATGAAGCACGACGGCCTGGTGGCCCTCGTGCGCGAGCATTTCGAAAGCCTTCCGCCCAGGTCTCCGGCCGCCCGTGAGACGGTTCCTAACACCCACGCGCGCATCGACCTGCGCAATAAGAAGGCGCTGGAACAGGTGCATCTCTGCCTGGGAGTTCCCTCTTATCCGCTGCCGCACGAGGAGCGCTTCGCGTGTTATGTGTTGAACACGCTGTTGGGCGGAGGCATGAGCTCGCGCCTCTTCCAGAACATTCGCGAGCGGCAGGGCCTCGCGTACGCGGTCTTTTCGGAGCTCAGCCCGTACCGCGACACCGGGTGCCTGACAATCTACGCGGGGACGTCGCTCGGCTCGGCGCGCAAAGTGGTGGAATCCATCCTCAAGGAATTCCGCGATCTCAAACAGCATCCGGTGAGCGCCGAAGAGTTGCGCCGGGCCAAGGACCACCTGAAGGGCTCGCTCATGTTGGGCCTGGAATCCACCTCCAGCCGTATGTCGAACCTGGCTCGGCAGGAGATGTACTTCGGCCACTTTTTCTCGCTGGACGACCTGGTGGAGAGCATCGAGGCGGTGGTGGCAGACGACGTGCAGCGCATCGCGCAGACGTTCTTCGACCCCAAACAGATCGCCGTCACGGTGTTGGGCAACCTGGAGAAATTCAAGCTGGGGCGCGAAGATCTGGCTTGTTAGCCCATGGGTTAGCCTATGCCTTTCGGCCGCCTCCTGATCGCCGCCGGACTGCTGCTGGTGGTCGCCGGCCTGCTGGTGACTTTTGCCGGGCGCCTGCCCCTCCGCTGGGGACACCTGCCCGGCGATATCCACGTCCACGGCAGGAACTTCGACTTCTATTTCCCGCTGGCGACGTGCCTGCTGCTGAGCGTGGTGGCGTCGCTGGTGCTGTGGATCCTGCGGCGGTAGCCTACCTCAGCCGCCCCATTTTGTTCAGCGGCCAGTAGCAGAATACCGCCTTGCCATAGATGTTCCCGCGCGGAACGGTGCCCCAGATGCGGCTGTCGCTGGAGGAATTCCGGTGGTCGCCCAGAACGAAATACTCGTTGGGCTTCACGACCATTGGCTGCATGCTCGAATCGTCGCGGTAGTCCGGTTCTACGTAGTCTTCGATCAACGGGCGGTCGTTGACGTAGACTTGGCCGCGATCGATACGCACGCGGTCGCCCGGCAGGCCGATCACCCGCTTGATGAAGGACTTCGAGCGGTCCACAGGGTATTCGAAAACCACCGTGTCGCCGCGTTCGATGCTTCCCAGGCCGAAGCGGTAGGTGAATTTGTTGATGAAGATCCGCTCCTGATCGGTGAGCGCGGGCATCATGCTGGTGCCTTCCACTTTCACCGGCTGGTAGATGAACACGATGGACACCACCGCGATGAGCACCGAGAAGGCCAGGTCGCGCAGCCAGGAGATAGCGCTCCAAAGGCCGCTGCCGGAGGCCGCCCGGGGCGGTTCCTTCTGGGGGCCGCAGGCGGGTTCGGCCGCGGAGGCGAGGTCGGGGCTGTCTTGCTCGGGCATCCCTGTCGATATCTCAATTATAGACGCTTCAGGGATACCTGCCGGTTGCAGGCTTCAGCAGTTCGTTACCAGGAAACGCCCTTGGCGAATGGGCGTCGGCGCGGTGACCGGGATGGGACGCCGCTGCCTCTGCAATTGCTCGATCTCGTGGAGGACCCGTGTCCGCTCGGCAACAGCGCGTTGAACCATAACGCGCTCGCCAATGAGACAACTCCAGAGGAGGGCCACCGAAAACGCCATCGCGTACAGACCCTGTCCGGTAATCTTGGCGATCGGCATTCGTCGGCCCTCCTTCCATATTCTCCCGAGCAATCCTGCTACCAGACAGTACGTGCTTTATTGTCAATCGGATGTGGACTATCCCCGTGTGGCCGCCGGGCCACAGGCGTGAAAACGTGCTCGGGGGAGTGAAGAAATGACCGAGGGGGGAGTGGGTGGGGCAGACCCCCTGGTCTGCGCGGGTCCCCCTGGACCCGCTCCGCGAGCGGCACACAAGCTCCCGAGAGCGCGACCAGGGGGTCGCGCGCAGACCAGGGGGTCTGCCCCACCTTTGAGGGACCTTTCAGGGAGGCTGCCCCACTTTTGCTTTCTGTCGGCTTACCTTGCGGCCATCAGGGCGCGCAGGCGGCGGGCCCGTTCGGGCGCGCGTAACTGGCGCAGAGCCTTGGCCTCGATCTGGCGAATGCGCTCGCGAGTAACGTCGAACTCCTGGCCGATCTCCTCCAGCGTGTGCTCGCGCTCGCAGCCGATGCCGAACCGCATGCGGATCACCTTCTCCTCTTTGGGAGACAGCGTTTTCAGAATGCCGGCGGTTTCGTCGCGAACGTTAGACTCGATCACCGCATCCACGGGTGAGCCTACCCACCGGTCTTCGATCAAATCGCCCAGCGCCGATTCGCCATCGCGGCCCACGGGGGTTTCGAGCGACACCGGATCGCGCGAAATGGTCTTCAACTTCTGGACTTTCTCCACCGGGATGTCCATGCGGTGACCAATTTCGTCATTTGTAGGAGTTCGTCCGAGTTCCTTCTCCAATTCGCGCGTGGCGCGCAGGAACTTGTTCATGCTCTCGTTCATGTGGACGGGAATACGGATGGTGCGGGACTGGTCCGCGATGGCTCGCGTGATGGCTTGGCGAATCCACCACGTGGCGTACGTGGAAAATTTGTAGCCGCGCCGGTATTCGAACTTGTCGGCGGCGCGCATCAGGCCGATATTGCCTTCCTGGATCAGGTCCAGCAGATGAAGTCCGCGGTTCACGTATTTCTTGGCCACGGAAACCACCAGGCGCAGGTTGGCCTCCACCAGATCCTTCTTGGCTCGCTCGGCTTCGGCTTCCCCGTGGCGGATCACGGTCATGCTATGGCGCAGTTCGGGCAGAGTTGCACCGGCCGCGATTTCGCGCTTCTTGATTTCGCGCTTGAGTTCGCGCAGGCGCGCCTGCTGCACCGGGTTGTTGCGGGTTTCGAGCTTCTTGATCTCGCTGTCCAGGTGGCTGATCTCGTCCACCGCGCGCTCGATCTCGCGCGAGAACTCCTTCCATTTGTTGGACCTGAAGGGGCAGTGGCGGATCGCCTGGGAGACTTCTACCTTGGCCCGGTTGAGCTTGGCCGACAGCCGCTTGCGAGGCCGCTTGTTGGCGATCGGGGTGGCCTCGACCTTGTCTTCCAACTGCTGCATCTTCTTCTGCAGGATCCCCACGTCGGCGAACAGCTTGGCGGCATCCGTGCGAACCTTGATGTCGGCCGGAGTGCCTTCCTCGACGTCTCCGAGGTCCGCCACGCTCTCCAACTCCACGGTTCCCTTTTTCAGGTTTTCGGACAGCTCCACCACCACGTGCTGGACTAGGGCAGAGCGGCTAATGGCCTTTTGCATCCGCAACTTACCGCGTTCCATGCGCCGCGCAAGGTCCACTTCTCCTTCGCGCGTGAGCAGCGGAACGGCGCCCATCTCGCGAAGGTACACACGCACCGGATCGTCGGTGTAGATGGACTCTTCCACCGGCGCCGGGTGCAGGAAATCGGCTTCGTGAGCGGCCTCCGGATCGAAGAACTTGGCTTCTTCCTCAAAACTGAGGCCCAGATTCTCAGGGTTGTCGACTAAAAACTGATCTTCGAATTGGTCCACTAAGACTCACCTCCCCCGATAAACGCACAATCCAGTACACCGGAAAGCTGAAATATGGGGTATTGTCTGAAAAAATTTAACCTGCTGGTTCGGCCCAAACCGTTGACAAGATTGGCCGCATTCGGGGTTCGACTTCCGATAGATGATACCATCATTCCCCGGCAAAGTTAAGCTCTATTTTAGAGATGTCTTAAAACGGCTAAGGTTACAGGCAAATTTGCACGCAAAGGTGGTGGATAGCGGAAACCCGGCCGATTCCAGCGCCCGGCGCCATGCATCGGGAGGCGTCGGGGGTGGGGTGCCTTCACGGGGTGCCCCGGGCCCGGTTCGGTAACCCCTGCGAAATCAATGCGCCCGTGCCCGAGCCGCGACCGTCAGAAGCTGTGAAAAAATCGAAATCCGCGAAAAACCCGGAAATCGGCCCGTCAGAGGCCTCGCCAGAAGCCCTAAGATGTGTTCTGCGGGCCCGGTTGATGTCCGCGCATCCCCCCACGAGACCGCTTCGCGGCTCTCCGGCATTAATTCACAGCTTCTCAGGAAGCGGTTTCGGCCAGTTTCGGCCAGTAATCACCAGAACGGTTAAGCACTCTCGGAAGTGCCAGGGCCAGCACCAGGCTCAGCTTTCGGTGTACAATTGACGTTGATACCCCGTGCCGGAGTGTCGGAATTGGCAGACGAACCGGACTCAAAATCCGGCGCACTTCACTGTGCGTGTGGGTTCAAGTCCCACCTCCGGCACCATCTAGAATCAACAGCTTAGCGACTAGCCAAGCCCGTCACCCTACTCCGGTAGACTCCTGCCCATCGCCTTATCCAAATCGTCACGCATCGGCCTCGGCTCGTCTTCCCGCAGCATGTTCGCCATGTCGCGCACGCCGTCCAGGGCGCCTTTCGGGTCCGGTGCTGTTGAACAACGGAGCCTGCCATCGGGAATTGCGGCTGAAGCTGGCGGAAGCGCGCAAAGCGCGGCAGAGCATCCGTCACGCAACTCCGCACGTCCCCGGCGGGTTGGATGCGCCGCCGGGGACCGCAACCACTGCCCGGCTTATTGATACCGGTACAACGTCACGCGCTGAACTGCGTGCTCGCCCCATTGCAGGCGTGCGCCGCTGCTGGACCGGCCCGCGACAGGCTCCGATCCGATCATGGAATCGTCGCCGCCCAGGAAATGCGTCGCCACCCAGTTGCCGTTGGTGTCGAACCGGCCCGCTTCCTGCATGGCCAGCCCGGCAATCGACGGCCCCGGCGTGGCCGGCGTGAAAGTGACCATCAGATTATTGCCCGCCATCAGGTACTCGTCCGGGCCGGTCGCCATGAACAAACCGTAGCCGACAACCGTGGGAGCCGGGGGACCGGCTGGGGCATTCGCCGCCGGCGGGCGGCGCCGGCCGGGCAACGACACATTCAGAGTGTAGTTCCCCAATTTCACCTTGTCTTCCGGGTTCGCATTGTCAACCACTATGGCGGCAATCGTGCCTTTGGCCTGGTGCTCCAGGATCTGAGGAGCGATTTGCGAAAGAGTCAGGTACGCCAGGGAGAGCCCCTTGTTCACGTATTCGATCGGCAGCGGCGGGAATGGCTTGCTGGTCCCCGGCCCGCCAAACCCCACCAGCCGGTCCGGCGAATCCATGTCCCGCTCATTCACCACTCCCGGAAGATTGATGCCCGTATGGGTGAACCATTGCAGCAGGCCGTCGTTGCCCATCCCGGAGAAACCCATCGCGCGCTCGTTACCGATGGCAAAGAAAGCGTGTGCGGCGCCAATCTCGCCGTCCATGCCCTCGGTCATGAAGAACGGCTTGCCGGAACGGGTGTACCGTTTGGTCAACTCCATAATGTGATTGGCCACGCCTTGGGCATTATTTCCCCCCAGGTAAGCATCGGGGCAGTAAGTGTCCACCAGCGGGCCGGCCGCTTTCCATATGTCGTGCACATGGTCGAACGCCTCGCCGCGCGGGCCCTTCCCGAAGCCTTCGGTTCCCCACTGATTCACGAACATCGGGACCGGGTATTCCTTCTTACCGGCCTCTATGACGTGATTGATATAGCGCGCATAGGCCGCCGCCATGAAGATCTCGTCCGCCTGCGCATTCTTGCCGAATACCTCTTCCCAAGTCCCGGAGGTTTTGCCGCCGGCCGCTTCCCAGACTTTGAGCAGGTCCGGATGCAGCTCGGCTTTGTGTTTCTGCAGGTAATCCATGATATCGGCGGGGACGGCCGCGGCAAAGGCCTTGTTAG
>Ga0265316_10002724_pt1 | contig 18125 bp, 11 predicted proteins | sample 4522metaG_FD_202092 | JGI IMG/M metagenome (GOLD analysis project Ga0265316, IMG submission 202092) | Rhizosphere microbial communities from Carex aquatilis grown in University of Washington, Seatle, WA, United States - 4-5-22 metaG | ecosystem: Host-associated > Plants > Roots > Rhizosphere >... | reverse complement strand
GGTTCAATCGGGAGCCCGGTTAGTGGAGCGTGCTTGCCCACCACACGAGCAGCACCAGCAGCCCGTTGTAGGTTCCATGAAGGGCGACCGAGGCGAAGATCGAGTGCCTCCTGGTGTAGACCCAGGCCAGCAGCAGTGCCACCGGGATCCGAGAGGCCACCGCCAGGATGGCCGCCCGAATGAACACGTCCGAGTTCACGGCGCCGATGAGATTGATCAGGTGGATGAAGGCGAAGAAGATGGCCGCCCGAATGATCGCGTCGTTTCGCTTGAGCGAACGGGCCCAGGCGTTGGTGGCGAAGCCTCGGAAGAAGATCTCCTCGCCGATCGGCGCGACGACGGCCAGCGACACCAAAGTGATCAGCAGATCCCAGCCCGGGAATAGCGTGGGGATCGGTTCGGACACGTCGGTGTTCTGGACACCGAGGATGGCAACCAGGATCGCGCTGAAGATCAGCGTCACCACGAGCCCCGGAATAGCCAGGCCGAGCCCGAGCATCATGTCCGCGCCGGCCGTCCTGACGCCGGAGCCGATCGGCCGCGGCGTCGCGCCGGCGTAGGCGTTGGGGAATGTCCAGTCGCTGGGATCGGGTGCGAGATGACGCGGCCGAACGACGTCCCGCCATGAAAGCGCCCCGGTCCGGACCGCGACCACCTGGACGAGCAGCGCGTAGCAGCCAAGGTTGAGCAGCAGGATCAGCAGTGTCTCGACCGAAGTCGCCAGGTCTATGCCGAGGACGTCGACGACGGCCACCAGGACGAGTTCCGCGGCGAGCGAAAGAGACAGCCACGCGAGCACGACGATGAACGGCGACGGCCCGAAGTAGTCCTGCCAGCCGTCGGCGCGACGCTGGCTGCCCTGCGCAAGAGACGCCGCCACGAGCCCGACCGAAAGGAGGACGAGGGCCAGTTCCAGCACAGAGTCGGCGGCGAGGCCCGACATGCCGTGCGTCAACCCGAGGCTCCGCCCCGCGATCAGTGCGATCAAGGTGAACGAGCCCAGCAGAGTGACCAGCCAGCCGGCCGCGTACTTGCGCGGGGCCGCCCGACCCTGGAGCGAGAGGATCTTTCGGCTCGGCCTCGGCGGATGCAGGCGGCCGGGTGCCTGTGGCGTGGGCGGGGACCAGTAGCCCCAGGGCAGGTATGGGTACTGGTAGGCCTGGGCGCCGGGGGAATAGCCCCAGGCGCCGTATGCCTGTTGCGGGTTGGCCCACCCAACTGTCGGCTGGAAGTATTGGGGCTGCGGCCAGCCGTAGCCGGGCGGCATCGGATATTGGGGCTGTGCCTGGTATCCCGTCGGCCAGCCGTAGTTCTGCGGCGCGTATCCCTGCGGCGCGTATCCCTGCGGCGCGTATCCCTGCGGCGCGTATCCCTGCGGCGCGTATCCCTGCGGCGTCTGGTATGCGGGAGGCGCGGCGACGTATCCCGGCGGCCAGCCGTAGCCCGGCGGCCCATAGGCATAGCCGGGCCAGTAGCCGGGCGGCGGCGCGGCGGCGGCCGATTGAGGAAATCCGGGTCCGGCGGCCCAACTCGGTCCGCCGTAGGCCCCCAGCCCCGACCACCCGGCGTTCCACGCGGGAGGCCGTGAGGCGTCGACCGGCCATTTGGCGGCGTCGTCGGGTTCTGGTCTGCGCGACGCTCTCGGCGGAGGCCCGGCCCGGCGGACGGCCCTTCCGGCGAGCCTGTCACGCAGTGTGGGAGTCCTGGGCGGTTCCACTGGCCACGGCGGAGCGGCGGCCGGCGAACCCACGGGCGGCCGCGAACCGGGCGGCCGCGAACCTGGGGGCTGCGAACCTGGGGGCTGCCCGGCACCCGACCACTGGGAACCGGCCGGCGCGTCGCTCGACGAGTCGTCTGGCGGCTGGTCGAGCGGCATCGGCGGGCGGGCTCGTCAGTGCCGGCTCAGCCGTCAGCGGCCGAGAAAGGACTTGCCGGGAGTTGCAATCGCAGCCGTGCGGGGCACGACGTCGCCCACCGGCGCGACGATCGGGGCGTGCGCGGGAGCCTGGAATGTCGCCGCCTCGGGCGCACGCTCGGTAGCCGGCCGTTCGAAGTCCTTGCCGCACCAGGCGCAGAGGGACCAGTCGAGGCCGACCAGGCGATCGCAGTTGGGGCAGACCCTCTTGAGTCTCTGGCGGCACCAGGGGCAGATGATCCACTCGGCGTCGACGCGGCGGTCACATCCCCGGCAGGTCTTGATGGCCTCGACCTCTGCCAGGAGTGCTTCTTCCGCGAGATTTCGCTCGTACACGTCGCCCAGCCGCTCAGGGGGACGAACGACTCGATAGACCACGACGCCGAGGGGGAAGAGGAACGGCAGGAACAGGATGATGAGGCCGGTCGCGAGGAACGGCAGCACCGGGTTCTCGGTGCGATCCCGCATGTCTCGGAATGCCCAGTACGCCGCCGCGATCCAGAGCAGGATCATGTAGAAGAACACGGCGTAGAGGACCAACTGCACGACCGCGTTCGCGAAGAACGCGCTCATCGCACCGCCCAGTGCGCCCATCGGGTCAGTCATTCAGAGTGATCCGCTTTCTCCGATCCGCCCTTCGAGGCGTCCGATCGAACCGAGAAGGGGCCTTTGAAGTCTACCAGGGTCGAGACCTACGACCTCGGTTATGCGGGCCTGTGACGGTCAGCGGCCGGGCCCGGTGACGGACCCGGGATGGTGCTGTCCCATGTCCGTTAGGCGTGTGGATGGTCACTCGCGGCGCTGTCCGGCCGGGAAGAAGAGACCCACGATCGACCCGGCGATCAGCAGGGCGGCGCCCAGCACGAGAAGCGCGATTCCGCCGCCGCATCCCCAGGGCAGGGTCTGGTAAAGCAGACCTACGCCGAGCAGCAGCCCACCCAGGAACATCGGGATCGCCGCTTCGGTCAGCCGCCTGATCGTCGGTGCCAGCCCGGGCATGAGTTCCTCGAGTTTGTCGGTCGCGAGGATCGCGGCCAGCAGCACCACGACGATTGCGAAGAGCGGCCAGCCGGCGGCGGAGTCCAACGCCCCCGAGCCGGGATTGAGGCCGACGGTGCCGACGCCGAGGCCGTTCTGGCCCGCCCAGGGCAGGAAGAAGCTGACCAGCGCGAATGCGCCCCCGAGCGCCGTCAGGCCGGTGGCCGCCAGCTCGGCCTTGGGCTCGGCGGCGATGGAACGGAGAGTGGCCTTCATCTGTTGCGAAGCGGTGAGCGGCACGACCGGCGCCGCGGGCCGATCCCGGGCCGGGGCTGCAGCGGGCCCATCCGCGCGGCCCGCGACGTTCATCGCGGCGCCCGAGACCTGAGCCGGGCCGGGCACGATGGTGGCGGGCGGTGTGGCGGAGGGTCTGCCGGCCCCTATCGACCCGAGTGTTCGGTTGGTGGCGGACGGTGCCAGGATCCGATCCGAGGTCTCGGTGCGGTCCGGGGCCGGCTGCGCCTCCGGCGGCTCCGGCACAAGCGGGTTGGAAATGGGCTCCGGCCCGGCTTCGGCGTCCGCGGCCGCGTTCACCGCAGCCACCTTCTCCGCGGCCGCCCTGGCGGCCGCCTCCCGCGCCGCCGCCGCGGCTCTGGCAGCCGCGTCCCCAGCAGAGCTGCGTCGCGCTTCGGCCGAGTCGACCGGCAGCCATTCCGTAGCCGGCGCCTGTGCGTCGAGCTCCGGCGCGGGCGCGCCTTCGAGGTCCGCGGCCGCGGGATCGATCTGGGAGGGAGCCATGCCGAGAGCAATCAGCCTCGGATCCTCGAACTCGACTGCCTCCGCCGTTTCCACCGAGTCGGTCGCGGTCGTGTGCAGCGCGGCACCGCAACTGGGGCAGAAGGCGTGGCCGGGCACGATGGGGGATGAGCAGCTCTTGCAGACCGTGATATCGACCATGCCGGGCTCCGCTTCGGGCAGGAGATGCGGGAAGGACCGCAGCGGCGAGGTTCCCGCGCGGTCGAGGGTCCGGTCAATCACCCGATCTCTCTGCCCGCGCGACCGATAGTCCCAACCCGCTGCGCTATTCGACGTCTTCGGCGGGCGGCGCATCAACGTGCAGCGCGTCCGCGACCTCGTTGGTGAAGGCCGCGCTCCGCCATGCCGAGGTCACCGCGGTGATCGCCAGCGCCGCGACCCAGGCCGCCGCCAGGGCCACGGCTGCCAGCGCGAAGACGACCGGTCGGAAATCGCGAGCCGTGCTGAGGTCCCCAACGCCGAGCTTGACGGCGATCGGATCCGGATTTCTGGCCGCGATCCGGCACCAGTCGAAGGCCGTCGAGGTCGCGACCAGCGCCAGCCCGATGACCGCCGCGCTCGCGACGTACGAAACGATTGCCGTCAGGAGCGTCGATAGCGGCCGGCGAACCGTCTGCGCCGCGGCGCCGAGGATCGACCAAAACGCCCCGCGACCGGCCAGAAGCTCACGCCTGACGGCGATCGCGGCGACCGTCTCGGAAGCCAGCCACACGACGGTCACGACGGCCACGGCGTCGCCGGCGGCGAGTACGACTCTCAGGGGAAGCGGTGTCGCCAGGTTGCTCGGCGTCGTCAACTCGTTGTAGGTAGCGTCGAAGATACGGGTCGAGGCCCACGCAAAGGCGACAAGCACGGGCACCAGGCAGATCATCCGGATCGCCGCGAGCCGCATGAGCGTCGTGGTCCGCGGCAGCGTGACGCCGCCACGACTGTGTCCCCGGCCGGAATCCAGCGCCATCTGGACGAGCCAGATGTCGGTGAGCGAGCCGATCACGCTCGCCGCCGCCAGCCACACGACCGCGGCCACGACGGCAAGCACGATCAGCTCGATCAGCCAGGGTGTCGGCTGGCCGGCGATCGAGATGGCGTCCACGCCGGTCACCCCGGCGATGCCGATGACCGAAGGCAGGATGACGCTGGGCAGCGCCAGCAGGACGATCCCGCCGCGCAGCAGGAAGCCCGCCAGCGCCACAATCGCCGCCGCGCCGTCCGTGAGGCCGAAGACGAGGGCTCGTGCCAGACGGCCGGCCCGGCCGTACCGTCGCGTCACGAGCCCTTCGTCGGGCTCGGTCACTCAGCTACTTCCCGGTCGGCGCGGGCGTGCCCACCACGGTCTGAAGCTGCGAGAGGATCTGGCCGACGATGTTCATCTCTGACTGATACGTGGCCAGATCGCCGTTGCGGAGGGCCTGCTGGGCCAGGTTGTAGTGCTGGTTGGCCTCCGCGATGAGCTGCTGGGCGGTGCCGCTCAGGGTCACGCTCGGGCCCGCCGTCGGTGCGCCGCCGCTCTGCGTCGGGGCGATGCTCGGGCTGGGCGACGATCCCGACGACGTTCCCGGCGAGGCAGAGCTGCCCGGGGATTGGCCGTTGCCGCTGACCAGCGCCGTGAGCGCTTCCTGGAGCGTGTCGCCCCAGACGATCTGACTCGGCGTGGCGACGATCACTTTCTGTAGCACCGGCAGCGGGTTGCTGTTCGACGACATGTAGACCGGTTGCACATACAGGATCGAATCCTGCAGCGGGACGACGAGCAGGTTGCCCATGATCACGGTGCTGCCCTGTTGCGACCAGAGCGTTACCTGTTGGCTGATCACGGGGTTCTGGAGTATCAGGGCGCTCATCTGCGCCGGCCCGTAGATCGTGGAGCTGCTCGGGAAGTCGTACACGGTCACCTGGCCATAGGACGCCGGGTCGTTGTGCGCGGCTACCCAGGAGATCATGTTCGGCCGGCCGTTCGGAACCATCGGCTGCAGCAGCAGGAACTCGGAATTGGTCGAGCTCGCCTGGCCCGGGTCCTGCATCTCGACGTAGTAGGCCTCGAGACCGAGCTGCTGTGGACCGCTGCTGCCGCTCGTGCCGGCGTTGCGCGCCACTTGCCAGACGTTGTTGCCCTGGTAGAAGACCCCGGGGTCGGTGACGTGGTACTTCTCGTACTGGCTGGTCTGAGCGTCGAACAGATCCTCGGGGTAGCGCAGGTGCGCTTGAAGGTCGGCCGACATGTCCGACAGCGGGTGGTAGACGGTCGGGAAGACGCCCTCCCAGGCCTTGATGATCGGATCGTTCGGATCGGCGACGTAGAAGGTCATCGTGCCGTCGTAGGCGTTCATGACCACCTTGACGCTGTTCCGGACGTAGTTGAACGGGTCTCCGGCAAGGCCGGTGACTGTCGGGTCCGTGCCCGGGTTGAAGGTGTTGGCGTCCGGGTAGGCGTCCGTTGTCGTGTAGGCGTCGAGGATGTAGTCGAGCTCGCCGGTTGCGGAGACGACCAAGTACGGATCCTTGTCGTAGCGCAGGTACGGCGCGATGGCCTGGACGCGCTGCTGGATCGAGCGGTTCATCAGCAGCTGGCTGTTGCCGTTGACCTGGTTGCTGATGAGCAGGTTGAGGTCGCCGAAGCGGGCGGCGAACAGGACCTTGGTGAGCAGCGTGTCCAACTTGATGCCGGTCGTGCCGGTCCAGCTGTTGGTGGCGTCGCCCAAAGTCGACGCCGACGGATAGTCGAACTCCTGCGTCCCGCCGCCGACGATGACGTAGTCGCTCGTCTCAGTGCCGAAGTAGATGCGCGGCTGAGAGACGACGGGCGCGCCGGGCGAGGAAACTGGCGGCACGTTCTGGATGACCAGGAGCGGGTTCGCGCTCTGGCCGGTGTTGCTGCGCACGACCTCGTCGACCGGCAACATAGCCAGGCCGATGCCGTGGGTGTAGACGAGGTGCTGGTTGACCCAGCTGGAGTTGCCGTTGTTGAGGTTGGCAACCTTCGTCGGGTCGAGCTCGCGGCCGGCGAGCATCACCTGGCGCACGCACGGAGCCGGATTGGGCGCGCAGGCCGCGGCGTCGGTGAAGGTGTATCGGTCCGTGTCGACCTGGCCGAAGCTGTAGTAGTTCCGCAGAAGCTGCATGTTGTCGAGCGTCGGGCCCAGCGGCCGGTAGTCCCACAGCCGCAGGTTCTGGATCGTGGACTGCTCGCTCGTGAGCGACGACTGGCTGATGGACGTGCCCGGTTGGTAGGGGACGCTCGTCCATCCGTTGAGGTTGAACCCCAGCCGGGTCATCTCGATGTTGTTCTGGATGTAGGGCGTCTCCTGCCCTTGCTGGTTGGGGACCACGACGAATTGCTGGGTGGCGAGCGGGTAGGCGAATTCGAGCACCACGTAAGCGCCCAGCCACAGCACGATGGTCAGTGTCAGGGGCACCCACCAGCGGGTGAAGCAGAAGACCAGGAAGAGGGTGCCGGCGAACGCAGCCAGGACGGTCATGACGTTGATGGCCAGGAACCTGGCGTTGACGTCGGTGTAGCTGGCTCCCTGGAAGATGCCGCTCTGGTCGCTGTAGACGAGCGAGTAGCGGTCGAGCTGGAACCCGATCGCGATCGTGATCAAAAAGAGCATCACCAGGACGCCGACATGGATGCGGGCGGCCGTTGTCATCGAGGCGCCGGAGATCACGGCCACGGCGTATCGAACGCCGACCAGGACGATCGAGAGCAGCAGCAGCGTGTTGGCAAACGACTGCAGCAGCCGGTAGAACGGCAGCTCGAAGACGTAGAAGCCGACGTTCAGGCCGAAGGTGGGGTCGGTCTGGGCAAACGGCACGCGATGGGCGAACAGCTGGACCGTCTGCCAGCTGGCGGCCATCAAGCCGCCGAGTCCCAGGGCGATCAGCGCGCTCAGCCCGATGAGGGCCCAGAAGACAGGGCGGGCGACGTTGGGGATCTCGATGTCCGGCTGCGACGAGCCGGGCCGGCGCGGGGCACCGAACGAACCGCCGCCGTAGCCGCCGGCATAGCGCTCGATGTTGAAGCGATCGAGGAAGTCGTCCAGCGAGAAGCGCCGCAACGCGCTCTTGGGGATGACCCGGCCGGGCAGCCAGATATTGATCAGAAGGAACATGAAGCCGCCGATCGCACCGAGGGCGAAGAGGCCGACCTCGGATCCGACCTGGGTCCAGAAGACGTTCGCATAGCCGACGCTCTGATACCAGATCGAGTCCGTCCACAGCCCCACGCCGACGGAGAAGAACAGGCTCAGGAGAATCAGGATCGCGACCAGCGTGATTCCGAAGATCACCCAGCCGCGCCCGATGTGGATGTCGGGCATGTCACCGTCCGAGCCGACAGATCGGGGCCGGCGCGGACCGCTGTAACCGCCGCCGCGGAAGATCCCGCGATCTTCATCGCCTGGATCGGCGCCGTTGTCGGAATCGTCTCCGCGTGCACTCACCGGTGTTTCCTCCACTGGACCCTCGGTCGATGACTGGTTGTCCGCCCCGGCGTCGCTCCCGGCGGCAGGATCCGATTCGCCCTCGGTCCCCGAATCGCCGCTCTTGGCGTGCTGCTCGGCCTGGCGGCGGCGCAGCTCATCGAGAAAGTCGTCGAACATGTCGCGCATGCCAGGAGTCTAGCCCAGCGGCGAAATGGCACTCGGACGACCGGTTCGGTCCGCTCTATGAGGCCACTCGAAGGATCGCGTCCCGGAAGGCTCGGAGGACGGTCAGGGCCAGTTCGTTGTCCCGGAGAGTCGCGGCGCGGGCCGGTTCGAAGCGGAACCCGGCCAGGACCGTCAGCGGCGAGTCCCAGGGCCGCGTCTCGTCGACCGGCGGCCGACCGAGCCGGAGGCGGAGCTGCTGGCGCCCGCCCTCCTCGAGGATCAGGCCCGACAGCGCTCCAGCCAGGGCGGGCCCTAGACGCATCAAGGGTGAGCCGGGCGGCGATTCCGGCGTGGGGCTGAAGTCGCGAAAGTCGGCCAGGATGCCGTCCGTCTCGCACCAGAGCAGGGCCACCCACCAACCGTCGGCGACGACCTGGGGCTGGCTCATTCCGACGCGGCGTCGATCGCCCGGCCCGAGCTCGAGTTCGCGAAGATAGGAGGGGCCGGGAGCCGGAAGCCCGGCCCGGGGAGAAGACACGCGCTATGCCCCGGACGCCGGGCTGGAGTCGGCCTCTGTTTCGGCGACCTCCGCAGCTTCGGACTCCGACGCGGCAGGAGCTTCCGGGGCGGCGGCCGGTGTGGCGGCGGGTGTGGCGGCGGCCTCGCCCTCGGCGCCCCGCGCAGCGGCGACTTCGGCCGCGGCGGCCTCGGCCTCGGCGCCCCGTGCAGCGGCGGCTCCGGCCTCCCGAGCGGCGGAGATCTCGCGGTCGAAACGCTCCATCTCGGCTTTCACGTCGGCGCTGGGCGGTCTCACGGCGTCGGCATCGACCGGTCCGCCGGAGCCGGCAAAGAGGGCATCGCCCGAGTTGCTCAGGACCATCGAGAGGATCCCGACGCGTTTCTTCTGGCGCTCGACCCTTTCCTGGTAGCTGCGCAACTCGGGGGCCACGTCGGTCACGCCGGGGATCGCGATCACGGCCAATTCGGCCCCTGCCGTCAACGCTGCCCCGCAGCTCGGGCAGCGGTCCAGCCCGGCCGCGATTTGAGCCGAGCACCACGGACATTCGGCGGTGGCGGCTTTTCGAGCTTTCGCCGCAGCGCGGGCCGATCGGGCGGTGGCAGAACTGGCCGGGGCGGGGACCGGGGACGGTGAGTCGGCAGAGATGGATTCGCTCGGCGCCCCTCCGCCTGGTCCCCCAACGGACGCCGCGCCGGACGCCGCGCCGACGGCCGCGCCGAACGCCGGGACGCCCGCCGCCGCGAAAACAGGATCGAGCGCCGCTACGACCGCGCTGGCGGGTGCGGGCTGCGATGCTGCGGGCACGGGGGCGGGCTCAATCGCCGCGGGGAACTTGCCGCCGATCGCGCCTGCCTGATGAGTCCACCACCCGCCCAGCGCCAGCAGCCCGGCGCCCGGGATGAGCGCCGCGGCATAGGCCCGCCCCAGATCGTCGGGCAGCAGGACCACGCCCACGACGGCCATGACCGCGGCGGCGGCGTACAGGCGCCTGCTCGGGTCCGCGGCGAACATCGCCGCGCCGAACGGGACTGCCGTGACGACGGCCGTCCCGATCGTGATCCACATGACGGCCACCGAGGGAACGCCGTAGACGCCGGAGGGGGGCAGCACGCCTTCGACGTGGTCGAGGTCGAGGAACTGCGTCGCGATCAGCCCGAAGACCGCGCTCAGCATGATGCACGACCACCCGCCGAAGATGGCCAGCACGCCGAAGACTCGTGGCATCGTTTTCCCTTTGCGGCAACGTGGCGCGAGCGGATCGGCGGACCCGACTCCGGCGCTCCGCTTGTGGAGCGGACTCTACGCCTGCTCGTCCGGAGTTGCGGCTTCGATCGAGCGGCCGTCGTCCCGGGCGTCGTCACGCCGACTGGCCGGGTCGTTCAGGCGGCCGGCCATCTGGAGCGCGGCCTGGCTCGGCCGGCCGACTTCGTCCGGGTTCGTCGCCCGCCCGAAGGCGCCGGCGAAAGAGTCCCTGGCGAGCATCGCCGCGGCCGTGACGATCTGGGCCGACGGGCCGCCGGCCTGCCCGACTGCACCGAGCACACTCATGCGGGCCTGGCTGCCGAGCATCGAGGCCGCCACAGAGGGCGTGCGCAGCCCGGGATCGACGTCGGTGACGCCGGGTATGACCATGCCCCCGATGGACTCACGTTGAGCCATGACCGCGCCGCAGCTGGGACAGCAGCCGTCGCACGGATCGGCTTCTGCCGAGCACCACGGGCACCGGGACCGACCCGGCCCGACGGCATCCGCCTTTGGGCCCGCCGGGTCCATCACCGGCGTCATCGACTCCGTCGTTTGATTCCACCAGTCGTCCACCGTCGGCCCTCCTGCTAGCGGTAGTTCCTCCCGCCCGCCATCACTCCCATTCGATGGTGGCCGGTGGTTTGGAGCTGATGTCGTAGACCACCCTGTTCACTCCGGGAACCTCGTTCACGATGCGCGAGCTGATCTTGCCCAGGACTTCGTAGGGGAGCTTGGCCCAGTCGGCCGTCATGGCGTCCTCCGAGGTCACCGCGCGAACGGCCACGAGATTCCCATAGGTTCGACCGTCGCCCATGACACCGACAGACCGCACCGGAGTCAGGATCGCGAAGGATTGCCAGACGCTCCGGTACAAGCCCGCGGCCTTGATCTCGTCTATGACGATCCAATCCGCCCGGCGCAAAGTTTCGAGACGCTCGGACGTCACCTCGCCGATGATCCGGATCGCCAGGCCCGGTCCCGGGAACGGCTGGCGCTGGACCATCGAGTCCGGCAGCCCAAGCTCCGTCCCGACGGCTCTGACCTCGTCCTTGAAGAGATAGCGGAGCGGCTCGATCAGCTGGAACGCGATGTCGTCCGGAAGGCCGCCCACGTTGTGGTGAGTCTTGATCTTGGCAGCCGCCTTCTCGTTGATCGAGGTGGCGGACTCGATGACGTCCGGATACAGCGTTCCCTGGGTCAGGAAGTCGATCCGGCCGAGCTTCTCCGCCTCTTCCTCGAAGACGCGGATGAATTCGTTGCCGATGATGTGGCGCTTCCGCTCCGGATCCGTAACGCCTTCCAGCTTGCGCAGGAACCGTTCGCGGGCGTTGACCACGATGACCCGCACGCCCAGCTGCTCGAAAGCGGTCTGAAGCAGCTCCGTCTCGTTGTGGCGCATCATCCCGTGGTCGACATGGACGCACGTCAGGCGATCGCCCACGGCGCGGTGGACCAGGGTCGCGGCGACGGCAGAATCCACTCCGCCCGAGAGCGCGCACAGCACCTTGCCGTCGGTCCCGGTCGCGCGGCTGTGCTCGTCGACGCGGCGGCGGATTCCCTCGACGGTCGAGGCCACGAAGTTGGCCGGGGTCCAGCTCGGGCGAGCGCCCGCGATGTCGACGACGAAATTGCGCAGGATCTCGGATCCGTGCGGGGTGTGGACGACCTCCGGGTGGAACTGGATGCCGTACAGCCGGCGGTCCGGATCGGCCGCGGCCGCGAACGGCGTCGAGCCGGTGCTGGCCGTGGCTCGGAAGCCGGCCGGCAGCCGTTCGATCGAATCGCCGTGGCTCATCCAGACCGACTGCTCGGACTCGAGACCGCCGAAGAGCCGGTCGCCGGGGGTGACCGTGACGACCGCCGGCCCGAACTCCTTGCGGCTGAACGAGACGACCTCGCCGCCCAGCGCCTGAGCCATCAGGTGCAGCCCGTAGCAGATGCCGAGGATCGGCACGCCGCCGGTCCAGAGCGCCGGGTCGGGATGGGGCGAGCCCGCTTCGTAGACGCTGGCGGGTCCGCCGGAGAGGATCACCGCCGTCGGCTTGCGGGCGGCGATCTCGTGCCAGGGCGTGTCGAAGGGCATCAGCTCCGAGTAGACGTTCAGCTCGCGGATGCGACGGGCGATGAGCTGGCTGTACTGGCTGCCGAAGTCGAGCACGACAACCAGGTCGGCTCCGACCTCGACCGATGTATCCGCCACACTCCCGTCGCTCAATCCCGACCTCCGCTGCTCAGCCCGGTCCCGCGGGCGACTGCCCGGATTCTAGCGGCGTCAGCTTGCCGGCGAACGATCAGTCGGCGGAAAGTCCGGCAGAACCGCAGGTCGTAACGCGGCCGCGAAGGGTTTGAGCCTCGCCTGCCTCACGTGGGCGCCGACCGCGGGACGGCCGAGAGCGCGCCGAGAGCGCGCCGAGAGCGTGTCGAGAGCGCTGCGAGAGCGTCGCGATCGTCGAGTGAGCGGTGCCGCTACGGGCGCTCGGTCGGGAAGCCCTGCTTCTTCCAGTCCTGGAGGCCGCCGTACAGTTCCTTGACCTTGAACCCGAGCGCCTCCAGGCGTTGGGCCGTCTTGGTCGAAGCGTGGCAGCCGGCGTTCCAGCAGTAGACGACGTACTCGGCGTCGCGCGACAGGTGCGCGGTCGAGGCCTCGTCGACGTCGCGCCAGGGCATGCTGACCGCTCCGGGGAGGTGCTCGACGGCGTATGTCTCGGCATAGCGCGCGTCGACGACCACGAGATCCGGCTTGCCCGCGACGATGTCGGCGTACAGGTCTGCCGGATGGCGGTCGTTGACGAAGCGGCCGATCCAGTGGACGCGGGCCGTCGGCCCGGCCGGGATCGCGACGCCGGCGGCCGGTAGGGCGGCCGCGGCCGAGGCCGGCGGCTCGCCTTCGGGCGGCAAAGGGGCGGTTTCGAGGACCGGCACGGACGGCATCGGCGGGACACTCCGTTCGGGTAGCGGCGATTGTGGCGGAATAGTAGCGAACGGCGTCAAATTCCGCGACCCGATTCCGGCGGCCTCAAGGACCCGGGCGGTTCCGCGGGCGAGGCGCGACGAGCGCGACGAGCGAGGCTAGAGGTCGTCCAGATTCGGGGCCAGCCAGCGAGCCGCCTCATCGAGCGACCATCCCTTGCGGCGGGCATAGTCCTCGAGTTGATCGCGCCCGATCCGGCCGATGCCGAAGTAACGCGCCTCGGGCCGCCAGAAGTAGTAGCCGCAGACCGACGCCGGCGGGAGCATCGCGAACGATTCGGTGAGGCTGATCCCGGCGCGAGCTTCGGCGTCGAGCAGCGCGAAGAGGGTCGCCTTTTCCGTGTGGTCCGGGCAGGCCGGGTAGCCCGGCGCCGGTCTGATGCCTTGATACTCCTCGCCGATCACCTGCCGCTTATCCAGGGCTTCACCGGGGGCGTAACCCCACAGCTCGCGACGAACCTCGGCGTGAACGCGCTCCGCCATGGCTTCGGCCAGGCGGTCGGCCAGGGCCTTGCTCATGATGGCGCGGTAGTCGTCGTTGGCGGCCTCGAACCCGGCGGCCAGCTCCGCCGCTCCGACGCCCGCCGTGACCGCGAATCCGCCCAGGTAGTCGACCGCCCCGAGCGAACGCGGCGCGACGAAATCGGCCAGCGCCTGGTTCGGTCGGCCGGGCGGCTTCTCCATCTGCTGGCGGAGCGTGTGAACCACCGCCAGGACCCCGCCGCGGCTCGCGTCGGCGTACAGCTCGATGTCGTCCCCGACCGAGTTGGCCGGCCAGAAGCCGATCACGGCCCGCGCTCGCAGCAGCTTCTCCGCGACGATGCGATCGAGCAACCGCCGGCCATCCTCGTACAGGGGCCGGGCCGACAGGCCGACCTTCGGGTCGTCGAGGATCGCGGGGAAGGCGCCGTGCAGCTCCCATGCCGCGAAGAACGGCGTCCAATCGATCCAGTCGACCAGGTCCGAAAGCTGGACGTCGAAGCTGCGAACGGGCGGTCGTCCGGCCAGGAGCAGATTTGGGCGCGGCGCGATCCTTCCGAAATCGACCCGCGTCGCGTTGGCCCGTGCGGCCTCCACTCCGACGCGGGCGATCCGTTCGCGGCGCCCGGCCCGATCGACGCGCAGCCGATCCTGCTCCGCGCGGACGGTCGCGGCATATCCCGCCGCGCCGTCGCCGAGCAGCTCCGAGACCACGCCCACGGCCCTGGACGCGTCGGCGACGTGGATCACGGGCGCCGAGTACCGTGGCGCGATCTTGACCGCGGTGTGGGCTTTCGACGTCGTTGCACCACCGATCAGGAGCGGCACGTGGAGGCCTTCGCGCTCGAGTTCGGCCGCCACGTGCGCCATCTCCTCGAGCGACGGCGTGATCAGCCCGGAGAGGCCGACGACGTCGACCTTCTGGGCCCGAGCCTCTTCCAGGATCCGGGCTGCCGGAACCATGACCCCCAGATCCACCACCTCGTAGTTGTTGCAGGCCAGCACGACGCCGACGATGTTCTTGCCGATGTCGTGGACGTCGCCCTTGACCGTGGCCATCAGGATCTTGCCGCGGGGCCGAAGATCGCCCGCGGCCGCCTTCTCCGCCTCCAGGTACGGCACCAGGTGCGCGACCGCTTTCTTCATCACCCGGGCGCTCTTGACCACCTGCGGGAGGAACATCTTGCCGGCGCCGAAAAGGTCGCCGACCGCGTTCATGCCGCTCATCAGCGGCCCTTCGATGACATCGATGGGATGTCCGGCGGCCAGGCGGGCCTCCTCGGTGTCTTCGACTACGAAGGTGTCGATGCCCTCGACGAGCGCGTGCCGCAGCCGATCCGAGACCGGCAGATCGCGCCAGGCCGGGTCGGCGACGCCTCGATCGGCCGCGCCGGAGCCGGCGTAATTCGGGGCGATTTCGAGCAGGCGCTCCGTCGCGTCGGGACGGCGGTTCAGGACGACGTCCTCGACCCGCTCCAGCAGATCGGCGGGGATCTCCGAGTACACCGCCAGCTGGCCCGGGTTCACGATGCCCATGTCCGTGCCGGCGGCGATGGCGTGATACAGGAAGACGGCGTGGATCGCCTCCCGCAGGACGTCGTTGCCGCGGAAGGCGAACGAGACGTTGCTCACGCCGCCGCTGATCCGAACGCCGGGCATCTCGGCCTTGATCAGGCGGGTCGCCTCGATGTAGTCGACGGCGTAGCGAGCGTGCTCCTCGATCCCGGTGCCGACGGCGAAGACGTTGGGGTCGAAGACGATCTCGTCCACCGGAATGCCGGCCTGCTCGGTCAGCAGGCGGTAGGCACGCCGGCAGATGTCGACCTTGCGTTCGACCGTGTCGGCCTGGCCTTTCTCGTCGAAGGCCATGACGATGACGGCGGCGCCGTAACGGCGGGCCAGCCGAGCCTGGCGCAGGAACTGCTCCTCGCCTTCCTTGAGCGAGATCGAGTTCACGATCGGCTTGCCGCCTATGCAGCGCAGCCCGGCCTCGACGACCGACCACTTCGACGAGTCGACCACGATCGGCACGCGGGCGATCGCCGGCTCGGACGCCACGAGATTGAGGAAGCGCGTCATCGACGCCTCCGAATCCAGCAGTGCCTCGTCCATGTTGACGTCGATCGCCTGGGCGCCGGCGTCGACCTGGCGGCGGGCGATGGCCAGGGCGCCCTCGAAGTCGCCCTCGACGATACGGCGAGCGAAGATGCGCGAGCCGGCCACGTTCGTGCGCTCGCCGATGTTGACGAAGAGGCTGTCCGCGCCGATGTCCAGCGCCTCGAGGCCGGCCAGACGCAGCGCCGCGGGACGCTCGGGGACCCGCCGCGGAGCCAGGCCCGCCGCCGCCTCCACGAACGCGGCCACGTGCGTCGGACCGGTCCCACAGCAGCCGCCGACCACGTTGACCAGGCCCGCCGCGGCGAATTCGTGCAGGAAGGCGGCCATTGCCTCGGGGCTTTCGTCGTAGCCGCCGAACTCGTTCGGGAGGCCGGCGTTCGGGTGCGCGGCGACGAACGTGTCGGCCAGCCCGGAGAGCGTCTCGACGTGGGCCCGCAGCTGGCGGGCGCCGAGAGCGCAGTTCAGCCCGACGATCAGCGGGCGGGCGTGGCGGATGGCGTTCCAGAAAGCCTCGACCGTGTGCCCCGACAACGTCCGCCCGGATGCGTCCGTGATGGTGCCCGAGATCCAGAGCGGCAGGTCGACGCCCAGTTCCTCGAACACGCCCTGGATGCCGTAGATGGCCGCCTTGGCGTTGAGCACGTCGAAGATCGTTTCGACCATGAGCAGGTCCGCGCCGCCCCGGATCAAGCCGCGCGCCGCCTCGGCATACGCCTCGGCCAGCTCGACGAAGGTGACCGAGCGCGCGGCCGGGTCGGCCACGTCGGCCGAGATCGAGGCCGTCTTGTTCGTCGGCCCGAGGGACCCGGCCACGAACCGCGGCCGGCTGGGCTCGCGGACCTCGGCGGCGTCGGCCGCGGAGCGCGCGATCCGGGCCGCCTCGACGTGGATCTCGTATGCGACGTCCTCCAGCCCGTAGTCGGCCTGGGCGATGCGCGTGGCGGCGAACGTGTCGGTCGAGATGATGTCGGCGCCGGCGGCGAGGTACGCGTCATGGACGGCTCGCACGACGTCCGGCCTGGTCAGGCACAGCAGGTCGTTGTCGCCGCGGACGTCGCACGGGTGGTCGCGGAATCGCTCGCCGCGAAAGTCCGCTTCGGACAGGCCGTAGCGCTGGATCAAGGTGCCCGTGGCGCCGTCGAGCACGAGAATCCGCTGCTGCAACAACGGGCGGAGCAGGAGCAGGCGCTCTTCGCGCGTCCTGACCTGGTGAGCCGACGCCTTCGGCCCGGCATCGACCTCCGCCGAATCGGGCGCGGCTGTCATGGACGCGGATGGGACGTTGGTCTCGGTTGGCCTGCCTCCTTCTGGCGGCAGTGTACCCGGGAGGCGCCGGCGGCGCGGTCGGCGGCACCGGCCTGGGCGAGCGCGGCGGTTCGAAATGACGGCGGAGGCGCCGCATCGTCTTTCGCGCGCCGATGCAAAGTGAGAGCATGACGTTATGAGCGGACCCACCCCTTCGGGAGCCTCAAACCTCTTGGGCCAGCCGGGGCTGCGGACGGCCGCGCCTCAGCTCGTGCGCAGCGTGGACTGCGCGATCGTGGGCGGCGGGCCCGGCGGCCTTTCGGCCGCCGTCTGCCTGGCTCGCATGCGCCGCAACGTCCTGGTCATCGACGATCGCGACGGGCGCTCGCTGTGGGGCCAGACCAACCGCAACTACCTGGGCTTTCCCAACGGCATTCCCGCGGCCGAGATCCGCCTGGCCGGGCGCCGCCAGGCGGCCCGCTACGGGACGCGATTCCTGAGCGGCCGCGTGGCCTCCGCCGAACGCGTCGAAGGCATGTTCCGCCTCCGCGTTGAAGCCAGCGTCGGCGACAGCCGCCGCGAGACGGCCGGCCGTGTCGCCAACGTGAGGCGTGATGAAGAGCTCGGCAGCTCGCTGGGCGAGGAGACGGTCGTCGAGTCGGTGGAGGTCGTCGCCCGGACGGTCATCCTCGCGACCGGGGTTCGGGACAGGTTCCCAAGGTTCCTCGGCTGGGCTCAGTGCGTCGGAAAGAGCCTGTTCTGGTGCATCGCCTGCGACGGCTACGAGTCCAGCGGCAGAGTCGTGGCCGTCGTCGGCCACGATGAAGACGCTGTCGAGACCGCACTGGAGCTGCTCGACTTCACCGCCAGAGTGACGATCGTGGCCGGCCGGCCCGAGGGCTTCGAGGTTCCGGAGCAGCGGCTCGCCGACTTGCGCGACAACGGCATCGCCGTCTACCCGCATGGAGTGGCCGTCTACGTCAACGCCGATGGCCAGATCGAGGAGCTAGTCCTCGACGATCCCGACGAGACGCGGCTGCCGGTCGAGGTGGTCTACGTGTATCGCGCACCGGTTCCGCGCAACGAGATCGCCCTGGCGCTCGGTGTGGAAGTGAACGACCTCGGGCACATCGTGGTGGACGCGGATCAGCACACCAACGTCCCGGGGCTGTATGCCGCGGGCGACGTCACCAGCCCCCACGACCACCAGATCAGCGCCGCGGTCCACGAGGGCAACGAGGCAGCCTGCGCC
>Ga0265316_10002723_pt1 | contig 18132 bp, 18 predicted proteins | sample 4522metaG_FD_202092 | JGI IMG/M metagenome (GOLD analysis project Ga0265316, IMG submission 202092) | Rhizosphere microbial communities from Carex aquatilis grown in University of Washington, Seatle, WA, United States - 4-5-22 metaG | ecosystem: Host-associated > Plants > Roots > Rhizosphere >... | reverse complement strand
CCCTATGCCACCGTCGTTGGTCGTGACCCTCGAAGAGCTTCGTAGACAATTCTGGTGGCTGGGGCCAAGTCCGCGCGATTCGTACATCGTGGCGCTGGATGGCGACACGGTGACCATCAAGGTAATCCAGTGCAGCTGGAACCGGCGCACCCAGAAGTACGAGGAAGCGGTGGCGCGCGACTTCCACGCGCTTGGCTTGCAGGTGGTGTGGAAGCCGTTCTTCTCCGAAAAGTTGCGCGCCGAGATCGAAAAGGCTCGCGAGGATGCGATGAAGGCGAAGGTTCATTTCGACGAGGGCAAGTTCCTGGACGAGCAGAGAGAGGCTGAGCAGCGCCAGAAGGTGCGCGGGCGATGACCGTCGAGAATAGGCATTTGCCGTCAGTTGATGTTCGGCCGGAACGGGCTTACGATCGGGTGATGGCGAGCAAGAAGGCATCGGCTCGGAAGGCGGTCGAGGAAGTCTCGCAGCCCGGGCCCGACCAACGAATCCTGTCGCTGCTCATGCTCTTGCTCGATGCCAACGGGCCGGTGGCGCGCGAAGAGATCTTCCAGCGCATCGGCGCCTACCAGACCAAGAACCCAGCCGCGGGCGAACGCAAATTCGAGCGTGACAAGAAGGATCTGCGTGCCCTGGGCGTGCCAATCGAGGAGCACGAGGAAAAGGGCGAGAAGGGGCGGTTCCTGTACCACGTTCGCCAGCGCGAGTATGGGTTGCGGCCGGTGCAGCTCGACGACGAGGAGCGGATTGCGCTGATCCTGGCGGCCGAGGCGTTGCGCGGCACCGAGGGGCTGGTCTACGGCGAGCTGGTTGACGATGCCCTGCGGAAGCTGTCTTTCGACAGCGGCAGATCCCATCGCGCATTCACGCCCGCCAACCTGGGAATCACCTTGCCGGCGCGCGACCACAGCGCGAAGCTTCGGCGCACGATGGAAGCTTTGGTCGCGGCCATTGAGGGTCGCAAGCGCGTGACCATCACCTATCGCGGCCTCGCAGTCGAGTCGACCGTGCGGGAAGTCGATCCGTACGCAGTCGTCTACGGTGGCGGCAGTTGGCAATTGATCGGCCACTGTCACTTGCGCGAAAAGCCGCGCACCTTCCGCGTGGACCGCATCGCCAAGGTCAAGCTGGCGCCCAAACCCGGCTCGCCCGATTTCAAGCGCCCCGAAAACTGGAAACTTTCGACCTACGTGCAGCGCTCGCCCTGGATATTCCAGGCCGGCGACACGCAGACCGCATTCGACGTGGTCCTAGACATCGGGCCCGAGCGCGCGTGGATGGCCGACGAGGATTTCGGCCCCGGATCGTCGTGCGAGCCAATAGAGGCAGCCGAGGCCGGTTGCGAGGGCTGGACCCGTGTCCGTTTCCGATCGGGAAATGCCCGCTACATCATCACGCGCGTGCTGGACGCCGCTGGGCACATGAAGATCGTCGGGCCGCCCGAGCTGCGCGCGCGCCTTCGTGAGATTGCAGCCTCGATTGCCAGCGCGAACCGGACAGAGGAGGTCGCGCCATGAAGAAGCAAGAGAAGCGGCTGCGGCGCGCCTTGTACCTCGTGCCCTATGTAACCAAGCACGAAGGTGGCGTTCGACTGTCGGAGTTGGCGGAGCTCGTCGGCGCCACCCCAAGTGAACTGGAAAAGGAAATTCGGGCGCTTCTGCAGGTTGGCGTGCCGGACGGATGCGACCATGTGAACATCTACATAGACGGGAAGGGTCCTTCGGCAGTCGTTTCGGCATTGCCGTGCCGGCTGTTGAACCGCCCGCCACGCTTGACCACCCAGGAAGCGCTGGCGCTGCTCATCGGCGCCGAAGCAGTCAAGGCTACCGGAATACGCACGTACGAAGAAGCTATCGCCCGTGCTGCAACGAAGATCCGGGCGATGCTCGGGAAACGGGACAATGGGCAACCTGCAGGCGACGGAATCGTCCTGGCCGAGCCCGGCAGCGAGAAGCGCGAAACGCTGGCCTCGCTGTCGCGCGCGTGCCGCGACCACCGCACCGTCGAGATGGACTACGCCTCGGTCACCAGCCAACGCCGCAGCACCTTTCGCGTGGAGCCGTACGGACTGCTCAATCACACGGGAGCCTGGTACGTGCTCGGCCGCAGCCTGACCCACAAGGAAGAGCGCATCTTCGTCTTCAAGGTCGAGCGCATCCTGGGCGTCACCGTCCTGAACACGACCTTCACCGTGCCCAAAGACTTCGACGTCAACAAGTACCGCGGCGAACGCATGTTCATCAGCGACTGGAAGCCCGCGAAAGTCACCCTCCGCCTGCGCGGCCCCGCGGCCGAGCGCATGAACGACTGGTTCACCAAACCTGAGCGGCAGCGCGACGGGAGCGTTGTGGTTCACTTCAAGGACCACATCACCGGCTGGCTGGCGGCGTGGGTGCTCCGGCAGGGAGAGGGCGTGGAGGTCGTGGCGCCGGTGGAGCTGCGGAAGTGGGTGGCATCCCTGGCGAAGAAGGTCGTTGAGGGGCATGGCCCGTCCCAGGCGGGAATCTGAATGGAGGGTAGGCTGACAAACGTGGATAAGGTTCTGGCTGCAATTCAAGAAGTTGCAGGTGTTGTTGATGCCAACCGATCCAAAGCATGGATCGAGCAGGCAAGGGCTTGCGAAGATGTAGCGCAGGTTGTCCGCAGGCTCGGTGGCGCCGTCGCAGAAAGACTCAGCAACGAATTGTCATCGTTTCCCATTCACGATCCCTTGAGGATGACTTGGAATCCTATGCGCATGCTCGACCGGCAAGACGATGAGCCGGCATGGACCAGGTGGCTTGCTAACTTGTTTCGACTTCCGATGGCCGGAACCATTGCGTGGTCGTGCTTCTGCAAGACCGTGGCAGCATCCATAGAGAGTCAGACGGTCGAAAATGGGGAGTGGCTTGCCACGCCCACCGACTGGATGGCGGCAGCAGAAGTTGCGATACAGCCACATTGTATTTTAACAGAACGTGCCACCGGCGACGGTGGATTCATGGACATCACGGTCGAGAGCGGGAAGCTGCTCGTGGTCGTTGAGAACAAGTTATGGGAAGGGTGGCATGATCGTCCTGACATTTCACAGGACTGCTCCTACAAGAGATGGGCGCGGCGAGCGACAACCGGCGATCAACGGGTAGGACTCGTGTACCTGTCGGCATATGAAGCAGACCAGGAAGTTCAACGACGTGATTGGGCGTTCATCACTTGGGCTAAGCTGGCCCAGGCATTGCGTCGCGCGCTTCGGGGTAGATTCCAGGAATCGCCCATCCAAGAGGCATTGGCGCCTCTTTGGCACACGATTGCAGGAGTTGAGCAGGACCTGCTTGGATTCAGACTAGATGCCCTCATGCAGGACTTCTCGAAAGGCGCATCTTGGCGCCGCCTCGATGTCTTGGCCAGAATTACCAATCACCTGGAGGAATCGGATGGAGAGTAATAACTGGTTTGACGAGATCTCGCTGTCATACGCCAAGAATCTTCGGGAAATCGAGGCCGCCAAGGCGCATTTTGACCAGCAGAGCGAAAGCATACTTCTTCACCTCGTTGAGACCGTGCAGGTTCAGGCGCAGCAACGGAAGTTGAAAGTCGTCGGAGAAAGTGGCGGCGTTGGCAGGACTGGCCCCTGGAAGAATGTGTGGATCGAGGGCGACTTCGCCTCGGCTGCTGGCATCGCGCGCGCGAGCAGTATTGCGTGCGGATTCAGACATGGAGATTTCTGGGGCGACAATGCAACGGACGCAGAATTTGGCTTCGTCGCCTACCTGACATTTACTTTGTCGAAATCGGATTGTGCGGCGATGAATGCTTTTGCCCTAGCCAAATCCGATTGCCCTGACGCCACAGAGGTTCATTGGGCGAATGGCGGGTTCTGCCTGGCCTACGGTCAATCTAGTCCAGGGAGCGACAAGTTTTCATTGGTCGGCCCGCGGGATGTCATGGCCCAATTGGTTGCAAGCTTTTCCGCTGTCGACACGTGGATGGCCAAGAACTACAGATCAAGAGCGTTCGCGAAAACCTAATGGGTTCAAACGCTGTGCAGTCTGCGGAAGTAGCAAGGTGGGCGCAATGCCGCTCGAATATTCCGAGCCTTCGTACGCGTGGGCCAAAGGCGATTACCATGGCGAGATACCCTCTCGCGTGGAAGTACGCCTCAACCAACAGGCGAGCGTAGCTCATGCTCGCGGGGCATTCCTCTACTTTGTCGAGTAGACATCAACCCAGGTGCCCGGCTGGCCTGCGTCTCTCGAAGATTGATCCTCCAGAACCTCAAGACCCGTTTGTCGGTGCGATGCTCGCGCCAAGAGGGGCCGAGCCCTCGGGTGGCGAAGCAGTCAGTCTCCGGCGCAGCCCGGCCACTTGTGGCGGGTCATCAACCGCCGTGGCGTTGCCAGAAATCGGCGGGGGTAACGATGGGGTAGCGCTCGGCAAGGACAAGCAGATCCTTGTCGCCTGTAACCAGGTAGTCGGCCTTTGCGGCAAGCAGTGTACCGAGTACGGGCACATCCTTCACGTCCCGCGGGAGCTTCTTGCCCGGAGCCAGTGGCTCGACCAGTTCTGCCTCCAGGGCCAGGATGTCTATCAGGTCGGAAAAGTCGGCAGGCTGCCAATTCAGCCGATGGTTCAGACGTGGGAGCACGCGCGAAAGCTCGTCGAGAATATAGCGCGACAGGACTGCCTCAAGGGCACCCTGCCGCCACGCCCCAACGATTCGACCAGGAATGCTGCCAGGGTATGCCAGACCTGACACCAAAACATTGGTGTCCAGAACGATGCGCAGACTTGGCAGGGGTCAGCCTTTCTTCGAGCGGGTAGCCTTGGAAGGCGCCTCGCCTCGGACCTTGGCGGTTATGCGATCGATCTCCGCCAATCCGTCCTGTTCAGGCACGCTCGAGTAGGCATGGGCCAGCCGCCCGGCCAGGGTATCAAAGCGCTCTCGCATCTGGCGGATACGTTCGAACAGCCGGGCATCGACAAGCGCGGCCACCGTCTTGCCGTCCTTCTTGATGACGATGGAGTCCCGCCGGAATTGCACCTGATTGATCATTTCGCCGAGGTTTTGGCGAAATGTTACGGCATTGGTTTCGGTGATCATGGGTTCCTCAATGGTGATCGTTATGATCATTATGACCATGTATATTCGGTGGTCAACCGGAAGGTGCTGGGCAACGGGCGGTTGCAGCAATTCGGTTCCCAAGGCTGGACACCAATTCCATGTCAGACCCGTCCGCCATCATCGCGGAACAGGAGGTGCTGACGTTGCTTCACTTGACATCCAATCGACCCAAGCGCTCTCGCGGACTCGGCCTTGCTCCGCTGGACCCTCTGACGGATCCGTTCCGCGAGACGGTGCTGGACTACGCCTACAACCTGGTGGCGGGTGGCATCGTCAACGGCTTCCGTCTCGGGCGCATCCTGTCCGATGGCCCTGCGCGAAGTTCCCACCGCCGACCAACTGTTGCGCGAGCTGACCGTCGAATTGCAGATTAAGGAAACCACATCGGGGAGAATCGGTTTTGGGCGGTAGTCACCTCCCTCGCCCCGCGTCCGCGCGGGGAGAGGGGCGGGGAGAGGGGAATTGCGGTAGGAAGGCAGTGGTAACGAATGCGCCTGCAACTTCTATCCGACCTGCACTTCGAATTCCATCGTGACGGCGGGCGCTCCTTCGTGGACTCGCTCGACCCCGGCGGCATCGACGTCCTGGTGCTTGCCGGTGACATTGCCGTCGCAGAGGGTATCCCGCCTGCCCTCGGGCTGCTGTGCGAGAGGTTTCGGGACTCCGCGGTTGTGTACGTCCACGGTAATCACGAATTATACGGCTCGGATCGCGACTTCGTCCTCAAGGTCACGGAGCAGGCGCGGTCCGCGAACCCCAATCTCGTGTGGCTCGATAGCTCGGGGGCCGAACTTCACGGATTCAACTTCCTTGGGGCTCCGCTGTGGTTCCCGCGTGCAAAGGTCGATGAACGACTCAAGCATGCGATGACCGATTTCTCGGCCATCGAGGATTTCGAGTCCTGGGTGTACGAAGAAAACGCAAAGGCCGTTGCCTTCTTTGAGGAGCGATTGCGCCCTGGCGACATCGTCGTGACCCACCATCTGCCGTCGCAGCGCTGTGTCGCACCACGGTTCGTGGGACACCCGTTGAACCCGTTCTTCGTGTGCGACCTAACGGACCTGATAATCGAACGCCGACCGCGCCTGTGGCTGCACGGGCACTCGCACGGATCTATGCGTGTGCAGATCGGGGAAACCACGGTGCTGTGCAATCCATTTGGGTACGCCGTCGAAGCACCAAATCGTGAGTTCGTGGATCGGTTGGTGGTGGAGATCTGAAGCGACATCTCTGGGAAGGAAGGTGACCCCGTGGATTTCGAGGAAATCGCGTTCGCGACAAAGAGTTTGCGAATTGCCTTTGATCGAAACATGAGTGACCATCGTGCACCTGTGAACGACGAATCCATGTTGAATAGGTGTCCGCTTTGCGCCCGCGCGCACGAGGAAGACGCCATTGCCTCTAATGCCTTCGCGATGGCTGTTGCCGACGGATTTCCGCTCAATCCAGGGCATGCTCTGGTGATTCCACGCCGGCACATTGCGGATCTGTTTGAACTCGAACCTGACGAGCTGGCTGCATTGTGGGCGCTTGTCCCGGTCGTTTGTGATGCCATCAAGCGCAGCCATCGACCTCATGGATTCAACATCGGAATCAACGTGGGCCAGGCTGCAGGCCAGACGGTGGCGCATGCGCACGTACACGTCATTCCTCGCTATAATGGAGACGTCCCCGACCCGAGGGGCGGAGTGCGCTGGGTGTTGCCGGAACGAGCGGACTACTGGAGCGGGCGCACATGACTGAGGACCGCGACGCCATCGCCCTTGCCGAACGGGTGCTTGCCATTCTCGATGAAGGTCGGTTCTCCGCCACCTACAAGTTCGCGCTCTTCACGGCGTTTCTCGATCTATGCATGGAGAAGACGTCCACCAAGGGCGTCGCGCCCAGTGTGCTGACGACCTATGAGCTTGCTTGCAAGGTGGTCGAGTCGTACTGGGACCACTCACTCCCGTATGGCCAGCATGGCGTTCTACGGCAGGGCGGCAACAAGGGTGGCCAAGCCGAGATCCTGCGTCGCATTTGCAAGACCCGCCAGTTGCACGCCGGCGCGCGCTCGGACACCATGTTTCGCGCGCAACAACAAGATCCCATTGGTTTCGAGTCGCTGGTTCGTTTCGTCGAGTGGAAGCTGATTGAGATGCCCATTCCGCGCCTGCAGGTGCTGGGAAAGATTGAAGACCGGTTTTTGTATCAATATAACTGGACCCAGTCTGTATCGAGGGCAGAGGTAGTCTCCTACCAGCGCGGTGGTGCGTCTAATTTCGACAACCGGCTGCTGCTACGACCCGGCGTGGCTGAGAACCTGGTGCGCCTCGCCGGACTGCTTCGCCCCCTCTTTCGGCGCCACTGGGCGATGATGGTGGCCAGCTCGAACGATCTGCACGAGGCTGAACTGGAAGAATTCCTCTTCGGGGCTGAACGAATTCCCCTCGATGCGGTTCGTGCGCCCTTGCTCGACCTCCAAGATGGCTTCTGCTTCTATTGCGATCACCGTATCGTAGGGCGTGCGGATGTCGATCACTTCATCCCTTGGGCGCGGTTTCGCGACGACGGGCTGGACAACCTCGTGGCTGCCCATCCTCGGTGCAACAACGACAAGCGCGATGCTCTGGCTGCAGCCGCCCATGTAGAGCGCTGGACGTCTCGCATGCGTGAGAAGGACGCTGACCTGGAAGAGGCCAGCCGTCAAGTACGGTGGTTTCGCGATCCCAACCGCAGCGCATCGGTGGCGAGCGCCCTGTACCTTCGCCTGCCATCGGGCGCGGCACTTTGGCTGCAATCCAGGGAGTTTATACCGATCGATCGACCGCGAATTGCCGATGCCCTGGCCGGGCTTTGACACAGGAGGGTGCAAGCTGAAAATGTGCGCCGCGAGGTGTGTGATGGTGTTGTCGAGCTTCATCCTGCGACCGTGCCGCAAGGTCAGCCGAACCGTTCAAGTAGTTTTTGGTCCGCTATTATACGCCATGGTACCATCCGGCGTATAAGATGGCCGCAGTCGAATTCACCAAGCTCCCACTCCTGACCCAGACAGCGTACGCACGTCTACTCGACCTGCTGCTGACGGCGGAGGTTGGCAGCCCAGTAGGCTCTGCATCGCTTGTTTCCAAGACCATCCGTGGTCGCCGCTACTGGTATGCCCAACGGCGTGAGGGCGGGAAGAAGGTGCAAAGCTACATCGGCCCGGAAAGTCCAGAGGTCGAGGCGCTGGTCGAAAGGTGGCGGCAGTCGCGAACCGAGGCAGCGAGCCGCGCCGAGTTGGTGGCCATGGCTCGTGCTGGGGGGGCCTACGTGATTGGGGCCGCCGAGGCTGAGGTGCTGCAGCGATTGTCGCCAGTTTTCCGCGTTGGAGGTGTGCTGGTCGGTTCCCACGCCTTTGTCGTGTTGGGAAATATGCTCGGCGTGCGCTGGCAGGAGGCCATCGTGCGCACCGGCGACGTGGACATCGCGCACGACCACCGCATTGCGGTTGCTTTGGCAAGCGACGGCTCGCCCGCGGACATTCGCAAGGCGCTTGGCGATCCCGTGCCCCGCTTTTCGGTTCTGAGCCCGACGGATCCCGCGACTTCATTCCGCGTCCGAGGGGCCGACATTGAAGTCGAGATCCTGACGCCGATGGTTGGCAAGGAGCGCAGGCGACCGATCGAGATCCCAGTCCTTGGCGTGGCCGCGACGCCCCTGCGGTTTCTCGACTACCTGATCGAGGAGACCCAGCCGGCAGCGGTTCTTGGGGGCTCTGGCGTTTTGGTCAATGTTCCCAGGCCGGGTCGGTTTGCGCTTCACAAGTTGATCGTAGCCACGCGGCGTGGGACTTCCGGCATACCCAAAGCGCCCAAGGATCGCGCCCAGGCCAGCGCGCTTCTGCGCGTGCTGCTGTCCGAGTTGCCCGGCGAGATAACCTTGGCCTGGAAGGCGCTTTCACGTCACGGCAAGGCATGGACCAGTGCCGCCCGCGCGTCGATTGAGCGACTGGATCCGCAACTTGTCGCCGGTCTTCGTGGCCATGGTGTCGGTCGATAGAGTCGAAAACCGCCTGCGTCCCGGCGCGGCTACTTGTCAAAAGTACGATTTTCGACCTTTGAAAATGCCAATAACATCAACTGTTTGGATGTATGGCGATCTAAGTAGCTAGCAAGATTCAGGAAATCGGATTCCGGCGACTGGCACCTCTCATTCTTCAATGGAAGGCGGTCACCAGTCGGCGGCCGCATCGAGCTTGTGGGCGGGCGCTGGTTGCAGAACGGGCACGAAATGGAGCAGCCGCCACGTACGCAAGCCATGGAATTTGCCAAGCACCTGGGCAAGGCCATGATCGGCCGCGGCATGCTGGTACCGGGCTACGGGGCTGCGTGCGCGTTTCCCGACGTGGATTTCGACAGCGGACCGGGCGGCGGCGATGTTGCCGAGCTGGTCATCGGCCATCGCGATCTGTCCTACCTGGCGGACATCCTGCCGGGCTTGCTCGACCGAGCGGTGCCCGCCGACTATCTGTTGCCACCGGGCGACTGGATTGGTTGCCTGACAGGATTGTGGGGCGAGACCTGGGTGCCCAGCATCAGCCTGCGCAACCGCGCCGACGATGCAGCCGATCGTTTGCTGGCGCTCGACAGCGACCAGCTAAGCGTGCTCGACTTCGCAGGCGAGAACGCGCGAGCGGTGGTGGTGGGAGGCGCAGGCAGCGGCAAGACCGTGGTGGCGCGCGAGCTGGCCGTGCGGCGGGCGCGCCAGGGTCAGCGCGCCTTGTATGCGTGTTTCACGGATGCGCTCGCGCGCGAGGTGGACTCGGCGCTGGCCACCGACCCCGCTGCCGTGGGCAAGGTGCAGGCCGTGTCGATCCGGCGCTACGCCCGAGACCTGCTGGTGGCCAAGGGCCAGCCCTGCAATTGCGATGAGAAAGATTTCTGGGCCGAGGTCTCGCTGCGGGCCGCGTGCGAAGCCTTGCCCGAGCCCGACGAGCGCCCCAATCTGCTGGTGGTGGACGAGGCACAGGATTTCGCATCCGGTGACTGGGAGCTGGTGCAGGCGCTGTCCGATGGTCACGGGCTGTGGGTGATGCTGGACGAGAACCAGCGATTCTGGGACGAGCGCAAGCTGCCCACCGGACTGGTCGAAGGCATGGCTCGCCTGAATTTGAAGGGGCAGCACCGCAACCCGCTTGCGGTCGAGAAGTTCGCTGCGCTGTACGCGGGGGGAAGCGCTGGAGATGTGGCGCCCTGCGATCCGGCCGTCCTGCGCGTGGTGGCCGTGCCAGCGAAAAAGGTGCTGGACCGTGTCCGCCACGAGATTGAAACCCTGCAAAAGGGCGGCGCGCGTCCAGGCGATATCGCCGTACTTTCCCTCGCTGGTCAAACGCGCAGCCGCCTGCTGGAAAAGCAGCGACTGGGGACAATCCACGTGGCCCGCGCCGATGCGGCCGATGCCAGCGAGCACGTGGTGGCCGACACCTTCCTGCGCTTCAAGGGACTGGAGCGCCCCTTCGTGATCGTGACTGACCTCGTCCACGGCGAAGGCATGAAATGCGACGTCCGCATGCACATAGCCCTGACCCGCGCGACGGCTGGAGTGATCGTGGTGTGCGATGATGCGGACTTGGGGTGGGACCCGAGGCTGCGGATGGCCGCGGCGAAGCCATGAGGAATACGCTCTTTAGTCTTGGTCGGTGGCCTACGCGGCGAATCGCAGGATTTCGACTTCCGCACCAGAACGAACGGCCGCATCGGCCACGGCATAAACCTTTTGGGCCACTACCTCGGACAGGTTGTACTCCTCACAGTTGTCACAGACACCCGCAGGAACGCCCTTCAGAATGATCGTGGATTCCCCGCGCCGAAGCGCGATCGTTGTGAACCCAGGCGCCATCTCACCGTGTTTGCAGATTGGGCAGGTCGTCACAGCTTTCTCCTTCTGAAGCCTGGCTCCCACTTCTCCGGATCAGGCTCGTACACAGTTATTACGTAGCACTGTTCAGCCTGAGGGTCACGCCCGACCACGACGTGAAGGGACCGTCCTGTTCCCGATCAACCCGCTCCAAGCTTTGACAGCCTCTCGACAATCCTCACCATCCCCTCCGTGTCGAGTGCGCAGTATTCTTTCAGCGCCGCTCGAACCCGCTTGCGCTCGGCTGCGGGCGCGTTTCCAAACGTGATTCGCATGAATTCCTGGCTGGCGGTGATGCCGTCGGCGATTTCCATCTCGTCGTACCCCTGGCCGGTCAGCGCGGGCAGGACGTTCTTGAGCGAGGCGTGGCCGCACTGGTCGGGGTGATAGTAGTGGAAGCTGCGGAACGGCGGCAGGAGGTCAACCACGCGCGGTTCGTTGCGCGCCCACCAGTCGGCGAAGGCTGGGTAGGCGTCGCTGCTGGCGCGCAAGGCGTTATTCTCGAAGGTGGCGCTGTAGGCGACGATTGATCCACGTGAACCGAGGAGGAGCTTGAGGTGCGCCAGGATCTTGGGTCGTGGGTCTGCGGTGCCCTCGGCAAGAAAACCGTGGTGCACGGGCTCGGCACCAGGTTTGCTCACGACGTGGAGTGAGAACTGGAACGGCACCTGCTGGTAAGGTCGGGTCCCGTCCCAGACCGGGATGGCCGGGCTGATGGTTTCGAAGTCGAGGAAGTAGAGCGGGTACTCGAGTCCGCCGAGGAATTCCCGCAAGGCATCGCGATTGACCTGCGCCCTTCTGCTGTGGACGGCGCGAATCTGGATGACCTGCGCGGGGGTGAGATGTGTGTCGCGCGGAATGTCGCGCAGATGGCTGATGCCATCCTGATACCAGTCGAAGGCTTTCGCCCCGGCGTGGGTCAGCGTGAAAACGCTGTGCGTGGGCACTGCCTTCCAGCACCTATCCTTGAGGGGGCATTCATGCGGGGCCTCGCAGTGCGGTCCGATGTCTACAGCGGGTGGCCGCTTCTGCTTGATGATGGCAACCATCCGCTCCAGCTCACCGCCCACGCTGGCGACGGCTTCGTTGACTTCGCTGGTGACGTCGGTCTTGGTCAGCAGTTTGCGCGCGTCGATTTCGCCCCGGCGGACGTAGTCGGTGTTGACGTGCATGACAGCACAGCGACGGATTCGTAGGCCGGCTTCCGCGTAGACGTGCCGCTGTAAGGCTATGTCGCTGATGTACTCAGGCTTGACGCTGGTCGAGCTCTTGACCTCGATCGGATCCCATTGCCCACGATCGACAGGCACCAGCACATCGGCCCGGGCGAACGCGCTACCCGCAATGAACCCTGCCTCGAACATGGGCCGGCGCTCGGGCAGGGCTGCTCGCGAGAGCTCGTCCACGGTGGTTCGCTTGATCACGCCCGCGCCAATTTCAATGCCTTTTGGAAACAGCCGCTTGGCCAGCGATCCTGCCTCCGTGCCCTGGTCGAAGCGTGCCTGCGTCGCCGCATCAACAGGCGGAATCGCATCCTGCTGGTTGAAGCGGTACCACAGCAGCTTCGGGCACTGCAGCCCGGCTTGATAGCGAGACTTGGAGATCAAGAGGGGCTGCACGCCATTCGAGTCTCGATGCTCGGGAGTCTTTGTGGTCAGGTGCATGTGGTCAGCATAGGGCAGGGGGCTGACACGAAAAATCCTTTCCGTCCTATCCACCCATCACCCCAACAACATTCTCGTCGGCGATCGCAGCGCTGAAAATGATGTTCGCTTCGGGGTGGGCAGCATCCCCGACCGTCGAGCAAATAGTGTTCACATCCTCAATGGTCAGGTCGTGCTTGCCCGTTATGCGGACCAACAGTCCGGACGCTTGGGCCAGCCACGGGCTGGCGTGAGCTACGGCGATCGCGCCTGCGTCCAGGATTTTCGCGGGGCTGGTGCCGAAGTCGAAGCGTTGCTCGGTGCTTTCACCCAGCATGGCGATCATGTCAGCGAGGTCGGAGCCGATCAGTCCTGGGATCAGGAATGGTTCGCTGGCCTGCTCGATGGCGCGTGTCGCCCACGAACCGAAGCCGCACGCCGGGCCTTTCACGACGTTCATGGCAGTGCCCTCAATGGGCGTAGCCTCCGCCGGCAAGATGAACAGTCCCCGCGCTGCTTGTCGTAGGCGCAGGTTGGGCGCGGGCGTGCCCACGACCAAGACGAAGTTCACGGGATCGCTCGATTCGTGCCAACCGCCGCACCAGCACGGCCGCCTGGTCGGGGGATAGCAGACGTGCATGAATGGCCGATACCTCTTGGAGACCTCGGCGACAACACCCGCGTCCGGCATGGCTACAAGCAAATACACAAGAGAGTGCCCATCCTCGCCGCTTGAAGGCGGCGTGCGCGGGCACGATGGCCAGGGCTCGGCATCCTGCGACCCAGCGCTCGCGGCGGCAAGTAGCCTCCGCGGCACACAGACAATGCCGGTCGCACCTGCTGCCAGCGCGATGAATCGACGACGTGAAAGGTGTTTCATGTGTTCCTCGCGTGAGGTCCTCAGCCTACGCGGCGGCACTGACATGCTTCAGCTCGACACAAAGCGCGGGACGTATTTTGGCGCGCTGTTTCGGGGACGATTGGAAGGTTGGCCAATTACGGGATTGCGCGAGGTAGGATGACACTCTTGTAAGTCTCGATGCGTAGTCAATCGATAATGAGATACCCGTACTGCAAGCGTAGAACAATCTGCAGGACTTTATTAGAGACATTAAAAATCCACTAAAGTGATCCCTGGACACTTTTATGGATTACTATTGTCACATGGGCTCTGGAGGAATTTCCATGACCGGTCGCGGCGAACTCGCACAGCTAATCAGCCGTGGCAAGCGCGCCGTCACGATCGACGACGCCGAAAGCGTCCTCCATGTACCCGCCGACGTTGCTGCCAAGAAGCTCGCACGATGGTCGGAGCTCGGGTGGCTCAGGCGGGTGCGTCGTGGCTTGTACATCCCCGTGCCGATAGAAGCCGAGCAGCCCGAACGCTGGTCAGAAGATCCCGTCTTCCTCGGCGATCTCGTCTGGGGCCCCTGCTACTTCACGGGCTGGACCGCGGCCAGCCATTGGGGACTGACTGAACAGATCTTTCGCACCACCGTGCTGAAATCCACGCAGCGGATTCGCGCGACCAAGCAGCACCTCCTGGATCATGAGTACATTGTCGAGCACATAGATCCTGATGGTATCTGGGGCGTCACCACGGTGTGGCGCCAGGACCAACGCGTTCAGTTCGCCGATCCCACTCGCACCGTGGTCGATGTGCTGGATGAGCCTCACCTGGCCGGCGGTATCCGTGGCGTCGGTGACGTGCTCGTCCGCTACCTCGACGAACATGATCCAATGGCCTTGATCGCCTGCGCCGAGAAACTGGGAAATGCAGCAATCTTCAAGAGGCTTGGCTACCTCCTCGAGGCGCTGCGACTGACCCAGCCCACACTTATCACCGAGGCCCGAAGCCGGCTCTCGACCGGCATTTCGCTGCTCGAACCTTCCGCACCATCATCGGGCCCGCGGATCCCGCGCTGGGGGATTCGCGCCAACGCCCTCATCACTAAGGATGATCCCTCGTGATCCCGAAGGCCGAACTCTACGCGCTCCGGGGCGAATGGAGCCTGAGCGACGAGGTCATCGAGAAGGACTACGTGCTGGGCTGGCTCTTGGCCGGCATCGCCGCGGATCCTGTGTTGCGCGACCAGTGGGTGTTCAAGGGCGGGACCGCGCTCCGCAAGTGCTACTTCGAGACCTACCGATTCTCCGAGGATCTCGACTTCACGGTTCGCCCGGGTGGCCCGGAAGAACCCGCGGATCTGCTACCCATCTTCCAGCGGATCTCAACATGGCTGGAGGGGGCATGTGGGATGCGGATGGTCGTCGATGAGACGTCATTTAGACGACGCAAGAATCGTAGAGGAAATGCGACCACCGAGGGCCGGCTGGCATACAGCGGGCCGAGGCAGCCGCCCGGCCTGCCCAAGGTGAAGCTCGATCTGACCAGCGACGAACTACTTGCCGAACCCGCTGCCGACCGCCCGGTATCACATCCGTATTCCGATGCGCCGTCTGTGGCACCCAAAGTCCGGTGCTATTCGATCACCGAATTGCTCGCCGAGAAGCTACGAGCGCTTGTCGAGCGCTGTCGGCCCCGGGATCTCTACGACGTCATTCATCTTCATCGTCATCCTGATCTCGCGCTCGCCGCGCCCAAGGTCCGCGATCTTCTCGCGCGCAAGTGCGCGTTCGCGAACGTATCGCCGCCTACACTGGCCTCTATTCACGCCTCTCCGTTCCGGGCGGATCTGGAACAGGAATGGGACAACATGCTTGCGCACCAGCTGCCGGTGTTGCCACCGCTCGCGCAATTCTGGAATGCGCTCGACAACTTGTTCCGGTGGCTGGAGGGAACAGGCGAGGTCAGCAGACCCGCTCCACGGCTCACCGCCCCCGGCCCAGCCGTCGATCCCAACTGGCGCCCTTCGCCGATGATGTCGAGCTGGCGCTCTGGTGCGCCGATCGAGATCATTCGATTCGCCGGCGCCAATCGCCTCAAGGTCTCGCTGGACTACCGAGCCGAATCAGGACGCCGTGGAACCCGTGTCGTGGAGCCCTATTCGCTACGCCGCACGAACGATGGGCACCTTCTGCTCTACGTTGTGAACGACCACGGCGAACCTCGGAGCTATCGCGTGGATCGGATCGCAAGCGCCGAGGCGACAAAGGAGACCTTCACGCCGCGGTATTTGGTGGAGTTCTAAGCGCTGCGATGACAATGCCCACACATCGGGGTGGGCAGCCATCCGCGACGGTAATGCAACGGGTGTTCAGGTTTTCCAACGGCTCAGGCCAAAACCGTGTCAGTCAACCGGCGTAAGATGCGTACGTAGCGACGGTACTTGAAATGACTTACGCTCCACTTGGAGGTTCCCAGTCCATGCTTGACCTATTGTTGGCTGCGCACGATGGCGGCACGTCTTGGCGGCAACTGCTCGAACCGGACGAGGCACGGGCGGGGTTCGAGTGTGTGGGCCCGCTGGGGCTGGCGCGACGGATCGGACGCGTGCTTGGCGTGCCGGCGCGGCCGGCGGAGGCCCCGCGGCGGCTGGCGGCTTTTGCCACGAAGCTCGACCAGCACGACGACGGTAACCGCTCGTACTCGGAGTCACGCAAGCACGATCCGTTCGGGGTGGCGCGGTTTCTACTCGCCTTGCGGGATGCCCTGCGCATGGCTGGCTGGGACGGTCGCGGGCTGACTGGGTCGCCGCGCCTTCGGGATCTGGCAGAGCTGGAAGGTCTGGAAAATTGCCTGCCCGCGGGACTGCCGGACGTCCTGGCGGATCTCGTGGCGGCCTTGAAAGGGCCCTTGCCCTTCCCCGTGCGTGTGCAGCTGGCGGCGCCACGGCCGGCCTTTGCGCCGATGGTGCTGGCGCTGGTCGATGCGCTGGCGGCTGCTGGGGCGGCCGTCACCGACATGGCGAGTGAGATCGCGCAGGCGCCTGCTGACAGCGATCTCGGTCGTGTGCAGCGCGCGCTGCTCATAGGCGGAAATTCAAAGGATCGACCGGCCCTCAAGGGCGATGGCTCGTTCCTAGTGCTCGAGGCGGACACGCCGGTGGAGGCCGCCGAGCTCACTGCGTCCCTTGCACGTACGCTCACGCTCGGGGACACGACCGTGGTCGTGAACACGGAGTCGGCGGTCCTCGATGCGGCGCTGGCAAGACAGGGCTTGCCCACGGTCGGGCTTGCGACGTCGTCGGCGCTGCGACCGCACCTTCAGGTGCTGCCGCTGCGTTTGCAGCTCGCCTTCAAGCCGCAGGATCCCTTTCGCGCGGCAGAGCTGCTGTTGCTGCCGGGCGGTCCCTTGCCCGGGCACGCGCGACGAAGTCTGCTCGATGCGCTCAACGAGATGCCGGGCGTGGGCAGCCCCAAGTGGCTGGATGCGATCACGGAAATTCTGGCCGAAGAAATGGCACGCGCCGAGGCCCGCGGGGATTCGCGCGTGCAGGCCGAGGCCGCAGCCAAGGCGCTGTCGGATCGGCTTGCGGCCTGGTTCGGCGGTGACCTACACGATCCAGTGGCGGGTATTCCAGCGGTGCGTGCAGCCGAGCTCTGTGTGCTGGTGAGCAAGTGGGCGGGTGGTCGAACTGCTTCCGCGGTAGAGCGGGCCGATAACCCAGACGATTCAGGCGCGTCCGACGATGCGCAACTCTGGGCGCAGGCCGCGGCAGTGGCTCGCACCCTGGAACAGATGCTGCTTGCTCGGCCACCGGGCGAACGACTGCCGCAACAGACGCTGATGCAGCTGCATGATCTGGCGGTGGGCAATGGCTCTGACTTGGCCACCTTCAATCAGGATGCGGGCCGGCCCGCGGTGGCGCGAGGCCCGGGGGACGTCATTGCTCCCTCGGCAAATGTGCTGTGGTGGGGCTGCACCCATGATGCTGACCAGGGGCCGACGCCGGAGCCCTGGACCGAGGCGGAATGCACGGTACTGCGAGAAGCAGGGGTAACGCTGCCCGCACCGGGTGAGCGTCGCGAGGTGGAGAGTGCAGAGTGGCGGCGGCCGATCCTCGCGGCTCGCCAGCGTGCAGTCCTCGTACGCTGGCGGCTCGCCGGCGCAGAGCCCATCGCCGCGCATGCGTTTTTCGACGAGCTCGACATGCGCGTAGCCCTCGGCGCTCTCGCCACCTGCACCATCACCTCTGAAAGGGTGCTGGCCGGCGGCGCCTGCCCGGCGTGGCAACCGGCCACCACGCCTCTTCTATCCGCTGCGCCCATGGCCCAGCGATCCGTGTGGACCGTGCCCGCCGCAACCGTGGCGCCTACGCGCGACGTGTCCGCGTCTTCACTCGAGATCCTCCTCGGATGTCCGTTCCGCTGGGCCCTGCAATATCAAGCATCGTTGCAGCCGGGCCGCGGCGTGGATCTTCCCGATGGCAATCGATTGGCTGGCGATTTCGCTCACCGGATTCTTCAGGACATGCTCTGCGGCGACGACAAGCTCGACGTGGCCAAGAACACCGAGAACGACGCGCGCACCCGGGCCTTGCGTGCCTTCGACGACCAGGTAGCCACCGAGGCGGCACCCCTCGTGCGACGGGGTGCCGAGGTGGATCGCG